>Ga0105047_10000025_pt1 | contig 170342 bp, 157 predicted proteins | sample MAT04_FD_78384 | JGI IMG/M metagenome (GOLD analysis project Ga0105047, IMG submission 78384) | Freshwater microbial communities from Lake Fryxell liftoff mats and glacier meltwater in Antarctica - MAT-04 (megahit assembly) | ecosystem: Environmental > Aquatic > Freshwater > Ice > Liftoff...
GCAGGTCCTCCACGCACCCCGCCGGATGACCGTCCGACGGGGAGCTTCCCGTGCGCGCCCTACTTCTACTTCTTGTTGTTGTTCTTGTTCTTGTTCTTGTTCTTGTTCTTGTTCTTGTTCTTGTTCTTGTTCTTCGCGCGAGCGTCGCGCGTGCGCGGCTCGCTCTTCGCCGCGACCTGCGTCTCGAGCACGTCGACGCGCTCGCGCAGGTTGTCGTTGTCGTCAGTCAGCTCCTCGACCTCGCCGCGCAGCGACTCCTGCGCCTTTGCGAGGGACTCGAGCTCGGCGGCGAGCCCCTTGCTCGCGTTGGCCGGGGCTGACTTGGTCGACTTCCTGGGTTTTCGTTTCGGTTTCTTCGACGCCATGTGCGAGCGAGCCTAGCGCCTCGCGGCGTCGATGGCGTCGCCCTCGTGCAAAGCCGTGCGGCCCGGTCGTCAGGGATGCGAGTGCCCGCTCTGGACGAATTCGAACGACCAGTTCGCCGGACACTCCAAGAGCGCGACGTTCTACTGCGGCGGCGAGGCACGCGACGCTGCCGCGGACTGAAGGTCAGCCAGGGGGACTTGCGCTAGCCTTCTGGAGGATGTCGACCGGTCGCTTCGCGTGGGTCGCAATCACCATGGTCGCCGCGTCGTGCTACGCGGGATGCGACGGCAAGGTGTCGGACGACGCGGGCGCGACCCCCGCCGCGGACGCAGGCACGACCGGCAACGTCGCGTTCGACTGGTCCCCGCGCGCCCCCCTCCCCATCCCGCGGACCGAGCACGGCGCCGCCGTGGTCGACGGCAAGATCTACGCAATCGGCGGCTACAGCGGGTCGCTCCTCTCCCGCGTCGACGTCTACGACCCGATCTCGAACGCGTGAACCCGCAAGGCCGACCTCCACACGGCGCGCCGCTCGTTCGCCACCGGCGTCATCGGCGGGAAGATCTACGTGTCCTCGGGCATGAGCTTCACCGACTACAACGCGGTGACCTGGCTGACGTCGACCGAGGTCTACGACCCGGCCACGGACGCATGGACCGACCGTGCGCCCTGCCCGATTGCGACGGACGGCAACAACGTCTGGGGGAATCGCTTCGTGGGCGGCGGCGGCTTGAATGGGCTGCTGTACGTCGTCGCGTTCGACGCCAACTCCGCAACGCGCAACGCGATGTACGTCTACGACCCCACGACCGACACGTGGACGACGAAGGCGGCCGGGGCGTTCGGCAGCGGACAGTTCGGCGCCACGGCGTTCGGCGGTCAGCTCTACGTCTACGTCAGCCCCTACTTCGATCCGCCGCCCGGAAGGCTCTGGAGCTGGGAGCCGAGCTCCGAGACGTGGATCATCCGACCGACGGTGACGCCGTGGCGTGCCGCGTTCGTCGGCGCGGGCAACAAGCTCTACACGCTGGGCGGCCTGGCGGGGGTGTCGGAGGGGGCCGCCCTCACCGACGCCGTCGAGGAGTACGACCCGGCGACCGCGAGCTGGACGCAGCGCGGAACCATCCACATCGCGCGGGAGTACGCGACCGCCGTCGAGACCGGCGGCCACGTCTACCTCTTCGGCGGTGACACGCTGAGCGTGCCTACCGACCTCGTCGAGGTCGGCATCCCTCGCTGAGCGAGCGCTCGGCTCAGCTCACTTCGCGCAGGCGCTGGAGCTCGAGACCGAGACGCCGGCGCCGTTCGCCATGCACGCGTTCGAGTACGTCTGGCCGTCGCAACCACACACCGGCATGAACACCTGCGGGCAGACCTCCGGCTTGTACGCGCACGTGCCGCCCGCGTCCGCCGCTCCGCAGATGTCCTTGGCGAGCCAGCTGCAGAACTGGCCCGCGTTGCAGCCGAGGCCGCTCCACGAGCCGCAGCCCTTGCCCTCGCGGCGCGTGACGCGGAGGTAGAACTCGGAGGCCGTCGCGAACGGTCCGCAGTTCGCCGTCGGGAGACACTTCGGCAGCGCGATGCCGCCGGCAATCATGACGCCCTCGGTCGTTCCGAGCGCCGCGGCCGCGCGGTCGAGCGACTCCTGATCGGCGGGCGTTGCCGTCGACGCGAAGCTCACCTTGATGAGGTTGTGACTGTCGGCGCCGTTGAGCCCGTACGCCGTCGTCGAGGGGCACGGCGCCTTGATGCAGCGGATGCCGTTGTCGGCGACGCGATAGAAGCTGCCGTCCGGCGTCGAGCCCGTGGCGCCGACCCAGCCCTCGCTCGCCTTGATCACGCCGAGCGTGAGGCCGTTGAACTTCTGCTTGTACATGCGCGCCTTGACGAGCGCCTTGCCGGTCTCGAAGGAGCCGCGAAACTCGCTCTCTTCGCGCGTCGACAGGCCGATGCCGCCGAACGTCATCGAGGACACGTAGCACTCTGCCTGCTTGCTCCCGTCGGCGCAGACCGTCGTCGCCTGGTTCACGCGCTTCACGAAGAAGCCGCCGCAGATCGGCGAGATGCATTTGCGCGAGTCGTGGCGCGTGACGATGAAGTAGCCCGTGTTCGACGGGCGACCGGTGATCGCGTCCTCGGACTCGGCGACCTCCTCGGTCGCGTCGTCGGCGCCGTTCGCGTCGTCGGCGGTATCGGCCGCACAGCCCGCGAGCCCGGTGGCAGAGACAAGGAGAAGCGAGAAGAAGAGCGAGGCCTGCTCGAGTTTCATGGCGGGCGCTGTACCACCATGTAAGCGCCGTGCAAGGCGCTATTTTACAGTGCAGCCGTTGCGTTTTGCATCAGGGCTACCCGCGGCGATGAGAGCGGCTTTCAGGGTAGACTGCGCGCCCGATGCTCGGCAAAGGCTGGCAAATCTACAAAGAGACGCGCAAAAAGCACGATCTCGTCTTCAACGTCTACGTGATGCGCCCGATCGCGGCGCAGGTCGTCGCGCTCGTCGCGCCGACCGGTGTGACCCCGAACCAGGTCACGCTCATCAATCTCTTCATCTTCATCGTCGCGGGCGGGCTGCTCGTCGCGCTGCCGACGACGACCGGCGGCATCATCGCCATCGCGGTCCTCGAGGCGAGCTACTGCCTCGACTGCGTCGACGGCATGCTCGCTCGGCACAAGAAGATCGCGTCGAAGGAGGGTCACCTCTTCGACTTCTTCACCGACGAGCTGAAGGCGCTCCTCCTCGCGGCGGTGCTCGGCGTTCGCCTGTGGCGCGCGGGTGGCCTCGGCCTCGACGGCCAGATGTGGCCGGCGGGCTCGCCGTCGTTCCTGCTCGCGGGGATCGTCGGCGCCGTCGTGCTCGCCTCCGCCGTCTCGCTCACGAACTTCGTGCGCCGGCCCGAGCTATCGGGCAACGCGACGACGGTCGAGGCTCACTACGAGACCCACGTCGAGAAGAAGGCCTCCTCGATCGTGGGTCGGGTCGCGCAGCTCGTCACCACGTTCCTGCGCTTCCTGAATCACTACCCGAGCCACATCTGGCTCTTCGCGCTCGCGGGTCGCCTCGACGTCTTCTTCTGGATCTACGTCTCGATCAACCTGCTCTACCTCGCGCGCGGCTGGCTCGGCATCATCCTGCGCTTCGGTCGCTCGTAGACCCGACATCAGGGGAGTCACGCCGCCGGGCAGAGCGCATCCTGTCCAACCCAGGCGTGTCTGCGGCGCGAATCGCCGTTCGCCGAAGGCGAATCTTCGGCCTTGTTGGGACCTCCGGTCCCCTCGTCGCCTCGCGACGAGCCTCCCCAGGCGAGAATCGGCGCTGCGCGCCGACCGGCGTGCGCGGCGCACGCCGCTCCTCGTGATCAGCCCACCAGCGAGCGATCTCGAAACCTCACGAGTGGAAGGTCACAGCCTCGCTCGACCGAGGCGTGAAATCGGCACCGCTGCGGCGCCGTTCGCCGCAGGCGAATCACGCCGGAAAGTCCACATCCCGGGGAGGCTCGCGAAGCGAGGGGCGGAGCCCTACAGGGGGAACTTGCCGCCCGTACACTTCGGGTCGGCGGCGCCGCTCGAAGCAACCCACTCCTTGTCCTCGCAGCGGTGCCACTTCTGGTCGCTTCGAGATTGGACGCACGCGTTCGCGGGAACGCTGCGGCCGAGGGTGGAGCTCGGGCAGCCTTCGTCGCCCGCGGTCACCACCGACACGGCGCCGATTGCGCGCTTCACCGAAGGCACGTCGGTGAGGGCAGCGAACTTGTAGCCCTCCGCCTTCAGGGTCGGGAGGATCTGCTTCATCATGTCGACGCTCTTGTTGTGGACGTCGTGCATGAGGACGATGCCGTGCTTCTTCGCGCGGATCTCCTGGAGGTAGAGCTCGCCGCAGCGCTGGATGCTGACGCCCTTGCCCCAGCAATCCCAGTCCGCCGCCGAGTGCGCCGTCAGCTCCCCGCCGACGTCCCAGAACACGCTTCCGACGTACTTCTTCATGGTCGTCGCGTTGACGGCGCGGGCCGTCGCGCCGTTCCACGCGCCGAACGGAGCGCGGATGACGAAGGGCTGGTTGGGCTGCGCCCGGGCGATGAATGCGTCCGTGTCCGCGACTTCCTTCGCGACCTTGTCGCCGGAGAGCTTCGTGAGCTGGAGGTGATTCTGCGTGTGGTTCGCGAGGAGGTGGCCGCGACCGACGATGGTGTCGACGGCGCCCTGACGACCCGGAACATTCTTGCCGTTGATGAAGAAGGTGCCAAGCACGCCCTCGGCGGCGAGGAACTCGGCGAGCTCCGCGGTGCGGGGGCCGGGGCCGTCGTCGAACGTCAGGCTGATCGTCTTGTCGGGCATGTCCGTGCCCATGAGCTGGCGCTCGCTGACGATCGCCTCCTCGCTCGTTCCGTCTCCGGCGCCGGCGGCCAACGTGGCGTCGTCTTCGTCGTCGGCGGTCGGGGCCGCGCAGCCGGCGAGCGACGCGCAGGCAGCAACCGAGGAAGCGAGGGCGAGGGCGACGAGGCGACGGGAAAACATTGGAAAACCTCCGGAGGACTCGTTGGGCGGCGTGACCACAAGCATGTGCACACACTGGACCACCCTGACCGCCCCGGTCGTGATCACGGAATCATTGCGTTTTCCAGGTCTCGCCTCCCGAACCTGACACGCTTACCGGATTTTTCGGATCGTGAGCGATCCGGCAGCCCGGGGGCCAGGGGTGATCAGGCCCTTCGCGAACGGGTCGTGATGGCCGCGCGTGCGACCGCCTCGCGAGCCTCCGCCGCGTCGCCCCATCCGAGGAGCGCGAGATCCTTTCCCTCGAGGGCCACGGCGGCCAGGAGGAACTGCTCGACCTCCTCGCGCTCCCGTTCGGGAAGATCCGCGGCCTCCCGCACTTGCACACGGCGGCGATCGCCCTCGGCGACCGTGATCAGGCGATCGTTGCGCACACGATCGCCGCCCTTCCCCTTCTGGGAAGCGCGCACGAGCCCGATGAGCCGGCAACGCAGGACGACGCCCGGGAACGTGGCGACGTCGAGGAGCACCGCGGCGTCGAGCGGATCGCCGTCCTCCGCGCGGGTGCGCGGGACGAACCCGAAGTCGAACGGGTAGACGACGCCGAGCGGCAGCGGACGCGAGAGCGTCATGGCGCCGAGCTCCGGATCGAATTTCAGCTTCGCGGCGCTGCCGCGCGGCGTCTCGATGACGACGTGGAGCGACCCCTGCCCGCTCCAGCTAGCCAGCTCGTCGAGTCGCGGAGTGCCGTTCCCCATGGACGCACGCCGTCGCAAGCGACGTACCGCGCGGGACGGCGCCCGCGGGAGAAGACGATCGCAGGAGGACTACCGAAGCCAGGCGTCGGCGAGCGGGTCGCCGAGGAACTCACCGACCGCACTGACGGGCGGCGGCGGAGCCGACGGTCGACGGCTGCTCGACGGCGGCGCGTCGAACCACGCCTCGGCCAGCTCGGCCTCGGTCGCCGTGTGCGGCTGGGCAAAGCCTGCGTCGTCTTGTGCGTTCAGCGCGAGAGAGGGGGTCGACATACCTGTAGCTCCGTTGCGCTCGCGTTTACTCCATGCCGCGCGACGCGCAAGCGCTCTCTTCCACCCGCGATGGAAAAGAGCACCCGGAAGAAGTGCCGCGGCGCTGGGTCATTGGCCCTGCGACGGCCCTCGGTCCGTCGCCCGGTCGGCGCGTCCTGCGTGGCGCTTCTTCCGGATGCAGCCTCTCGACGAGCAACGCACGGACCACTCGAGGTCGCCACCGGCGACGCGTCAGCTCGCGAGGTTTCGGGCGCCGCCGTCGGGGCGAATCTCCTCAGGCGGGCGCCCCGCCTCGGCCCCTACGCGGCGCTCGCGGCCCGCGCTCTCGTGCGGGCACGGTGGATGAGCGCCGCCGCCACGAGCAGGCCGACACCGATGAGCTGCGAGGTCGAGAGGCCGAGCCCACCGCCGCGCGCATCGCGCCGCAGGATCTCGACGAGGAAACGCGCGACCGCATAGAGCGCGAGCGAGGCCGCGAAGACCTGCCCGTCGTACCGCTTGCGGGGCAGCACCCAGAACAGGCAGAACGCGGCGATCGCGAGCGACGCGGCCGACTCGTAGATCTGTGTAGGGTGCACGGGTTCGCTCCACATGCGAACGCTCTCGATGATGTGCGCCTTCGCCTGCTCCTCGCTCGCCGGGCTCCGGGGCGGAAACGAGAGGCCCCACGGAAGCCTGGTCGGCGCGCCGAAGCAGCACCCCGCGAGCAGACAGCCCATCCGACCGAACGCGAGGCCCATCGGGATCGCGAAGCCGGCCATGTCGGCGGCCTTCCAGAACGGAAAGCGATCCCGACGGAGGAGGAACACCGCGGCGCCCGTCGCGCCGAAGAAGCCGCCGTAATACGTGAGGCCGCCGGCCCAGAACTTCGCCCACGCGAAGCAGTCGGTGTTCTGCGGATGGCAGACGCCCTTCGCGGCGTCCCAGACGCCCTCGTACGCCTTGGAGACGCACTCGGCGCGATCGAGCGGCCAGTCGACCTTCGAGGGATCCGTACAGAGGTGCACGTAGTCCCAGAAGTACCCGTCGGCGAGCACGTGAAGGAGGCGCGAGCCCGCGACCCCCGCGAGCAGCATCGCGAGCCCGAGGTCGACGATGACGTCGGGATTCAGGCCGATACGGCGAGCCCAGAGCACTCCGAGCGCGGTCGCGAAGAGGAACCCCGAGAGGAGGAGGACGAAGTAGGACGGGAAACCTACATCGAACAGGCGGAACAGCTCCGGGCGCATGAGCGTCCTCATACTAGTCGACCCGGCACCTCGTCGTGATGCTGGATCGAGCCTTCGTCCGTGGGAACGCCGCGCCCCCGCACCTGGCCCGCCAAAGCCGATCGATGAACATCACATCACCGTCGGTGGCCACGGGCATGATGCTCGCGGGGAAGTACCGCGTGGAGCGCACCATCGGCGAAGGCGGCATGGGCGTGGTCCTCGCGGCCACGAACGAAGCGCTCCGGCAACGCGTCGCCATCAAGCTGCTCCGTACCGGAGCCCTCGCCAACGCCAAGGCGCTCGGCCGGTTCGAGCGCGAGGCTCGCGCCGCGGCGAGCTTGCGCAGCGAGCACGTGGCGCGCGTCCTCGACGTCGGCAAGCTCGAGGACGGCCGCCCTTACATGGTGATGGAGTACCTCGAGGGTCAGGACCTCGGGGACGTGATCCGTCGCTCTGCTATATCGCTTGGCCATGAGCTACACGCTTGGGGTTCTCGGTGGGAGCGGACTGTACGAGATCGAAGGGCTACGCGACGTCGTCGAGCTCGACGTCGACACGCCGTTCGGCAAGCCGAGCGACGTGCTCGTCAAGGGCACCCTCGAGGACGGCACGACGCTGCTCTTCTTGCCGCGTCACGGGCGCGGTCACAAGGTGCCGCCCCATCAGATCAACTACCGCGCGAACGTGTGCGCCTTGAAGATGAGCGGCGCCACGCACCTCGTCAGCGTGAGCGCGGTCGGGTCGATGAAGGAGGAGATCGAGCCCGGGCATCTCGTCATCCCCGACCAGTTCATCGACCTCACGAAGAAGCGCATCACCACCTTCTTCGAGGACGGCGTCGCCGGCCACGTGCCGTTCGCCGACCCGGTGTGCAGCCTCGTCGCCCAGGCGCTCGGCGACGCCGGCGAGAAGACCGGCACCCGCGTCCATCGCGGCGGAACGTACGTGTGCATGGAAGGCCCGCAGTTCTCCACGCGCGCCGAGAGCCGCCTCTACCGCACGTGGGGAGTGTCGGTGATCGGCATGACCTCCATGCCCGAGGCCAAGCTCGCCCGTGAGGCCGAGCTCCCCTTCGCCACGCTCGCGCTCGCGACCGACTACGACTGCTGGCACGACACGCACGACGACGTGACCGTGGAGGCCGTCGTCGCCACCATGAAGAAGAACGTGAGCGTCGCCAAGAAGGCGATTGCGCTGCTCGCATCGGCTCTCCCCGACCCGACCAAGAGCGTCGCGCACCGCGCCTCGCGCGGCGCGGTCATGACGGCCGCCTCGGCCATCTCCCCGGCCGCCCGCGAACGCCTCGGCTGGCTGCTCCCCAACTGAGCCGACTTGGGCTAGGCTGCGCGCCGCCCATGAACAAGAGCTCCGTTCTCATCGTCGGTTCCCTTGCTTACGACGACCTCGAGATGCCCAGCGGCACCTTCGAAAACGTCGTCGGCGGCGCAGCCACGTATGCCTCCATCGCCGCGTCCCTCTTCTGCCCGGTCCGCCTCGTCGGCGTCATCGGCGAGGACTTCCCGGACGCCGTCATGTCAGATCTCGAGAAGCGCGGGGTCGACACGGCCGGCGTCGAGAAGGCGAAGGGCAAGACGTTCCGGTGGCGCGGCCGGTACTCGAAGGACCTGAACAGCCGCGAGACCCTCGACACGCAGCTCAACGTCTTCGCGGACTTCCGCCCGAAGATCCCCGCCGCGTTCAAGAGCACCCCGTACGTCCTGCTCGGGAACATCCACCCGGCGCTCCAGCTCGAGGTGCTCGCGCAGATCGACAAGCCCAAGCTCGTCGTCGCCGACACGATGAACTTCTGGATCACCGGCGAGGCCAAGCTCCTCGGCGAGGTGATGAAGAAGGTCGACCTCCTCGTCATCAACGACGAGGAGGCGCGCGAGCTCACGGGCATCCACAACCTCGTGAAGGCCGCCGCCGAGATCCGCAAGCGCGGACCCAAGCACCTCATCGTGAAGCGCGGCGAGCACGGCGCGCTCTACTTCGACGACGCGGGCGCCTTCTTCGCCCCCGCCTACCCCCTCGAGGACGTCGTCGACCCGACGGGCGCCGGCGACTCGTTCGCGGGCGGCCTCATGGGCTACCTCACGCGCGTCAACTCGCTCGAGCATCCGTCGATGCGCCGCGCGATCTACTTCGGCTCCGCGCTCGGCTCGTTCTGCGTCGAGGGCATCGGCCCGCGCCGCCTGCTCGACGTCTCGCAGACCGATCTCAAGAAGCGCATGGGTGAGTTCATGTCGCTCGTCGAGACGGGCGGCCCGGTCGGTCTCCCCGAGTGAGCCGAAGGAGCGCCGCCCCGATGCCTACCCATCACCGACAGAGGCGCCTCGCGGTCAAGATCGCGCTCGGCCTCGCCGGGCTCGGCGCGGCCTCGTGGGTCGCGCTCGCTTGCAGTGACGACCCGCACCTCCGCACGACCGCCGAGCAAGCGCGCGGCGGCGGCGGTGCATGCGCGGCGGCGCCCGGCGAGCTCCCCTCGCCCACCTGCGACAGCTCCGAGAACCAGTGCGTTCCGCGGCCTGGTTGCGTGATCGACGAGGCGCGCTGCGGCTCGAAGTCGACGTGCCTTCCCATCGGCGACAACAAGGGCAAGGAGGTCCAGGACTTCCGCATCCGCCGCCTCAAGATCGCGACGCCCTCGACGCTCGCCGGTGAGCTGATCCAGAACACGGTCGTCACGCTCAACATCGACCTCGCGGAGAAGAGCTGCGGCGAGCTTGGCAAGGGCCTCTTCACCTGGCTCATGCAGGTTGACCGAAAGAACAACACGCTCGTCACCGGTGGAGCGCCCCCGCCCACGGACGCCATCGGCCAGGGCTTCTGCTTCGCGCGCTTCGACCTCGGCGGGACCAAGGTCGAACCGATCACGACGAAGATCTCCTTCGAGGGCGACAAGTTCAAATCGCTCGAGCCGCAGAAGGTGAAGATCCCGATCTTCCTCAGCCAGGACGTCAGCAGCGTGATCCTCCTTCCGATCACCGACATCCGGATCGAAGGCGTCACGATCTCCGACGACGGCAACTGCATCGGGCGCCTCAACGAGGTCGCCTTCGACGAGCAGTGCTTCGACGACTCGCTGTGCTCGAAGTGGCAGACCTCCGGCTCGCTCGGTGGCTACATCACGCTCGAGGAGGCGGATCAGGTGAAGATCCGCGACTTGAACAACAAGTCGCTGTGCTCGTTCCTCGCCGGCGAGGCCGAGAACTGCGCCCGCGACGGCGCGGGCAAGATCCTCTTCAAGGGCGACTACTGCTCGACCGACAAGAAGCCCGACGGCTGCGCGGACAGCGTGTGGCTCGCCGCCACGTTCGCGGCGAGCGCCGCCAAGATCTTCGACGGCCAGGGTACCGTCCCCGGCTGCTCGGGCGTCTCGACCGGCACGGACGCCGGCACGGAGGCCGGGACCGACGCCGGGGCCGACGCCGCCGACGCCGCCGACGGCGGCTGATCTCCCACAATCACCCCTTGCGCCGAGCGTCTCAATACACAATTGAGACGCGGTTTTCGGCTGTTTCTTGAAATTGCCCCGACGCTGCTGTGGTACGGCGCACCTGCTCAGTGGGTGAGTGTTTAGGGGCGTGGCGGTCGGGTGTGTTTCTGTCACGATTGGGATGACGGCATGAGCCCGATTCTCGAAGCGCGGACCGCATGCAGGGTTCACGTGTTTGGGCAGCTACACTTGAAGGGCGTCAGCCCGCACGGCCGCAACCCCACGTCGCGCAGGAGAGGTCTCATGTTTTCTCGCTTTCGCCACGTGTTTGGCGTCCTGTTCTTTCTTCTCGTCGCATCGTGTAGCGGCGGTGGCTGCTCGTCCGGCTGCGGTGGATGCGGCGGCACCACTCCGCTCCCGGGCGGCTTCCCGAAGGACAAGACCATCGACAACGCCGCCAGCGTGCGCGTCTCGCGTCCTGGCCTCACCTTCGTCGAGCAGAACCTGCCCGCCGTCGTGACCAAGGTCGCGAACGCGCCAGGCGGAGTTCTCGGGTTCGACATCCCGAACATCGACCCCGCGAAGACGCAGATCGCCGATCTCAGCATCTTCGGGAAGCTCTACGTCGACACGAACGTGTGCGTCGGCGGCCCCGACCCGGCTGCCACGCCGCCGCGCTGCCACGCGTCCATCGGAATCGGCAAGTCCACGTTCCTGATCGACGCGGTGAAGCCGAACGCGATCCAGCTCAAGGCGACGATCCCGGTCATTCTGGACGACACCCCGATCGAGGCCGACGTCTCCTACGACCCCCCGGTCGTCGGCCCCGTCAACCTCGGCGGCCTCACGATCCACGTCGGCTACGGTGACGGCGGGTGCAGCAACGGCAAGCCCCAGGTCACGCCGCACGCGCTCCCGATCGGCATCACGATCCCGCTCGCCGAGGAGACGACCGCTCCGCGCAGCGGCTACATGAAGATCGACGTCGGGGGCGCGACCATCGACCTGAGCGGCATCAGCGAGAACGACGTCCGCGTCTGCTCGAGCTGCGGCTTCGCCTCGGCGATCTGCAGCGCCATCACCGACTCGAGCTTCGTCAAGGGCCTCGTGATCGGCCCCATCAAGAGCGCGCTCGAGAGCCAGGTGAAGACCCTGCTCGCCGACCAGCTCTGCATGGCGCCGAGCCCCGCGCTCAACCCGCCCTGCCCCACCGACACGGCGCCCGACGCCGCGAACAAGCACTGCGTCTTCAATTCCGACAAGAACAAGTGCGTCGGCATGCTCCTCGGCACCGACGCGCATGCCGACCTCGGCGGCCTGCTGAAGAGCATCTCGCCCGGCACCGCCGGCGGCGTCGACTTCGGCCTCGCGGCCGGCGGCTCGATGATGCCCTTCCCCAACGCCAACGCGAACGCGCAGGGGCGCACCCCGAACGGCATCACGCTCGGCATGCTCGGCGGCGTCACCCCGCAGCCGCAGTCGAAGTGCGTGCCCGCCGCCGACCTCAAGGTGCCGACGGGCATCCCGATCCCCGACGAGCTCGCGCCGACGGCCGCCGATGGCCCGACCACGCCGCACGTGGGCATCGCCCTCGCCGGTCGCTTCCTCGATTACTCGTTCGGCAGCGTCTACAACTCGGGCCTGCTCTGCCTCGGCGTCTCGAGCGAGCAGATCGACCAGCTCCGCTCTGGGCTCCTCAGCATCCTCATCCCCTCGCTCAAGAACCTGACGTTCGAGCAGGGTGACGCTCCCGCGGCCATCGCAACGCGCCCGCAGGCTCCCCCGACGGTGAAGATCGGCGGCGGCACGAACGCCAACACCGACGCGCTCCTGCAGATCACGCTGCCGAAGTTCGCGCTCGACTTCTACCTCTGGCACCTCGACCGCTACGTGCGCGTCTTCACGTTCCAGGCCGATCTCCTCATCCCGGTCAACCTGCAGACGGGCAAGGACCCGAAGACGAACCCGAACGGCGGCATCATCCCGGCGATCGGCGACATCAAGGTCTCGAACGGCAGCGTCACGAACGCGGACCTCCTGATGGACGACCCGGCGCTCGTGTCTGGTGCGCTCTCGGGCCTCCTCGGCGGCCTCAGCAAGCAGCTCGTCGGCGGCGGGTTCTCCCCCATCGACCTCTCGGGCGCGCTCAAGTCGTTCGGGCTCGGCATGGAGATCGGCAAGATCGGCAAGCTCACGAAGGGCACCGACGACTACGTCGGCATCTTTGCGAACCTCTCGAAGGCCGCCGGCACGGCGACGATCGAGGCGGACACGCGGGCGCTGCTCGTGTCGAAGCACGTCCCGCTCGATCACATGCAGCTCGCGACGATGGACCGCGCGTTCTTGCCCGAGCTCGTCGTCGACCTCAGCTCGCCCCTCGATGACGGTCGCCACGCGATCGAGTACTCGTGGTGGATCGACAACGGCACGCGCTCCGAGTGGGCCACCGGCAAGCACGTCGTCATCAAGGACGACCAGCTCCTCCTCCAGGGGCGCCACACGCTCCGCGTGTCCGCACGCGTCGTCGGCCAGACCGAGACCGAGGACGCGACGCCCGCCGAGATCCCGTTCACGATCGACGCGCTTGCGCCGTCCGTGAAGGTCGAGAAGGACGGCACGCAGGCGACCATCGCCGCCTGGGACGTCGTCAGCTCGCAGTCGGCGCTCGTCGGCCGCTTCAAGCTCGACGGCGCCGAGGTCGGCGAGTGGCGCCCGCTCGCCGACCTCGCGCGCGTCGAGGTCGGCTCCTCAGAGACCATCGACGTCGAGGTGAAGGACGAAGAGGGCAACGTGCGCTCAGTCCACCAGGAACTGATCCGCGGCAAGGCCGACAGCTCGCTCGCCGGCGCCGGCTCCGGCTGCGGATGCTCGACGCCCGGCAGCACCAGCTCCGGCAACACGAACGGGCTCTACGCCGCCGCGCTCGGCCTCGTGGGCCTGGGCCTCATCGCGCTCCGCCGTCGCGCGGCCTCGGGCCGGGGGGGCATCGGCACGATGCGCTCGGTCCACGCGGCCCTCGCGCTCGGCAGCATCACGCTCGTCGCCTCGACGAGCCAGGGCTGCGCCTGCGGAAGCGAAGCGGACAGCAGCCCCGGCTGCGGCGCCGACTGCAACCAGGAGTGCAAGGAGGAGCTGCCCAAGGGCCTCCCCGGCTCGTACACGTCGATCGCGAAGGCGGCGGACGGCTCGATCTGGGTCGCCGGCTACAACGACGCTCTCCTCTCCGAGGGTGACAGCCAGCTCTGGGGCGACCTCGTCGTAGGCAAGTACGACCTCGGCAAGCAGCTCGTCGACTGGAAGACCGTCGACGGCATCCCCGCACGCACGGACGGCACCTGCGCGGAGCGCTCCACGAGCTCGTGGCGCAACGGCGAGTCCGACTCCGGCGACAACGTCGGGCTCTGGACGAGCATGCAGGTCAGCGCCGACGGCCGGCCGATGGTCAGCTACTACGACGCGACCAACAAGAAGCTTAAGTTTGCGGTGCTCGCCAGCGCCGAGGATCGCAGCTGGAAGACGATCACGCTCAAGGAGCAGCCGGGCGCCGACGTCGGTCGCTACTCGAAGATGGTCATGGTCGGCGGCAAGCCGGTCATCGCCTTCCTCCAGATCGAGTCCGGCAACGGCGGCAAGACGCGCTCGAAGGTCATCGTCGCTCGCGCCAACATCGAGGTCCCGCAGGAGGCCTCCGACTTCCGCTTCGAAGACGCGGCGGTCGAGGAGGAAAACCCCTGCGCTTCGACGACGTGCGCAAACGGCCAACAGTGCGTGAAGACGACCGGCGTGTGCACCCCGACCGTCGGCGGTTGCACTCCGGCCGACTGCGGCACGGGCAAGGCCTGCGTCACCGACGCCGGCAAGGCCACGTGCGTTGCCGTGAAGAGCAACACGCAGACCTACCCCGACGTGTTCGGCGACTACATCTCGCTCGCGCAGAGCGCGGGCAAGCTCGGGATGGTCGTCTACGACCGCCCGCACGGAAACCTCGTTGCGCTCGACGAGCAGGGCGAGGGCAAGTGGGGCCGCACGATCGTCGACGGCGAGACGGGCTCACGTAAGGACAAGACCGCGATCGACACCGGCGACGTCGGCGTCGCCGCGTCGCTCGCGATCGACAACTCCGGCACGTGGCACATCACGTACGTGAGCGGCCTCGACGAGACGCTCCGCTACATCACGGTCACCGGCGGCAAGCCGGGCAAGAGCGAGCTCATCGACGACGGCAGCACGGTCGACGGCAAGGCGTTCCCCGACGGCAAGCACGTCATCGGCGACGACTCGGCCGTTCGCGCCGAGGGCGACGTCATCACCGTCTACTACCAGGACGCGACGGTCGGCACGCTCCGCCGCGCGGCCGGCACGAAGAGCGGCGCGACCCACAAGTGGGATCTGCGCACGCTCCAGCAGCCGAACCGCTTCGGCGGGTACTTCCCGCAGATCGTTCCCGGCGAGGACAAGGTCGCGAACTTCTGGGAGCAGACCGACCACGCGGTGAAGACCCGCATCGGCGACGTGACCATCCTCTCGCCCTGATCAGCCGAGCTTCGAGCTTGCGGCCTCGAGCACCTTGCGTTCGAGGTCGACGAGTTCGGGGTCGCCCTTCACGAGCGCCTCGTATTCGCCGATCGTGAGCCCAGCTCGACCGGCCGCGAGCTCGAGCGCCCGGCGCACGGTCTCCTGGCCCTTCGGGAGGTTGCCCTCGGCGACGAGCTCTTCCACCTTCCGGAGCACTCCGATCACCGTGGCGCGCTCTGCCACACCCTTTGGGCGCGTCCCGGCCTGCACCTCACGCGAGCGGAAGTCCTCGTGGGCGGACGTCGTCGAAGGCCCGGAACGGTCGAGCAGCTCCTCGCCCAGGGGCTTGGAGTGGTCCTCGAACGAGCGACCGGGCTGGCGGTCCTCGGGCTGCGGTGCGCGTGGCGTCGTCATGTGCGGCATTCTCCTTGCGCCGGTGGGGAGCAAGGAACGTGCACGCGCTCACGCGCCTCGTGCGCCGGAGGCCTGCCGAGCTCCGTAGAGCTACGCGGCGGCGGCGGCGGAGGCCTGCTCGAGGTCCGCCATGGGACGCATCGCAGGGCCGCTGGAGCGCTCGCGCTCGGCGTTGACCACATCGAGGAGCTCGGACTTCGTCACGAACCCGAGCTCGAGCAGCGCACGCATGTAGCCGTCCACGTAGCCATGAGCGCGAGCAAGCCGCCCGTAGGCCTCGCCTGACGCCTTCGCCGCGAAAACGTCCGCGAGCATGGTCCTGAGCTCCGCCAGAACTTCGATCTTCGACTTCATGCGCGCCTCCTACCCAGCGACCGCTATCGGATGCGGGGGCAGCGGGCCAAATTTTCACTGTCGCCGGGCGATGAGGTCAGTGAATAGTGGTCCCCGAGCAGGCGTTCAGGTAGACGATTGATCGCCCGAGCCATGTCAGAGCCCGACACGGAAAAGCAGCCCGACGAGGCCTCGCCCGCGGATCCCCCAGCGGAGCCGCCGGAGGCCGAGGGAGCCGCCCCCGCCGCTGCCCCTGCGGCCTCTGCTTCCTCGACGCACGAGCGTGCGGCGAAGGCGTCGTCGCCCCCCTCCACCCGCATCAGCGTCAAGGCGCCCGCAGCGACGACGGGAGGACCACTCGCGGCCTACGAGGCGATCGCGCGCTCGGCGCGCCTTCCCGACCTCGTTGCGATCACGCAGAAGGTGGTCGGCGAGGCGGCCACCGCGCGCCGTGGCGGCTGGGACTTCGTGGCGAAGGTCGCAGCCGCAGCCGACGAGGCGAAGCTCTCTCGCGCCGACGCCGAGACCTCCTTCGGTAATGCCCTCAAGGTGCTCGGTTCGGGCCCCGAGGGCGAGGCCGAGCGCGCGCTCGCGGCCGGGCTCTGGGCCCACGCGATCGCCGAGGCACGGCGCGACGACGACCATCGGCTCTCCGGCGACGTTCTCTGGCTCGCCACGCACACCGCGTTCGACGCAACGTCGCTCCTCGACCGCGCGCTCGGCGACGAGGCCGACGACGTGTGGACGGCCATCGGCGACCGCATTCGCCGCATCGACGAGGGCAAGGGCACCGCGCTCGGGCGTGGCGAGGCCATCGTCGGCTGCGCCGCCCTTTCTGTGTCGGAGTCGCCGAGGGCGCGCAAGGTCGCGACCGACCTCGCCGCGCGCCTCCACGATCCGACGCTCGCCCGGCTCCTCGCGGGCGCCGCCGAGGCCCCGAGCCGCGAAGTGCGCCTCGAGGGCGAGGCCGTAGCTGCTCCCCGCGGTCCGGTCGTCACGGCCCTTCTCGCGGTCACCGGCCTCCTCTTCGTGATGCATGCGCTTCGGCTCGTCGGGCGCTTCGCGCTCGGGTACCGCACCCCGACGGAGGTCTCGCTGACCGACGCGGGCGTACGCGTGCGGACGCGCACCGAGATGCTCGGGCGCACGCTTCGTGAGCGCGAGCACGTCATCGTGCGCTCCGGCCTCGTGCGTATCGTGCGCGAGGTGCGCTTTCCCCGTGCCGGCTTCTACGCTGGGCTCCTCGCGCTCGCGCTCGGGAGCTACGTCGGCGTGCGGGCGTTCGTCGACGGCGTGCGCGCGGCCTCCCCGTCGCTCCTCCTCACCGGCCTCGTCGTGGTCGTGGTCGGCATCGGCATCGACTTCGTGCTCGGCAGCCTCCTCCCCGGCGTTCAGGGTCGTGTTCGCATCGCGTTCGTCCCGCGGACGGGCAAGGTCCTCTGCGTGGCGGACATCGACGCGACCCGCGCCGACGACGCCCTCACCCGCGCCCTGAAGTTCTAGCCTTCTTGTTGGGGACCTCCGGTCCTCAGGTCTGATCGCATTTCGTGCTAGATTTCCTGGGGCGGCCTTCGTCCACCGGGGATGCAAGATTCGCGGACGTGGGCAGAGGCGGAGTTCGGACAGGCGGAGCTGGGCGACGCGCGGCGTACGGCGCGGTTGGTCGACCTCGCCGCAGAAGTAGCGGCGCGACCGGCGGGCACGGTCATGAAGGCTGCGCCTCCAGCGCGTCGAGGGAGGGTGCGTTTCGATTTCTCGAAAACGATGCGGTGCATCCTGCCGCCGTGCGCGAGGCGGTGACGCACGCCGCGCGCCTGAAGTATCGGCGAGAGCAAGTCGTCATCGTTCCCATCGACGGCACCTCGCTCAACCTGACCGACAATGCGCGCATCAAGAATCTCGGCGCGGTGGGGGCCTGGTCGCGAGGCGCGCAGGGCGTGCAGGTCATGACGGCCATCGCGTTGACGCCCGATGGCGCGGCGCTCGGCATCGGCGAGCAACGCATGTGGGTCCGCACGGCTCGCTCGCCGCACGGCCGACGCGGCGCGCGAGGAAAGACGAGCGAGAATCGATTCTGGCTGGAGCTCCTCAGCGAGACCGCACGAACGTTCGGGGAAACTGCTCCAGAGTGCCGGCCCTGGTTCCAGATGGATCGGGGCGCAGATTGCTTGGAGGTTCTTCTCGTGACCCGCCCGCCAGTAAGCGATCTCGAGGCCTCACGAGTGGAAGGTCACGGCCTCGCGCATCCCAGGCGTAAAAATCGGCGCCTTCTGCGGCGCCGTTCGCCGCAGGCGAATCACGCCGAAAAGTCCACATCACGGGGAGGCTCGCGAAGCGAGGGGCGGAGCCCCACCTGCAGACGAGCGCTCGCCGATGACGGCGTCGAGCTTTCCGGCCGTCGCGTGGGCCTCGACGCGGACCGAGCGTGTCGCGTCGGCGGCACATGCGCGGAGGCTGGCAGCGTTCTGCCCGTGCGAGCGATCGATCTCCTCGCCCGTCGCCGCGTCGAAGATGCGCGTCTCGAGGCCGGTGCCTTCGCCCTCGACGCCGACGGCGACGCGCAGGCACTGGCCGGGGGCGATCGCTGTAGTCTGCACGTACTGGTGCGATGCATCGAGGACGACATGGCGAACGGGGCCGGCCGTTCCCTCCAGCAGCGACTGCGGGCCCGTGGCCGCGCGACCCAGCATGCGACTCGCCGCCAGCGGATGGGCCGTGAACACCGGGTCCTTCCATCGCTCGGGACGCGTGAGAACGGCATAGGGGCCGGGACGACCGCGCGTGCCGAGGTCGACGCGCGCCTTTCCCTTCCCACACGCGAAGAGGGTCGCGTCGCCTGCGCCGTCGTTCGAGGCGAGCAGCGCTCCCGCGTCGTCCCAGACGGCGGCCTCCACGAGCGCGAGCGGCGCGCCGGCGACGACGTCGATGCGGGTACAGCCCGGCGCACCGGCGAGGTCGACCGGGAGCGTCGCGCGTCGACCGAGCTGGAGCTGCCCGGTGAGCGACGACGCCGGAGCCGCATACCCGACCTTCGCGAGCTGGGCGTTGCGTGCCGCGCGCGTCGCGTCGAGCGGCTGTGCGGGAGCGACCCACGCCACCTCGGGCCGCGTGAGAAGGTCACGCGCGCCGCCCGCCTTCGTCTTCGCGACGACGACCGCGACCAGTCCGCGCCCGACGTGTGGTCGCACCTGGATCGAGCCATTGAGAGCGACCGGCGAGCACACCGTCACGGAGCGTGCGGGACCGCCGTCCTTCGCGCGACCGATGAGGCGTCCGTCTCCGTCGAGCACGTCGACATCGACGACCGCGACGTCGTCATCGGGAACGACGAGCGCATCGCTGCAACCGCCCTCCTCCACGACGAACGCGGCCGCGGAGACGGCGCGCGCGTCGACCGCGATCGCAACGCGTCGGAGCTCGTCCCACGAGCCTCCGACGACGAGGCGATGCTGCCGCACGAGGTCGTCGAGGCCCGGCCATGCTTCGGCGCTGCGCGCCGGCCCGGAGGTGGTGCCGCGAGCCCCGACGGCGCGACCGACCTCGGGGGCGCGGTCCTTCGGCACGAGCTGCGCGGCGACGACGCAGAGGCCCTCGCCGCTCGCGGCGTGCGCGGCCACGTAGACACGGCTCGGGTGCGGAGGGCACAGGAGGAGCGTCGGCTTCGGGTCCGGCCCCTCGTCGACGGCCACGGGGTTTCCCTCCTCGGCGAACGCCGCGAGGTCGATGTCCTCGAGCGAGCCGGAGGCGCGACCGTAAGCGAGGAGGCATGCGTCGGCGGGGATCTCGACGAAGGCGCCGAGACGCTCCCCTTCGCTCATCGGACCGGAGGCGACGATCGCGAGCGGCCCCGCGCCGAGACGCGACGCCTTGGCCGGCAGATCGCCGAGCAACGGCCCTGCCTGGAGGGCCCCCGCGGTGACGCGCGGCGCGCCGAGCGGCGCCGCTGCCGCCGGAACCGGCGGCAGCGGAGGACGTGAAGCACACGCCGAGATCGCCACCGTGAGCAGCGCGACCGCGCAAACACGTCCCGTCACGTTCGCGCTCATCGTCCTGCCTCCCAAACACCGCTCTTCACGCGATAGACCGCGAGGCCCCAGCCGACCCCCGTACCGCGCGCATACACGTCGACGTGCGCCGTCTCGTGGGCGTTCACGCAGAACGCGCTGAGCGCGGCCTCCTCGGCGGCGCCGCGCTCGTCCGTCGATTCGCGCGCGCCCACCACGGAGCGAATCTGGAACGAGCGCGCGTGCCCGTGTGTGAGCGCGACGACGGCGAGGTAGCAGCCTCCCGTCTCGACCGGCACGGGGAACGGAGTGGTACCCGAGCTTCCCTGGCCGAGGAAGATGGGGTCCTCGGTGGGGATCGCGACATGACGCGCGAACATCACGCGCGCCATCTTGCCGCGCGTGACCGCGCCCCACATGGCAGGCAGACGCTCGGGCAAGGGCCAGCTCGCTAGCGTGCTCGTGAGCTCGCCATTGGGGGGCGCACCGGCGAACACGACGCTCACGCGTGTCGTGCGGCCCACGCAAGCCTCCAGGCGCGCGTCCGGTGCCTCCGTGCGATCGCGTGCGAGGACGCGCTCGTTCGCCGGGTCGCGGAGCTCGGCGTCGACGTCGAGGTGGAAGCGACGCCCGACGCGGTCGGCCCGCGGGTCACGAGCGAAGACCTCGACGCGATGGCACCCCGGCGCGAGCGCGAGCTCGCCCTCGCCGCCGCCGTCGTCACCCGCGCGCAGCGCCGTGCGCGCCTCGATGCGTGCGCCTTCACGCTTCGCGCGGGCCTCGGCGACCTCCGCGCGCTTCTCGGGCGGAGGAAGCACGGGCAGCGCGCCGGCCTCGGGCACCGGCGGGAGAGCCCCCCCCGTACGCTCGGGGATCACGGACGTGAGCGCAGGCAGCGCCGAGGGCGCGCGCGCCACGATGATCTCGAGCGCCCCGCGCCCCGCGTCGCTCGTGACGACCACGTGGCGGATCGGACGCCCGCCGCCGCAGCGCCGCAGCTCGACGACCCCGGCGAGGCTCGCGGCGCGTCCGAAGGCCTCCGGGGCGAGCGGATCCGCGGAGGCATCGGAGAGCCGAGCGCGAAAGCTGAGGCCGCGCGCACCGATGATCGCGACGTGCGTGCAGCCGGTGGCCTCGTTGACGGCAACGGGGACGGTCACCGTCTCGTCGTCGAAGAGGAAGCGCGAAGGCAGCGCCGTGACGTGGCCGCCGGCGCTCCTCCACTGCTCGACGACGCGATCGGCGACCTCGCGCGAATCCGCGAGCACAGGCCCGCCGAAGGCGACCATGGCGAGCAGCCCCGTACACGCGACGAACCGAGGAACGAGCCGCGACACCCCTGGAAACGTAGCACGAGGCCCCACGGCCGAATCGTGACCTCAGCCGATATGAAGCGGCGACTCGATGAAACTCTTCCGCTCGGGATCCCAGACGAACAGCTTGCGGTCGTCGACGACGCCCGCGCGAACGCTCGTCACGAGGTAGGCGAGATCGTACGACGGGGCCTCGCCGCCCATCGTTGCGGCCTGCGCGTCCGTCTCGGAGAAGTAGGCGCCGACGTCCAGGTGCGAATGGTAGAGCACCTTCACGGGCCGCCCGCTCCCCTCGCCTTCGCGGACCGTGCGCTCGAACTTGAGCGGGTCGATGTCGAAGTACATCCGCCCCGTGCGCGGGTAGGTCTCGGGGTCGAGCTCGTGCAGCTTGTTCGCGCGGTTCTCCATGGGCACGATCGCATCGACGAGGAGCGGCTCCGCGGCGGGGCCGACGAGCAGCCCGCAGCTCTCCTCGTCGCGCTCGAACGCCGCACGTGCCTCCTGGTCGACCCGCTCGAGGAGATCGCGCGCGATCGTGATTTCACCTCGGACCCAGGGATGCTTCTCGACGTCCATTGCGCGGCTCCTACGAGGTCACCAGACGTAGCGCTTCTCCCAGCCCATCGGGGAGAAGTAGCGATCTCCACGATCGCACGCGATCGCGACCACACACCCCGGGACGCCCTCGCGCTGGAGCCTCTCGGCGGTCTTCACGGCGCAGAAGATGTTCGCCCCGGACGAGTGGCCCACGTGGAGCCCCTCCTCGCGCGCAAGACGGTCGGCCATGTCCCAGCCGTCCTCGGTGGTGACCGGATAGAGGTCGTCATGCCCGGCGCGGTCGTAGATCGGCGGCACGAGGCTCGACGCCATGTGCTTCAGCCCCTCGAGCCCGTGCATCGGAGAATCCGGCTCGACCGCGATGCAGCGGATCGGACGATGATGCTCGCGGAGCCGTCGCGCCGTGCCCATCATGGTGCCGCTCGTGCCGAGCCCGGCGACGAAGTGCGTGATCTGATCGCCGACGTCACGGAGGATCTCGGCGCCGGTGCCGTGATAGTGCGCGAGCGGGTTGGCTGGGTTCGCGTACTGATCCGGATAGAAGAGGTGCTCGGGGTCCTCCGCGGCCATCTTCTTCGCGATGACGATCGCGCCGTCCGATCCCTCGAGCGGGTCGGTGAAGATGATCTCCGTGCCGAACGCCTGCGCGATGTCCTTTCGCGCCTTCGACACGTTCGACGGCATCACGAGCTTGACCGGGATCCCGAGCGCGGCGCCAAAGAGCGAATAGGCGACGCCCGTGTTGCCGCTCGTCGAGTCGATGAGCGTCTTGCCGCGGGTGAGACGGCCGTCCTTCAGCGCGTCCTGGATCATGCGGAGCGCCGCGCGGTCCTTGACGCTGCCGCCCGGGTTCTGGAACTCGAGCTTCGCGTAGACGGGGACGTCCGGCGCCTCCTTCGTGACGACGCGTAGCCGGACCAGCGGTGTGTTGCCGACCGCCTCGACGACCGACTCGATGCGACGCGCGCGAAAAGCTCCGCTCACCCGAGCCCTCCGGCGCCGTCGATGCCGAGTGCCTTCCTCATCGCGAGGAGGGCTCGCAATGCGCCGTCCGCGACCTCGAGCGCCTTCGGGTCGCGAATGCCGAGCGACGCGAGCGCCGCTGCACGCTTCGTGGCCTGGCCGTCTGCAGCCTCCTTGGCCTTCTCCTTCGCGTCCGCGCGAGCATCGTCGACGACGTGCATGCCCGAGCGCGCGACGTAGGCCGCCTCGATCTCGCGCGCGTCGCCGATCGCGCCGAGGACGACGTCGGTCGCGAGCAGGCGCTCCTGCCCGGCCTCACCGATCTCGGGGAGCCGAATCTGGCGTCCGTGGCGCGCGCGGTCGAGCGTCATGGCCGCGCTCAGCCGCCCGCGATCGCGGGAACGATGCTGATCTGGTCGCCCGCCTTGAGCTCGGTCGCGAGGCCACCGGTGAAGCGGACGTCCTCCTCGCCGACGTAGATGTTGATGAAGCGGCGCACGCCCTTCTCGTCGAGGAGACGGTCGCGGAGCCCCGGGTGCCTCGTCTCGAGATCCGTGATGACGTCGCCGACGGTGCCGCCGGCGGCCTTCACCTCGTCGGCTCCGGCAGTCAGGCTTCGCAGGGCGGCGGGGATTCTCACGATGGTGTCCATGGTCGGCTCGTCGAGGTGTGGGTGAGTGTTGGTTCAGACGTCCGCGGATGCGGCGTACCGAGAGGCTTCGATGCGCTGGATGGAGCGTACGTCGCTGCAGAGCGGGCAGCCCGCACGGCGCGGGAGCCTGCGGCGCCTCGCCGCGAGCGTCTTGCCGTCGAACGTGAAGAGCGTCCCCGCGACGTCATCGCCACCGAGGAACGAGATGGCGAGGTCGGCCTGCACTGCGGCGACGACACCGACGACGGGGCCGACGACGCCGGCCTCGGCGCAGTTGGGCGCGGCGCTCCCGCGCGGGAGGTCCTCGAACAGACAGCGGTAGCAGGGGCCGCCGTTCGGACCGACCGCGAGCGCGGTGCCGTGCCAGCGAATCGCCGCGGCGTGGACGACCATGCGCTTCGCGATACGGCATGCGTCGGCGGCGAGGAACTTGCTCGGGAGGTTGTCGCTCCCCTCCACGATCACGTCGTACCGGATGGCGAGCTCGACCGCGTTGTGCGGGAGCATCCGCGTCACGTGGCGTTCGATGCGCAGCTCGGGCGCAATGCGCAGGAGGGCGGAGGCCGCGGCCTCGACCTTCGGCTTGCCCACGTCGTCGTCGCGGAACAGGATCTGACGATGGAGGTTCGTGGCGTCGACGATGTCGTCGTCGACGAGGCCGATGGTGCCGACGCCGGCACGCGCGAGCGCGATGGCCGCCGGGCAGCCGAGGCCCCCCATGCCGACCACGAGCACCCGCGAACCGGCGAGGACGAGACGATTCGCGATCGGCTGACTCATGTGTGCCCCGCTTGCTCGTTGCCTTCCGCGGTCACTCCGGGGAAGTACTCATCGAGGCTGAAATAGCGCTCTCCCGTGTCGCAGAGCACCGTGACGACGTTCTTGCCCTCGCCGAGCTCCGCGGCGAGCTCGAACGCGACGCACACGTTCGCGCCGGCGCTCGGACCGACGAGTAGCCCCTCGCGGCGCGCGAGGCGCAGCTTCGTGCGCCATGCGTCGTCGTCGCGGACGGTGCGCACCTCGTCGACGGCGGAGGTGCGGTAGTTCGGCGGAACGAAACCTGCGCCGATGCCCTGGATCTTCGTCGGGCCGCGCTCGCCGCGCGAGATGGTCGCCGACGACTCGGGCTCGACCGCGACGACGCGGACACCATGGTGAACCTTCTTGAGCTCAGGGCCGACGCCGCTGACCGTCCCGCCCGTACCGACCGCGGCGACGAAGGCGTCGACCGAGAGCCCTTCCATCGCGCCGAGGATCTCGTGCGCGGTCGTGCGCGCGTGGACCGAGGGGTTGGACGGATTGTCGAACTGCGAGGGCATGAACGAGCCGGGTGTGCGCGCGGCGATCTTGCGCGCCTCGCGGATGGCGCCGTCCATCTGGGCTTCCGCCGGCGTCAGGACGATCTCGGCGCCGTAGGCTCCGAGGAGCTGACGTCGCTCGAGGCTCATGCTCTCGGGCATCGTGAGGATGATTCGGTAGCCCTTCACGGAGCAGACCCATGCGAGCCCGATGCCGGTGTTTCCACTCGTCGGCTCGACCACGGGACCCGGGGGCCGCAGCACGCCACGCGCCTCGGCGTCCTCGATCATCGCGCGGGCGATGCGATCCTTCACGCTTCCGCCTGGGTTCAGATGCTCCATCTTCGCCCACACGGCGGCCCGACCGCGGGCCGGACGCGGCGCGCCCTCCAGCCACGTGCCGCGGATGCGGACGAGCGGCGTCGAACCGACGAGGTCGAGCATCGAGGCGGCGATCATCGTGGGCTCGACCTTAGATGCTCCATCGACCGATCGCGTCACTCTAATTGCGCCCCCGGAAATATCAACGATGCCCTGAAATTCGTGGACGCTCGGAGGTGGCAGGCGCACCCTCCGAGGGATGCTTGGGTCCGACGAGGCACGCGCCATCCACGAAGAGCATCCGCCCATCGATCTGCATGCAGACACATTGATGTGGTCGCGGTGGACGGGCTACGACCTCCACAAGGCTCACGAGCCTCCGCTCCCGCTCGCCGCGTTCGGCGGCCACGTCGACCTGCCGCGGATGCGCGAGGGCGGCATGAGCGCGCAGTTCTTCGGCCTCGTGTCGCTTCCGCTCGCCGATCGCGTCAAGGGCATGGCCCGCATCGTCCACGAGCAGATCGACGCGCTCGAGTCCCAGATGGCGCGGAAGAGCGGCGCCCTCCGCCTCGTGCGCAAGGCGGCCGAGATACGCGCGGCCCAGGAGGCCGGCGAGATGGCCGCGCTCCTCGGCATCGAGGGGGCGCACGCGCTCGAGGGCAACCTCGACAACGTCCCGATCTTCGCGCGCCGCGGCGTCCGCTACATCGGGCTCTTGCACTTCACGGCGAACGAGGCGGGCTTCCCGGCGTTCGGCAAGGGGCGCAGCGATGACGCCGGCCTGACGACCTGGGGCCTCGACCTCGTCCAGAGCTGCGAGGACAACGGTGTGCTCGTCGACCTCGCGCACGTGAACAAGCAGGGCTTCCTCGACGCGTGCCGGGTCGCACGCAAGCCGCCCATCGTGAGCCACACCGGCGTCCTCGGCGCGTTCGAGCACTGGCGCAACATCGACGACGCGCAGCTCCGTGCCGTCTCCGAAAAGGGCGGCGTCGTCGGCGTCATCTTCTGTCCGCGCTATGTCGGAGGCGACGGGCTCGAGCCCGTCATCAAGCACCTCAAGCACATCGTCGACGTGGTCGGCGAGGAGCACGCCGCGCTCGGGAGCGACTGGGACGGCTTCATCGTCCCGACGAGGCCCCTCAAGGACCCGCGCGGGCTTCCGCTCCTGACCGACGCGATGCTCGCCGCGGGCTTCACGCGCGGCGCCGTCGGCAAGATCCTCCACGACAACGTGATGCGCGTCCTCGACGAAGCCTGAAGAGGGAGAGGAAGAGACAGAGAGGCGCGGAGGCGCGGAGACAGCGCGGAGGGGGCCCGCCTCGATCGCTGACTGGACGCTCGCGGTTCCGGGGAGAACCCGCAGCGGGTTCACCCCGGTGGGGCGAGCCTCAATCCCGCACCGCACACGTCCTTCCTCGCTCCATTGTCTCGCCCTGCATCGGACATCTCTGCATCGACGATCCGTAGGACGAGATGTCCGATGCGTAGCGAGACAATCGAGCGAGGGACGACGTCGCAGCACGGCAGGGAGGCTCCCTCCACCGGGGTGAACCGGGCTTTGCGGGTTCTCCCCGGCACGACGCGGGTCCAGTGAGGAAGTGAGGCCAGACCCCTCCGCGCTGTCTCCGCGTCCCCGCGTCTCTCTGTCTCTTGAATCGGCGAAGCGTCGTTCAGCGCGCCCAGCGCTGCCATTCCTCTTCGTAGTAGCGAACGAGCATCTGGTTGTTGAGGCGGTTCACCTCGACGGGCACCGCCGACATGTCCGGCGCGATGTCGAACAGCGAGGCGACGGTGGCGTCCGTCAGGTACTTGAGCCCGCTCGGCACGTGCGAAGGCAGCGGGAGCGCTCCCCTGCCCGCGAGCACGAAGCCCCACTCGCCGAACGAAGGGACGAGCGCGTGGTACGGGCGCGCCGTGAAGCCGGCGGCCTCGATCGAGCGAACGACGCACCAGAAGGAGCGACGGGCGACGAGCGGCGACGTGCTCTGCACCGAGACGATGCCGCGCTCCGCGAGGCGCTCGAGGAGCAGCCGGTAGAAGCGCACGGTGTAGAGCTTGCCGAGCGCGAAGTTGTTCGGGTCCGGAAAGTCGACGATGACGACGTCGAACTTCCTGGGGACGCCCTCGTGATCCTGGGTGATCCAGACCATGGCGTCGTCGTTGACGACGCGAACGCGCGGGTCGAAGAGCGAGCTCTGGTTGAGCTCACGGAGAAGCGGCAGCTCGCGCGCGAGACCGGTCATGCCCTTGTCGAGGTCGACGAGCGTGACCGATTTGACCTCGGGATGCTTGAGGATCTCGCGCACCGCGAGCCCGTCACCGCCGCCGAGCACGAGGACGTTCTCCTTCTTCTCGGCCACCGAGAACGCCGGATGAACGAGCGCCTCGTGGTAGCGATACTCGTCGATCGATGCAAACTGCAGGTTTCCGTCGAGGAACAGGCTGACGCCGCTCCGCGCCTGCGTGAGGACGATGCGCTGGTATTCGGTCTGCTTGGTGAACGCGACAGGATGCAGGAGCAGCGCCTCGTCGGCGACGAGCACGATCTTCTGCGAAGCTGCGAGCGCGCCGCCGAGAACCGCCAGCGCGACGAAGGCTCGGATGCGGAGCGGCCCCGGCTCGAGCGAGGAGCCGAGCACCCACGTGCCCCAGAGCGCCGACACCACGCCGAGGATCCCGAAGACCACGCCGGTGCGGAGGATGCCGAGGCTCGGCAGGAGCAGGAGCGCGAAGACGAGCGCACCAAGGAGCGCGCCGGCGTAGTCGAGCGAGAGCACGCGCGGGACGACGTCCTTGAAGGCGACGCGGCGCTTGAGCACGCGCATGAGCAGCGGAATCTCGGCGCCTACGAGGATGCCGGTCGATGCGACGAGCAGGTAGAGCACGAGGCGAACGTGCGAGCTCTGCGCGAACGTGAGGTAGAGGACCGGCCCGCCGAGCCCGCCCACGAACGACGCGGCGATCTGGCAGTCCACGAAGCGCTCGGCGACGCGCTCCTCCACGTACTTCGAGAGCCAGGCGCCGACGCCCATCGCCGAGAGGTGCACGCCGATGACGGTGGAGAGCTGTGTGACGGAGTCGCCGAGCAGGTACGTCGAGACGGCGCCCGCGACGAGCTCGTAGACGAGCCCGCACGTCGCGACGAGCACCACGGTGACGTAGAGGAGGAGCTTACCCACGGTGACGCATCGGCACCGCGCCGATCACTTCCCGCCGAAGCCGCCGCTCGAGCTGCCGCCGACGCCACGGACGCCGACGCCGCCGCCGCTGCTGCTCGAGGCGCTGCCGTCACCGTCACCGAAGCACGCGCCGCACGCGGCCATGCCGAACACGAGCACCACGATGACGATGATCGCGATCACGAGGCCAGGCGATGCCGAGCTCGAACCGGTCGGCGCGAAGCCGGTGAACGCGGCCGCGGGCTCACCGTAGGAGCTCACCTTGGGCTGATAGCCGAACGCCTGCGTGACGACCTGCGTCGGGATGACGACGCCGTGCGACCAGCTGATCTCGGTCGGAGACTTCTCGCTGCTGATGAGCTCGCGACCGTTCTCGTAGTCCTCGGCCCAGACCGTCTCGCCGACCTCCACCTTCCAGTAGAACTCGCCGAGGACGAAGTCGACGCGCGCGTGCTGCGAGTTGCGCTGCCGGTAGTGGATGTTGTTCCGGCGGACGAACACCGGCGCGCGGCTCGCATCGATGTCCCCCGCGGCAAGAGGGGTGATGAGGTAGAACACCCCCTCGTCGAACACGAGCCAGCGGTAGCCGTGCTGGACGTTGTAGAGCAGGTACTCCTGCCAGCCAAACCAGTCGTCGCTCATGGGCGCGCCGGTCGAGCGCTCCACGTATCCGAGCACCGTCCATTCGGCGTTGATGACGCCGCGCGCGTCGGCGACGGGGAGGATGCCCTTGCGACCGAGCTCGATCGACGGCTTCTCGCGGGCCTGCCCCTGACGAGCCACGACCTGCTGCAGCTTGACGTCGCTGATCGCGTTGCAGTGCACGCACGCGGCGCGCTCGGCGCCGGGTGAGAGGACCGGGAGCGGCGCTCCGCAGCTTCCGCACTTGATCGACTGCGTGGCGACCTTGGCGGCCGGGCGATCGCCGCCGCGTTCCGTGATCTGGAACTCGGCGAACGACGTCTGGACACCGACGTACACCTGCGGCGCGGCAGAACCGTCGCCGTAGTCGATCGAAGCCCAGCCGCCTCCGGCGGCCGAGAGGTCGACGAAGAACCGCTTCGTGCCGGGGGCGGCCGCGAACGGGAGCTCGCCCTCGCCGGAGAGAAACGTCCCCTCGTTGCGCTCGCCGACCACAAAGATCCCGTGCTGGCCGAGCGGCACCTGCATCTGCGGCCTGAGCGACTGCAGCGGCGGCGCCGGCACCTGCGCGGCGGTCACCACCTGCCAGAAGCCCTGCGCTTCGCTGATCCACGCGTTGTTCCGTCCGTCGAAGACGGCGTAGTACTCCTCCCACGTCCCGCCTTGCGGATGCTGGAGGACGAGGCGGCCTTCGACGGAGAAAGAACGACCGCGGAACGTGCCACGATCGCCGGGCGCGAGCCCCGCGTCGGAGAACGCGACGTCGGCGATGCGCCCGAGATTCTTCATGTCGCGGTCCGTGCGGACGACGACGTGCTTGCAATACTTGCAGACGAGCGACAGCGAGGAGCCGGCGCGGAACTCGATCGACGAGCCGCAGTTCGGGCAGGGTCCAGTCGCGACCGCCATGAGCGAGGGCGAACATAGGAGCTTTTCGCTGCGGACGCGAGGGGGTAGCCTCCGCCAGGCCCCGATGATTGTCGGTACGGAATGGCTGGTGGACGCCCTCGGATGTCACGCAGAGGCCCTGCGCGATCTCGAGGCGGTCCGCGCTCTGCTCGAGAAGGTGCTCGTTCGCCTGGACCTGCGCGTGGTTGGTGAGGGCGTCTGGCACAAGTTCGACGGCGAGGGCGGCGTCACCGGCCTCTATCTGCTCACCGAATCCCATCTCTCGGTGCACACGTATCCCGAGCACGGGGCCGCCACGTTCAACCTCTATTGCTGCCGTCCGCGCCCTGATTTTCCTTGGCAGAGCGAGCTCGCGCAGGCGCTCGGCGCCGCAAGGGTGACGGTTCGCGTCATCGACCGCGGGCGGAGCGATGGGGGCACATGAGCGCCGCGCCCCCCCACGAGGCATCGAGCGTCCTCACCCTCGGCTCACGCGGCAAGCTCCGTGGCGCCACGTTCGTCCTGGCGGGGCGCACCTGCGTGCGGAGCGACGGCGGAGGCCTCTGGAACGAGTGGACCCTCGCGTTCGACGACGGTCGGCAGGGCTTTCTCTCCGAGGCGCTCGGGCATTTCACGCTCTTCTTCGAACGACCGCTCGCTCCTTCGTTCGACACGCTGGCGGTCGGCAGGCCGCTCTCGACGGGCTTCGTGGTCGCCGAGCGTGGCCAGGCCAAGCGCATCGCCCGCTGGGGCGACGTACCCGAGGCGCCCCGCACGTACCGCTACGCCGACCTCTCGTCCGCCACGGGCGAGACGGCCACCATCGACTACGGCGCGAGCGCGAGCGAGCCGGACGTGTTCGTCGGACGCCGGGTGAAGCTCGCGGACCTGGGGCTTCGGCCGCGTCCCGAACGCCCTCGCTTCCTCCCCGCCCCCGGCGGCGCGCGCCCCAAGGGCCTCGAGCTCTGGCTCGCGGTCGGCGACGAAGGCGAGCTCGGAGGCGCGCGCTACCGCGTCATCGGCGTCGTCCACAGGAGCATTCGCGTCGAGGGCGAGCGCTTCACGTGGGAGGAGTACGTGCTCCACGCGCCCGCCGAAGGCCTCCGCTGGCTCGTCGTCGGCGACGGCCACTGGAACCTCGTCGAGAGCGTCGACGTCGGTCAGGTCGAGGTGGAAGGGCGCGGCGCCAAGCTCGCCGGCGAGAGCTATCGCTTCATGTCGAGCGGCAAGGCGCGCGTCGAATGGGCGATGGGCGAGCTGCCCTGGGAGGTCGCCGTCGGCGACGTCGTCGAGGCGCGAGACTACGTGAACGCGCCTCACCTGCTCTCGTGCGAATCGACAGAGGACGAGATCACGTGGTCACGCGGCACGTACACGCCGTCCGACACGGTCGCGCGGGCGTTCGGAAAGCGAGTGCTCCCGAAGCCGTCCGGTCGCGCCCCGAACCAGCCAAGTCAGCCCCGCACGCCGAAACGGAGATAATGCATGCAGATCGAGACCATGGGTAAGACGCTCGTAGCTGCCCTCGCCTTCAGCTCGCTCGGCATCCTCTTGTTCGCGCTCGCCTTCCTCATCATCGTGAAGGTGACGCCTTTCTCGCTGCGCAAGGAGATCGAGGAGGACCAGAACACCGCCCTCGCGATCATCATCGCGTCGGTGATCATCGGCATCGCGCTCATCGTGTCGTCCGCCATCCACGGTTGATCCTTTGAAGACGCGGCAGCGCATGCTGCTCGTGAACGTGCTCGTGGTCGCGGTCTGCGCCCTCGTCTACGAGCTCCTCTGCGGCACGCTCGCGAGCTACCTCCTCGGCGACGCCGTCCTCCAGTTCTCACTCGTGCTCGGCACTTACCTGTTCGCGATGGGCGTCGGGGCGTGGGCGTCCAAGAGCCTCGAACCACGCGCGGCCACGCGGTACGTGCAGACCGAGCTTGCGCTCGCGCTGGTCGGAGGCCTCTCCGTGCCGCTTCTGCTGGCGGGCGTTGCGGCGCACGTGCCGCTTCGTCCGGCGCTCCACGCGCTCGTCTTCGTGGTGGGCGCGCTCGTCGGCGTCGAGCTGCCGCTCCTCGTGAAGATCCTCCGCGAGCCGCCGGCCGACACGGGTTCGACGGAGAGCCCTGCCGATGCGCCGGACGCACCGAAGGCGCAGAGCTTCGGCGAGCTCGTCGCACGCGCCCTTGCCTACGACTACGTGGGCGCGCTAGCTGCCTCGCTCCTCTTCCCGCTCCTCCTCGTTCCCCGTCTCGGCCTCGTGCGAACGTCGGTGGTGACGGGCGCGGTCAACGCGGTCGTCGCGCTCTCCGCGACCTTCGTGGTGCGCGTCGAGCGGCCCAAGCTGGTGCGCGTTCTCGGGCTGTTCATCCTCGCGGCTCTGGCTGTGACCTTCGTTCGGGGCGAGGCCTGGGTCTCGGCCGCGACGGACTGAGCATGACCATCACCCGACGCGAGATGCTCACGGCCTTCCTCGGCGCACCGCTCGCGCTCGCGGCGTGCAAGACGAAGAAGCGGGTGCCCGACGGCGAGATGGCCTTCAAGCCGGACGAGCTCGGGCATCGCCTCCGCGACGAGAGGCCCCCGTCGATCCCGGCCGACAAGTGGGAGCGCGCCGGCATCGTCATCGTCGGAGCGGGGATCGCCGGGCTCTCCGCGGGCCGGCGGCTGCTCGCGGCGGGCTACGACGACTTCGTCATCCTCGAGCTCGAGTCGGCAGCGGGAGGCACGGCGCGGAGCGGCGCCAACGGCACGAGCGCGTACCCCTGGGGCGCGCACTACATCACCGCGCCGATGAAGGAGAACGTCGAGATGCTCGGGCTCCTTCGCGAGCTCGATCTCGTCGAGGAGGACGCCGCGGGCGAGCCGACGTTCCGCGAGGAGGTGCTCTGCCGTGAGCCACAAGAGCGCGTCTTCGCGGACGGCGCGTGGCACGACGGCCTCTACCTGCACGAGGGAGAATCGGCCGACGACAAGGCCCAGCTCGCACGATTCAAGGAGACCATCGAGCGCTTCGCGGCGATGAGGGACGCGAAGCGCCGGCGCGCCTTCGCGGTGCCCACCGCTCGCGGGTCGGACGACGCCGAGCTGACGGCCCTCGACAAGATGAGCATCGCCGAGTGGCTGGCCCGCGAGAAGCTCACGTCGGAGCGCCTCCGCTGGCTCGTCGACTACGCGTGTCGCGACGACTTCGGCGCACGTGCCGCTCAGACCAGCGCGTGGGCGGGCATCCACTACTACGCGTCGCGCCTCGTGGGGCCTGGCCGCGAGCCGCAAGCGGTGCTCACGTGGCCGGCCGGCAACGGCTGGCTCGTCGGCAAGCTGCAGGAGAAGCTCCGCACGAAGCTCCGGGTAGGCCTCGCCGCGGCCGACGTCGCGCCCGTGTCGAACCTCGAGACCGGGAAGCCGGGCGTCGACGTCATCGCGATCGGGGCCGCACCACAGGCGATCGGGATCCACGCCGAACGTGTCGTCTTCGCTGCGCCTCAGTTCGTGGCGCGCGTGGTCGTGCGCCCGTATCGCGACGCGCCTCCTCCACACCTCGCCGCGTTCCAGTACGGCGCATGGATGGTCGCGAACATCACGCTCGGCACACGACCCAAGGCGCGGAGGCGCGGCGAGCACATGATGGCGTGGGACAACGTCCTGCGAGACAGCCCGTCGCTCGGCTACGTCGTCGCCACGCACCAGACGGGGCGCGATCACGGTCCGACGGTCCTCACGTACTACCATCCGCTCTGCGACGAGGACCCGCGCGCCGGGCGCCGTCGCCTCTACGCCGCCGGCCGCGACGAGTGGGCCGACGTCGCGCTCACGGATCTCGAGACCGCGCACCCCGACATTCGCGAGCTCGCGACGCGCGTCGACGTCGTGCGCTGGGGACACGCGATGGTGCGTCCCTCGCCAGGCTTCGTCTTCGGCGGCGCGCGCGCGGCAGCGATGCGCGAGGTCCGAGGCATCCACTTCGCGCATACGGACCTGAGCGGCGTCGCGCTCTTCGAGGAGGCTTTCCATCACGGCATCCGCGCCGCCGACGAGGCGCTCGCGGCGATCCGAAAGACGCCGTGACGGCGAGCACCGCTGCACGACTGCGGACGACACGCTCGCACCAAAATGATGCGGGCGACTGGCATCATCGTTGGGTCGAGCTATGACTTAACTGTCGCGACGTTCTCGAACCGAGGAGGAAATCCACACTCAACCGGCTCGCAAAACATCATGCGAAACATGTCCGCGCGCCCCTGAAAACGAGGCTCGCGAACCTCGGCGTCACGCTTCGGCGGACTCCACCAAAGCGCCTCCATCGACTAGCTCGATCGGGGGCGCACGCGTTTAAGGTTTCGCCGTAGTCTCGGGCTGCGTGGAACGCGCAACTCGAAAGGCCGCGTGGCTGTTCTCGCGGAACGTCGACCTCGCGGTGTTCCTCGGCAGCGCCGTGTTCTCGTTCGCGGCGCTCGGGCTCGGGGCCCTCACCGGCGCGCTCCAGGACGAGACACCTGGCTGGGCGTGGGTCCCGGCAGTCATTCTCTGCGACGTCGCGCACGTCTGGTCGACCGTCTTCCGCACGTACCTCGACCCGGCGGAGCGGCGAGCGCGTCCGCGGCTACTCGCCGTCGTGCCCGTCCTGGGCCTCGCGGCGAGCGTGGGTCTGCTCGCGCTGGGCGAGCTCACGTTCTGGCGCGTGCTCGCCTACGTCGCGATCTTCCACTTCGTGCGCCAGCAGTACGGATGGGTGTCGCTCTACCGCGCCCGGGCCGGCGAGACGACACGGGGCGGACGCATCGTCGACACCGCGGCGATCTACGCGGCGACGACGTGGCCGCTGCTCCACTGGCACACCCATCTCCCTCGGCGGTTCTCGTGGTTCGTCGCCGGAGACGTCGTCGCAGTGCCCTCGTTCGTGATGCCGATCGCGACCGTGCTCTACGTCGCCGCGCTCTCGGCCTATGCCATCCGCTCCGCGCTCATGTGGTCCCGGGGGACGGCCAATCCCGGCAAGGATGTGGTGGTCGTCACCACCGCCGTCGCCTGGTACGTCGGCATCGTCGCATTCGACTCCGACTACGCGTTCACCGTCACGAACGTGTTCATGCACGGCATCCCCTACTTCGCGCTCGTCTTCGTTCACACGCGCGCGCGGAACGAAGCCACGCGCAAGGCCGCCGCTCCTGCACCGATCTCGACTCTCGGCGAGCGGCTCACGCGCCACGTCTTCGTCTACCTCGCGTTCCTCTGGCTCATCGCCTTCGCCGAGGAGCTCGTCTGGGACCGCGCGGTCTGGCACGAGCGCGGGTGGCTCTTCGGCGAGCCGTGGAGCGTCGGCGGATGGAAGCTCGTCATCGTCCCGCTGCTCGCGCTCCCTCAGCTCACGCACTACGTGCTCGACGGCTTCATCTGGCGACGACGCTCGAATCCTTCGGTGGCCGGCCTCGTGACCGCGGAGCAAGAGCCCTAGAACCTCGCCGCAGAGGATCTGACCGGTTGGCCGCAAAGTTGGGCCTCGCAGGCGAGCCCAAAGGTTCGATGGTCGGCTGGCCCGAGGCGTTGTCGTAGACGTGGTCTTAGACGTGAACGTTGACGGCGACGGCGACGGCGACGGCCGACGGCCGACGGCGAAAGTACACAACCCGCGCGCGGCGTGGCCGAACCCCCGACATGCTCAGCTTCCAAAGGCTGGACGTCTACCGCTGCGCCATCGAGTTCCTCGCCCTCTCGACGAGGCTTCCCCAGCGCCTCCCCAAGGGGCACTCCGCGCTCGCCGACCAGCTCCGTCGAGCCGCGCTGTCGATTCCACTGAACATCGCAGAGGCGGCCGGTCGCTCCTCCGTGGCCGACGGAGCTCGGCACTACGCCATTGCTCGTGGCTCTGCCATGGAGTGCGCGGCGATCGTAGACGTTCTGCGCGTACTGGAAGTCATCGGGGAGGAGGAGCAAGCGCGGGCGAGCGACTTGCTGGCCAGGGTTGTCGCGATGCTGACGAGGCTGTGTCGGTAGGGTCCGTCGCGCCGTGTCAGCACGCCGTCCGCCGTCCGCCGTCGCCGTCGCCGTCGCCGTCAACGACGGTTGACCGAGCTCTGACGCTCAACCCCGCCGAACCGGTCAACTCCTCTGCGTCGCGGTACTACGTGACGCTCTCCACGTCGAGCCCGTGAGCGCGGAGGCGCGCATCGAGGCGGGCACGTAGTCGTTCGAGCTCGGGGCCCTCGCAGCCTCCGAGCTCGACCCGAACGCGGCCGGCGTCGGCGTGGACCGTCACGGTCGTCCCCGCGTAGGCCCCGGCGCCGAGCTCCAGCCGCACCGTCCCCTTGTGGCGATCGCCTGCCCATGCGATCCGTCGCACGAGCGCGGGGAGCAGCTCCTCGAGCGAGCGCGCGCGAACCGGCTCGTTCGCGGCCGCCGAGGCATGCTCGACGGGCGCGCTCATGGCCGGCGGCGCGAGGTGCGCCGCGTGTCGCGCGAGCGGGTCGAGCGGGTCGAGCTCGTCCGCGGGCCCACGTCCGCCACGGACGCCCGCGAGGTCCTCGTCGTTCGCGCTCGCGCTTCCTCCTTCGCCCGGCTCCTCGTCGCCGTCGTGCTTCCGCTTGCGCGCGACGGCGTCGAGCGGCGCCTCGCCGTGGGCGGCCGCCGTCCCGGATCCGTTCAACCCACCCGCCTTCGACGCGCCGGGAGCGACGGGGGCTCGGCCCGCGCCGAGGCGTCTGCCCGTCGGGAGGGCGCCGACCTTCCCAGCGAGGAGGCTTCCGAAGCGAACGGCCGGCGGCCGCGCAGCGCCGACGGGAGGGGTGGCGGCGGCGGGAGACGCTACGGAAGAGCTAGACGCAGCAGGCCGCGGGGTGGGGACGTCCATTCTCCTCCCGCTCGGCCGGAGCGAAGCGAAGTTGCCAGTGATCTTCGTAAACTCGGCGTCCCGAGACCCTTCTGCGGCGTGCAGCCCCAGCCGCCCGCCTTGAACGCAAGGTCCACCCACGCTACCGTCCATGTCGGCAGTCGGGGGGCCGCCGTTCGCGGTTGCCCCATGGCCGCTTGGCCCCGTCGACGATGATCGCGCGGTACCGAGCAGTCGAGGAGCATCTGGCGAATTGAGCATCCCCCTAGGACCGATAGCCGTGGCGCTCGCCGCGGTCGCCGTCGGCTCTCTCTGCGCCAGCGCCGACGCCGCGCTGACCTCTCTCCCTGAAGCGCGTCTCCAGCTCCTGGTCGATCAGGGCTCCGAGCCCGGCTTTGCCCGCTATTCCGCCGATCGGCTCGGCCTCCTCTCCCGCTGGCTCGTCGCGCGCGTCACCAGCCTGAGCATCGCGTCGATCCTCATCGCCCGCGCCGTCGAGCAGGAGGTCGGGCTCCTCACGGGCTCCATCGTCGCGGTCGCCGGCGCCGTCCTCACCTACGCGACGTTCGCCGAGATCCTCGGCACGGTCGCGAGGCAAAGGCCGGAGGAGGTCGGCCGGCTCGCCCTCCGATTCCTGAAGCCGCTCGAATGGGCAGTGATCCCCGTCGCGGCGCCGCTAGCCGCACTCGGCCGCTGGATCGGGCGCACCGTGCCCGAGAGCCTGACGGCCGCCGACGCGCGGCTCACGCACACCGAGGTGGAGTGGCTCGTCGATCAGGGCGAGAAGACGGGCGCGATCGACAAAGAGCCGGCGACGATGATCCGCAACGTGCTCGACTTCAGGAACCTCACGGCGAAGGAGGTCATGGTCCCGCGCCGCCGCGTGTCGAGCATCGAGGCGACCACGCTGCTCGTCGACGTGCTCGAGCACGTCCGCAAGGACGGCCACTCACGGTACCCCGTGTATCGCGAGTCGCTCGACAACGTCGTCGGCCTCCTCTACGTGAAGGACCTCTTCGACGTCGTCGGCGCCGGAAAGATCGCCGAGACGAAGCTCGAGGACCTGATCCGCAAGCCCGTGCTCTTCCTCGCGGAGACCCAGTCCGCGCTGAGCGTGCTCCGCGAGATGCGCAGCAAGCGCCTCCACCTCGCGATCGTCAGCGACGAGTTCGGCGGCACCGGCGGCATCGTCACCCTCGAGGACATCATCGAGGAGATCGTCGGCGAGATCCGCGACGAGTACGACACCGAGGACATCGCCCCGATCCAGAAGCTCGCCGAAGGGCGCTTCGTCGCCGACGCGGCCATCCCACTCGGCGACCTCGAGATTCACCTCGGGCGCAAGCTGCCTGAGGACGGCGCGTTCGAGTCGCTCGGCGGCCTCATCGTGCATCGCGCGGGGCGCGTGCCCGAGGTCGGCGCGACCCTGCGGCTCGACGGCTACGATCTCATCGTCCGCGAGGCCGACGAGACGCGCGTGGTGAAGGTCGAGATCATCCGCGCCGAGCCCGGGCTCGAGCCTCCCGCCGAAGCAACCGGCTCGTGAACCGCGCATCGCTCGCCCATGAGCACCGGCCAGGGGCGCCGCCGCCTCGCGTGACCGCGCTGCGGCTCGTCGGGCCCGGCGCGGAGAACGCGCGCGGTCGATTCACGGCCCCGCTGGGAGCGACGTTCGAGGCCGGCGCCGCCGCCTACGCGGTCGCGCTCGGTCCCGAGGACATCACGGACGTCGCGACGGTCGCGCGGGTGCTGCCGGCTCCCGACGAGCTGCCGGGCGGAACGCTGCTCGTCGTGCTTCCGCAGGTCGCCCTGCCACCGTCACTCGCCAGCCGCTTTCTCGCGGCGCTCGGGCGCGGGCGCACGGTGTCGCGTGCGCTCCGCTCGACCGCGCTCGTCGCGCGCGGCTTTGTGCGCGTCGCGGCGGGCGTCGATCGAGAGTCGCGCAGCGACCTCGTGTGGGGCTATTCGCCGACTACTGAACGCGATTGAGGCTCGTGACGAGCTTCTCGGCGCGGTCGGTGAGACCGGGCTTGCTCTCGGTCACGACGTCGCCGCCGGGCGCGGCCGTCTCGCCGCGGATGTCCGTGAGGACGCGGCTGAGCTGGCTACCGAGCTGAGCGATGGAGCCCGAGGTCTCGCTCGGGCACGCGGCCTCGATCGACTTCGGGAGGACGTAGACGGCCGACGGCTTGTCGAGGTCGCCCTTCGTGTACTTCGGCACCGAGATGTTCTGGCGCGTGAGCGGCTCGGTCGCCGTGAACTCCGCCGGCAAGGCAATCGCCGTGGGGTTCGCGGCCTCGATCGGCTTCTGGAGCGGGGCGAGCAGCGCAAACGGGTTGCGCGACGGGTCCTGCTTCCCGAACAGGACGACGTAGTTGATCGTCGTCTTCTGGCCGGCCGTGAGCTGCTCGGTGATCGGCTTCTGCAACCGCTGGAGGAGACCGATGATCGCCGTCTTGCGGTCGTTCAACGTCTGCACGAGCGTGATGTATTCGATCAACGTCGACGTCGTCTCCTGCGGGAAGCCGCTGAAGCGCACGCCGGCGAGCTTGTTGCCGTCGAAGTCGACGTTGATGCCGCCGAGCTCCTTGGCGAGCGTGTCCGGGAACTTCTTCTCCTTGAGAAGGCTGTTCTTGCCGGCCTCGACCTTGTCCGCGATCGTCTTCAGCTGATCGCGCGACTTGGCGACGTCGCCTGCAAGCGACTTCGCGTCGCCCACCGACTTCTGGCGGCCCTTGTTGGTCTCCACGGCGCCGCCGGCGATGTAGCCGATGGCTCCGAGGACGACTGCGGCGACGAGACCTGCGATGAGGCCCTGCTTGCGGGCCCCCTTGCGGGCCTCGTGCAGGGCCATCTCGTCGACCTCGATGCGCTGCGGCTGCGGCGGAGGCGCCGGAGGAGGAGGCGCGGGGGCGCGATACGGCGTCGCGGCCGCAGCGAGCGGATTCGACGGATCGATCGGGCCACCCGGCATCTTTCCGAACGCGGGCGGCGGGCCGACCGGAATGCCCGGAGGCACCGGCAGTCCACCGCCCGACGGGCTCGACTGCGGAACGGCACCCACGCCTGCAGCGGCACTTGCCCCTGCAGACGGCACGGCCGGCACGGGAATACCCGCGACGGGGGGCGGAGGCGTGGCGCCTCCTGCGCCCTTACCCAGACGCGCCTTCAGATCGATCTTCGGCTTCTTCTCTTCGGCCATCGAGCCCCTCGAAACGCCCCGCGGTGTGCCGTCCAAAGCTCGTCAATGGTGACGAGCGACGGAACTTTGTACTGCTAGAGGAAACGCGCGCCCACGTTAGTGTTTTGCGGGGGTGAGCGCAACAAGCTGGAAGCGAACATGAGACCGCAGCGTCCCGCGTCACCTTTGACCCGGTCGTGCGGACGACTGCTTCGCGCTTGGCCCACGCACGCACATGCACGCACAATGGCGTCCATGAAGAGCGAGCGTCGAGGCGACGGGCGGGCACGGTTTCGCGGGGTGTTCGCGAACAAGTACATCGACGGCATCCCCCACCTTGTCGAGCTCGTCGACGTGTCCGCGAGCGGGCTTCAGGTGCGGCGTATTCTCGAGCCGGAGACCCGCTCGATGACGTACCCGCTCGAGCTGTCGGTCGGCGGCGTCACCCTCTGGGCCTGGACCCGCCAGGTCTGGCGGCGTGGGAGTCGAGAGGCGCTCTCCATGGTGTCGACCGACACCGTGGAATGCGCGCGGCTGCGGAAGTTCCTGCGCGCAGCGATGGCGGCGTGAGTCGCCTCCTCAGCGCGCTCGTCTTCGTCGTGCTCCTCGCCTGCTCACGGCGCGAGGCCGTCCCGGACGAGGCGACGCTCCGAGCCGACGACAAGCGCGAGCTCGAGCGCGTCGTGGCGATCGACGTGCGGGCCTCGCAGGCGATGCGCGAGGCCGACGAAGCGGCCCAGGTCGGCGACGCGGGCGCCGCGAGCCTCGCGGTGACGGGCCGAGCGGTCCCGTCGATCGACGAGGCGCTGCGGACGGCCGAGAGCGCAACGATGAAGTCCGCATGGGGCAAGGCCAAGCGAGACGAGCTCGTCGGTATCCTCCGCGATCGCAAGGCCGAGATGCCGAAGTACGAGGAGGCCGTGAGGACCGGCGACGCGGAGAAGATGCTGACCGCCATCCAGGCGCAGGCCGCCATCGAGCGCCGCGCCCTGGCGACCGTCTCCGCCGTGCAAGAAGGTCGTTGAGAGCGCCGCGCCCTCGCTTCGCGCTAAGCTACTCCTCGATTTGCGCGTCCTCGTCATCGACAACTACGACTCGTTCACGTTCAACCTGGTGCAGTACCTGGGCGAGCTCGGCGCCGACTCCGTCGTCGTGAAGAACGACGCCATCGACCTCGCGGGCATCGCAGCGCTCGCGCCGCAAGGCGTCCTCGTCTCGCCTGGCCCGTGCACGCCGAACGACGCCGGGGTCTCGCTCGCGGCGGTCGCGGGGTGCAGCGTCCCCGTGCTCGGCGTGTGCCTCGGCCATCAGGCCATCGGCCAGGCCTTCGGCGGAAAGGTCATCCGCGCCGACCGGCTCATGCACGGCCGCACCTCGCCGATCCTCCACGAGGGCAAGGGCGTCTTTGCCGGGCTCCCCTCGCCCTTCGAGGCGACGCGGTACCACTCGCTCATCGTCGAGCGCGCGAGCCTGCCCGCCTGCCTCGAGATCACCGCGTGGACGGCCGAGGGCGAGATCATGGGACTGCGCCACAAGGAGCGCGCCGTCGAGGGCGTCCAGTTCCATCCGGAGAGCATCCTCACGACGCACGGCAAGGAGCTGCTCGAGACCTGGGTGCGCTCGCTCGCCGCTGCATCCCGCACCTCGGCATCAGGCAGTGTGCATGGCTGACGTCGCGATCGAGCTTCCGTCGTTCGCCGAGGTCTTCGCACGGATCGAGTCTGATTCGCTGTCGCCCGGCGAAGTGCGCGCGGCGTTCGGCGCGATCCTCGCGGGCGCGTGGACGCCCGTGCAGATCGGCGCGTTCGCGACCGCACTCCGCATGCGCGGAGAGACGGCCGAGATGATCGTCGCTGCGGCCGAGGCCCTGCGCGAGGTCATGGCCGCGGTCGACCACGGCCTCGACGACGTCGTCGACACCTGCGGCACCGGCGGAGACGGCGCACACACGCTCAACGTCTCGACGGCCGCGGCGATCGTCGTCGCGGGCGCAGGCTGCTTCGTCGCGAAGCACGGCAACCGCTCCGTCTCGAGCCGTTGCGGGAGCGCCGACGTCGTCGACGCGCTCGGCATCCCGATCGACGTCGAGCCCGCGCGCCAGCGAGACGTCCTGCACGAGGCACGGATTACCTTCCTCATGGCGCCTGCCCATCACCCGGCACTCCGTCATGCCGCGACGGCGCGACGCGAGCTCGGCCTGCGGACCATCTTCAACGCGCTCGGCCCGCTCGTGAACCCGGCGCGTGCGACGCACCAGCTCGTCGGCGTCTACGACGACCGGCTACGCCCCGTGATGGCCGAGGCGCTGGGCCAGCTCGGCGTGAAGCGCGCGTGGGTCGTACGGAGCGAGGACGGCCTCGACGAGATCAGCCCGAACGCCCCAACGCGCGTGAGCGCGCTCGAAGGCGGAAGGGTCACCGAGCTCGTCGTGACCCCTCGCGACTTCGGGCTCGAGCCGAGCGGCCTCGACGCGCTGCGCGGAGGCGACGCGGCCGAGAATGCGGCCGCCATCCGGGCGATCCTCGGAGGCGAGGACCACCCTGCCCTGCCCGCGGTGATCCTCAACGCGGCGGCGGCGCTCTCGCTCGTGCGAGGCGGCGACCTCCGCGCATGCGCCGAGGAGGCCCGCAGCGTCATCGCCTCGCGCCGAGCCCACGACACGCTCGAGACCTGGCGGCGCGCGGCGCTCGCCGCAAAGGTGCCTCGATGAGCGGCGTCCTCCAGGCGATCGTCGCCGCGAAGGAGGTGGAGGTCAGGGCGCTCCTCGGCACGCGACGAGCCCAAGCTGCGCACGCGCCGCGCGGCCACGTGAAGACCTCGCTCCGGCGAGGCGCAGGCGAGCCGCTCCGGCTCATCGCGGAGAACAAGCGCAGGAGCCCGAGCGCAGGCGCGCTCTCCACGACCCTCTCGACACCCGATCGCGTGGCCCGCTACGCCGAGAGCGGCGCCGCGATGGTCAGCGTCCTGTGCGACGCGGGGTTCTTCGGCGGCTCCTGGGACGACGTCGTGGCGGCACGTGGCGCGCTCGCCGCGATGGGCTCCGCGATCCCCGTCCTGGCGAAGGAGTTCGTCCTCCACCCGCGGCAGCTCGAGGAGGCCGCCGCGTGCGGTGCCGACGCTGTGCTGCTCATCGCGCGGATCCTCGATCGCGAGTCCCTCGCCGAGCTCCACTTGGCAGCGCTCGGCCTCGGCCTCGAGCCGCTCGTGGAGGTCGTGACCGACGAGGAGCTCGAGTCGGCGCTCGGTGCCGGCGCCGAGCTCATCGGCGTGAACGCGCGCGACCTCGACACGCTCGTCATGGACCCGGTGCGCGCGGCGCGCGTGCTCGAGGCGATCCCGGCCGGCTGCATCCCCGTCTACCTCTCGGGCCTCAAGGGGCCTGCCGACGTCCAGCGGCTTGCCGCGACCCGTGCCCACGCCGCGCTCGTCGGCGAGACGCTCATGCGCGAGGAAGACCCGCGCGCGCAGCTCGCCGCCATGGTGCAGGCCGCGGGCAGCGCGCAAACCTGACTTTCCCCGATCGCGCTCGTATGCTCGAGGTGTGGATACGGGCGACGCACGCGGGCTCGACGGCTGGATCGACAGCTATCTCGATCACCTGCGCGTCGAGCGAGCGCTGGCCAGGAACACGCTCGAGGCCTACGCGCGCGATCTCGGCGAGCTCGCGCTCCAGGTCGACGACGCGGCCGCCGCCGACGTTCGTCGCATCGATCCGCAGGTGGTCCTCGACTTCGTGATCTCCGGCTCGCGGCGGGGAAAGTCGGCTCGGTCGAGCGCCCGGCAGCTCTCGGCGCTGCGCGGCTTCTTCCGCTTCCTCGTGCGCGAACGCGCCATCGACACGGATCCGACCGAGCTCGTCGAGCGCCCCAAGGTCGGGCGCAAGCTGCCGCGCGTGCTGTCGTACGAGGAGGTCGACCTCCTCCTCGGGGCACCTCCCCTCGACACGGCGCGCGGCATCCGCGACAGCGCGATGATCCACGTCATGTACGCGTCGGGCCTCCGCGTGTCGGAGCTGTGCTCGCTCAAGGTCGGCGACCTCGATCGCAAGGTCGGCACGGTCGCTCCGCTCGGAAAGGGCGGAAAGCGGCGGCTCGTGCCGGTCGGACAGGTCGCGCTCGAGCGCATCGACGCTTACCTCGAGCTCGTACGCGCGCACGCCAAGGGCGCGACGACCGATCCGCACCTCTTTCTTTCGCCGCGAGGAAAGCGCTTCACGCGCCAGGGCCTCTGGAAGCTCCTGAAGGCGTACGCGCGCGGCGTGGGGATCAAGACGCCGACGTCGCCTCACAAGCTGCGGCACTCCTTCGCGACGCACCTCTTGCGAGGTGGCGCGGATCTCCGCGCCGTGCAGGCGATGCTCGGCCACGCCGATCTCGGAACGACCGAGATCTACACGCGCGTCGCGCAGGACCACGTCCGGACGGCGTACGACAAGGCCCACCCGCGCGCGTAGACGCGAGCGACCTCCGGGACGACTCGACGAGAGTCGCGCGTTGCGGTACGCAGCGCCGATGCGCGCGCCGTTCACGGTGATCGAGCCCACCGGGGAGGAGACCCCCCTCGTGGTCGAGATCCCGCACGCGGGGCTCGGGGTCGACGGCCCCACGCTCGCCAGGCTCGCGGCACCGGCACGGGCGATCGGGCGCGACGCCGACCTCTACGTCGACGATCTCTACGCCGACGCGCCTTCCGCGGGCGCGACCGTCCTCACGTCACACGTCTCGCGGTACGTGTGCGACCTGAACCGAAGCGAGCGGGACGTCGATGCCGAGTCCGTCGAGGGAGCGCCCACGCATGCACGGGCGACGCGCGGCATCATCTGGCGCCTCACGAGCGAGGGCGCACGCGTCCTCGAGGCGCCGCTCTCGCGGGTCGAGCTCGAGCGACGCCTCGACAGCTACTACCGGCCCTACCACCGCACGATCGCCGAGCTCCTCGAGCGCAAGCGCGCGCGCTTCGGCTTCGCCGTCATCCTCGCGGCGCACTCGATGCCGAGCGTCGGGCGGGCCGGCCACGGCGACCCGCAGGCCGTCCGCGCCGACGTCGTACCGGGGACCCGCGGCCGGACCAGCGCGTCGGCCGCGTTCATCGACTGCGTCGACGCCCACGCCCGGAAGGCCGGCCTATCGGTGGCGCACGACGACCCGTACCAGGGGGGCTACACGACCCAGCACTACGGCCGCCCCGACCTCCATGTCCACGTGGTGCAGGTGGAGCTGGCCCGCCGCCTCTACATGGACGAGGCGACGCTCTCGAAGAACGCCGGTTTCGACCGCATGCGCACGTGGTGCACCGCCCTCGCGAAGGCCGTGGCCGCACTCCGCGCCCCCTGAATCCCACGAAAACACCGCAAAAGGCGCGGAGCCGCTTGACATGAACATGCGTTTCCGCCAAGTTGCGCGACTCCCATGGCGAAGAGCGACATCACCGGCAAGCGCAAGCTCAGTGCGCAGAACGTCTCGCACTCCAACATCAAGACGAAGCGCTGGCAGAACGTCAACATCCAGACGCGCCGCGTCTGGGTGCCCGAGTTCAAGCGTTACGTTTCACTGAACCTGACGACCCGCGACATCCGCACGATCGACAAGATCGGCGTGTTGGCCTACGCGAAGCGTCACGGCGTCAAGCTCTGACCTGAGCGTCAGCCAGCTTCACGATTCAGGCGTCTGGGCAGCAAGCTCCTCGGACGCCTTTTCGCGTTTGCCGTGCGTCAGCCGCGAGGTGCCCCAACGGCAGCTGCAAGTCGCGAGTCCCATGCTCCGAGCGCCGCGCCAGAGCGCCGAGCCTTCGGCGAACCGCGCTTCGCGCGGGGAGAGCGGAAGTTCAGGCTTCCCAGGGTCGTGCGCAGCACGATTCGCCGCAGGCGATGGGGGAGGATCGTCGCGTAGCGACGAATCGCGGTCGGTCCTTTAGCGGAGGACGGACGCGACGCCGGCGAGGTGCGAAACCGCGACGAGGCGCGCTTCGCCGTGCGCCTCGATGCGGTCGTCCACGATGACGGAGCGGAGCGCGCCCTGGAGGACCTCGTAGGCGTCCGACGCGCCGAAGGCGGCGAAGGCGAACTCCGGTCCGGAGTCGGTGCCCACGAGGGCAATGGGGGCCGCGGCCGGCCGCGCGTCGCCCGGGCGCACGCGGGTCTCGCCGCGGAGCACAGGCGTGGCGAAGAACGGGGCGCGGAGCCCGAGCTCGGAGATCGAGAGACCGGAGATGCCGTCGTCCCAGCACGCGATCGCGAACGCGCCGAAGCGGTCGACGGCGGCGACGGCGCGCGTGGTGGCGACCTCGACGAGGCCTGCGGGAGCGATCGGGAGCCCTCCCTCGTCGTTCGACCAGGGCAGCTCGTAGACGAAGCGCGTGCGCGCTTCGCTCTCGGCCTCGAGGCTCGCCGCCTTCGTGTTGCGATCTCGCGACACGCCCGAGCGCGGCGAGCTGCCAGCGCGAGCGGTGCGACCGGCGTTGGCCGCCCCGAGCACGTGCCTCGAAGCCGGGTGAACCTCGGGGCGCTGCGAAGACAGGTCATCCGACGTGAGCAGGCCGCCGTTCGTGCGCCCTGCGAGCACGAGGAGCTCGGCACCGAGCGGACGCTCCTCGACGGCACGCGGACCGCGCTGGGCGATCTTGGTGAGCACATCGTGGCGCGGCGAGCCCTTCGCGAGCGCGAGCGCGGGCGCGAGCACCTGCGCGAACGTCGCCGTACCCGCGGTCGCGACGGCGACCGAGAGCGTCGCGGGCAACCAGGGCACGCCTACCCTCGCCGCGTCCGGCACTTCCTCGCCCTCGCGGAAGCCGCGCGGGCGCGGCGCGCCGATCCCGGGCTGGCGGACGCGACCGTCGAAGGCGCGGAGGCCGACGCCGCCACCGCCGATGAGGATCTGCACGGGGCCGAGAAGGACGCCGGGAAACAGCGCGCAGGCGGCGAAGACGCCGGCGACGACCGCGTCGACGGCGTTGCCCTTGCGCAGCAGCTCCTCGGCGGCGACCTCGACCTCGGGCGACGATGCGACCGCGGCCCGTGACTTCCGCAGCGTCATCTACTCTTCCTGTTCGTCGTCGCTGACGGCGATCGAAGCGCCCTTCGGCCGGATGAGCCGACCGAGGCCGCCACGCTTGCCGGCCTTCGCCTGGCGAACGAGCGCACGCAGGGTCTTCCCTTCCTTGAGGGCTCCCGTCGTCTCGAAGACGACGTAGGCGTCGCGGCGTTCGCCGATCGTGTCGGCGACCTTCTGGAGCGCGGTTGCGGAGAAGGCCCGCGTGCCGCCGGATGCGCGGAGACGACCATAGGCGACCGGCCCCTCGGGCATCGGGTCGCGCGCCGGGTCGACCGCCACCGTGATCTCGAGCTTCTTTGCGTGCTCGGCGGCGTCCTCGGTCTCCCAGAGGCCGCTCGGCTCCCAGACGACGCTGCTCGCGTCGCGCGGAAGGCGGTCGACGAGCTTCGCCAGGCGATCGCGCCAGAGCTTGCTCGGCGTGACGTCGGGCGAGGTCGCGATGACGATCACGCGCGCCTCGAGGAGCGTCACGGTCTTGAGCAGGATCGCGAGCTCGGCCTCGAGCGCGTCGCCCGCCTTGAGCTTGCCGAGGTTCGGCCCGCCGATGACCGAGAACTCGAACGCCGCGGGCACGGCCTTTCGCCAGCGCCGGAGCGTCGCGTCCGACGGCGCCTGCTTCTGGCTCGCGGCGTCGAGGCCGCGGATCTCGAGGAGGTCGAAGCGCTTCGCGTACGCCGCGACGTCACCGCGTAGCTCCTTCGCGCCGATGTGAAGACGGGTCGCCATCCGCCGACGTAAGTAGACCGGCCCCCAACGAGTGTCGACACTTAACCGCCGAAGTGGAACCACTGGGTCGGGTGAGATCGCAGGAAATCCGCCAGGCTGTCCGCGAGATGCTGCGCGACCGCGTCGAGGTCAGCCTGGCTCGCGTGCCGCGGAACGAGCCGGCTCTCGTACAGCTCGACGACGTACTTCCGATAGCCGACGCGGGCGCAGAAGACCGGCAAGATGGGCGCACCGGAGACCTGCGCCAGGCGAAGCGGGCCTTCGGGCATCCTGGTGCGCTCGCCGAGGAAATCGACGTCACGCGTCCGCATCCGCGGAGCGACGCGGTCGATCTGTAGCGCGACCACGTTCCCCTGCCTGAGGTGACGCAGGAGCGGAAGCGAAGCGAGGGCGTCGTCGCCCACGTGGACGATCTCGATCCCCGCGCGCTTGCGAGCGTCGTCGTGGAGCGCGCGCGCGCCCTCGTCGGCCTCGCGCTGCATGGCGATCATCATCTCGAGGCCCTGGTTACGCGCGACGGCGGGCCCGACGGTCTCCCACCCGGCGGTGTGGGCCGTCACCATGATGATTCCCTTGCCGTGCGCACGTGCCGCCTCCACGTGCTCGACGTTGCGATGCGACGTCTCGGGGTGGCGCGGCCCGCTCTCGGCATCGTTCGAGAGGACCTCGGCGAGGCACGACGCGTACGTCGCGAACGTCTCGAGGACCTCGCGCGCGTCGCGCGCCTTCGGGACGGGCCCACGGATGCGGTTCAGGTTCCGCAGGACCGCACGGCGCGCCGAGGGAACGAGCGCCGCCGCCGCCCAGCCGAAGACCGGCGGGCTGTACCGCACCCACCACTCCGGACCGCGCGACGCGCCGAGATGCGCGAGGCGCCGCCAGAACAGCGCCTCGTGGGCTCGTGGTTGTTTCGCTTCGCTCATCAACGGTCTCGGCAGCGTCGCATCCTCCAACGGAAGCGGAGTCGATGGATCGCACACGGGCCCCCCTCTGGTCCATCAGGGACCCGGCTCGGCGATTCCGAGAGCGGCGGATTTTTACGTGATTCACTGCGTTTCCACGGAGCGAATGTGGGGATTGGTCGCAGCTCCACACAGGTACGGCCGTTGCATCTGGACCTTTCCATGGCGATGTTCGAGAGGCTCACGTTCGGGGTCGGTTCCACGCTGCTCGTCACGCTCGTCGCGTGTGGTGGCGCCGACCCGAGCATCTCCGACTTCAACAAGAGCACCGGCCGCAGCAACACCGCAGGCGACGACACGGCAGGCTCGGGCACGCTCGGCGGCGGCACCAAGACGGCCGCCCCCGGAGCCGGCACCGACCTCGCCGCGTGCGCGACGCAATCGGCCACCGCCGAGGCTCGCCCCGTCTACCTCGTCTTCATGTTCGACAGGTCCGGCAGCATGACCTCGAACGGCTCGCCCAAGTGGGGCTCGGCCAAGGCCGCGTCGAAGGCGTTCTTCGAGTCCGCGGACTCGAAGGGCATCAGCGCCTCGCTCACGTTCTTCCCCGATCAGACGGACTACTCCTGCAACGTCCCCGACTACGACACGCCGCAGGTCTCGATGGCCTCGCTCCCTAGCACGTCGTTCGGCCAGCAGCTCGACGGCGAGAGCCCGGGCGGCGGCACGCCGACCTACCAGGCGCTGCAAGGCGCGATCAAATACGCGCAAGAGGTCGCCGGCGGTCAGGGCAAGGACGGCAAGGTCGCGATCGTCCTCGTCACCGACGGCCTTCCCGACTCGGGCTGCGGCAACACCGCGATCAGCTCCGTGAAGTCGCTCGTCTCGGGCGTCGCCGCCACGCTACCGACCTACGTCATCGGCGTGGGCAACGCGCTCTCGAACCTCAACGACATCGCGTCGGGCGGCGGCACGACGAACGCGCTCATCGTCCCGGTCGACAATCCCTCGCAAATTCAGGCCGATTTCACGAAGGCCATCAACCAGATCAAGGCCTCGGCCCTGACCTGCGACTACAAGATCCCCGCCGCGCCCTCGGGCGCGACCTTCGATCGCTCGAAGGTCAACGTGCAGCACACGCCCAGCGGCGGCGCCGCCGGCACGCTCACCTACAACCAGGCCTGCACGGGCGGCACCGGCTGGCAGTACGACGACGCGAACAACCCCACGCGCATCCTCCTCTGCAACGGCACGTGCGACGGCGTGAAGGCGAAGGCCGGCAAGGTCGACATCCTCTTCGGCTGCGCGACGCAGACCGGCCCGGTGAAGTGACTCGAGCCCGCGCTCACTCGCCGGTCATGCACACGCGGAGCGACGCCTTCGCGCGATGCAGGAGCACATCGACGTAGCCACGGCTGATGCCGAGGGATGCGGCGACGTCCTCGCCCGGCTGCTCGTCGAGCAAGCGGAGCATCACGACGGCCTTCTGCGTCTCGCAGAGCTGGTCGACGCATGCGCGTAGGCGCACGTGCTCCTCGGCCTCGGCGACGAGCGCCTCGGCGGAGCCCTCCGGAACGGCGGGAAGCGGGAGCGCATCGACGTCCTCGTGGGGGCGAGCCACGTGATGGCGCCTGCGCTTGTTGCGCGCAGCGTTGCGGACCACGCCTGCGAGGTACGCAGGCCACTGCTCGCGATCGCCGGGGAGCTCCTTCTTCTGGGCGACCTGGAGGAAGGTGCAGAGCGCGTCCTGAACGCATTCGACCGCATCCTCGGCCGAGGCGCCCTCCCGGCGGGCCAAACGGACGAGCTCTGTGCGGCGGCCCCGCGCGAGGTCGCCCAGCGCGGCAAGGACGTCGAGCTCCGCAGAACCCGTTGGGGGAGGGTCTTTCGGCCGGGCGGCTTTCATCGGGGTTTCCAGCAGCCTCATCTTAGCTCCGATTCCCGAGCTGTAAGATCGGTCGCGCCGGTTACCCTTGTCGTCATGGCAAACAGCAAGAACGTGGTCGTGGTCGATGATGCGAGCTTCGAGGCCGAGGTCCTGAAGGCCGACAAGCCGGTCCTGGTCGACTTCGGCGCGACGTGGTGCGGCCCCTGCAAAGCCCTGGCGCCGGTCGTGGCCGGCCTCGCGGACGAGACGGTCGGCAAGTACAAGATCGTCACCGTCGACATCGACGACGCCCCCGGTGTCGCGCAGAAGTACGGCATCCGCGGCGTCCCGACGCTCGCGGTCTTCCGCGGAGGTGCAAAGACCGCCTCGCACGTCGGCGTCACCACGAAGGCGAAGTTGATCGAGCTGCTCGAGACGACGTGACCGCAACCGGCGGAGGCGCGCGCGCATCTCAGGCCTTGCCGTGGATGCGCGCCCTCCGTCTGCTTCGCGTCCTGCGCGCGCTGACGGACGTTGGGTTCCTCGCCTACTGGGCGGTGACGCTCCCGCATGTCCTGCCGGTGGTGACGCGCGCATGGGCCGCCACCGCGAGCCCCGCGAGAACGCCGCCGACGACGTAGCAGCCGAGGTCGTGCCACGCGAACGTGTCCCCGAGCACGACGCGCAGCGCCCTCGGCGCGCGCGCGGGGATCCCGCTGAGCTGGAAGAGCTCGATCGCGAAGGAGAGACCGATCGCGCTCCCGGCGATCGCGCGCGCGCTCGCTCGCGGCCACACGAACGCGACGAGGAACCCGATCATCACGGCATACGCGACGTCGCCCACGCTCTTGTCCCAGAGGTGGAGCCCGACGGGCAGGAGCCGCGAGCCCCCGCCGATCGCGACGGAGAACACGACTCCGCCGGCGGCGACGCGCCGTCTCGACGTCGCCTGTTGTCGGTTCAAATCCGCAGCACGTCGGGCTTCACGCCGAGCAGGTGCTCGAGCCACGCGTTCGCGAGCTTCTCCTGCATCGAGTTGGCGCGGAGCCGCTCGTTCAGGTGCTTGAAGTCGACCGAGTCGAGGTCCTGGTCCTGGTTGTAGCAAGAGAAGACGAGCGTCTCCTTGCCGGTCACAGGATCCTTGTGCTTCTGCAGGCACTGCGCGCAGACCTCCTTCATCATGCACTGCATCGGGGAGTTGATGCTGCCGATGGCGAGGTGGCGCGGGTCGAGCATCGGCTGGAGGACGCCATGACGCGCCTCCTTCACCGCCGCCATCATGCGGTCGGAGCCGATCGCGATGATGCGCTTCACGGTGGAGAGCTTGATCTCCTTGTTCGCGATCTCACCCTTGCCGTACGCGACGATGGACTGGACGATGTTGCCGCGGAACTTGGCGTCCTGCGGACGACGCGGCTCGATCTCCACGCCGCTGTCGGTGCACCAGATGACCTGGTCGGTGTACTGCTCGATGTCGTCCTGCTTGAAGAGGTCCTCACCCTTCTTGTAGCCCGCGAAGTAGAGGACCTTCGCGCCGAGCGCCTTGAAGGCGCGGGCGATCGAGAAGAGGACGGCGTTGCCGAGGCCGCCGCCGACGAGCATGACCGTCTCGTTGCTCTCGATCTCCGTGGGCGCGCCGGTGGGCCCCATGAGGACGACCGGCTCGCCGGGCCGAAGCGCCGCGCACAGCCGTGAGGAGGTGCCCATCTCGAGCACGATCGTGCCGAGGAGACCCTTCTCCTCGTCGATCCACGCGCCAGTGAGCGCCAGGCCCTCCATCGCGAGGCGCGTGCCCTCGACGAGCGGCGCGAACGACTCGAAGTTCTGCAGGCGGTAGAACTGGCCGGGCTTGAACTTCCGCGCGGCGAGCGGCGCCTTGACGACGACCTCGACGATGTTCGAGGTGAGGCGGATCACGTCGACGACGCGAGCGACGAGAAGATCGTCGATCTTGTCGAAGAACGCCTGACCCGCGGCGTCGCGCTTCGGCTGGTCGGCCGGCGAGTAGCTCGCGACCTCCGGATACAGGGCGGCGACGTGCTTGAAGCCGTGCTTCGCGCTCGCCATCGCCTTGACGACGCTGCCCGCGTAGTACGGGTGGTTGTCGCCGTAGAAGGAGACGATGTTGCGCTTGCCCGAGCCGCCGACGTAGCTCGCAAAGAACGCCTCGTCGGTGTTCTTCGTGGCGGGCGTGAGCGTGACCTCGCTGCCCGACACGTCGGCCGTGTGGAGCTGGAAGTACTGCATCTTCGTGTCGAGCGCGAAGGTGCCCTCGTACTCCTTCTCGTACATCGTGTTGGGGCTCGTGCCCGCGGCGACGCAGAGCGTCCGTGCCGGGAGCTCGACCTCGGAGCGATCGCCCGACAGGCGAACGAACTTCACGGCCTTGATGTGGCCGCGCGAATCGAGGACCGCCTCGACGGGGGCAAGGCCCTCGACGTAGCGGACGCCCTCCTCGAGGCTCTTCGCGACCTCCTCGTGGTTGAGGCGATACGCGGGCGACTCGAGGACCGAGCGCCGATAGACGAGCGTGACGCCGCCCCAGCGATCGAGCAGCGGCTGCAGGCGCGGGTCACGGCCCTCGCGGGCGGCGCGATCGCGCTCCTCCTCCAGCTCCTTCGCGTGCTGGAGCTGGACCTGGAGCTGCTCCCACTCCTCCTCGTCGAACATGGCGCGGACCGCCTCGGCGCCCTTCTCCTCGGTGAGGCGATGGATGCGCGTGGAGACCTTCTCGAGCTGTACCGGGTAGTACGCGAGCAGCTCGGTGGCGGTGTCGATGGCGGTGAGGCCGCCGCCGATCACGACCGCCGGCAGCTGGATCTGCAGGTTCGCGAGCGAGCTCTTCTTGTAGGCACCCGAGAGCTGCAGGGCCATGAGGAAATCGCTCGCCTTGCGGATGCCGCGCGCGAGGTTGTTCTTCATGTCGATGATGGTGGGGCGACCGGCGCCTGCCGCGAGCGCGACGTGGTCGAAGCCGAGCGACCATGCGTCGTCGAGCGTCATCGTGCCGCCGAAGCGCACGCCGCCGTGGATGCGGAGGAGCGGATTGCGAGCGAGCGTGATGTAGAGGAGCGTGAGGAAATTCTTGTCCCAGCGAACGGTGATGCCGTACTCGCTGACGCCGCCGAAGCCGAGGAGCGTGCGCTCGTCGAGCTCTTCGTAGAGCGTGCCGAAGTCCTTCACGGGCGTGGGCAGCGTGTGCTTGCCGTTGCCGTGCTCGCCTACCAGCTCGACGGGCAGCGGCTCGATCTTGAGACCGTCGACCGCAACGACGCCGAAGCCCTCGCGACAGAGATGGTGGACGAGCGTGTACCCGGCAGGGCCGAGGCCGACGACGCACACGTTGCGACCGTTGTACGGCAGCGGGTACGGACGGCGGACGTCGAGCGGGTTCCAGCGCGCGAGCAGGCCGTAGATCTCGAGGCCGAACGGCAGCTGCAGCACCTCCGTGAGGACGCGCGTCTCGATCTGCGGGATGTTGACCGGCTCCTGCTTCTGGAAGACGCAGGCCTTCATGCAGTCGTTGCAGATGCGGTGGCCGGTGCCCGGGCACATCGGGTTGTCGAGGCACACGAGGGCGAGCGCGCCGAGCGCGTCGCCGTCGCGACGCATGACGTGCATCTCGCTGATCTTCTCGTCGAGCGGACAGCCGGCGAGCGTGACGCCGAGCGGGTTCTTCTTCAGCTCGTTGGTCTTGTTGTCGCGGAGGCCCTTCGAGCACGAGTCCTTGTCGCGCTCGTGGCAGTAGAGGCAGTAGTCGATCTCCTGCTCGACCGCGCGCGGGTCGCCGCGGCGGTCGGTGAGGGCGAAGCCGTCGCGCTCGCGGCGCTCGTGCTCGGGCCCGACGAAGAGCTCGGGGATCTTCGGCTCGGGGCGGCGCAGCTCGACGAGCTTCTGGTAGTCGAGGTTCTTCGGGACGTGGAGCGACGGCCACAGGTGCGCCGGGTCGCCGTGGTCCTTCTTGCGGTGCCCGAGCCAGGCCTCGATCGCGTCGAGCGCGAACGAGACGACCTTCTGGTTGTCGACGTCCGTGGGCGTCGTTCCGTCGCCGAGCGCGCAGGCGGCCTCGCTCACCTTGCTCGCGTGCCAGCTCGACGAGAGCGCGGTGCGGAGCGCGACGGCGCGATCGCGGAGCTCGCTCGTCCACTGGGCGCCGCCGGCCTTCGCCGCCTTGCGGGCGACGTCGTCGACCTCGTTCAGGAGCACGACTGCCTTGGCGACGGAGAGCTCTTCGTCGGGCAGGTGGCTCGTGCCGCGCTTCAGCACGGCAGCGGCATCCGTCGGAGACATCGCGGAGATCGCGGTCGTGGCGACGGCGCCGGCCTCGGCCAGCGTGCCGTTCCAGGCCTTGCCGGCGTCGGCCTTCAAGACGCGCTTCTTCGCGAAGTCCTGCTTGAAGCGCCAGAGCGGCGAGCGGTCCTTCACCTCGGCGGCGAGGTCGGAGAGCTCCTTCTCGACACCGAAGAGGCGCCCGACGAAGGCGCTCACGAACGGCGTGACGGCGAGGAGGACGGTGCTCACCTGCTCCGGCGTCATGCCGGCGCCCTGGCACTTCACGTAGCCCTCGTACGAGGTGGCGACGTCGGGGGCGCGGGTCTTCAGATCCGTGCAGAATACATGGTGGAGATCGCGAAGGCGCTCAGGCGAGAAGAGGTCGGGGTAGCGGAAGCCCTCGATGCCGAGGGACATCGAAGAGCTCGGCCTCTCGGCCGGCGGGGGGAACGACTTGCGCGTGGCTCGGAACGGCGTGACGGACATGTCCTTCTCTTCTCTTCTCTCTCTTCTCTCTCTTCTCTCTCGCCTCGGTCGTCTCAGTCGCCCTTGTCGGCCTTCGCGCTGTTCACGGACGGCGGCCCCTCGGCCGGGACGAACGCCGTGTCGGCGAGCGTGCCCTCCTTCATGCCGAAGTAGACCTCGCACTGGTCGAACATGAACTTCTGCCCCTCCGCAGAGGTCAGGTCGACGCGGTACGTGTTGATGAACTTCACCGAGTCCTTGAGCCACATGTCCCAGGCCTCCTTGGAGACCTCTTCATAGAGGCGCTTGCCGAGCTCGTTCTTGTAGGGCGGCCGGGGGAGCCCGGGGAGCTCCTTGCCAAGCTTGCGGCACTTCACGAGGCGCGGTTCGGTCATGGGCGGGCTTTTACCCGCGGTTGCGCGCGGACGCCAGCCCGTCAATCGAAGGGCAAGGCGAGCTGGAACGACTTCGAGCGCCGGATGTCGAGGGCGCAGACGGAGCCGTGCGGCAGGACCGAGACGTCCATGCGCGGTACCGCCGACGCGACCGTCTCGAGCGCCCGCTCGGGCGTGTTGTTCGAGCGTGAGAGGTGGCCGAGGTAGATGCGCCCGAGGCGCGAGCCCACCAGCCTGGCCGCGAGCTCTGCAGTCTGGAGGTTAGAGAGGTGCCCGAGCCCGCCTGCGACACGTTGCCGGAGCCTCATCGGGTAGGGCCCGAAGGCGAGCATCTCGGAGCAGTGGTTCGCCTCGACGAGCGCGGCGTCGCACGACGCGAGGAGCGCGGTGAGGCCCGGCGTGGGCCGGCCGACGTCGGTCGCGATCCCGATCGCGTGCTCCGTCGAGGCGATCCGGAGGGCAATCTGAGGAGCGTCGTGCGGGACGTGCTCGGCGAGCAGCTCGAGCCCTCCAATGTGGAACTTGCGGCCCATCTCGACCTCACGCACCTCGAAGCGAGCACGGACCTTCGGTGCGTCTATTCCCGCGTGGAGGTAGACCGGGCAGCGGAGGGCTCGTGCGATCTTCTCGACTCCTCCGAAGTGATCGCCGTGGTGGTGCGTGGGGACGATCGCGTCGATCGCGAGCTGGCCCGGCCCGCGGTCGAGCGTGACCCCGAGCGCCGCGAGCCGAGCCTCGAGAACGCGTGGCCCGAGGCCTGCATCGACGAGGATGCGAACGCCCTCCGCCTCGACGAGGAGAGAATTGCCGCTCGAGCCCGTACCGAGGACGAACGCACGAAAGGGCGGCGCGTTCGTCGCGTTCGTCACCCCATGAGCCATCGCAAGAAGCTCGCGCCGAAGCAAGCCTTGGGCTTCGCCTCGTCTCGTCGTATCGTGCGGAAGGCGTCCGTGAGCTCTCGCCCCTGCCCCAACTGCGGAAGTCCGCTGGCCGAGCTTGCTCGCTTCTGCGGGCAGTGCGGCACCACGATTGCGAGCAGCGGCGCGCCTCCCGCGGCTCCGCCTCTGGTGCACATGCCGGAGCCGGCGAACGTGCACGAGGAAGTCACCGTCGCGCGGCCGAAGATCGATCTGGCCGCGATCAAGACGATCATGGACGCGGCGCCGTTCGGAGCTGCCGCGGCGGCGCAGCATCCCGCGCCCGCGCCCGCGGCCGGAGCTCCTCCGCGCGGCGGCGACCTCGCGAAGACGCAGATGCTCGGCGCGACGATGGCCGACCCCGACGCCCAGGAGCGCGCCATCGCGATGCGCGAGGCCGCGCTCGCCGAGGCGGCAACCGCGCAAGCACCGCCGGTCGCGCCGAAGGCGAGCCTCCACAAGACGATGATGATGGGCGGCGAGCCCGGGCCCAAGTCAGGCTCCGAGCGACCGACCGCGCCGCCGCCCGCGCCGGGCGCCACGAGCCCGCTCTCGCACAGCGTGCTCGAGCCGAAGTCGTGGCACCCGCCGGCGCTCACGCCCGACCCCGCGCCTGCGAACGTGCAGCCTGCCGCGCCTGCCCAACCCGAAGCCGCTCGTCCCCAACCGGGAGGTGGCATCGGGGCGGCCGCGCATCGAACGATGCTCGGCATGCCGGCGACCGACCTCGGGCTGCCTCCCAGGGCCAGCGGCGGGCCGCTCGGCGGCACGATCCCGCTCGGCGGACCTCCCGCGCACATGCTCGCCCCCGGCGCAGCGGCACCGCCGAATGCCGCGCACAAGACGATGCTCGGTGTCGCCATCCCCGGCATCGCACCGACCCACGGCGCTGCGTCCGGGCCCCCTTCGAACGAGGGGTCAGGAGCACCCGGCCCCGCGCCGAACCCGCTCTTGATGCAGAGCAAGCAGAGCACGATGCTCGGCGTCGCCATCCCGGGCATCGCGCCGACGCACGCCCCCGGCGGCGGCCCGCACGGCTCGACCGTGCAGATGCCCCAGTCGGGCTCGCCGCAGGGTCAGCGGCAAGGCCACGACCCTCGCATCCCGAGCCAGGTGCAGCACACGGCCCTCGGGATGCCCGCGGTCGACGTGAAGATCGTCCCGCGTCCGAAGACGCTCATCGACGAGCCGCTCCCGATCGCACCGCAGATCCCGCAGAAGCGCGGCGTCCCCGCGGTCGCGCTGATCGGCATCCTCATCGTGATCGTCGCCGTCGCCGGAGGAGGCATCGCCTTCTTCGCGCTGCGGAACAGCGGAACCTTGTCGGCCGTCCCCCAGCTCGACGAGAACGGCCGCGAGTCGCTCAAGATCGGGTGCACGTCGTGCCCCGACGGGACGAACGTCTCCCTCGGTGCCTCGAGCGCCACCGTCACGGGCGGCGCGGCGGTCCTTCCGCTCCCGGCGCCGCTGTCGATCGGCGAGAACGATCTCACCGTGAAGCTCGAACGCCCCGCCGGCGGACGCCACGAGGACGTGAAGGTCCACGTGCCGGTCGCCTACCGCGTGCGCGCCGACCTCTCGACGCTCTCGGCACGACCGCCGGCGATCACGGTGCGCATCGAGGCGACGCCGGGAAGCGTCGTGAGTGTGGAGGAGAAGCCCGTCAGCCTCGACGCGACCGGACGTGGCTCCTACGCGATCGACCTCTCGAAGGAGACCGAGGGCACCGGCGAGGCGAAGACGTTCGAGCGGAAGATCCCGTTCGCGATCACCCCGAAGGACGGCAAGGCCGAGAGCGGCCAGCTCACCGCGCGCACGGGCATCGTGCCGCTCGCGCTCGACGCGCCGGGCCGCGACCTCCTCACCGACAAGGGCAGCGCGGCTGTCGCGGGCCAGACACGCGCGGGGTCGACCGTCACGATCGACGGCCAGGGCGTCCCTGTCGACGCGCAGGGCAAGTTCGGCGTGCGCGTAGAGCTCGCCGCCGTCGGCGAGAAGCCGCTCGAGATCATCGCCTCGGCTCCGCCGCTCGCGCCCCGCATCGTCAAGGTGAAGGTCACGCGCGTTGCGGCGCTCGCAGACGCGGCCAAGGGCGAGGACGCACAGAACCCCATCGGCTACGACGTGTTCGGCACCGACCCCGCGTCGAAGGTCGGACAGAAGGCGGTCGTCGAGGGTGAGGTCGTCGACATCCGGCCCACCGCGGGTCACACCGTGCTGCTCGTCGAGGACAAGAAGAAGTGCGCGAAGGGCGCGTCCTGCCTCGTGCGCATCGTCCACGGCGACGAGGACAAGGCCGCGCGCGGAGATACGGTCCGCGCGTACGGGCGCATCATCGGCTCGGTCACCGCGAGCGGCAAGACGGTTCCCGACATCGAGGCGACGCTCGTGCTGCCGATCAAGGCAGGCGCGAAGTGAGCCGTTTCCGTCGCGTCGCACTCGCGACGGTCAGCCTCTTCTGCGTCGCGGTCGTGGCCTCGGTCACCACGATCCGTTCCGCCGACGCGCAGCGCGTCGACCCACGGCGTCCGAGTGTGTTCGTCGTCGGCGCGCCCGGCGGCGCCTCCCCCACCCTCCGTGGCGACGCGCGGCGCACCGGCTCGACGCAGGACGTCCTGCCCTCCGGCTTGCTCCGGATCGCATGGCGGAAGACGCTCGGCCTCAGCATCGAGCAGCCCGCGCTCGTCGGGTCGGACGGGATGCTCGCGATCGTCACCGCCTCGCGCGGCGATGTGATCTTCCTCGACGCGGACGGCGAGGAGAAGGCTCGCGTCAGTGCGGGCGCCTCCGCGGTCGGCCAGGCCACGATGACCTCCGACGGCACCGTCGTGTTCACCACGAGCGCCGGCGACGCGGTCGGCGTCCGGCGATCGAGTCCGCGCCCGCGGTACGTGACGCGCATCGGCGGCGAACGGAACGTGCGGGCGGCTCCCCTCTCGCTCGACGACGGCGGCGTCGTCGTCGCCACGGGCAGCGACCTCGTCGTGCTCGACGCCGAGGGTAACGTGCGGTCGCGCATCACTCTGCCCGAGACGCCGGCGGCTCCGCTGCTCGCGAGCGGCGACAAGGTGATCGCCGTCACCGGCTCCGGCGCGGTCTACGGATGGACGCCCGGGCGCGAGTCGGTCCGGCTCGGGACCTTCGGCGCGCCGATCGACGGCGGCGCCGCGCTCGCCGACCCGACCACGCTCGTCGCCGTGATCGAGGGGAACCACCTCGTCGAGCTCGACCTGACGCGCGGGGCGCGCACCTCGCGTTCGATCGCGTCGCAGGGACTCTATCTCGGTCCCCCGAGCGTGCGAGCGCTTCAGGCCGGCGGCGCGCTGGCGACGCTCCTCGCGCAGACACCCAGTCGCGCATTCGTCGTGAGCATCGACCCCGGCGGTCAGGAGACCGCACGCGCTCCCATCGCCCCCCTGACGCCGAAGATGCTGCCCGACGGCGGAGCGGCTCCCCTCGTCGCGAGCGCCCACACGGGGCCGCTCGTCGACGCTCGAGGCGCCGTCGCGTTTGCCGCTCCCGAGGACGGACACGTCGGCGTGGTCGGCCCGGAGGGCGCCGTCGATACGCTCGGCGAGCTCATCTGCACGCGGACCAGCCGTTCGGCGGGGATCGCCGGCCTCACGGCGCTCGGTCGCGGGGCCTTCGCCGTGACCTGTGAGAGCGGCGCCGTGGCGAAGATCACGGGGCCGGAGGCCGAGTCGTTGCGCCGTACGGCACCCGCCGCAGCTCCGCCTTCGGGTCGCCCCGCACCGCCTCCCGCGGCGCGCGGGTCGGACGACGACAGCACCGAAACGCTCACGCGGTGAGCTGAGTCAGGTGAGGGTTTTGGCGGCTATTTGGGGCTTCGGCCGCTGGCACGCCCTCTGGTTTGTGCCTATAGTCCGTTCATGATCACTGTTACCGATCGCGCTGCGGGCAAGGTCCGGGAGATTGCCGAGGCGGAGGCGCTCACCGAGCAGGGCCTTCGCTTGCGCGTCGTGGGCGGCGGCTGCGCTGGGTTCACGTACGACCTCTACTTCGAGGACGCGACGACCGACATGGACGAGACGTTCGAGTCCAACGGCGTGAAGCTCTTCGTCGACCCGCTGAGCTTCCAGTACCTCGAGGACACCGAGATCGACTACGTCGAAGGCGTCCACGGCTCGGGCTTCAAGTTCAACAACCCGCAGGTCACCGGCAGCTGCGGCTGCGGCTCCTCCGTCAAATTTTAGGGGACCTCCGGTCCCCCTCGCTCGCTCCGCTCGCGAGCCTCCCCCAGGGAGAATCGGCGCTTGCGCGCCGACCGGCGTGCGCTTTCATGTAGGGGACCTCCGGTCCCCCTCGTCGCTCCGCGACGAGCCTCCCCCAGGGAGAATCGGCGCTACGCGCCGACCGGCGTGCGCAACGCACGCCGTTTCTCGTGATGAGCTCGCCACCGAGCGATCCCGAGACCTAACAAGCGGAGGCTCACAGACTCGCGCCTCGCAGGCGTGAAAATCGGCGCCGCTGCGGCGCCGTTCGCCGCAGGACGAATCACGCCGGGCCAGTGGCGCGACGGGGAGGCTCACGAAGTGAGGGGCGGAGCCCCACTAGGAGTAGTTGAGGTTCGGGCCCAGCCAGCGTTCGACCTCATCGGTCGTCATGCCCTTTCTGGCCGCGTAGTCGGCGACCTGGTCGCGGTCGATCTTGCCGAGCGTGAAGTACCGTGACTCGGGATGCGCGAAGTAGAGCCCGCTGACGCTCGAGCCCGGCCACATCGCGAACGACTCCGTGAGGAGCATCCCCGTCTTCGCCTGGACGTCGAGGAGACTCCAGAGCGTGCCCTTCTCCGTGTGATCCGGACACGCCGGGTAGCCCGCGGCGGGCCTGATGCCGCGATACTTCTCGGCGATGAGCTCGCGCGGCGTGAGCGCCTCGTTCTTGCCGTAGCCCCACTCCTGGCGAACGCGCTCGTGCAGGCACTCGGCGAAGGCCTCCGCGAGCCGATCGGCGATCGCCTCGGCCATGATGGCGTTGTAGTCGTCGTGCTTCGCTCGGAACCCGTCGCAGAGCTCCTTGAGCCCGAACCCGGTGCTCACGGCGAACGCACCGATGTGGTCGTGGAGGCCCGTGCTCTTCGGCGCGATGAAGTCCCCGAGGCTGCGGTTCGGCTCGCTCTTCTTGGCCGTCTTCTCGGTCTGCTGCCGCAGGAAGTGAAAGCGAGCACGCACGTCGCTTCGCGATGCGTCGGTGTAGAGCTCCACGTCGTCGCCGACGGCGTTGGCGGGAAACAGCCCGTAGACACCACGCGCGCGGAGTAGCTTCTTCGCGACGATCTCGTCGAGCAGGACATTGGCCTCGGCGAAGAGCGTCCCGGCCTGCTCGCCGTACTTCTCGTGCTCGAGGATCTGCGGGTAGACGCCGCGAAGCTCCCAGGTGTGGAAGAACGGCGTCCAGTCGATGTACTCGCGCAGCGTGGCGAGCGGAAAGTCCTCGAGCACGCGAGCACCCGTGACCTCGGGGCTCGGCACGTCCTCGGCACGCCATTCGATCGGCGTTCGGTTGGCTCGTGCCGCGTCGAGCGCCACCAGCTTGTGCTGGGGGTTGGCATGCATGCGCCGGAGCTGCTCGTAGTCCGCGCGATGCTGGACGACGAACGCGGCCTTCTTCTCGTCGCTGCTGAGGAGCGTCGTCGTCACAGGCACGGCGCGGCTGGCATCGAGGATGTGCACGACGGGCTCGCTGTAGAAGGGCGCGATCTTCACGGCCGTGTGTGCCCGGCTCGTCGTGGCGCCTCCGATCAGCAGCGGCAGCTTGAACCCTTGACGCTCCATCTCACGCGCCACGTGCGCCATCTCGTCGAGGGACGGCGTGATGAGCCCACTCAGGCCGATGAGATCGGCCTTCTCGAGCTTCGCTCGCTCGAGGATCTTCTCGCACGAGACCATGACGCCCATGTCGATGACCTCGTAGTTGTTGCAGGCGAGCACGACGCCGACGATGTTCTTGCCGATGTCGTGGACGTCGCCCTTCACGGTCGCGAGGACGATCTTGCCCTGGGTCTTCGCGACCTGTCCGGATGCGGCCATGGCAGCCTTCTCGGCCTCCATGAACGGGAAGAGGTAGGCGACGGCCTTCTTCATCACGCGCGCCGACTTCACGACCTGCGGCAGGAACATCTTGCCGGCGCCGAAGAGGTCACCGACCACGCTCATGCCGTCCATCAGTGGGCCTTCGATGACGGAGAGCGGCCGCTTCAGCTTGGCGCGCGCCTCCTCGGTGTCGGCATCGATGTACGTGTCGATGCCCTTGACCAGCGCATGCGAGAGCCGCTCTTCGACCGAGCCGCTTCTCCACTCTTCGGACTTCTTCTCGGTCGGTGACTCGCCGGCGCTCGCCGCCTTCAGCTTCTCGCCGAAATCGACGAGTCGTTCCGTCGCGTCAGGACGGCGATTGAGGAGCACGTCCTCCACGAGCTCGCGCAGCTCGGGCTCGATCTCCTCGTAGACCTCGAGCATGCCGGCATTGACGATGCCCATATCCATGCCCGCCTGGATGGCGTGATAGAGGAACGCCGAGTGCATGGCCTCGCGCACGTGGTTGTTGCCGCGGAAGCTGAACGAGACGTTCGACACACCTCCGCTGACCTTGGCGTGAGGGAGGTTCGCCTTGATCCAGCGCGTGGCCTCGATGAAGTCGACCGCGTAGTTGTTGTGCTCCTCGATGCCCGTGGCGACGGTGAGGACGTTCGGGTCGAAGATGATGTCCTCCGGCGGGAACCCGATCTCGTCGACCAGGATTCGATACGCACGCTCGCAGATGCGGATCTTCTCCGCGTAGGTCGCGGCCTGGCCGTTCTCGTCGAACGCCATGACGACGACCGCGGCGCCGTACTGCATGATCGTGTGCGCGGTCTGCCGGAAGCGCTCCTCGCCTTCCTTCAGCGAGATCGAGTTGACGATGCCCTTGCCCTGAAGGCACTTGAGCCCGGCCAGGATGACCTCCCACTTCGAGGAGTCGATCATGAAGGGCACCTTCGTGACCTCCGGCTCCGTCGCAAGGAGGAGCAGGAAGCGCGTCATGGCAGCGACGCCGTCGATCATCCCCTCGTCCATGCAGATGTCGATGACGTTCGCGCCATTCTCGATCTGCTGGCGGGCCACGCTGACCGCCTCCTCGAACTTCCCTTCCTTGATCAGCTTGGCGAACTTCGGTGAGCCCGCCACGTTCGTGCGCTCGCCGATCATCATGTAGACGCCGGCCTGTTGCGTGAACGGCTGCGAGCCGGAGAGGCGCAGAGGCCGCGGCCCCTCCGTGACGTCCGCGGGAACGGAGACCGAGACCTTGCCCTCGGACTCCTTCAGCTCGCGCAGCTCGCGCGGGTGTCGACCGTCGAGTGCCTTCGCGATCGCGGCGATGTGCTCGGGAGTGTTGCCGCAGCATCCGCCCGCGATGTTGATGAGCCCGCCCTGCGCGAACTCGCCCAGGTAGCGGCCCATGTCCTCGGGAAGGAGATCGAAGCCGGTCGCGGAGAGCGGGTTGGGCAACCCGGCGTTCGGATAGCAAGAGATCGCGACGTTCGCCTTCTCCGAGAGCTCTTCGAGGAACGGGTACATGAGATCCGGGCCGAGCGAGCAGTTGAGCCCGATCGACATCGGCTTCACGTGCTTCACGGCATTCCAGAGCGCCTCGCCGGTCTGCGCCGAGATCATCGTCTCGCCGCCGCGCCCCACGGCCGCCGAGATCATGATCGGCAGGCGTCGACCGTCCTTCTCGAACACCTCCTCGATCGCAACCAGCGCCGCCTTGGCGTTGAGCGAATCGAAGATGGTCTCCACCAGGAGGACGTCGGAGCCGCCGGCGATCAGCGCGCGGATCTGCCGGACGTAGGAAGCTTTGACCTGATCGAACGTGACGACACGGAAGCCCGCGTCGTCAGCATCGGGCGAGTTCGAGAGCGACACGGTGAGGGGGCCGATCGCTCCGGCCACGAAGCGTCGCTTCCCGTCGGCGTTCGCGACCCGGTCGGCCACTTCTCGGCACTGGCGCGCGGACTGCTCGTTGATCTCCGCCGCGAGGTCCCCGAGGAACTTGTCCTCGATGATCTTCTGGTAGAACTCCGCGTCCTTGCGGCCGCCGTGCTCGCGCGGGTCGTCGACGAAGAACTCGCTCTGCGTGATGCTCGTCGCCCCGAACGTGTTGGTCTCGATGATGTCCGCGCCGGCTTCGAGGAAGCGCCGGTGGATGTCGCAGATCATGTCAGGCTGCGTGAGCGAGAAGATGTCGCCGTTGTTGAGCAGATCCTTGGTCGCGTCCTTGAACCGCTCGCCGCGAATGTGCGCCTCGGTCATTCCGTAGGTGCGGATGGTCGTGCCCATCGCGCCGTCGATGATGGCGATGCGCTGCTGGAGGAGGCTCTCGAGAGGATGACGTTCGGTGTCGCTCATGGGTTCACGGGGTCGCGGTGGGGTTTGTGGGCGAAAGCAGTGATGACTTCGAAGTGCGGAGAGCGCTTCTCGCGGCACGTGATGTCACAGGTATCGATGACAAGCCCAGCCCGCTGAAGCATTCGCTTCAGCTGGGGCGGGGCGAAGCCCGAGTGGATGTCGCGGTAGTTGGCGCTCACGTCGGCGTGATCGTGCGAGGCGAGGGTCACGATGACGAGGTTGCCGCCGTTGCGTAGCACGCGTGCGGCCTCGGCAACGACGCGGGCGGGCGTCGTGGCCTGCGTCAGGATGTTGAACAGCATGACGTGGTCGAATGAGGCGTCGCCGAACGGGAGCTCGTGCACGTCGCCAAGCAGGACGCTGATGTTCTTCAGCTTCGCGAGCCGGGCGCGTGCGGCCTCCACCATCTTCTCGTTGCGGTCGAGGCACGTGACGCTCTTGGCCCGTGGCGCCAGGAGCTGAGCGAGCGTGCCGTCACCGGACCCCGCGTCGAGGACGTCTCCCAGCCGCATGAGACCGAAGAGCCCGCGCGCGGTCGCCTCCCAGGTGCGGCCGGGCGAGTAGTGACGTTCCATCTGTCCGGCGACCGCATCCGGCCAGGCGTTCGTGCGCTCGCGCGCCTCGAGCACGGCGGCGCACCGCCCCTTGTCGCCGTCCAGAACCGCGTCCTTGATCTCGCCACGGACCAGCGACCACACCTGCTTTGCCGCCTTCGGCATGTTGCCGTCGTTCAGGCTGTAGAGCGTGGAGGCTCCGAGACGGCGATCCCGTAGGAAGCCGGCGTCGCGAAGCTTTCCGAGATGAGTCGACACGCTGGACTGCGCAAGCTCGGTGATGTTGACGAGCTCGGCCACGGTGAGCTCCTCTCCCTCCAGCAACGCCATGAGGCGTACACGTGTCGGCTCGGCAAAGAGCTGAAGCGTGTTGACGGAGGACGAGAGGGTCGACACCTGGCTATCTTAGCATCGCGATAGAGCGATATGCTTGCGGTCGTCGTAAATTCCGCGGGCACCAAAAGCAGAAGACCCGCTTTCGCGGGTCCCCTGGTCGACGTCGTCCGTAAGCCGAGTTTTGTTCCGCCTCGAGGTCGCCCTCGATGCGGCGGCGGTCATTCCTCTAGGGCGGCCGTTACCGGACGCCTCGAGCAGCCTACCCGCGGACTCGAGCGAGTCACCCTCCACGACCGCCTCTTGCGAGGACAGCCGCACGTCCGCTTATGTGGCCTTGCTCCCGATGGGGTCTGCCTTGCCGCCTCCGTTACCGGAGGCGCGGTGGGCTCTTACCCCGCCGTTTCACCCTGGCCTGCCGCTCGCGCCGCTCGTTTCCGGACGGACGGTCGAGGCAGGTGGTCTCTTCTCTGTTGCACTTTCCTTCGCGTTCCCGCGACCGGGCGTTACCCGGCATCGTGCTCTGTGGAGCTCGGACTTTCCTCCCGCCGCGCCTTCGGGCCCTTTCGGACCGTGGTTCACGACCGGCGATCGCCAGTACGGCATCGACGCGGCGCAAGGTGACACCGCTTCACTCGCTGCGCAATGGGACACGCGTGTATCCTAGAGGGGATGAAGGCGTGGCCGCTGCTCCTCGTAGGGATCGGCGCGTGTGCGGAGCCGCCCAGGAGGCCGCCCGTCACGTACGTCCCGATCGTGCGGTCGCCCGAGACGCCGCCGCCGCCCGCCTCGCTCCTCGCCTCCCTCCCGGCCGAGAAGGAGGCCCCGTCGTCGGCCCCTGCCTCCGCGAGCACTCCGGTGAGCACGGCCGAGGCGCCCTCGTCCGACGAGCTCTGCTTCAAGAAGACCGAGCGCGGCTGCTGCGAGGACCTCCCGGTCAAGGCCAAGCCCAACGCGAAGGCCTGCCCCGGCGGCACCGTCCGCAAGAACAAGTGCAAGGGCTTCGGGCGGAACTGCCTGCCTAATCCGCCGAACGCCGACGGGACTCGCGACAAAACGCCAGCGCGGTGACGAACGGCACGACCACGAGGCCGTAGCGCCCGGCGCCGAAGAACACGGCGTGGAGCACGGCGGTCGCGACGAGCACGGCCGCCGTGATCGGGACGAGGCGCGGGAGCCGGAGGAGCTCGCGCGGGCCGAGGAGGAGCAGGCCGAGGGCGCACGCGAGATAGCCCATCGAGCCTGCGGCGAGGAAGCATGCGAGGAGGCCGAAGCCGGTGACGGCCTCGCGCAGGAGCCGTCGAGGTCCCTTCAGCGAGCGCACCGTCACGAGCGCTCCGACGAGGAGCAGGCGCGAGACGAGCGTCTCGAGGACGCCGAGCGCGAGCTTCGCGCGATACGGGAAGCGCTCGGGGTTCGAGACGTGGAGGTACCAGGGCGCGGCGCCGAAGTAGTCGAGCGTGACGCGGAGCTTGGCCGGTGCGCGTGCGAGCCAGGCGAGCGGGTCGGCGACAATGGCCTTTCGCGCTTCGCGTCCGAAGCAATCATCCTTGCCGGCCTCGGCGAAGACCTCCTTGCACACGTCGGGGACGGCGATCTCCTGCCAGCCACCGCCGGTCGTCTGCGTGCCGATGGCGAGGTTCCATCCGCCGTTCACGCTGACGAGCGCGCATTTCTCCATCCGCCGGCAGTTGCGTGCGGTCCACGGCGCGCACACCGCGAGCGCGAGGGCCGTCGCCACGACGGCGCCCGTCATCGCCGCTCGCGGCGTCGAGCGCGAGGCGAGCCAGCCGAGGACCGGCGCGAGGACGAGCGACTGAGGCCTCACGAGCGTCGCGACGCCCATCACCAGCCCGCACGCGACGAGCCAGGCGATCGCCGGCCGGCGCTGCTCCGCGCCGTGTGCGCGCTCGGCGAAGGCGGAGGCGATCACGAGGAGCGAGGCCGTCACCCCCTCGGTCATGAGCGCCGCCGTGTACGGAAGCAGTGCGGGGTGCAGCGCGAAGACGAGCCCGCCCGCGAGCGCGAGCTTTCGTGACGTGGCCCGCAGCAAGAGGTCGTGCAGCGCCCACGCCCCGGCCGTACCGAGCAGGGCGTTGACGAGCATCGCGACCACCGGCTTGGCGCCGAACAGCGCATAGGCCGCGCCGATCACCGCCGGGTAGCCCACCGGGTAGTGCGCGGCGGCAGTGACGACGCCGTCGGGCCAGAGCCACGTGTAGCCCTGGCCGCTCGCGAGACGCGTCGCGAGCAGATGGTAATACTCGCCGTCCGCCTTGGGGGGGAACGAGCCCGCCGCCCAGGCGACGACGCCAAGCCTCGCGAAGAGCGCGACGAGCGTGACGACGAGCGCGTCGCGCCTCGTCACGGAGCGAGCCCGAGCCCCTCGAGCGCGACGAGCACCTCGCATGCCGGGAGACCGACGACGTTCGTGTACGAGCCTTCGATGCGCGAGACGATGCTGGCCCCGAGGCCCTGCACGGCGTAGGCGCCGGCCTTGTCCGTCCCCTCGCCGCTCTCGGCATACGCCCGGATCTGCGCGGCCGTGAGCGCTCGGAAGGTCACGCGCGTCACCACCGTCTCGGCGTGGAGGACCGCGCCGTCGAGCGACGGAGCGCCGAGCGCGAAGCGCGTCCACACCTCGTGGGTCCGCCCTGCGAGCCGCGCGATCATCGCCTCGGCCTCGGCCACGTCCGCGGGCTTGCCGAGGATCGAGTCGTCGTCGATGACCGAGGTATCCGCGACCAGGACGGCCCTGGTCGACCGGAGCTCCTCGGAGGCCCCCGACGACGGCGAGAACACCTCGGTCACGGCGGCGAGCTTCGCGAGAACGACACGCTCGAGGTACGGCGCGGGCCCTTCCCCCGCTCGCGTGGACTCGTCGGCGCCGGCCACATGCACCGAAAAAGGGACGCGAAGGCTCGCCAGGATTTCTCGCCGCCGAGGCGACCCGCTGCCGAGAAGGAGGCGCGCCGGCGCGGCGGCGGAACGATAAGACATGCCCCCCGTTCATTTCGCAATGAAGCCGAGGAGTCAACTCTGGTATGGTCCCCGCCGATGCGATCGGTCACGCTGCTCGTCGCGGCGAGCTTCGTCGGCGTGCTCGTCCTCGTCTTCGGCGAGCGTGAAGCACGAGCGAAGGAGTGCACGAACCCGCTCGTCAACACGTGCATCAACAGTGACACGTACTGGCCGAACCCCGGCCCGACGCGCTTCGCGACGGTCGGCGGGACGGAGACGGTCGGCGAGGGTCAGGTCGCCTTCGGGCTGATGGCCACGTACCTGTCGCGGCCGGTCGTGCTCCGCGTCGCGTCGCCCGGGCCGGGCGGCAGTGACCAGTACGCCGTCGACAACCAGGTCACCGGCAACTTCCTCTTCGCCTACGGCGTGACCCCGCGCCTCCAGCTCGACTTCGCGCTCCCCTACACCTTCGTGCAGTCGGGCGCCGGGACGAGCCCGCTCACCGGCGGCGAGGCGCTGCACGACACGGCCGTCCGCGACCTGCGCTTCGGCTTCGCCTATGCGCTCGTCCCGCGTGACCGCATCTCGCCCGACGCCCAGGTCGAGAAGGCCCCGAGCTCGTGGTCGCTCGCCGGGCGGATGACCGTCTCGGCGCCGACCGGTGACAGCACCGATTTCGCCGGCGAGCGCAGCGCCGTCTTCGCGCCGGCCCTCGCGGCCGACTACCGCTACCGCATCCTCTTCGCAGGCCTCGAGGTCGGCGCCCGGCTCCGCCCCACGACCGAGTTCGCCGGCGCGCGCGTCGGCTCCCAGCTCGCGACGGGCCTCGGCGCAGGCGTCGACGTCATCGACAAGGAGCGCCTCTCGATCATGGTCGAGGCGCGCTCGTACGTGAACTTCGCCGAGCAGCACGACACCGCACAGTCCGCGTTCGGCATCACGAGCAAGCCCAACGGAAAATCGATCACTCCTGCCGAGTGGCTGCTCGCCGTACGCAGCGCACCGCTCCTCGCGGGCGACATCTCCTTCATCGCCGGCGGCGGCGGACCGATCCCCCTCGGCGACGCCGCCATCACCGTTCCCCGGTTCCGCTTCGTGCTGGGTGCGTTCTACGCACCGACGGCGCGCGACACCGACGGCGACGGAATCATCGACAAGAACGATTTCTGCCCGGGCCGCGCGGGTCAGAGGTCGGGCGAACGGCCCGGCTGTCCCGCGGACGAGAACGAAGAAAAGAAACCATGACCGTCTCGACATCCTCGGCACGCCACCTCCTGCTTCGCCTCTCGAGTCCTGCGAAGCTGCCTGAATCACTGCTTGGTGCGCTGCGCGACGAGGTCGTCCTCGCGGGATGGATGCGAGCAAGCGGAGTCCTCTCCGACGTTCAGATCCGCGTCGTCGACCCGCGCGGTGCGACGGCCTCGGCGCCCAGGCGCATCGTGGGCCCGGTGCAAGTCATCGCGCTCGAAGGAAGCATCGGCCTCTCCGGAGGTGACGTCTCCTGCGGTCTCCGCGTCGTCGTCGCCTGGGCGACGGAAGCCGGCGTCGAGACGATCGCCGGGGACCTCGTCGAAGGGAACGTCGAAGCGCTCGAGGTGCTCGTCACGGCGTTCGACGACGTGACGGCGACGCGTCAGCTCGATCGCTCGGGCGTGTGGGTGCTCGAGGCGACCGACGGTGCGGCCCGGCCCGCGCCCGCGCCCGCGACCTTCTCGACGGCGGTCACGGCTCCGGCCCCGGCCGTGATGCCGGTCATCCCGTCGCCGATCGCCTCGGGGTTCGCAGAGGTCTCGCGCGTCGCGGTGACCGAGGCGCCCCGTCCGCCGGCCCCCGCTCCTACCCCGGCCCCTGCGCTCGCCCCCACGGTGCCCGCGGCGGCTCGTCCGTCCCCGACGTTCAGCTCCATGAACAACGCGATGCCCCAGCGCATCGCGAAGCCGGTCGAGGCCGAGACCGAGGACGAGATGGTCCCCGAGCCCGGCGACATCGTCGAGCATTTCGCCTTCGGTCGCTGCGACGTCGTGAAGACCGACGGCGACCGCCTGCACGTGCGGCTCGGCAAGGATCAGCGCATCAAGGAGATCGCGCTCGAGATGCTGCGCGTGTCGCCGCTCACTCCCGAAGACGGAATGGCGGCCCGCTACTTCAAGCTTGCCCGGAAGCTCTGACGCGCGCGGCACGCGCGCCGTCGCCGATCGCGACGTTCAGCTCGGTGCCGGCCTTCGCATACGCCCACTTCACCATCGCGAGCGCGACGGGCTTGCCCGATGACGGGCCGACCGTCGCGCTCCGGATCTCGCCGACAGCCTCGCCCGCGGCGGTCGTGACGGCCGCGCCGGCGACGGGGAGCTCGCCGGCATCGAGGTCGAGCGGCACGAGCTTGCGCTTCACGTGCCCGCGCTCCTGTAGCATGTACACGACCTCCTGACCGAGGTAGCAGCCCTTCTGGAACGAGACGGCGAGCGTCTCGAGCGCGGCTTCTTGCGGATAGTGGGTCGTATCGAACTCGGCGCCGAAGCGCGGAAGACCGTGCTCGATACGCACGGCGTCCCACGTCGCGTCGTCGGCGACGACGCCGCCGAGCTTCGCGACCTCCTCGGCGAGGCGAGCCTCGAAGGCAGCCGCCTCGGCCGCGGGCGCGGCGAGCACGAGCCCGCCGTGGCCGAGCATGTCGACGGTTCCCGCGAAGGGCGCGAGCGCCCGCAGCTCCTTCGCACGCGGGCCGTGAGCGACGAAGAAGACGAGGTCGGACAGCGCGAGCTCGGCGTCCTCCATGATGAGGTAGTGTTCGAGCGTCGCGAGCAAGCTCTCCCGGAGCGCGGCAGGAACCGCGAGCACGAGCGCGGAGTCGTCGGAGCTCGGCACGATATAGAGGTCCGTCTGGATGCGGCCCTTCTTCTCGACGAGCAAGCCATAAGCCCCCTGCCGACCTTCCCCCTCGCCCCGCTCGCGCTTCGCCAGCTCGCAGGTGACGAGCCCGTTGAGCCAGGTCGTGCGGTCCTTGCCGGTCACGACGATCGCGGCCCGATCGCCGGCGGGAACGACGAGGACGGATGTGCTCGCGGCGCGAGCGGCCTCTGCGGGCGTGGGGATCATTGCTTCCTCTTGCCACGCTCTCGCGGCGCCTGACGCGGAAAATCGACCTCCACCGCTTGACCGCCCCCTGCCGGACGCGTCAACGTGACGGCCGATGCCTGGGATTGGGGTGATCTACAACCCTCGGAGCGGCCGGAACCTTCGCGATCCCAAGGCGGCGCGTCGTCTCAGCGTGGCGCTCGGCGACCATGGGGTCGTGCGCGAGGCCGGGTCGATCGATGAGCTCTACCGGGTCGCGGAGGACTTCCGCAGCCTCGACATCGACGTCCTCGGGATCAGCGGCGGCGACGGGACCAACGGCGTCACCATCACGGGCTTTCTCGACGTCTACCAGAGTGCCGCGCTCCCGCAGATCGCCTTCCTGCGCGGGGGGACCATGAACACGGCGGCCAACTCGGTCGGCGTACGGCGCGGCGTCCCGAAGGATCTCCTCGACCGGCTCGTCCAGGCCTACGTGGAGCGGGCCTCGATTCCCCTGCAGAACGTCGAGCGCCACGTGCTCAAGCTGCGCGGCGACTGCGCTGGGACGCGCTCGCAGCGCTCCGCGGCAGACGCAGCCCCGGCGAGCATGCGGTCACCGCCGCTCGCGGAGAAGCACGGCTTCGTCTTCGGAACGGGCGTCGTGTGCGGCTATCTGGCCGAGTACTACGCGGGCGGAAAGGGAAAGCCCGACCCCGTCGTCGCCGCCAAGACGCTCCTCCGCGGCATCGGCAGCGCGATCGTGGGCGGCGAGATGATCCGTCGCATGGCGGAGCCCTTCCGCGGGACCGTGGAGCTCGACGACGGCACGGTCTGGGAGGAGCGCGACTACCTCTCGGTCGCCGGCGGCACGATCGACCAGATTGGCCTCAATTTCAGGCCTTTCCATCGCTACGGCGAGCAGCCCGGCCGGTTCCACGTCCTCGGCATCCACACCTCGCCGATGGGCTTCGTCACGCAGCTTCCGCGCATCTGGCGTGCGGCGCCGATGCAGCCCGGGCACACGTTCGAGGCGACCACCACGAGCGTCGTGATCCGCTCGCCGAGCAGCCCCATCCGCTACATGGTGGACGGCGATCTGCACGAGTGCGACGGGCCGCTTCACGTCTCGATCGGGCCTCGCGTGCGGATCGTGGTCGGCACCTGACCGCGCGCGTGAATTCGGCGCTTCGGCCGAGCGTTTCACCGGCGGTGCCTTGCGTGTTGGGCGCCGCGTCTTTAACGTGTGGGCTCGTAACCGCATGCGCCTTCCGTCCTCCATCGTCACGCGCTTCCTCAAGCGCTTCGCCGCGCCCGCGCTTCTTGCGCTAGGGCTCGTCGCCCGCGCACCGGATGCGCGTGCCGATCGTCTGTCGTCGCCCGAGTCGGCTCGGCTCGCCCGCGGTGAGACGGTGATTCGCGAGCACACCTGGGAGCCCGGCGCCTCGGCGCGCTACATCGGCGGCCTCACGTACACCGTGGTCGACGCCTCGGCCGCGGAGATCTCGGGGCTCCTCGAGAACGTCGAGGCCTACCGCAGCGTTCTCCCGCGCACCAAGCGCGTGAAGCTCGTGAGCATCGAGCCCAACGGCGACCGCCTCGTCGAGCTGGTGCAGGGCAACGCCCTGGTCGAGGCCACGTACACGATCCGCGTCCGCTATTTCCCGGCGATCCGCGAGGTGCGGTTCTGGCTCGAGGCGTCGCGTCCCCACGAGATCGACGACGCGTTCGGCTACTTCCGCGTCGAGCCGTTCACGGGTCCGAGCGGCGAGCAGAAGGCCCTCCTCACGTACGCCGTCCTCGTCGACATCGGGCCGGGGATCGTCCGCGACCTCTTCGAGGAGCGGGTCCGAGCGGCGCTCCTCTCCGTTCCGCAGCTCGTGCGTCGGTACGTGGCGGAAGCGCGCCATCCTTGATACTCACTCGCTGAGTCATGTTCGGACGGGTCTCTGCCATCGCCATGAACACGTACCGCGAGGCGGTCCGTGCACGCGTTCTCTTCGGCCTGCTCGCCCTCGCCCTCGCGACGTCGGGCTACTCGCTGGTCATCGCGGCCATGTCGCTCCGCCAGGAGACTCGCATCGTCGCCGACATCGGCTCGTCGTCGATGTCCTTCTACGCCGTGCTCGTGTCTGTCATCCTCGGCGCGACGTCGCTCTACCGGGAGCTCGAGCTGAAGACGATCTTCCCCGTCCTCACGCGCCGGCTCCGCCGCCACGAGTACGTCGTCGGCAAGTACCTCGGGATCTTCGCGACCCTGCTCGTCTTCGTCGCCATCGACGGCGCTTCGGTGCTGACGATCATGGCCATCCAGTCGAAGGAGCACATCGGGCTCACGATCGGCGTGGGCGTCGTCATGCTCGTCGTCCTCGGCATCCTCCTGTGGCGGGCGACCTACTCACGGGTGTTCGTCGTCCTGCCGTGGTCGCTCGCGCTCTTCCTCGTGATGATGCTGCTGTGCGACGGGGCCGCCGAGGAGAGGCAGGTGGTGGTCGTCTCCGCCCTGCTCACGCTCGCCGAGGTCGCGATCGTGGGCGCCATGGCCATGGTGTTCTCGTCGTTCTCGTCGCCCTTCCTCACCGCGGTGTTCACCGCCATGCTGTTCCTGATCGGTCGCTCGGCCGACACGTTGGCGAACATCCCCGAGCGCGTCTTCGGGACGGCCGTGCGCACGATCGGCATCGTACTGGCCAAGGTGGTCCCGAACCTCAACACGTACGTCCCTGCCCGGCCGCTTCTCCTCGGTCAGGTCGCCTCGGTGCCGCTCTGGGGCTACGTCGGGCGCGCGTGGCTGAACTCGATCCTCTACGCGGCGGTCCTGCTCACGCTGAGCGCCGTCATCTTCCGCAAGCGCGACTTCCAGTGACCGGCATACCGCGGCGCATCCTCGCGGTCGCGCTCGTCACCTTGCTCGCGCTCGGGATCGCCTGGGCCGGGCGCGCGTCCGAGGGGCAACGCGCCCTTGTCGACGCCGACGCTGCCCTCGCCCGCGGTGACCTGGTCGAGGCGATCTTCGCCGCGCGCGTGGCCGCAGAGGCGCGATGTCCCGGTTGCGGCGCGCCGGACGAGGGCTTCGCGAGGCTCGAGAAGGTCGCGCGCGACGCCGAGGCTCGTGGGGACGACACGACGGCCTTCGCCGCCTGGCGCGCGGCGCGTGCGGCGGTTCTCGCGACGGCGGTGACCCGCACGACCTCGCCTCGCCGCACCCGCGCCGACGCAGAGGTCGCGCGGTTCGCACACCGGCTCGACGCGGCTGCGGTCGCGGCCGGCGCGAACCCGACGCCGGCAGCCGCCGAGGACCGGCTTCGCGCCGCGCTGACCGAGACCGACTTGCCGGGCGGCGCGACCTTCGCGCTCGTCGGGCTGGGCGGGCTCGTGTTCCTCGTCGCCGGGGCCCGCTTCGCGATGTCGAAGGCGGCGCGGAGCCGGGCCGACCTCGGCCTCGCCCTGGCGGGCGCGGCGGTGGCGACGGTCGGCGCGCTCCTGTTCTGAGCTTCGCGGCGCGCGCGGCGGCCCTTGTAAACTGCACACTTCCCGGTCGTGTGGAACGCACACGACACAGCCTCCCGAAGCTCGGCTAGAGAGGGGTGTACGCGCCGCCCGGCGTGTGGCAAATGCACGTGGCGATGTTGACCGTGCCCATGGACGAGCAGAAGGTCGCGCGATGCCGCGACCTTGCGGCGGCTGTCGCCGATGACGTGCAACGCTACATCGACGCCCACACGTCGGTCGGCGTGGAGCGCACGATCCTTCGCGCGTACGGCGTGGACGGCGTGGATGATCAGGGCGCGCCGCTCGTGAACATCGCCGTCGAGCGCTACGCGAAGGCGGGCCTCCTCGGGCGCGGCATCTCGTACTTCCTCGGTCGTGCTCTGATCGCCGGTGCGGGGGGCCTGCAGGAGGCCGCCGAGCGCCTTGCGTACGCGCCGGAGCTCGACCGTGGCGAGTCCGGCCCGTCGGCCGACGAGGTCCTGGTGGCGCTCGCGCCGCACACCGACGCCGCGATCGATCGCATCGACAACGCGCGCGACGAGCGCGACGCCAACAAGCGCCGCGCCGTGCCGGGCGGCAATCCGCTCAAGTACGTGATCGTCGCGACAGGCAACATCTACGACGACGCGGTGCAGGCGAAGGCCGCAGCGTTCGCCGGCGCGGACATCGTCGCGGTCATCCGCGCGACCGCGCAGTCACTGCTCGACTACGTGCCGCACGGCGCGACCACCGAGGGGTACGGCGGCACGTTCGCGACGCAGGAGAACTTCAAGATCATCCGTCGGGCGACCGACGAGGCCGCGATCGACTACGGCCGCTACATCCACCAGACGAACTACTCGTCGGGCCTCTGCATGGCGGAGATCGCGTGGATGGGCGCGGTCGAGCGCCTCGACATGCTCCTCAACGACGCGATGTACGGGATCCTCTTCCGCGACATCAACCCGTGCCGAAACTTCGTCGACCAGTACGTCGCGCGGCGGATCATTGCCCGTTCGGGCATCGTCATCAACACGGGCGAGGACAACTACCTCACGACCGCGGACGCCGTCGAGAAGGCGCACACCGTCCTGGCGAGCCAGTTCGTGAACGAGGCGTTCGCGAAGCACGCTGGCGTGAAGGACGAGCAGATGGGGCTCGGCCACGCGTACGAGATCGACCCGGGGATCGAGAACAGCTTCCTCCTCGAGCTCGCGCAGGCGCAGCTCATCCGGCAGGTGTTCCCGAGCCACCCGATCAAGTGGATGCCGCCGACGAAGTTCAAGAGCGGCGACATCTTCCAGAGCCACGTGCACGACGCGCTCTTCAGCCTGGTCGGCGTGACGACGCACCAGAGCATCGAGCTGCTCGGGATGTTCAGCGAGGCGGTGCATAACCCGATGCTGATGGACCGCTACCTCTCGCTCAAGGCGACGAAGTACGTGTTCAACACGGCGCGTTCGCTTGGCGACGAGATCACCATCAAGCCCGACGGCATCATGGCGAAGCGCGCCGTGCAGGTGCTGGACGAGGCGCTCGAGCTCCTCGAAGAGGTGGAGCGCGAGACGATCTGGACGGCGATCGAGCGCGGCGCCTTCGCCGACGTGAAGCGCACACGGACCGGCGGCAAGGGCTACGCGGGCGTGTTCGAGCGTTCGGACGACTACGTGAACCCGGTCCTCGAAGCGCTGGAGGCGTAAGCGATGCACCCGACCACTCCTTCGAAGCCGCTGCGTGCGTACGGCGACCGTCAGAACGACGGGATGCTGCAGCTCTCGTTCGTGCTGGAGCTGCCCCCGTCGGCGCGTGCCAAGGAGGCCGCGAGGCAGTTCGCGGAGCTCCACGGCCTGCGCGAGGTCCTCGTGACGACGATGGAGCCGTGCGCGGAGGGCTACACGTACTTCGTCGTGTACGGCCACTCGCAACACTCGATCGACCCTTCGACGATCGACGTCCCCGAGCTGCGCACCGAGGCGCTGACGCGCGACGAGATCGAGCACCGGGTCACGACGCGGCTCACCCGGAAGATCGTCGTGGTCGGCGCGTGCACGGGCTCGGACGCGCACACGGTCGGCATCGACGCCATCCTCAACTACAAGGGCTACGCGGGCGACAAGGGCCTCGAGAGCTACAAGGCCTTCGAGAGCTACAACCTCGGCGCGCAGGTGGAGAACGAGCAGCTCGCGGAGCGAGCGCTCGCGCTGAACGCCGACGCGATCCTGGTGAGCCAGATCATCACGCAGCGGAACTGCCACAAGGAGAACGCCCTCGCGCTCATCGACCTGGCGAAGAAGCAGGGCTGGCGGAACAAGATCGTGATGCTGCTCGGCGGACCGCGCATCGACCACAAGCTCGCCCTCGAGCTGGGCTTCGACGCGGGCTTCGGCCCCGGCACGAAGCCGAGCGACGTCGCTTCGTTCCTGGTCGAGTGGATGTGCGGCGACCGCGAGAAGGCGGGCGCGGCCATGGCCGCCGTCGACGCCACGACCTGAGCGCATCGGTCTGCCTCCCGTCGAGCGTCGAGCGTAGAATTGCTCCGTGGGTCGGAGCTTTGGCGAACAGTTCGTGGTCAAGACCACCGATCAGGTCTCGGTGCCGCTCGCCGGCGGCGCGGTCCGGCTGGTCGTCGTCGCCGATACGCACAGCGCGCCCCATCCGCGCGCGGCCGAGCTCATCGCGCGCGAGAAGCCGGATCGCATCCTCCACGCGGGTGACATCGGTGATCTCGCGGTCCTCGAGATGCTGGCGGAGATCGCGCCGACGTCCGCGGTGCGCGGCAACATCGACATCCAGACGACGAGCGTCCCCGACGCGCTCACGATCGAGCTCGTCGACCAGGGCGAGTCGGTCTTTCGTCTGCTCATGCTCCACATCGCCGTCGCGGGCCCCAAGATCCGCGCCGACGCCGCGCGGCGCGCGACGGCCGCGGGCGCCGGGCTCGTGGTCTGCGGGCACTCGCACGTTCCGTTCATCGGACGCGACCGAGGGCTCACGGTGTTCAACCCCGGCTCGATCGGGCCCCGTCGCATGCACCTCCCGATCGTCTTCGGGGTCCTCGAGCTCAAGGAGCGCCGCATGAGCCTGAAGCACGTCGACTGCGAGACCGGCGCGCAGTGGCTGCCGTGAGAGCGTTCAGGCGGCGCGGCCGCGGGCGCGAACCAGGTCTTCGGCGGCGACGAGCGGAGGGCTCGCGGGATGGACATGCCCGGGGCAGCCCTTGCCGGCCGCGGCGGCGCAATCCTCGAGGTGGTCCTCGATCTTCGCGTCGATCATCCCGTGGCAAGCGCCGCAGTCGCCGCCGGCGCGGCAGACCCTCGTGACGGCCTCCCGGGTCGTGGCGCCATCCGCAATGGCGGCTTCCACTTCGGCTTCCGTGACGGCCTTGCAAACGCACACGTACATTGCAGTCCTAAAGATAATGAAACCCGTTTTCATTATCAAGGTGAGCCGTCGCGCAATTTTGCCTCCCCCGGACAAAATGCAGCGAGGCTGCGGGCAGTTAGCGCGCAGCCTCAGAGGCATCACTTTAGGTGACGGAACCCGCTGGGACGGCCGAAAAGCGGCCGATCTGCGCCGCTCCGCGCCTGCGGCGCGGGCCCGCTACTCGCGGATCTGCTGCGCCAGGTAGTGCGCCTCGCCGACCTGCTTCACGAGCTCGAGCTGCGCCTCGAGCCAGTCGACGTGCTCCTCCTCGGAGACGAGGATGTCCTCGAGGAGCTCGGCGGTGCCGTTGTCGCCCGTCTGGCGGCACAGCTCGATCGACTTGTTGAGTCGCGGGACGGCCTCCATCTCGACGGCGAGGTCGTTCTTCAGCTGCTCTATGACGGTCAGGCCGATGTTGACCTTGCCCAGCCGCTGCACGTTCGGCAGCCCCTCGAGGAACAGCACGCGCTCGATCAGCTGATCGGCGTGCTTCATCTCGTCGATCGACTCCTTGCGGATGTGCTCGTAGAGCCGCTTGTAGCCCCAGTTCTGGCACATCTTCGCGTGCAAGAAGTACTGGTTGATGGCGGTGAGCTCGCCAGTGAGGATCTCGTTCAGCGCGTCGATGATCTTGGCGTCGCCCTTCATGGCCTCATAGAGCCACTCTCGCGAGCTACACGCAAGAACAACACGTGATGTTGAGAATCGCTTTCGACATTGCTGCCGCTCCGCGCAACTCAGTTGCCTCAGCGGTCCGCGGCGAAGTCGAGCGCGAGCCATACGTCGACGCCTTCGCGCCCGAGGCGATGCGCGCCCATCACCCTCAGCGTCAAGCAGCCGCAACGATCGCGAAGCTCGACGCCCGCGCGCGCCGCGACGAGCTCCCGATGCGTGGCGTCTCCATCGGCGCCGACGGACGTGGTCACCGCGCGCCCCCACGGCACGACGAGGCCGGCTCCGCCTGTCGTCCCCTCGGTCACGAGGAAGCCGGAGGCAGGCTCGAGCGGCGCGTCGACGAGCGCGCGGGCAAGCACCGGGTCGAGACCTTCACGCGCCGCAACGTTGGTGAGGATGCGGACTCCGTCGGCGCGACCGAGGCGCATGCGACCCACGGCCGCAAAGCCGTTCTCGGTGTCGTCGTCGCCGCCCTGCACCGTCGCGACGTCGCCCGAGAGCCCGACCCAGGACAGGGTGGCGGCGACGCGCCCCCGGGCGAGGGGGCGAGTGCCCGAACGCGTGAGACGCGACGCGAACGCGAGACCGCCTGCGCCCCCGAGCTCGAAGGCCTCGCGCGAGCTCCATCGTCCGAGGGTCGTCGTGAAGCCCGCGGTCGAGATCGGCGCCGTGCCGTCGATCCCCGAGGCGCCGCGTGCCGCCGACATCCCGAGCAGGTTGTCGCCGCGCGCGTGGAGCACCGCCGCCTCGGCGTAGGGTTCGAAGAGGTGGAGCCACGGGTCGCTCGACTCGACTCCGAACCTGCGCACGAGCGGGACGCCCAGGTGAGCCCGCGCCGAGCCGGCGCGATCGCTGCCATCACGGGTCGCGTCGACGGCGACGTCACCCGCACCACGCACCGCGAGCGACGCTTCGACCGCGCCCAGCGCCCCGACGACGCGCGCGCCGCCCTCCGCGCGCGCGAAGCTCAGCGTGTCGCGCGAGAGCGTCCCGTCGGACGTGCGGAGCGCGCCGCCCTCGAGCGTGACGTCGTACGTGATCGCAGACCCCGCCGCCCCGGACGCGCGGAGCGACGTGATCGGCCCCGCTGCACCGATGTCCGTGAGCCCGCCGCCCCGACGGGTGACGACGCGCATCGCCGTCGACACGATGAACGGACCTCCGCGCAGCGCGCCCTCGGCCGTGGCGCGGTCCCATCGGCGTGACGCCGCGTCGAGCTCGGTGGTCGACGCGACTCCGCGAGAGCCGCGGAGCACGTCGGCATCCCAGGACACGCCGAGCTCGCCGCTCGACGCCGCGCCACGCGCGTCGACGAGCAGACCGTCGTCGTCGCTTCCAGCTCCGGCGCTTCCTCCACCGCCCGGAAGTCGGTCGTACCGCACCTTCGTGATGCTCGACGGCGTGCGCAGCCGTGCATCGGCGACGAAGCCGCGTAGCACATACGCCCCGCCACGCAGCTCGAGCGCGTTCTTCTCGCCGTGGCTCTTCCACGGCACGTGGACGCCACCCCCCACGAAGAGCCCGTCGTGCCCGCGGTAGGCGATGTCGGGCGGGAGGACGCCGAGCTTCTCGTCGGACCGCAGCCAGAAGTACGGCAGCGGAAGGATCGGCACGTCGTAGAAGCGCAACGTCGGGTTCTTGAGGATCAGATCGCCCGGCGGCGCGACGATGGCCTCTTCGAAGTCGACCTTGAGCGGCGTGCCGAGGCACGGACAGAACGCGAGCGAGCCCTTGCCCACGATCTCGATCCCGTAACGCGTCCGCGTCAGCTTGATGCGCTGGCTCGTGAGATGGAACGGCGGCGAGTCGACGCGCACGTTTCCGGCGAGCTCCAGCGAGCGCGCGCTCGCGTCGAAGCTCACCTCCTGCGCGCGCGTGCGGAGGTTCGAGCGCGGGCCGAGAGCCTCCTCCTCGATCGCGTCGTTGTCCGCCTCGCTCGCGGCCGCATCCGCGCCCTCGCCGACGCCGCCTCGCTCGTCGTCGACGGCGGAGACCTCACGCGCCGAGGCCGTCCGCGGAAGGAGGACGGCGACGGCGGCGAGAGCGACGGTGACGACGGAGGCTGCGGTGCGGCGTTGGCTAGGGCGCATCCGGGCTCAGCGGAGGACCTCGTCGCTCAAGGATTCGTGTTGTCGTCGGCGGGCGGCGGCGGTGTGCTCGGCGTGCCCTTGCCGGCCTTCGTGCCCTTCGGCACCTTGCCGAGCGCACGCGTCGGCTTCGTCTCGGAAGGCAGGCTCTCGCTGCCGTCGCCGGTGAGAAAGTCGCCCTTCGCGAAGTCGATCTGCAACGTCGACGACTTGTCCTGGTTCGCCGTCATCTTGAACGTCGGCGTCGCCGCGCTGCGCAGCTCGAGGATGAAGAGGAGGTCGTTGCCCTGCGGCGTGAGGCGCGCGCGGAACACCGGCGTGTTGAAGTGCACCGTGACGAGCGCGTGCGAGTCGTTGTGGACGCGAAGGTGCGCGCCCTTCAGCACATACGTGACCGAGCCCGCGGCGCGGCGCTCCTCGACCGGAACGGCCTGGTTCAGCTGCACGAAGAGCCGCGAGCCTCCGTCGGGGAGCGCCTCGAACCCGGGGAACGTCGCGAGCGGGCCGCTCCGCCGGATGGTCGCGCGCGCTTGCGGCGCTCGCCGCGTCGGCTTGTCGTTGAACGACACGCCGCCGACGTTGCCGCTGCTCGCTCGCTTGTCGTCGGCCGACACTGCCGGAGGAGCGTCGCCCCCAGGCCCGCCCGCAGCAGGGCGCTGCGCACCGCCACCACCGGGAGGAGGGGGCGCGGCGTTTCCGGGAGCAGGACCCGCGCCCTGCGCCGAGGCGACGGACGGAGCGAGGAGCGCGAAGAGCGCGGCAAGGGCGAGGCTACGAGAGGGAGACCCCATTTCCGTAGTAGAGCACGCCGCTCCGAATCCCGACAAACACGCGGGAATTCACTTATCGAAGAGCAAGGGGCCCCCGCCCTTCAGCCGAGCTTCGCGAGCTCCCCGAGGATGGCGGCGTCGTCCCGCTGCCCGTCGTGCTCCTGCACGAACGCGACCTTCCCGGCCTTGTCGATGACCACGGTCGCGCGCTTCGTGCACCCGCGTGCGGCGTTGTAGAGGCCGAATTTCTCGGCCACTTCGCCCTTCGGATGAAAATCGGCGAGGAGCGGGTACCCGATGCCCAGCTGCTTCGCGAAGGCCTGGTGGGTCCACGCGCTGTCCACGCTGATGCCGAGCACCTGGGCGCTCGCATTCTCGAGCTTCGGCGAGTCGTCCTTGAAGCACCCGTGCTCCTTCGAGCAGGTCGGGCTGAAGTCGAGCGGGTAGAACGCGAGGACCACGTTCTTCTTCCCGCGGAAATCGCTCAGGCGGATCGGCTTTCCGGGCCGGCCCTCCGAAGTCAGCTCGTTGGAGGGAAGCTCGAAGTCCGGGGCCTCGTTGCCGATGGCGATCATGGATTCCGGCGTATGCCGATCCCCGACTTTTGCCAAGGCAGCCCGTCTGGCGCGTTGCCGCGGCGCCCTGGCGCTGCTACCGCACCTGCCCCATGGACGCCCTCCCCGCCACGGAAATCACGGCACTCCTCGGTCGCGGCACCCGCTTCGAAGGGAAGCTCTTCTTCGAAGGTCGCGTCCGCGTCGACGGCGTCTTCAAAGGCGAGATCAAGAGCGACGACACCCTCATCATCGGCGACGGCGCCGAGGTGCACGCCGAGATCGACGTCGCGACCGTCATCATCCGCGGCGGCGTCGTCCACGGCAACGTGCGCGCGAGCACGTCGATCGAGATCCACGCCCCCGGCAAGCTCGTCGGCAACATCAACTCGCCCTCGCTCTTCATCGAGCGGGGCGTCGAGTTCCAGGGCTCGTGCCGCATGGATGCCGGCGACGGCACCTCGACCGAGGTGAGCCGCGAGTCCACCGAGACGCGCAGCTCGCGCGACATGACGAAGCCCGCGGGTGTCGCGCGCGCGTGAGCACGTGACGTCGGCGGCCGGAGCGTTCGGCCTCGTCTTCGTCCTCGCGGCGAGCGCCGCCGCCTGCGGCTCACCTGCCGCGCGCGTCACGCCGTCCGTGCCCGCTCGTCCGCCGAGCGCGAAGGGCGGAGCGCCCGACCTCGCGGCCCCCGACGGCCTTCCGTCACTCGATGCGCTCGCTGCGCGCGGTCCGACCGACGCGCCGCTCATGCGCGAAGCGCTCCGTGTGGCCGCCGCCTCCCCGCGGTCGACCGACGTGCGCGCCGACAGGGACCAGTGCCTCCGCGCCGTGTTCGCGTCGAACGTCCCCGTGCGCGCCTCCTTCGCCGACGAGAGCGGCAGCGCGCGGGGCGAGGTCTCGACGGGAGCCTCCGGCATCGTCCCGCCGCGCGGCCCCGTCTGCGCGAGGAAGGGCGAGGTGCTCCACCTCGTCGTCGAGAGCGCCGAGCCCGGCCCTCCGCCGAGCGCGCGCGCCGTCATCTTCGCCGCGCCCTGAGCGAGCAAAGCCTCGCTCAGCCTCCTGGACGGGCGCGAAGACGCGCCCTGAGCGAGCAAAGCTCCCCGAGGCCGATGCTGCGCGGTGACGGCCGCGAGACATGCGCGCTCGTTGGGTCGAAGAAGCGCCACGGCGCCTCCGCGATCTCTCCGGCATACGCGACGCCGACGCGGGCGCTGACGGCGATGCGAGGCCGCCTCGTCCGCGGCGAGACGTAGAGGTGGGTCGAAGCGACGAGGTCCGTGCCGTTGTCGGCCCTCGTGATGTCGAGCGCACGCGCGAGGCGTCCTGGTCCGTCGCTGCGCACGTCGCCCGGCACACCGACGACGGGCTCCACGCCGCGGATGAGCACCGCGTGCCCCTTCCCCTCCCCGAAGCAGACGACGTTGAAGCAGTCGTACATGCCGTAGATGAGGAACACGTAGGCGTGCCCCGCGGGTCCGTAGAGGGTGCGCGTTCGCTTCGTCATCCCCGCGCGGGCGTGACACGCGAGGTCCTTCGGGCCCCGATAGGCCTCGGTCTCGACGATGCGCGCGACGCGATGGCGGTGCACGAGATGGGTCCCGACGAGCGCGCGCGCCACCACCAGGGCGTCGCGCGCGTAGAACTCCGTCGGCAGGTGCTCCACGTAGCCTTCGAGCGCCGTGCTCACGGCCGAACTCTAGCCGACCTTCGCGAGGCCGTGGCGGGAGCTACTTGACGAGCTCGACGTCGACGCGGCGGTCGTGGGCCATCTCGGCCTCGGTCTTGCCGGTCGCGTCCATCTCGCCGCGCGAGGTGCCGAGCATCGCGTCACGACCGACGCCGAGGTCGACCATGTAGCGCTTCACGGTGTCGGCGCGGCTGCCCCCGAGCGTCATGTTGTACTCGGGCTCGCCGCGCTGGTCGGCGCGGCCGATGAGCGTCACGCTCCGTCCCTTGAGCGCGCCCTCGGTCAGGCACTTGGCGACCTGAGCCAGGAGGACGCGGTCCTCCTCGGCGAGCGCCGCCGAGTCGTACTCGAAGCTCGGCGCGACAGGCTTGCCGTCCGCCTTGACCGCGATGCCGCAGGCCTTGGCGATCTCGTTCGAGACGCTGAGCCCGACGGTGTCGACGGTCGGGCCGGTGGCCATTCCGCCGTTCGACGGGAGCGGTGCCCCCGTCGTGGTCGTCTGGCCCGTGGGCGCCTGCCCTGGGGCGGTCGGGGCCTTCGCTTTCCGGGTGAAGCCGGGCGCGTCGCAGCCCGCGGCGACGGCAAGGGTGAGAACGCAGGCGACACAAAGGGAGAGACGGCTGGCCATGACCTGGCATCCAAGCCCAGACCTGACGGCAGGGCCAAATTCCTATGATTCGTGCTAACGATCTGCCCATGGACGTCAGTGTTCTCCTCGAGCCCACGATCGACCTTCCCCGCCTCGCCGAGATCCTCGACGGGCTCGGCCACGAGGGGCGCGTTCACGCGACCCGCGGCTGGGGAAAGAAGCGCCAGGCCGAGCTCTTCGAGGCGGCCAAGGGCCACATGCCGCTCACCCTCGACTTCCTCGTGCCGGCCAGCATGGGCCCCCTCGTGGAGGTCATCCACGACGGCAAGAACACGCTCCCCGCGTTCACCCACTTCCAGAAGCGCTTCGTGAAGCTCGAGGGCGAGACGTTCCTCGGCGGCTACAACCACCAGACGCTCTCTCCCCTCACCGGCCCCGGCTACTTCGTCGCGATGCTCGGCGAGGGCGAGCACGAGGGCGAGCTCGCGATCGATTACACGAAGGTCCCGAAGCAGAAGCCCGCGAGCTGGCCCGAGGTGAAGACCAACGAGGGCGGCCTCGGCAGCCTCGTCTACGGCGGAATGGTCGACTACCTGCGCGGGCTCTCGGCGCACGTCTCCATCGGGCGCGCCTACAAGGGCAAGGCCATGGACGCGTGGTTTGCTCTCGTGCGGAAGGACGTCGCCTGACGGATCTCAGCCTTCGCGTCGTCCCCCGCATCAAGGACATCCCGCGGGAGTCCTGGGATGCGCTCCTTCGCGAGGGCAGCTCTCCGTTCCTCGAGCACACGTGGCTCGACTGCCTGGAGGAGGCGAAGTGTGTCGGCGAGGGAGCGGGGTGGATGCCCCAGCACCTCGCCCTCTACGAGACCGACGCGAACGGCGCCGAGCAGCTCGTCGCCGCGGCGCCCGCCTACGCGAAGACGAACAGCGAGGGCGAGTTCGTCTTCGACTGGAGCTGGGCCGATCTCGCGAGCCGTCTCGGCATCGACTACTACCCGAAGCTCGTCCTCGGGGTGCCGTTCACGCCGGCGACGGGCGATCGCGTCCTCGTGCATCCGTCGCGCGATCGCGCCGAGACGATCGCGCTCTTCGCGCACGCACTCCGCACGCTCGTGAAGGAGCTCGAGCTCTCGAGCGCGCACGTGCTGTTCCCCCGCGAGGACGACGTCGCGGCATGGGCCGAGGCGGGCTTCATGATTCGCCACGGCGTCCAGTACCACTGGTCGAACCGCCACGAGTCCACGCCCCGCGCCGAGCCCTTCGCCGACTACGAGGACTTTCTCAAGACGCTCCCGACGAAGAAGCGCACTCAGATCCGCCGCGAGCGAAAGCAGGCCGCGATGGACGGCGTCACGATCGCCACGCTCCGGCCCGAGGAGTACACGGGCGAGATGGCCGACACGATGTACGGCCTCTACACGACGACCGTCGACAAGTACTTCCACGGTCGGCGCTACATGAAGAAGCGTTTCTTCGAGCTACTCGTGGAGCGATTCCGTGACCGGCTGGCGTGGGTCGTCGCCCGCAACGCGGACGGAGAGGTCATCGCGAGCGCCTTCAACGTGAAGAAGGACGGCATCATCTACGGCCGCTACTGGGGCGCGCACGTGGAGATGCCCTTTCTGCACTTCAACGTCTGCTACTACCACGGCGTCGAGCAGGCGATCCGCGAGGGCTGCCGCATCTTCAACCCCGGCGCGGGCGGCGAGCACAAGAAGGTCCGCGGCTTCGTGCCGACCATCACGTACTCGGCACACCACATCGCGGAGCCGCGGTTTCGCGGGATCGTGGAGTCGTTCCTCTCGCGCGAACGTCAGGGCGTCGCGGCGTATGTCGCCGAGGAACGTGCCGCCCTCCTGAAGGGCTGAGGGCTGGTCGTCCGGGCGGCTACTTGAAGGAGTCCTTCGCCTTCCGGATCGCGTGGAAGGCGTCGGGGCCCGAGGCGCTCTCCGCGATGCCGAGCGTCTTCCGGATCTCCGCCGAGTCGACGCGCAGGAACGGGTTGTACGTCAGCTCGTCCGCAATCGTGGACGCCACGGTCGGGCGCCCGTCCTTGCGGAGCCCGGCCGCGCGCTCCCTCGCGCGGACGATCGCCTGGTTCGACGGCTCGACGTGCGCCGCGAACCGGAGATTCGACTCCGTGTACTCGTGGCCGCAGTAGACCTGCGTCCGGCCGTCGAGCTTCGAGAGCTTCGAGAGCGAGCCGTGGAACGTCGGCGGGTCCCCCTCGAACATGCGACCGCAGCCGGCGACGAAGAGCGTGTCGCCGGTGAACACGATCGGGTCGTGCGGCTCGCCCTTGACGACGTACGCCACGGCGCCCGTCGTGTGCCCCGGGATGTGGAGGACGCTCACGGAGAGGCTGCCGATGGTGAACGTCGCGCCCTCCTCGAGGAGCTCGGACTGCCTGGGGATGCGCCCCTTGTCGCTCGCGTGCCCGTAGACACGCTCGATGCCGAGCGCGTCGCAGACCGCCTCGTTCCCGCCGACGTGGTCGTGATGATGATGCGTCGAGAGAATCGCTACGACCTTCACGTCACCGTTGCGACCGTCGTTCTCCTCGAACGCGCGCAGCACCGGGCCGGGCTCGGACGGGTCGATGATGGCCGCTTGCTTCGTCTCCGGGCAGACGAGGAGGTAGGCGTAGTTGTCCGAGAGACAGGCGATGGGGACGACGCGCATGCGCGCATCCTACTTTACGTAGGCGCGATTCAAACAGCCGACGTTGCAGGAAGTCGGAGCGACCTCCTTGACCGTCTTCGCGAAGTCCCTGTAACGCTTCGCCATCGCGTCGAAGGCCTCGCCACGCATGATCGGCGCCTTCTCCTCCGGGTCTGCGGCGAGGTCGAAGAGCTTGAGGAGCTCGTCCTTGCCGTAGGCGACGATCTTCAGCTTGTCGTGGACGATCGCGCGGCGCTTGTCGTTGTCGCTCGTCATCGGAAGGTCGATGACGACATCGCGCGGCTCGGCGGCGGCGCCGTCGAGCTCGGGCACGAGGCTCTTGCCCTCGAAGCCGGGGTCGACCGGAACGCCGAGCAGCTCGAGGATGGTCGGTGCGAGATCGATCGCGCTACGCGGTGTGTCGATGCGGCGTGGAGCGACGCCGGGCACCACGAAGAACATCGGGACGCGCACGAGGTTCTCCCAGAGCTCGAACCCGTGGGAGAACATGTTGTGCTCGCCGAACGCCTCGCCGTGATCGGCGGTCACGATGACGACCGTGCGCTTGCTCCATGACTTCGTCGCGATGAAGTCGAGCAACTTGCCGAGATAGCGGTCGGTGAACGTGACCTCGGCGTCGTAGCGATCGCGCAGCGTCTTGCCGTACGGCGGGATGCCGTCCTTCTCGTGCGAGATGTACTGGTCGTGCGGGTCGAGGAAATGAAACCACGCGAAGAAGCGCGAAGACTCGAGCTGCGGGTCGTCGAGGATCTTCTCGACCATCGCCTCGTGCTGCGGGCTGGTGACGTTCGGGTCGGTCTCGTTCTTGAAGATGATGCCCGGCACGATCTGCCAGACGTCGAAGCCCTGGTCGAAACCCGCGCTCGAGAAGTAGCCGTGCGCGTGCGCGCTCATCGTGCGGACGCCCTTCGCCTTCAGCAGCTCCGGGAACATCACGTTGTCGGTCGCGTAGCTGCCGAAGAAGAAGCCGCTGCGCTTCATCTCGCTCGGGAGCTTGCCGCCGAGGAGCCCGCCCAGGCTCATCGAGGTGTAGGACGACATCGAATAAGCGCGTGTATAGCTCACGCTTCGCTTCTCGAGCTCGGTGAGCCTCGGCGCGATGTCGCGCGGGTATCCGGCCCATGGCATGTCGGCGCGGAGGCTGTCGACCGAGATGACGATCACGTCGAGGTCGCTCGGTCGTCTGGCCGTCGCCGCGCCTGCGTCCGTCGTCGCGGGCGTCGCGGTCCTCACCGGGCTCGTGGCGGCGTCGCCGACGCCTGCTGGGCCCGGCGGCACGGTCGCGGTCGCGACGGCGGCATCGGCCTCCGCCTTCACGCTCGCGTCGGCAGCGACCTTCGCGGGCTCGCGGGAGCACGCCGCTCCGCCGAGCCCACCCCACCACGCGACCACCGCGAACCACCGGAGCGCACGCACGCCTAATGATGGGACGAAGGCCCAGAAAAACCCAATGAAATCGATGCCGCGTTCGAGCGGCCCGTGCGGCAAACGCGCCGCTTGGTGGTTGCGGCGGTGCATCATCGAACCTACCCTCGCGGCGCCTTCGTGAACGCTCCCCTACGCCTCGCCGCGGCGCTCGTCCTCGCCGCGACCTTCGTCAGCCGAGGGGCACAAGCCGACGACGCACCCGTGCCGACGGAGGAGCTCGAGGACCCGAAGGACCGCACCGAATGGGCCGGCTTCCCGGTCATCGGCGGCAGCACGGACATCGGCGTCCAGCTCGGCGCGGCGGGTGCCGTCACGCACCTCGGCGACCGCTTCAAGCCGTACTGGTGGAAGGTCGACGCGCTCGTCTCGCTCAGCGTGAAGGGCGGGCCGCGCGGGACGGAGATCGTGCAGCAGAGCCACGACATGCGCTGGGACCTCCCCGGCGGCGGAGGGGGCAAGGTCCGCCTCATGCCCGGCGTGTTCTACGACCGCACGATCAACTCTGGCTACTTCGGTCTCGGCAACGCGTCGCCCGTGGTCACCGCCCCGGACGGCAGCATCGGCGAGCGCTACCAGTTCCGTCACGAGGAGGCGAGCACGCGCCTCAACATGCGTAGCCCGCTCGGCGGTGGATTCGCCACCATGTACGGCTGGCAGCTCCGCTACGTGAACCCGCACGCGTATCCGGAGAGCCGACTTGCCATCGACGCCGCGACCCGCACCCCCGAGGGAAAGCCCCTCATCCACGGCCTCCAGCCGCTCGGGATCGCGACCCTCAACGCCGGCCTCATCTACGACACACGCAGTGACGAGATCTACCCGAGACGCGGTGCCTTTCACCTCAGCTCCGTGCGTCTCTCCGGCGCCACTCCGACCTCCAGCGGAGTGTACTGGGCCGGCGTCGAGATGCTCCTCCGCTGGTACGAGCAGCTTCCCGCCGACTTCGTGTTCGCCGGTCGCATCATCGTCGATGCGATGGCTGGCCACGTGCCCTTCTACGATCTGTCCCAGGGAGGCGCGTTCGACCCGAACGACATGCCCGGTGGCGCGCAGGGCGTCCGTGGCGTGCCGAACGGGCGCTACTCGGGGCTCCTGAAGGTGATCGGCAACGCGGAGGTGCGGCGGATGCACTTCGGCTTTCGCTTCCTCGGCTCGAGGTTCCAGGTCGGGACGACGGCGTTCGTCGATGCGGGGCGCGTGTGGCTCGACTACACCTTCAGCGATCCGCGCGACGGCACGTCGATCGGCATCAAGTACGGCGTCGGCGGAGGCCCGTTCCTCCTCTGGGACACGGCGGCGCTCTTTCGCATCGATGTCGCGTACTCGCCAGACGCGTCCGCCGCGAACCCTGGATTCCCCGTCGGCATCTACGTGCAGGCGGGGATGATGTTCTGACCGCTCAGTCGTCGACGCGGGGCGGCGGCACACTGCTGCGCCGGTAGCCCGACTGGAACGAGCGCGGCGACTCCTCGAATACGTCAGCTGCGTCGCGGAGTGCGAGGTCGACGGCAATCATCGAGTCCTCGTCGCCGAGCTCCTCGAAGCAGGTGCCCGCGTCCTCGAGGATCTCGCGGCCCGCAGGGTCCGACGCCGCGAGCAGCGCGCGCCCCAGGGCCAGCCGCGCGTGGGCCGCGCCGACGCGGTCTCCCTCCGCCTCGTGCGTCAGAACCGCGCTCTCCAGCTGCCCGACCGACTCGTGCATGAGCGATGACATGGGGGGTCTGACGGCCCCATCGCCTCACTCTTCAAGGGAATTCAGGAGACGGAAATGAGCGGCGAGGGCGAGGAAGATCCTCCGCCGCGCGCCGTATCACTTCCGATGGGCGACGGCCGGGGGCGGCTCGCTCGAGCCTCGGACCTGGCCGCGCTGCGGAACGTCGTGGAGCGGGATCGCGTGGAACGACCGGGGTGACTCGTCGATCGAGCGCTCGGCGATGCGGAGGAGCCCGTCGACCTCGCGAACGGCCGCCTCGTCGCCCAGGTCCTCGAGCCAGGTGCCCGCGTCCTCGAGGACCTCGCGGCAGACCGGGTCCTCGAGCCCGAGCAGGACGCGCCCCAGGCCGAGCAGCGCGCGCGCGCCCCCCGCCGCGTCGCCGAGCTCGTCGTACGCCCGTGCCGCCGCCTGGAACCGCTCCCCGGCCTGCTCGAGCAGCCCGCGCGCGAGGAGCTCCTCGGCGGTGGCGAGAGCGCTCGCCGCCTGGGCGACGCGCTCCGGCATGGGGACGACGGCGATGACCTGACTCTCACGACGAACGGGCGGAAGCGAACGAAGCTTGTAAGCAGGCATGCGCCCAGCCTTGGCACCGGAAATGGGCCTGCGCAACCGGCGCAAACCCAAATCCGACACGTAAAAATAGGCCGGAAAGATCCTGAACCGCGCCGCGTAATACGCGCGATCGAGGAGGGAGAGTCGCGGAGTCGCGGCGACGCGGAGCCAACGCGGAGCGAGATGCGCGCTGGCGTCACGTCGACCTGCAGCCTATCGGTGCTCGGAAACCTGCCGCTTCGGCAGGTTCGCGAGCACCGGTAGGCCACAGCTCGAGACGCCCCCGGCAGCGCCCCCTCAGGGCTCCGCGTTGTCTCCGCGTCGCCGCGTCTCCCTCGGGGTCAGCCGTCGACGGTGATCGTCAGCTGCTCGCGGAGAGCGAAGTACTCCTCGCTCACGCTGAAGAGGACGATGTCCTTCATGCGCTCCTTCACCGGGGCGCTCGAGGCCTCCTCCGTGGAGCGGATGACCTCCGTGGTGAGCTGGAGATCGTGCGCGAGGAGGAAGCCCACGCGGTCGGCCGTGAGGTCGATCGACGCGACCCACTTCTTCAGGTCGAGCGCGCCGCCCGCCTGGAGGAGCTTCGAGACCGTGCTCGCGAGCATGTCCTTCTGGGCGCCCTGGAAGTCCTGAGCCATCGCCGCCATCGCCTCGGCGACCTGACCCTGAAGGTCGGCGGACACCGGGAACTGCGGGACGCACAGCTTGATCGCCGCGAAGAGCCACGCCTTCAGCCCGGTGCCGGTCGGCACGAGGTGTCGGACGTAGAACCCAGGGCGGAAGTAGGCCATGTGACGGCCCGCGATGAACGCCAGCGACTGCGTCGCCGCCGTGTTCTCGAACGCCGCGCGGCCGAGCACGATGGCCGGCGTGCGCGCGTGCACCATGCCCAGGCTGCCCGGGTCGTTCGGGTTCTGGAAGACGAGCGGCGGCGCCATGCCGAGCACGCCGCCGACGTAGTAGAGCGTCTGCGACACGGGGTACGGGTGCATCGAGCAGTCGATCGCGTAACGCGGGTCGTAGCCCATGTTCTCGATCGGCTGCGTGCGCGCGCGGATGATCGTCGGCTGGATCATCGCGAAGATGCGCGTGACCAGCGGGTCGAGGTCCCAGTGCATGAGCGCGTTCCACGCGTTCTCGTCGAGCGCGGCCTGGGCAGGCGCCGCGTTCTCGGAGCGGTGCTTCTTGTAGAAGCGCTCCTCGTCCGGCTCGGCGAGGCGCAGCACGGAGAGCGCCTGGCAGAGGCACCACGCCGGGTCGGCCTTCTTCGTGTCGGTGAAGAGCTTGCGGAGCAGCTTGTAGCTCTCCACGCGGTACGGGTTCCGGCGCAGGATCTGGGTCTGCGACTTGACCGCCTTGTCGAGGTACTGCTTCGGGTCGAGAGCGTAGAGCTCCGCGAGCTTCTCGGCGCGCGCGCGATCCTCGGGATCGAAGGCCATGCCGGCCTCGTACGCGTCGATCGCGAGCTCGGCCTCGTTCAGGTGCTTCTGATAGAGCTCGCCGAGCTGGTCGAGGACGCGAACGAGCTTGTCGCGATCGGACGTGGCCTTCGCCTGCTCGATCTGCAGCTTGAGGAGCCGCTCGACGTCGTGATGAGCGCCCTTGCTGCGATTCAGCTCGGTGACCTCGTCGAGCGCCTTCGCGTTCGACGGGTCGAGCTCGAGGACCTTGGCGTAGAAGCCGATCGCCTGATCGACCTTGCCGAGGTGCTTGCCGGCGATGGTCGCCGCCGTATGCATGTACTTCGCACGCTGCTTCGTGTCCTCGACGAAGTCGGCGAGGCGGAGGACGACGTCGACGAGCTTCGCCCAGTCCTTCTCCTCCGAGTAGAGCTGCATCAGCTTCGTGAGGAGACGGCGATCGTCCGGCTTCTCCTCGAGGGCCTGCGTGTAGGCCTTCGACGCGCCGGTGCGGTCGTTCATCTTGGTGAACATGACGTCGCCGATCTCGAGGAGGAGCTCGAAGCGCTCCTGCCCGATCGCGAGCTGCAGACGCTGGCGCCGCACGGCGATCGCGGCCGGAAACTCGCCCTTCTCGTCGTAGATCTTCGCGAGCGACCGGAACGGACGCGGGTTCGACGGGTCGAGGTCCGTGGCCTCCTTGAGCGGCTTCACCGCCGCCTCGAGCTCGCCCGAGCGACGCGCGCTCTCGCCGAGGTGATAGAGCGCCTCGGCGCGATCGGAGCCGGCCAGGACCGAGCCGTACTTCTCGAAGAGGTCCTTGTGCATGCGATACGCGCTGTGCGGATCGCCGAACTCGAAGAGGGCGTTGGCGGCGCGCGCGAGCGCGTCGACGTCCTGCGGTGCCAGCGCCTGGAGCGCGTCGACCGCGGCCAGCATGCGCGGGTTGGTGATCGGCGGCGGCGGCATGCTGCCCATGCTGGGCGGCGCGACCGAAATGCGACCCTGGCTCGACGGCCCCGAGGGCGCGGCGGCCATCATGCGGCTCGACGGCGGACCGTCGCCGATGGCGCCCCCCGAGGGCGACGAGGGCTTCGGCTGCGTCTTGCCGAACGCCTCGATGAAGCGCACGAGCACGCGGACGGCGTCCTCCTTCGGGAGCACACCGGTGCGACCGACGAGGCTCTCGTAGTACTTCGTCGCCTCGATCAGGCGGTTCGCCTCGAAGGCGAGGTCGCCGAGGACCATGAGCGCATCGGCGCTCGAGGAGTCGAGGGCGATCGCCTTCTTGGCCGCGGCCTCGGCCTTGTCCGCGTCGACGAGCTGCGAGTGGTAGATCTTCGCGAGCTCGGCGTGGAGCCGGGCCTTCGCGAGGTCGCCCTCGGCATGCGTGAGCTCACGCTCGACGAGGCCGATCGCGCTGAGCCAGTCGCCGCGATGGGCGTACGCCTTGCGGAGCGCGGTGCTCGCCGACGTGTCCTTCGGGTTCGCGTCGAGCGCGATCTTGTAGCGCTCGATGGCGCCGTCCTTGTCGCCGCGGGTCTCGAGGAGACGACCGGCGCGCATCCACTGGTCGGCCTTGAGCTCGGGCGTCGCGGCCTTGGCCGCGAGCGTCTCGATCGCGGAGAGAGCGGCGTGCGAGTCGCCGCTCATCTCACGGAGGTGCGCGAGGGCCTCGAGGGCGCTCGCGTGCGACGGCTGGGCGACGAGGATCTGCTCGTAGGCCTTGGTCGCGCGCTCGGGTGAGCCGACCTGCTCGGCGAGCGTGCGTGCCTTCGCGAGGAGCAGCTCGATCTTGCGGTTCTCGTCGGGCGTGACGCTGGCGTGCTTGTCGTAGAGCGCGACGACCGGCTCCCACTTGTCGAGGGCGCGGTAGTGACGCGCGAGCGCGGTGAGCGCGCCGTCGTTCGAGCCGTCGATCGCGAGGATGGCCTCGAGGGCCTCGGCCGCGCGGCCGTGATCGAGGAACTCCTCGTCGTGGAGGCCCGCGATGCGCTCGTAGAGGTTGATCTTCTGGCGCGGGGTGGCCGCCACCTGGATCTGACGCTCCAGCACCTCGAGCAGCTCGCGATACTGGCCGTTGCGGTTGAAGATGCGGTCGAGGCCCTTCAGCGCGTTGAGGTTCGCGGGATCGATCGCGAGCACGCCCTCGAAGCGGCGCGTGGCCTCGGGGAGGTCGTTCAGGTGGTCCTCGTAGACCTCGGCGACCTTCGCGAGCATCTCGGCCTTCTCGATGCCACGGCGCGCCTCGGCGCGACGCTCGAGGATCTGTGCGAGCGTCTGGAAGTCGCCGGTGCGCTCCGCGATGCGAGCCATGGCCTCGCCGGCACGGGCGTGGCCCGGGTCGTCCGTGAGGACGGCGGCGAAGAGGTCGCGTGCGCGAGGGAGGTCGTTGAGCCGCGTCTCGAGCAGCTCGGCAGCCTCGGCGCGGAGGTCGCGCGCCTTGGGGGCGGTCGTCGCGGCGTCGGCGCGGGCCATGAGGAGGCCGACGAGCTCGGGCCACTGCTGCGCGCGGCGGTAGATCGTGGTCATGCCCTCGGCGGCGGCCTCGTTGGCCGGGTCGCCGCGGAGCACCTGCTGATAGGCGGCGAGCGCCATGTCCGCGCGGCCGAGCCGCGTGTCGTACCAGCGGGCCGCGCGCACGAGGAGCGCGGCATGCTCGGTCGCGCCGAGCTGCGCGCCCTTGATGGTCTCGGTGAGGGTCTCGAGGGTCTCGGCCCACGCGGTCTGCTTCTGGCCGCAGAGGCGCTCGACCTCCGCCGCGTACTCGTCGCTCGTGGGCAGCTCACAGAGCGCCTGCGTGAACGCGACGATCGCCTGATCGGGGTCCTCGAGCTCGCTCGCGTAGAGGCGACCGATCTCGGCGAGGGCGCGCCCGCGCTCCTCGCCCGGGGGCGCCGCCTGGCTCTTCTCGAGGAGCATCTCGACGAGCTCCTCGTACTTGCCGAGGGCCTTGCGGGCCTCCTCGAGCGCGATCATCGCGATCTCGTCCGACGGGTCGAGCTCGATGATGGCCGCGTACGTCTGCTCCGCCCGGACCTTGTCCTTGGCGGCCGAGTCGAAGATGCGGGCCGCGCGATAGAGGAGCGCCTTCTTGGTCTCCTTCTCCTCGTCGCCGTCCGAGCCCTCCTCGGCGCCGCCACGAACCTGCGCGGCCGCGGCCGCGAAGGCCTCGCCGACGCGGGCGGGCTCGGCGCCCTCGTCGACCGCCTTCTCGAGCTCGATCGCCGCCTCGCCGTCGCTGGGCGCGGCGAGGAGCTTGTCGATCATGGCCTGGACCTTCTCGGCGGAGATCGCGCCGGCGGCGCGCATCACCGCGGAGGCGCGGCCGATCGAGTCGAGCGCGTCGAGCACGGCAGCGGCGTCGCGAGGACGACGTGCCGGGTCCTTGTTGAGGAGCGAGAGGACGAAGCCGTCGATGTCCTTCGAAACGAGGCCGCGCGGGGCGCGCGTGCTCGGGGGCGAGGGCTCGCTCGACAGGTGAGCGAACGCGGCGTCCGTCGCGCTCTCGTGCACGAAGACCGGCTTGCCGGTGAGGAGCTCGAAGAGGACCGCGCCGAACGCGTAGACGTCGCTCTTCGGATCGGCGGGGCGGCCGCGGACGATCTCGGGCGCCACCGTCTTCGGCGAGCCGAAGACCGCGAGGAGGCCGGTGTGGCCGTTCGACGCGGCCGCGCGGACGCGCAGGCGATCGGTGCCGAAGTCGATGAGGACGACGCGCGCCTCGCCCATGTCGCCAGGCCGGCCCGCGACGAGGATGTTCTCCGTCTTCACGTCACCGTGGACGAGGTGCGCCTTGTGGAGCGCGGCGAGCGGCTCGAGGATCCCCTGCAGGATCGGGCGGAGCTCGTTGTACGAGACCGGGCCCGTGCGGGCGAGCCGCGCCGAGAGCGGCTGGCCGTCGATGTGCTCGTACGCCACGTAGTAGACGCCCGGCTCGATCTCGCCGGCCTCGACGTGCCGCGGCAGGCCCGGGTGGTCGATCGTTCCGATGAGGCGGTTCGCGGTGAGGAAGCGGTGAACCGCGCGCCGATCGCGCGCGGCCTCGCGACGGAGCACCTTGAGCGCGTAGGTCGCCTTCGCCGCGCCGTCGGCGCGGACCGCCTGATAGACGATGCCGAGATCGCTCTCGCCGATCTTCTTCTGGATGGTGAAGTCCCCGAGCTGGCGGCCGACCGCCAGCTCCTCCTTCCCCATCAGGGCGACGATGTCGCGGACACGCGGATCGACCTCCTTGCGGGAGTGGAGGATGACGTCGACCAGCGCGTCGAGACGATCGCCGTCGAAGCAGCGCTCGGTGAGCGCACGGGCGTAGCTCCCCTTGGCGCTCGCACCGCCGACCTCGTCGGGGACGAGACCGAGCAGGCGCTCGCTCATCGACGTCATCTCCTCGAGCGTGAAAAGGCGCTCGAGCTCACCGCGCAGAATGTCGATCGTCGGGTTCATGCTGCTTCCACTCCCGTGCCGCGAATCGTGATCGTGACCGTGCGAAAAAACGGCCATCCCCCCAGGTCGTGGGGCCGCAGGAGCTTAGCGGAAAATTCCGCTGGCGGAACCGCAAAGCACCCACACGCGGGGCGTCACCTGGCTTGGGATCCGAGCGCAGTTTGGCGCTGTTGAGCCGCGCTGGAGACGTCGTGTGGCGCCCTCCGCCGAAGCTCGCTCGAGATGCCGAGCACGGAGGAACGACGTCAGCGGCATCTACCGTCGAGCTCGGCGCCGAGCCGGCTCGCCGCGCGCGCGTCGCCCCCGCGCTCCAGCGCGACAGCAGCCGCGCGACACGCCGGTCGGGGTCGCGGTCGGGTGCAGGGTCAGGGCTGAGGGCTGAGGGCTGAGGGCTGAGGGCTGGGGCGAGAGACGACAAGAGTCCGCCAACCCAAGTGCCACGCATGGCACGCCAGAGTGCCGCGCGTGGCACGTGGACAACCTCCGAGCTGCCGCGAGCCCCGCGCCCCCCCGAGGTCCTCTCGCCGGGGACGCAGCGGACCGATCGCATGAAGAAGATGCCCATCTATGCGCGCGAGAAGGTCGGCCACGTTTGGCTCGTCGACCCCGTCGAGCGAACGGTAGAGGTCTTCCGTCACGAGGAGTCGAGCTACGTCCTCGTCGGCACGTTCGGCGGCGACGCTGCCGTCCGCGCTGAGCCGTTCGATGCGGTGGAGATCTCGCCGGCCTATCTCTGGGGACGTCAGAGCGCGGGCTGAGATTCGCCGCGAACCTCGTCGCGGCCTCGAGCTTGGCGTCGGGCGGCTACTCGCGTGCCCACACGCGCCGGAGGAACGCGGTCACCACCTCCCAGAGGGTGAGCCCGCGCCCCTCACGGACGCGATCGAGGAGCAGGTGCGCGCTGCCTCGCGGGACAAAGGCGCCCGCGCAGTCGGCGCACCGCAGGACCTCGACGCCGGTGACGAGGTCGTCGTCTTTTGCGTCGGCGAAGCGATACAGCTCGAGCGCAAGCGGCCGCGAGCACTGAGGGCATGTACGCGAGCCCGAGGTCGGCTCGGTCGGCCGGCTCGGCGGCGGCGTCCCGCGTTCGAGCCGCGCCGCCTCGGCCTCGATGGCGAGCGTGTGCACCTCGCCGTCGAACCAACCGACCCACAGGCCCTCGCACGCGTCGCATACCTCGACCTCCGCGCTCGTCGTGGCCTCCCGCCGCATCGCCTCGCCGCAGGCGGGACAGCGGAGGACGGCGGCACGATACGCGTCACGAGACGGCTGCTCCACCGCGCTCATTCTTGGATGATGAAGGCCTTCTCGATGCTCTGCGTCGAGCCCGTGAAGGGACCGATCTTGATCGTCCGAAACCGGGCGGAGATGCACGTCCCCACCGAGGTCCCGGCAAACGGCGGGCGCGTGACCGTTCCCACCCGGCCGTCCGGCTCGAAGTCGATGCGCATCGTGCCCGAGCCGAAGGGCCCTGCCGAGCTCTTGCACGACGCGAGGCCGAAGCCGATGCGGTCGACCTCGCCCTGGGCCCTCGCGCGCGGGAACGGCCCGAGGACGGCCACGCCCGAATCAGGGCGTCCGAACGGATCGTTCAGCGTCGGCGGCGGCGTCGGGACCGGGACCGGGACCGGGACCGGGACCGGGATCGGGGTCGTGGCGGTGGTGATGGGGCGAGGCGTCCGAACGGTCGGGGTCGTGGCGGTCGAGACCTTCGGCGCCGACGCCGTCCCGGGCACGGCGGCGTCGGCCGTCTCGATGCGCGGCTGCGAGGCGGTGACGACCGGAGGGGTCGGGTCTGGCTCGGCCGAGCTCGCGGCCGCCACGAGCACGATCACCACGGCGCCGAACCCGAGCAGGACAACGGCGGCGATCCCGCCGAGGATCCATGGCAGCGACGAGCCGCCTCCTGCCCCGGGCGCCTTGCCGGCGAAGGTCGCCGAGGGGGCCGGCCCGAGCGGAGCCCCGCACGAGAGGCAATAGGGCGACGTGCGCGCTCGACGCTCGTCGACGCGGGTGCTGCAGCGCGGGCAGATGCGTGCCCCCATCCCGGCCGATGCTAGCAGGGCTGCGTGCTCCGGAGGGTTCGGGCTATCATCGGCCGCGAACCTCGAGCCCTCCCGCCGTGTCCCAGAAGCGCTACATCATCATCGGAGACGGGGCCGCGGGCACGACTGCCGCGCAATCGCTGCGCGCGGCGGACAAGGGCGCGACCATCGCGATCCTCTCGGATGACCCGCACGCCGCGTACTTCCGCGCGGCCCTCACCAACTACCTGCTCGGCGAGCTGCGCGAGGAGCAGATCTGGGCGGTGCCTCCCTCGTTCTACGACGAGTACGCGATCCACCGCGCGCTCGTGCGCGTCGCGCAGGTCGACACGAAGCGCGGCCTCCTCTGGCTTGCGCAGGGCGGACGCCCGATCGGCTACGACGCGCTCGTCCTCGCCTCCGGCTCGCGCGCGCGGCCTCCGACCTTCGACGGCGCATGGCTGCCCGGCATCATGACGATGCGCACGCTCCAGGACGTGCACCGCGTCATGGACCTCATCAAGCTGAAGGGCCTGAAGACCGCCGTCGTGATCGGCGGCGGGCCCCTCGCGCTCGAGTGGGCTCACGGGCTGTCGCACCGCGGCGTGAAGGTGATGATCGTCGTCCGCGAGCAGAAGTTCCTGCCCGGGGCGATCGACGGCGTCGCGAGCGATCTGCTCCTCGCGCGCCTCCGCCACTCCGGCGTGCAGGTCCGCCTGGGCGACGAGGTCGTCGCGGCGACGCCCGGTCCGCAAGGCCGCGTCGGCGGCGTGATGCTGAAGTCGGGCGAGCGAGTGGCGTGCGAGCTCGTCTGCGCGGCGATCGGCGTCATCTGCAACTCCGAGTTCGTCAGCGACCCGCGCGCCGAGTCGGGCATCAACGTCGCGAAGAACGGCGGCATCGAGGTCGACGACCAGATGCGCACGAGCGTGCCCAACGTCTACGCGGCCGGCGACGTCGCCGCGCACAACGGCAAGCTCCTGCAGCTCTGGGAGCCCGCACGCATGCAGGCGCGCGTCGTCGCCTCGACCATCCAGGGCCGCAGCGAGAAGTGGTCGCCCGGCGTGCACTACATGGCGACGCGCCTCTACGACCTCGACTGCGCGAGCATCGGCGACGTGGCGGTGACGCCGCAGGGCGCCGAGGAGCTCGTCGACTTCCCGCAGCGCACCGGCCGCATCTCGTATCGGAAGCTCTGCATCAAGGACAACCGTCTCGTCGGCGCGCTGATGTTCGGTGAGAAGGAGGCGCGCGTCCGTCGCTGGGGCCGTGGCCTCAAGCGCCTCATCGACACGAAGGCCGACATCTCGAAGATCAAGGGTGAGCTCCTCGACCCGGGGTTCGATCTCGCGGGCTGGCTGCACACGAACGAGCTCACCGAGAAGCCAAAGGTCGCGAAGCCCCCGACGATGGCCTCGTCGATCGTCGGCAAGATGAAGGGCACTCACGCCATCAATCTCGCCGACCTCCCTCCCCTGCCTGCGATGATCACGCGGAAGAAGGACGGCGCCGCCGACCCGGCGGCCGCGAGCTCGAACGGCGCGCCTCCCGGCCCCGGCCCCGAGACCTCCGAGGCCGCCGCGAAGGTGGCCGCCGCCGTGGCGGGCGGCGGCATCGGCGTCGAGTTCGCAGACGCGGCTCCTCCGCCGCAGGTCATGCTCGAGGGCCCGCCGGGGCGCATTCAGGTGCAGCCGCCGTCGGCGATCGTCGGCCGCGATCCCGCGAGCGCGATCCCTCTTCATGATCCGCTCGTGTCGTTCCGGCACGCCGAGTTCACGATCTCCGGGCAGGCCGTCTACCTCCGCGACCTCGGCAGCGGAACCGGCACCTGGATCAACAACATGCCCGTCGCCATGCCGAAGTCGCTCCGCGACGGCGACAAGATCCGCATCGGCTCGACCGAGCTCACGATCCGCATCGTGCTCACGGGCGCCGACGGTGCGCGCATGTCGGCCGAGGCCGCCTCGCTGCAGAAGGCCGCCACCGGCGAGCCGAAGCCGCACCTCGACGTGCGCAACGGCCGCGCGCTCGGCCTCGGCTTCGAGCTCGTCCTCGACATGATCACGATCGGCCGCGACCCGGCCTGCATCATCCGCCTCGACGACGAGTCGATCGACTGGCGTCACGCGTGGATCCGGAAGACACCCGCAGGTTGGGACATCGCCGACGCCGAGAGCCACGGCATCACCAAGAAGAATGGCGTCGTACTGACGCCCAATCAATGGGTGCCGATGCAGCCGGGTGACACGCTCGAGATCGGCGAGGTCGCCATGGCGTACTCGCTCCGTCCTTCTGCCGTGCTGAACGCTCTGCTCGCTCCCGCGAGCGTCGCCTACGGCCCTCGCGACGGAGGCATGCATCATCCCTCCGCGCCGCCCGGGCCGCCGAATCCGGCGGGGGCCGCGCCCGGCTCGAACCGCAGTCGCGCGCGCATCTCGGTGCGTCAGGGGCCCGGCCAGGGCGCCGTCGCCGAGCTCGCCGACGTCACCGTCATCGGGAGCCACCCGCAGCAGTCCACGCTCGTCCTCGCCGATCCGCGCCTCGGTCCGCGCCACGTCGAGATCCTCCGCCAGCCCGACGGCTTCTACGCGCGCGACCTCGGCACGCAGCTCGGCACGTCGTGCCGCGGTCAGCGTCTCGGTCCGCAGCCGTTCAAGCTCGCCAACGGTGACGTGCTCATCCTCGGCCAGAACGTCGCTCTCCTCTTCGAGGCCGCACCATGAGCTCGGAGGCCATGGAGTCGCGCGAGGCGCTCGCCTTCCGGGCCGAGAGCGATGTGATGGCGTGCATCGGCTGCAACGACTGCATGCTCGCGTGCCCGCTGCCGCAAGCGAAGCTCGTCACCATCGCGGAGCTCAACGCGGCCGTTCACCTGCCGGTGGTCACGAACCCGCGCGCCGCCGAGTTCTTCACGGCGTGCACCCAGTGCCGCCAGTGCGTCCCCGCATGCCCCGCCGACCTCAGTCGCGCCGACATGGTCCTCTACAACAAGATGAAGGTCGAGGACCGCGTCCCGAACTTCGCCTTGATGCTTCAGGTCGGCGCGCGCGTCTTTCCCTCCGGCTGGACGCTCGATGCGCTCGCGGAGCGCGTCGGCACGGTGCCGCTCTTCGCGAGCGCGGCGAAGAAGGACCTCCGCGCGCTCCTCCTCAAGGCGACGCTCCGTCAGCTCGGCCCGAACGAGGTGCTCTGCAAGGAGAACGAGTTCTACGATCGCCTCTGCGTTCTCCTCGGCGGCGCGCTCGAGCAGTCGATCCGTGGTCCGGGCGGCCGACAGGTGCAGATCCTCGTGCTCGGCGAGGGCTCGTTCTTCGGCGAGATGGCCGTCATGGCCGACCAGCCCGAGCCGTACACCGTCCGCGCGATGGCCCAGTCGCTCGTCCTCGAGCTGCCGAAGGCGGCGGTCGCGCGTCTCATGTCCACGTCCTCCGCGTTCAAGGAGACGATGGACGAGCTCTATCGCCGCCGCGCGCTCTGGACATACGCACGCACGCCGTCGGTGCTCAGCGCGCTCCCCGAGCAGGCGATCACCGAGCTGCTCGACAAGGCCGACCTCCGCACGCTGAAGGCCGGCGACGCCATCCTGAAGGAGGGCATCAAGCCGACCGACGCGTACCTCATCAAGACGGGGTTCCTCCGCGTGAGCCGCCGCGTCGAGGGCACGACGACGGATCGCGCGCTCGTCTACTTCCGCGAGGGCGACATCTTCGGCCTCACCGGCCTCCTCATGGGCGAGAAGTTCTCGCCGTTCTCCGTCACCGCAACGACGCGCTCCGAGGTCATCCGCATCCCTGGCGACCACCTGTTCAATGTGCTCGGCCGCTATCCGCAGGCGCGCGCCGTCCTCGAAGGCGGCGCGCAGACGGCCGAGCGCGTCGCGCGCGACAACACGTTCATGCCCGTCCCCGCGGGCGGACCGAAGCAGCCCGGCACGCAGCTCGCGATGTCGACGGAGGTCCTCGTCGAGAAGGGCCTCGCCGCGGGCCACGAGGTCCTCGTCGTCGACCAGAACAAGTGCGTCAACTGCCAGAACTGCATCGACGCCTGCGGCCGCCGTCACAAGTACAGCCGCCTCGCGCTCCGCGGCCTGCAGGTCGAAAACTTCCTCTTCCCCGCCGCATGCCGTCACTGCGAGGACCCGGTGTGTCTCCTCTGCAGCGTCAACGGCATCGTCCGCATGCCGAGCGGCGAGATCACCATCGTCGAGGACAACTGCATCGGCTGCGGAGCGTGCGCCGAGCGCTGCCCGTACGGCAACATCCGCATGCACTCCGTCGAGCAGCCGCAGGAGGGGTTCCTCCTCCGGCTCATGGGCGTCCTCGGCTTCCGCGCGCGCCAGGAGGCACAGGACGAGCTGAAGCCGGGCTCGAAGCGGCTCGCGGTGAAGTGTGATCTCTGCGCTGGTTACCCGGACTACGCTTGCGTCACCGCGTGCCCGGTCGGCGCGATGTTCCGTATCGACCCGATGAAGTCCCTCGAAACCCAGAACCTCGCGTCCTCGCCGAGCCGGTACTAGTGGGCAAGCCCAACCTCGCGCGTCCCGTCACGATGTTCGAGCGCCAGTGGCCCTGGGCGCTGCTCGCGGCTGGCATCGGGTTCCTGCTCATCGTGACGACGTTGCTCTTCGCGACGGGCTTCATGTCGAGCATCAACGACCTGAGGTTCGGCCCGAACATCCGCGGCTACACGGCGACGGGCATCCTGATGGGGCTGCTCTCGCTCCTCTTCGTGTTGCTCACGATGTGGTACTCGGCGCGCAAGCGCCGCAACGTGACGGGCGCGACGATGATGACGTGGCTCTGGGCCCACGTGTACTTCGGCCTCATCGCCATCCTCGCCGCGACGCTCCACGCGGGGTTCGGCCTGATGAGCGCGTCGTTCTCGAGCGGCAAGGTCCTCTTCCTCCTCTTCTCCGTCATCGTCGGCTCGGGCATCCTCTGGAGGCTCGCCTACGTCGTCGTGCCGCCCAAGGCGACCGTCGCGACGCTGAACTACTCGAAGGAGGGCGCGCTCCACCGCGCCGAGGAGCAGGCGCTCGAGATCGAGAAGCTCACCGCCGGCAAGTCCGCCGAGCTCCAGCGCCTGAAGGAGGCGTTGCTCGCACGCGACGTCCAGGCCCACGAGCTCAACCAGCTCGCGAGCACGATCGTGGTGCCGGAGGAGCGAGCGCTGCTCGACGAGATCGTGCAGCTCGCGCAGAGCCGACGCCGTGCACTCGCCCGCCCGGCGCTGCAGCAGGCCTTCACGAGGAAGCTGCAATTCTGGCGGATCGTGCACGCCCCGCTGGCGTTCATCTTCCTCGGCGCGCTGTTCATCCACGTCCTCGGCGCGTTCGACTTCCACCGGAAGGTCGTGCCGTTGTCGATCGCCGAGAGCGGGCCGCTCGCGGTGTTCAAGCCCTCGCAGGACTGCCAGACCTGCCACACGGCGATCTACGCGCAGTGGGCGGACTCGATGCACGCGCACGCGCTCAACAGCCCGCTGACGATCGTGCAGAACAACCTCGACATGCGGCACTCGCTCGCCGGCGCCGCCACGCCCGACCCGCGGCGCATGTGCATCAACTGCCACGGCCCCGCGGTCGCCGCGGTGACCGACGGTGACACGCTTCCGTTGCGCGGGCCGAAGCAACACGAGGGCATCGAGTGTGTCGCCTGCCACCAGATGAACAATCCCGTGGGCCCCGGCGCGGGCGGGAGCGCGCTCGCCTACCAGGAGGAGCTCGTCCGCGGCGACCGCTACTTCGGACGGCTCGAGAACCCGGTCGGCAACGCGTATCACCGGAGCAGCAAGAGCCCGCTCTTCGAGCAGCCCGAGAAGCTCTGTCAAACGTGCCACATGGTGCACCTCAACCGCGACAAGGACCCGAAGATCGTGAAGGGCGTCGACCTCGTCCTCCAGACGACGTTCGACGAATACAAGGAGTACCAGCGCGGCGGCGGCACCGGGAACTGCGTCACGTGCCACATGCCCGTGGTGCCCGGCCTGAAGAGCGCCGCGGACGGCGCGGTCGTACCCTTCACGGTGGACTACACACCGCCGAACCGGCAGGTGCATGACCACGGGTTCGTCGGCGTGGACTACCCGCTCGACACGGTCGCGAAGCGCGACCCGCAGAAGGCCAAGCGCGCAGCCCTGCTCGCGAGCGCGTCGGCGTTCACCGTGGACACGCAGGCCGTCGCCGGACAGAACCTCAACCTCAAATTCGCGATCGAGAACCGTACGGGTCACAACCTCCCGACGGGCTTCGCCTTCGCGCGGCAGATGTGGATCGAGCTCGTCGTGAAGGACGGCGGCTCGACGCTGTTCTCCTCCGGCGTGCTCGCAAGGAACGACGACGACCTCTGCGACAATGGCACGTTCGGCGAGACGACCAATCCGCTCCGCGTCTTCGTTCAGGGCTGCAGCTCGGTCGACACCTCGCTCGTGAACATCCAGACCAAGCTCGTCGACAAGATCGCGGTCGAGGCCGACAACAACGGTCAGCCCAAGAAGGACGAGGGCGGCGACAACGTCCTCATCCAGTCGCGCGAGGGGAACGAGACGTACCTGCAGTTCCTCACGGGCGGCGGCGTCGCGCGCACGCGTCCCATCGACAGGACGCTCATCGGCCCGCTCCGGCCGCTCCAGCGGAAGACGTACAACTACTTGATCCCGCTCCCCCGGAACGTCCGCAACGGCACATGGACGGCACGGCTCCTCTTCCGCAACCTACCGCCCTACTGGGTTCGCGCCATGGGCAAGGAACAGAAGCCGGGCACCGCCGACGGCCCGCAGCTGACGCCGCTGATCGCGAACCTCCAGATCGTCGAGATGGCGAAGCAGTCGGGCACCTTCGCGCGCTGAGCGGTGCGGGGACAGCGACTCGACGCGCGGGGAGAGATTGAGATCGGGCACGGGCACGGGCACGTGGAGACGAGACATGCGTGACAGGATGCGCCGCGGAGCAGGGATGGGTGGTGCAGACAGGCAGGCGCCAGCAGGTGGATGGCTGACGTCCGAGCCGTGGTGCAAACAGCTGGCTGACGTTCCTGCGTAGGCGGATGGCTGACGTCCGAGCCGTGGCTTCGCGGCGGCCCCACGTGCCCGTGCCCGTGCCCGTGCCCGCTCTCCTCTCGGCACCTGAAGACCCGCCGCTGAGCGGTCGAGCTGGGCGGCGGAATAATGGCGGCGTTGAGGGTGAACCGGATATCGTCTTTCACCTCTAGGGAGGCTTCTCGCTATGCGCATGCTCAAGTTGTTCCTCGCGGCTGCAATTCCGTTCGCTCTGCTCGGCTGTCCTGACAAGGCCAACCCGGATCCTGCAGCCAAGGACGGCGGAGTGGGCACGCCGACCACCAAGGCGGCCGGCTCGGCAGGCACCGCGGCCTCTGCAGCTCCCGCAAAGAGTGGCGGCTGGTAAAGCGCTCGGGCTGACCGCGGCCGCCCTGGGGCTCGCCGCCGCCGCGCTCGCGGCGGCATGCTCCTCGCGGTCCGCGGACGCCACCAGGCGCGAGCCCTCCTCCCTCGAAGCGAGCACGCCGAGCACGCCGAGCACGCCGAGCACGCCGAGCACGCCGAGCGCATCGGCGTCGGATCCGGTCGCCGAGCTCCGTCCTTACGAGGAGGAGACGAGACGCGCCTTCGACTTCGAGAAGCCCCCGAGCGCGGAGACGGGCCTCGGCGCCGATCCCTGGGCGCTTCGACGCTTGCCGCCTCCGGCACGAGGTTGGGTCGGCATCCTGCGCGGGCGCTCGGCCGTCGTCCTCCTCGACGACGAGCTGCACGAGCTCGCGCGCGCCCCGGCCCCGCGCTCGCCCACCGGGCTCGCCATCGGCAAGCACGGCGAGGTGCTCGTCACGGGGGAGCTCTCGCCGGTCATCGCGAGGTTCGCCGTGCACGGCCCGAGCCTCACCTCGCTCGGCGAGGCGCGCGTGCCGGGCGTCACGGGGCTTCGCGACATCACGAGCTCCCCCGCGGGCGTCGTCTGGGCGCTCGACGAGCGCGGCGCGCGGCTCCTCCGGATCGGCACGGAGGGACAGGTCGCCGCCAGCTACCCGGTCGGACACGGCGCCGTGCAGCTCGTGGCCACCGCCAAGCATGTCGTCGTCCTCGCCGTCACCGAGCACGAGCTCGAGGTCTTCACGACCGACGCGGCCGGGCTGATCGCCCTCGGGCAGAACCCGGTGCGGCTCCGGCACGACGGACCGATGTGGGGCTTCGACGCGCGCGAGACCGAGACGGGGCTCGTGCTCGCCGCCGGCGGCGTCGAGGACCACCCGCTCGATCGTACCGGCGGCTTCTTCGGCTACATCGACTCGTTCGTGTTTGCCTATCGCGTGCATGATACAAGCATCGAGACGCTCGCGTCGGTCAACATATCCGAGCAGGGCGTCGTCACGCCGAAGGCCATCGCGATCGACGCCGCAGACAGCGAGCGCGTCGAGCTCTTCGTGACTGCCTACGGCAGCGCCTCGGGCGCCCGCGTGTCGCTGCGGAACGGGGCGCCGCCGGTGACCGCACCGAGGCCGCTCCTGCCGGGCATTCGCGCCGTCGAGCGCGGAGCGGTCGCGACCGCGATGGCCGACCCTCTCCTCGACGCGTGGGTGCTCGACACCGGTGCCGGCATCCGCGTGGTGCCTGTCGCGCACGAGACGCCACGCGCTCTCGCCTCGCGGCTCGGCGAGGCGCTCTTCTTCACGTCGCTCATGGCGCCGAAGAACACGAGCACCGGGGCGCTCAGCCGGTTCACGTGCGAGACGTGCCACTTCGAGGGCTACGTCGACGGGCGCACCCACCACACCGGACGCGACGACATCCACGCGACGACCAAGCCGCTCGTGGGGCTCGTCGGCAATCGCCCGTACTTCTCCCGGGCGCTCGACCCGGACCTCTCCACCATTGCGCACGCCGAGTTCCGCGTGGCCGGAGCCGGCAGCGGGACGGACCCCTTCTTCGCCGTGGACCCACGGGAGCACGGGTGGCTCGAGCACCTGGGCGTCACCGAGCGCACGGAGCCGCTGGAGCTGAGACGCTCGCTGATGAGGTTCCTCTCGGACTTCTCGCATCGTCCGAATCCCGCGGTCCTCGGCCGCGCTCACTCGTTCGACGAGAGCGAGCGTGAGGGCGCGCGGCTCTTCCGCGACCGATGCGAGCGCTGTCACAGTGCTCGCCTCTCCGCGGATGATCCGGCAACGGCCGTCCCGTTCGAGCGATGGGAGGCAATGGTCCTCTCCGAGAGCGCTCCCATCGTGTGGGGCAGCGCGGGCTATCGGAAGACGGGCATCATCCCGTACGTCCACCCCGAGGGCGCGCGAACGCCGTCACTGCGTCGACTCTCCAAGAAGCACCCTTACTTCACGAACGGCTCGGCCCGGTCGGTCGATGACGTGCTCGACACCATGCGGTTCTCGGGAGAAGCCGCGTTCCACGGCAAGGCGCCCGAGGGGTCGACCCCTCTCCCCGGCTCCGACAAGCGCGCGCTGCATTCATTCCTCGAGCTGCTCTGAGCAGCCTCGGCCACACGGCATCGGCAGTGCGGCGTGGCGAACTGCCCCAGCGACGCGGGGGGTCATCCGCGCGGCTCGTCGCGCGTGTCGAGCGGCGGGAGAAAGCGCGCGAACCAGGCTGCGGCGCGCTGGGACACCTCCCCGAGCTTGCCGGGCTCCTCGAACCGGTGCCCCGCCCCGGCGACGACCGAGAGATCGTGGAAGCAGTTCATCGTCCTGGTCGCCTTCCGGTTCAGGTCGACCACGGCGGTGTCGTCCCCGCCGACGATGAGCAGCGTGGGCGCCTGAACGCGGCCCAGCGCATCCGTCACGAGGTCCAGTCGTCCTCCTCGCGAGACGACGGCGACCACGTCATCCGGACGCTCGCCGGCGGCGACCAGGGCCGCCGCAGCCCCCGTGCTCGTCCCGAACAGCCCGATCGGCAGGCCATGCGTGCTCCTTCCGGCGCGGAGCGAATCGCAGATGCCGACCACCCGTGACGCGAGGAGCGGGATGTCGAACCGGTAGGTCGAGCTCTTCGCGTCGGCGGCGTCCTCCGCCGAGGTCAGCAGATCGATGAGCAACGTTCCCACGCTTGCGTCCTGGCGAAGCGCCTGTGCCACGAGCTTGTTGCGCGGACTGTGACGGCTGCTCCCGCTGCCATGGGCGAAGAGAACGACGCCGCGAGGCTCGCCTGGCATCTCGAGCTGGCCCTCGAGCCGGGCGCCTCCCACGTCGATTCGCACGAGGTAACTCTCGACAGCCGCCCGATGTGTTTCGGTTTGCATGCAGGGACGCGCTGCACGCCCCGTACCGTCGCGCTCCCGTAGCGCGACCGTGGACGGGCCCGCGTCATGCAGTCGGATCGACGCAAAGGAGGGCAACATGAGGACGCGACCGTGGACAGTCGGCGCGGCGCTGGCATGCGCGGCGCTGCCCGGATGCGAGAAGTCGGAGACCTACTGGCCCGCACTGAAGCGGACCATCGATAGCGAGCTCGAGACCAAGGGCCGGCTGAAGCCCGGCCGCACCTGACGGAGGCATTCATGAGCACCATCGAAGGGCTGCACGAGTGCGGGCAGAGCGTGTGGCTCGACTTCCTCGATCGGAAGCTCATCGACTCGGGCGACCTCGAGACTATGGTCGCGGTGGGCGGCCTGCGAGGGCTCACGTCGAACCCGACCGTCTTCCAGAAGGCGATCGCGACCTCGAACGCCTATGACGATCTCGTCGGCTCCGCACCGAGGGACGAACCGGAGGGCTCGGTGCTCGAGCGCCTGATGGTCCGCGACATCCGCGCTGCGTGCGACCGACTCCTCCCCGTCTACGAGCGCACCGAAGGAGCAGACGGCTTCGCGTCGATCGAGGTCTCTCCGCTCGCGGCGTACGACACGGAGCGCTCGGTGCTCGAGGCCCATCGGCTCTGGGAGGCGGTCGCGCGCCCCAACGTGATGGTCAAGATCCCGGGGACGGCGGAGGGGCTGCCCGCTCCCGGCGCACGATCTCTCACGCCTCGCGCTCGGCGACCCTCGCCCGGGAGATCCTGTGCTCGGCGACGAGCTCCCGGTTGAGCACGCAGACGCCGCCCGACGCGAGCGCCCCCATCGCGAGCTCGGAGTGACCCGGGAAGCCGAGCTTTCGCACCGTGAGCACGTCGAGCGGAGCGCCCAGCGCACGCGCCACCTCGAAGCCGACGGGGACGCCCCCACGAGGGAGCGCGAGCACGAGCGTGTCGCTCCGGCCGGCATAGGGCGCGAGCAATCGCGCGAGCGCACGGCCCGCGGCGGGCCGATTCGCGAAGGGCGCCAGCGCTTCGTCCGAGGACCGAGGAGACGACTGCATCGAGCACGCAACTGCATCTGCAGTGCCGCCGTCGGGTCGGCACGCGGGCTGCACGGGCCGGCGCAGGGTCGACCGCTGGATGACTGCACGCCGAGGGAGGCAACTCATGCGCTGCCGGGAAATCATGAACAACGTGGAATGCTGCTTCATCGACGATCCCGTCGCTGACGTCGCTGACCGCATGCGGACGCGACACGTCGGATTTCTCCCCGTCTGCAACGCGTACGGGCAAGTCATCGGCACCATCACCGATCGCGATCTCGCGACTCGAGTGCTCGCGGATCGACTGCCGAGCGACGTCCCCGTGCAGGCCGTGATGTCGAGGGGGCCGATCACGTGCAAGCCGGATGACCTCCTCGAGGACGCCGAGCAGCTCATGGAGCGCTACTACAAGTGGCGCATCATCTGTGTCGACCACCTGCGGCGCCCCGTGGGCGTCATCAGCATCTCGGACATCGCAGAAGCAGAGCAGGCCTCCCGCACCGGCAAGCTCCTGCGCGAGGTCTCGAGCCGCGCCGTACGCGTGTTCTAGTCTCTTGGGGACCAGCCCCTTCCCTCTCGGCTCCGTGTTACTTGAAGAGCCGCCTGATGACGGCCATCAAGCGATGCCAGGGGAACGGCTCGAGGACTCCCGGGCCGACGGCCGAAGACGGCGGCGGTTGCTCGTCCTCGTCGGGAGGCAGGGTGGCGAGCAGCCCGGCGCTGGTTCGCGGGACGAAGACGCCCGCGCACTCTTCGCAGCGCAAGAGGTCGGCGCCGGTCGCCGTCGAGATCGACGTGCGATCGCCCGTCCGGCCGACCTCGGCCTTCACGACGTACCGCTCGATCGCGAGCTGCCGCGTGCATCGTGGACACGCACCCGTGGCGAACGCCTCGTTGCGGAGGCTGCTCGAAGGCTCGCCCGGGCGCGACGCGCGCACCGTCTCGCCCTTCAGGACCTCGGTCGCGACGCGCTTCACCTCGCCGTCGAACCAGTCGACCCACATGCCGCCGCACGAGGCGCAGACGTCGACCTCCGCCTCCTCGAGGACCTCGACGGTCATCGGCTCGGCGCAGCCGGGGCAGCGCACGGCCGCACCACGGTAGCCTGCAACCCTGCCGGTGATGTCCACCGCTCGAGCGCCTAGTGAGCGATGTGCTCGCGCGAGATGCCCGGGTGGGTCGGGTCGCCGGGCTCGTGGCGCGGGTTGCTCGTCTCGTGGCTGCCGTCGCGAGCCGTCATCCCGAGGAGGAGGTCCTTCGTGTAGATGAACTGGTCGCGCGAGTCGTACGGGACCGCGTGGATGCCGGTGTCCATGCGAATGGCGTCGCACGGGCAGGCCTCGACGCAGAAACCGCAGAAGATGCAGCGGAGCTCGTCGATGACGAACTTCACCGGGTAGCGCTCGTAGCCGCGGCGCTTGTCGCCCTCGGGGTACTCGCCGGCCTCGATGAAGATGCACTGCGCCGGGCACGCCGTCGAACAGCAGAGGCACGCGACGCAGCGCACGCTCTTGTCGTCACGCGTGGTGAGGCGGTGCACACCGCGGAAGCGTTCGGGGTACGGGCGCTTCTGCTCGGGGTAGCTGATCGTCGTGATGCCTTCGGCCCAGCGATCGGTGACCGGGTCCGGGCGCGTGCCGCGGATCATGTCGCGGGTGTTCTTGAAGAAGTGGCTCATCGTCGCGCCGAGGCCGTTGAAGATCTCGGGCAGGTACGACTGAACTGCGGCCGTCTTCTCGGTGTACTCGAGCGGCGTCGCGTTGAGCGGAGCGGGCGGCTTCTTCGGGAATGCGCGGGCCATCAGGCGGGCACTCTATCATGTTGGGGACCTCCGGTCCCCCTCGTCGCTCCGCGACGAGCCTCCCCCAGGGAGAATCGGCGCTACGCGCCGACCGGCGTGCGCAGCGCACGCCGTTTCTCGATCCGCCCGCGGCGAGCGATCTCGAGACCTTCACTCGTGGAAGGTCACAGCCTCGCGCGACCCAGGCGTGAAAAGCGGCGCCGCTGCGGCGCCGTTCGCCGAAGGCGAATCACGCCGGAGAGTCCACATCATGGGGAGGCTCGCGAAGCGAGGGGCGAAGCCCAACCTGCTAAGCGCGCATCGCGGCGGTCTTGGTACCGCCGGCCGCGGACGCGAACTTCGCGCTCGAGCCGACGATCTGCTCGCGCGTCAGACGCGTGCGCAGGAGACCAACGACGATGTAGACGAGGAGCGCAGTGATCGCGAGGGCAACGATGCCCTGCGTAACGTCGCCGGCGACCTTCATGAACGAGGCAGCGTTGTCACCGCCGCGCTGGAGCGCGAGCCAGACGATGCCGGTCGCGAAGATATTCGCGAGCGACGCCGGGAGGAGGACCGTCCAGCCGAGCTTCATGAGCTGGTCGTAGCGGAAGCGCGGGAGGCTCCAGCGGATGAACGCCTGGATCCAGCAGAGGAAGAGCGTCTTCCCGAAGAAGGCGACCACACCGAAGATGATGACCCAGATGTGCGGGAGCTTCGTGGCGAAGAGCTCGGTCTCGCCGAACGCGAGGTGGAGACCGTCGCGGTGGAGGAAGGGCAACTGCCAGCCGCCGAGGAAGATGGTGACGATGAGCATGGAGCTCGTCACGACCTCCATGTACTCGGCGAAGTAGAACATGCCGAACTTCATGCCCGAGTACTCGGTGAAGTAACCGGACACGAGCTCGCTCTCCGCCTCGGGAAGGTCGAAGGGAATACGCTTCGTCTCGGCGATGGCCGCCGTGAAGAACAGGAAGAACGCGAGCGGCTGGACGAAGATGCCCCACGCGTTGTCGCCCTGCCAGCGGACCATGTCGTCGAGGCGGATGGAGCCGTAGACCATCATCGCGCCGATGAGCGTGAGGCCCATCGTGACCTCGTAGCTGACCATCTGGCTGGCCGCGCGGAGCGCGCCCATGAGCGAGAACTTGTTGTCGCTCGACCAGCCGGCGATCGCCGCGCCGACGATGCCCTGGCCCGCCATCGCGAAGACGAAGAGGAGGCCGACGTTGAGCCCTGCGACGACGAGGTCGACGGGCTGCGAGCCCATGCTGATCCCGAAGCGCTGCGCGGCCGGGAACACCACGGACATCGAGTAGCCGGCCTGGCAGACGCCGTTGACCGGCAGCATCGCCGGGCTGCCGTCCTTGAAGCAGACCGACTTCCAGAGGAGATCGGTGCTGATCGTGTCGCCGAACGGGATGACCGCAAGGAGCACGAGGACGGGGATCATCGCGAGCATCGGCGCGAGGCTGAAGAGGAGCTTGTCCGCCTTGGGCGGCATGAAGTCCTCCTTCGTGAAGAACTTCACGCCGTCGGCCGCCGTGTGGAGCAGACCGGCGACGCGCAGCTCGAGGCCGAAGATCTTCAGCGTGGCGCGGTTCGGACCGATCCGGTCCTGCATCATCGCGCCGCCGCGACGGTCGTACCAGGTGAGGAGACCGGCAATGTTGAAGACGAAGCCGACCATGACGGCAATCTTCACGACGGTCCAGATGAGGCTCGTGCTCGTCATCGACTTACGGTGCTCCCGTGGTGCTCGTCGCGACTGCGACGACGTCTCGGCTGCTGGCGGCGGCGCCGACCAGCAGGTTCCGGACGTCTTTGAGCTTCGTCCAGGTGACCTCGAGACCGAGGGCGGTCCCGAGGAGGCGTGCGAGGTCCCATGCGGGCTTCGAGTCGCCCTGAGGAAGCGGGCCCTTCTCGGAGAGCTGATGGATGCCCTGGCGGTTCACGTACGTGCCGTTGTGCTCCGCCCAGGAGGTCGCCGGGAGCACCACGTGCGCCGCGTCCGTGAGGGCGCCCTCGTGCGAGGCGATGACGATGAGCGTCCCGAGCATGCCGAGCGCCGTCGCGTCCTCGGGCTCGTTGCGAGGCGTGACGCCGCCGAGCGCAATCACGTGCGAGACGCGGCTGGTGCGCATGTCGTCGAGCAGCTGCGCGTACGTCTTGCCGGAGGGAGCGAGCTCGCCGACGCCCTTCGTGTTCGCGTTCTTGTCGGCGTCGATGAGGATGTCGTCCGCGTAGCCGTTGCCCGCCCCCGCGACGTAGACGGTGGCTCCGCCGAGCAGGCGCGAGAGCTCGCGCAACGCCCAGTTGTCCTCGAGCGAGTGCTGCGCCGAGAGGAGAACGGCGATCGACTCCTTCGGCACGTCGCCGAGGCGCTTCTTCGCTTCCTTCACGGCGAGATCGATGGTCGTCGCCATGCGCCCGATGCGCGCTTGCGTGACGCGACCCTCGTGCGCCGCGCGGTACGAGAGCATGCCCTCGTCGCACATCCAGAACTTGTTGACCGCCTCGTTGTCACGCGGGCGATAGCGGAACACCTTGTTGTTGCGCGGGTCGAAGTCGAGGTGGGCGTTGCAGCCCGTCGCGCACCCCTGGCAGACGCTCTTCGCGGTGCGGAGGAACCAGACGCGCGCCTTGAAGCGGAAGTCCTTCGTGGTGAGCGCGCCGACCGGGCACACGTGCTCGGTCATGAACGTGTAGTGACCTTCGAGCTGTCGGCCAGGCGCGACGAAGATCTCGTTGAGGTTGCCGCGCTCGCGCATGTCGAGGACAGGGTCCTTCGCCACTTCCTCCATGAAGCGGATGCAGCGCGTGCACATGACGCAGCGCTCGGCGTCGTAGACGATGGTGGGGCCGAAGACGACCGCCTTCGGCTTGTGGATCGGCTCGTCGTGCATCCGCTTGGCGGTCTTCTGGTGCTCGAGCCAGTAGTCCTGCAGCTTGCACTCGCCGGCCTGATCGCAGATCGGGCAATCGACGGGGTGATTGAGGAGGAGGAACTCCTGGACCCCGGCGCGGGCCTTCTGCACGTGCGGGCTCGTGTCGGAGAGGACTTCCTGGTTCTCCGTCGCCGGGTACTGACAGGCGGGCTGGAGCTTCGGCTTCTGGACGCTGCGATAGTCCTGGATCGAAGGGTCCCACTCGACGATGTCGAGCATCATCGCGCGCTGGTTCGGGCCGGGCTTCAGCTCGACGAGGCACATACGGCAGTTGGCCGGTGCGCTCAGCCCCGCATGCCAGCAGTAGTGCGGGATCTCGATCCCCTGGCGAGCTGCAGCCTTGATGATGCTGTCGCCCGGCTCGAAGGGGACGTCCTTGCCGTCAAGCTTGAAGGTGGGCATGCGTGTCGCCCGATTTACGACGGATTCCCGGCGGATTCCACCAGTTTCAGCGAACCGCTACGATCCCCAGCCTTCGTAGGCGCTCCAGGATCTGCGCGACCTCTTCTTCAGGCATCCCGCAGACGTCGACGAGGCCCGCAACCGTCGTCACGCCGTCGACGTGCGCGAGCAGGAACCCGGCTCGGTGGTCGATGGGCGCGGCGGCGATCTCGGCCTTTGTCTTGAGGAGCTTCGGCACGATCCGGGACGTCGCGCCGACGGCGTCGGCGACGTCCATGATGTTCTTTCCGAGGTTGTCCTCGCGGATGGAGACGCGCTTCGAGCGAGCAGGCCCTGTAGGCGTGGCCGCCGCGACGGCGACCGCCACGGGCGCGCCGGCGGTGCCGGCGATCGGGCGCCGCCCCGTGGCGGCCTCGACGGCGCTGAAGCTGCCCACGCTGCCCCGGCGATCGAGCTCCCTGGGAGGCTTCGAGACCGGCTTGGCGGCCGGCGGCTTCGAGCTGACGCGCCTGGCGGGAGCGCGCCTCGAGTCCGCCTGCCTCACGTGCGTGACGTCGATGGGCACGCGAGCATTGGAGTTGCGCGACGTGCGACCCTCCACGCGCTCGAGTCGACCGGACGGAGACGGCTCTCCGTCCGCACGCGGATCGCTCACGCCCTGCGCGCGACCGCGCTCGGTCGAGACGGGCTTCTCCGGAGGTGTCGAAGGCGGGACGTCGCTGACCACGGCCTTCTCGAGCGCGCGCGTGACGTTCGGAATGAGCCCGCGGTCGCTGGGCGGCGGAGCGCTGATCGGCACCGCCTCGATGTCCGTCTCGGAGCCGACTCCCGCGCCGAGCGTGGAGCGTCGTTCCCCTCCGTTGACCTTTCCGAGGCCGGGCTGGGTCGTCGTCCGTTTTTCGCGCGTCGGCTTCATGGTTGCGGCGGCGCGAGCGCTCCGCCAAGGCTTCAGGATCGCGCGGCCACGCTGGGCGTCAACACCGATTCCTAGTCGACTCATGTAGGCGCGAGTGCGTATCCTGAACATGCTCGTTCTGCCGGGCTATTTGGGTGCGCGATTCACCTCGATGGGTCGAGTGCGCATGTTCATGCGCCGATTTCTGCGCGCCGAGCACGCCGAAGCGCACGTCGCGACGACTGCACACGGAGATCGCTCGTGGTCGTTGCTAGGATGCGCGCCCCTTGGTCGGAATGGTCACGACGCTGCGCGAGCGAGGCGAGCTCGAGACGATCGCGCGCCTCGCGTTGCCGATCGCGCTCGCGCAGTTCGGCTTCACGCTCCTCGGGCTCGTCGATGTCGCGGTCCTCGGACACGTCTCCGCCGCCGAGCTCGGCGGCGGGTCGATCGGTCGGTCGATCGGGTTCGCCGGTCTCGCGCTCGGGCTCGGTGCGGCGGCGGCGCTCGAGCCGCTCGCGGCGCAGGCGCTCGGCGCCGGCGAGTCGCACGTCGCGTGGCGGGCCTTCGTCTCGACCACGATCGCGTGCGCCATCCTCTGGCTCCCCTGCACCGCGCTCGCGATCGGCTCGACCTGGCTGCTCGTACCCATCGGCATCGATCCGGAGCTCGTCGCCCCGTGCCGCGCGTTCCTCTACGCGCATGCCCCCGGCTTGCTCCTCTTCCCGGTGTTCTTCGCGGCAAAGACGTTCCTGCAGGCTCACAAGCGCACGTGGCCGGCGCTCGTGGCGACCGTGCTCGCGAACGTCGTCAACGTCGTCGTCTGCAACGTCCTCGTGCGCGGAGAGCTCCCGCTCGGGCCGTTCGGGCGGGTCGCGACCGGGACGCCCTCGCTGGGTGCCTTCGGCGCAGGCCTCGCCACGACCGTCTCGAGCTTCGTGCTCGCCGGCGGCGTGCTCGTCGTCATCCTGCCGATGCGCCCACGCACGCCCGTCGCCGTCACCTCGCACGTGTCGGTCGCCAAGGTGCTCCGCCTCGGGACGCCCATCGGGCTCCAGCTCCTCGCGGAGATCGGGGTGTTCTCGCTCGTCGCGGTGCTCGCCGGCCGGCTCGGCAAGGTCGCCGTCAGCGCGCACCACATCGCCATCGGCCTCGCGAGCTTCACGTTCATGGGCGTGCTCGGCATCAGCGGGGCGACGGCGGTGCGCGTCGGGCACGCCGTCGGTGAGCGGCGTTCGCCGCGCCGCGCCGGCCTCATCGGGATCGCGCTCGGCGCGGGCTTCATGGCGTGCACGAGCACGTTCTTCCTCACGTGGCCGCGGCCGCTCATCGCGCTCTTCACCGACGACGCGGCGATCACCGAGCTCGGGGTGTCGCTCCTCGCCATCGCGGCGGCGTTCCAGCTCTTCGACGGCATCCAGGGCGTCGCGGCCGGCGCCCTCCGTGGCGCAGGCGACGTGCGCTTCGCCTTCGTGGCCAACGTCGGCGCGCACTGGCTCGTCGGCTTCCCTCTCGCGCTCGTGCTCGGTTTCAAGCTCGGTCAGGGCGCTCCCGGCTTGTGGTGGGGGCTGCTCGTGGGCCTCGCGCTCGTGGCGGTCCTGCTCCTGTGGCGCTTCCTCGTCATCTCGAAGCGCAGCGTCGAGCGCGTCTGAGTCACGCGGTCGTGGCGGCGCGCGGGCCCACGTGGCCGAGCACAACGAAGATGGGCAGGAGCCGCGCCCGGACGTGCGCGATGGTCGGGAGGAGGCCGGGCAACCCCGCGCTCGATCCGGTGAGCCCCGACCTGCGGCCGAAGCTCCCATCGGCGACGGCTACCGCGGCTCGCGCCCCACGCCTCGTCGAACAGGAAGCGATCGGCGACGGAGAGCCGTCTCCGGCGTGACGCCGAGGACCTCCGGGGCGCCGTCGATCGAAACGGGCACCGGGGCATGAACGAGCTCGTCGCCCTGACCGAGGTCGATCTGGAGCAGCGCCGGCAGCCCGCTCGGGGCGAGCCGCGCCGAGAGCTCGTCGACCGAGGCGCGGACGCGCTCCGGGCCGCGGACGAGATCGAACGGGACGAACAGCTCGTGGCCGAGCTCGTAGCGGGTGCCGTGGACGAGCGCGAGCCACTCGCCGACCAGCACCTCGCCTTCGGCCAGCAGCCCCGCGAAGCGGGCCTCGTTCTCGGCGACCCAGGCAGCGAACATGCGGCGGCCCTCGTTGCCCGACTCGGCCGCGAGACGCCCTTCCCTGCCCCGTGCCTCGAGCCGCCCGCTCTCGCCCCTCACGATGGCGACGCAGGACCCGTCGAGCTTCTCCTGGACGATGATCTCTTCGCCCGGGCGCGCCGCGGCCGCGTCGAGACACCGGCGCGCGACTGCCGGCGAGAGGGTCCGGTCGCTCGCCGCCCGCGACCCCGGCAGATGAGGAATCGATCCGTAGAGCCGGCGGACGCCCATGGTGGATTCTGGATGCTATCGTCCCGGCCAACGCGGAGACGCAGAGCGGCGCGGAGGCTCGCGGAGCGAGAGGGCGCACTGCGCAGGTCGTCTCGAACGGTGGCCTGCCGGCGCTCGCGAACCTGCGAAGACGCAGGTTCGCTCCGCGATGGGGAGACCTTTCTCCCCACTTGCCCTCTCGGTCCACACAGCGCGGGCCTCACCCTACAACGTGCATGATGCACGGATTGGATGAACGGTGCGGGGGCGGGAGGCGCTGCAGCTGGGTCTTGAGGTCTCGCCACCTCGATGTGGTCACGAGAAACGCGCAGGTATCGTGCCGCTATCGGCGCGTTTCAGCTTAGTGGTCGCACTCGCCGCCGATCATGTTCAGCGAGCCGAACGTCGGGACGATGTCGCTCAGCATGGCGCCGTTGATCAGCTTCGACAGGCCGCCGGTGATCGCGAAGCAGGGCGGACGGATACGCACGCGGTAAGGCGTGCCCGTGCCGTCCGACACGAGGTAGAAGCCGAGCTCGCCGTTGCCGCCCTCGGTGTACGAGTAGCACTCGCCGGCCGGCACCTTCGCGCCCTCCATGATCAGCTTGAAGTGCTGGATGGTGCCTTCGATCGTCGTGTAGACGTCCGACTTCGGCGGGAGCATGACGCGCGGGTCGTCGCAGTTGACCGGGCCGTCGTCGGCCATGCGGTCGCATGCCTGGAGGATGATCCTCGCACTCTGGCGGAGCTCCGCGAGGCGGATGAGGAAGCGATCGAGGTTGTCGCCGTTCTTGCCGAGCGGCATCTCGAAGTCGACCTCGTCGTACTTGAGGTACGGGTGCGACTTGCGAACGTCGTAGGCGACGCCGCTCGCGCGGAGGCACGGGCCCGTCCACGAGAGAGCGATCGCGTCGGCGCCGGAGATGACGCCGATCCCCTCGAGGCGGTCGAGGAAGATGCGGTTCTTGAGGAGCATCCCCTCGCCCTCTTCGACGAGCTTGAGGACGGCCGTGATGGTGTTCTTGCACATCTCCTTCAGCGCGGGCGTCGGCGAGTTCGCCATTCCGCCGATGCGACCGAACGAATGCGTGAGGCGGGCTCCGGTCTCCTCCTCGAGGATGTCCCAGACCATCTCGCGCGCCTTGATGTACCAGAGGAACGGCGTGAACGCGCCGAGCTCCATGGCCATGGCACCGGTGCACGTCAGGTGGTCCGACATGCGAGCGAGCTCGCCCAGGATCATCCGGTACCACTGGCAGCGGTCCGGCACCTGGATCTCGCACATCTTCTCGACCGCCAGCGCGTAGCCGACGTTGTTGAGCATGGGCGAGACGTAGTTCAGGCGGTCGACGTACGGGAACACCTGGCCCCAGGTGCCTCGCTCGCACATCTTCTCGAAGCCGCGGTGCAGATATCCGATCTGCACGTCGCTCTTCACGATCGTCTCGCCGGAGAGCTCGAGGACGATACGGACGGTCCCGTGCATCGCGGGGTGCGACGGGCCCATGTTGAGGTGCATCGGCTCCGAGGGGAGCTCGAGCTCGTTCTCGTCGAGGTCGAGGTCGATGGGCTCCATGTCAGCTGTCTCCGAACTCGCGCGCGTTGTGAACCCGGTGCGGGAAGGGCATTCCCTCGTCGTCCCTGAAGGGCGCAAGCTTGCCGAGGGGCAGGCCGGCCTCGGCCTCCGTACGGTACGGCACGAGGGGTTGGGTGCGGTCCGCGGGGTAGTCCTTCAGGAGCGGATGCCCCTCGAACTCGGGGTACATCAGGATGCGGCGGAGGTCCGGGTGGCCCTTGAACGTGACGCCGACGAGGTCGTACGTCTCGCGCTCGAACCAGCTCGCACCGACCCAGAGGTCACAGATGCTGTCGACCTCGCAGCCGCCCATGTCCTCGTCCCCCACGGCGCACTTGAGGCGCACGCGATGACGGCGCTGCGTCGAGTAGAGGTGCAGCACGACCTCGATGCGCGGGTTGCGATCGGGGAAATCGACGCCGCAGAGGTCGGTGAACATGTCGAAGCTCATCTGCGGGTCGTCGCGCAGGAAGCGACAGACGGCCTTCCAGCTCTTCGGGTCGACGATCGCGGTGTCGTCGCCGAACTGCGAGTGGGTCCGGAGGACCGCGTCGCCGAACTTCGCCTTGAGAACCTCGAGAACGCGCTCGCTCATTCTGAAGAATCCTTGCTCCGACGGAGCTTCACGACACCGGCGGCCGGGTCCTGGTACGGCTTCACGATGCCGGGCGTCTTGTCGCCACGGGCGATCTTGTCCTGGAGGAGCATGAGACCGTCGATGACGGCCTCGGGGCGCGGCGGGCAGCCCGGGACGTAGACGTCGCACGGGATGATTTTGTCGATGCCCGCCACCGTCGTGTAGTTGTCGTAGAAACCGCCGCAGCTCGCGCACGTGCCGAACGCGAGGACCCACTTGGGCTCCATCATCTGCTCGTAGATGCGCTTGAGCACCGGCGCCTGACGCTGCGAGATGGTGCCGACGACCCAGAGGAGGTCGCTCTGGCGGGGCGAGAAGCGCGGGGCCTCGGCGCCGAAACGCGCGGTGCCGTCGAAGCGCGGGCTCGTCAGCGACATGAACTCCATGCCGCAGCACGCCGTCACGAACGGGTACTTGAAGAGCGACCACTTCCGCGCCCAACCGAGAAGCGCATCGAGCTTCGTGGTGGCGAACCCCGAGCTCTCGCTGGCGTCGAGCGTGACCTGCTTCAGCTCTCCCATTCGAGGGCTCCCTTCTTCACGACGTAGACGAGCGCGACGACGACCACGGCGAGGAACCCGAACATCGAGCCGAGGCCCGTCCATCCGAGGCTCTTGAAGGTGATCGCCCACGGGTAGATGAAGACCGCCTCGATGTCGAAGACGACGAAGAGGATCGCGGTCAGGTAGAACTTGACCGAGAGCTTGAGGTGCCGGCCGCCGGAGCTCTCCGAGCCACACTCGAAGGGCAGCATCTTCTCGCGGGTCTTGTTGACCTTGCCGCCGAGAAACGTGGCACCGATGAAGAACAGCCCGGCGAGAAGGCTCGCCACGCCGATCATCAGGAACATGGGCGCGTAGGTGGAGATCATCGAGATGAGTCGTCCTTCTGACCGGAAAACCAAGAATTAACGAGGAGCTTCTCCTTGCGATCTAGTGCCAGGGGCCCTCAGAAGTCAACGACGGGCCCACGGGGCACGGGTGCTAGCCTTCGATTCATGGCCATCCGGAAGATCGCGACCCTCGGCCACCCCGTCCTCCGGGAGGTCACCCGCAAGCTCACCCGCGAGGAGCTGGCGACCCCGAAGGTGCAGTCGTTCATCGACGATCTGGTCGAGACGATGCACGACGCCAACGGCGCCGGGCTCGCCGCGAACCAGGTCTACGAGCCGATCCGCATCTGCGCGATCGAGGTGCGGAACAACCCGCGCTATCCCTACAAGCCCAATTTTCCCCTCACCATCCTCGTGAACCCCGAGGTCACGCCGACGACCGACGACACCTTCCTCAACTACGAGGGCTGCCTCAGCGTCCCGAACCTCCGCGGTGAGGTGCGCCGCTTCACGGGCGTCCACGTGAAGGCCTGGGACCGCCAGGGCAACGAGGTCGTGCTCGACGTGAAGGGCCTCACCGCCGGGACGTTCCAGCACGAGGTCGACCACCTCGACGGCAAGGTCTTCCTCGACCGCGTCGAGGACACGCGCTCGCTCGCCACGTGGGCGGACTTCGAGCGGCACCACATGGCCGCGTTCGTCGAGCGCGCGAAGGCGCTCGTCGCCAAGTTCGGCTCCTAGTAACCGGGTACTCGATCAGCAGCGCGTCACTTGTCGCAGCTGTCGGTGAAGTCCGCGCACTCGGCGGGCCCACCCTGCGGCTGGTAGATCGTGCCGGCCGTCGCGGTGACCGACGAGAACGTGAGCGCGTTGCTCAGGGCGTCGCAGCGCGCCGACGTGCGATCCGCAGCCGGGTTCGCCGCGAGGTCCGCCGCGCCGCACGCGCTCTTCTTCACGAGACCGACGCTAGCTCGGTTTTTCCGCCGTGATCATCATCGCCTTCCACGCGGTGAGCGCGGGACCGAGCTTGCCCTCGACCTCCCGGATGTCCTCCGCGAGCTCCTTCTCGGGAGCGCCGGCGGCGAGAGCGTCCTTCAGGTAGGCGAAGGCGGCGACGTAGCGCCCGCGCTTGATGAGCGCGCGCGCGAGGGGCGGCAGGACCTCCTGCGGGAGCCCCCCGAAGGCGAGCGCGCGACGGAGCGGGCCGATGGCCTCACCCGGGCGCTCGTTGATGAGGAGCGCCTCACCGAGACGGCGGAACAGCTCGGCCGCGGCCATGCCCTCCTGCGCGTACTGGATGCCGATGCGGAAGACCTCCTCCGCCTGCTCGATCTCGCCGAGATGAACGCACGCCGAGCCGAGGAGCCCGAGGCCCTTGGCGATGAGCGCGCGCGCCTCGGGGGCGAGCATCTGGCCCTCCGGAGTGCGGAGGAAGATGGCGAGCGGCGCGGGCCAGGTGCCGAGCAGCGCGATGACCTTCGGCCACTCCTTGCGGAGCGCACACGCCTCGGCCTCCGCGACCTTCGAGAGGTCGATCGCCGAACGAGCGCCGGTCGCGACGCGATCGAGCTCCTCGCGGACGTGCGAGCGGACGCGGAGCCGGAAGCCGTCGAGGTCGAACTTCTCCTCGACGCCATCGTGGAGCACGTTGAGCTCGGCAGAGTCGCTGTTGCCGCCCTGCATGCCGAGCGACACGAGCGAGTAGCCGTAGAGCGGCGCGAGTAGCAGGTACCGAACGCCGATGAAGAGCTGAATGGCCTCGACGTCGGTGTCGCGCTCGGGCGCGGGAGCGGTCTTCTCCTCCTCGACGAGCAACGCGCCGACGAGGCGCCGGCGGAAGTCCGCGAGGGTCAGCCGCTGCGGCTCCAGATCGCCGTCCGTCTCGGCGGAGCCGACGACGAAGTCCACGAGGGTCTGGTCGGGGCTACGGCGGTCGATCGTCAGCGCCGTGATGCGCGCGCCGACGATGATCGAGAACGCGAAGAAGCGCTCCCCGACGATCTCACAGAGCGCCTGAAAGCTGCCGATCCCCTCACCGATCCGCTCGAACCAGCCGTCGGTCCGGAGCGCGTCCAGTGGGAATTGTTTTTTCGGAGCCGCCATGGCGCGAGGCCCACAAAGGGTGTCACGAAAGGTCAGGAAAAGTCACGCGGTTAACACAGCCTTTGTCGAGCGAGCCCAGTGCACACATACCGGGCGGACGCCGCAGCCTTTGCAACGGGCCTCATCCGGCCGGGACGGGCACCGCTGGACCATGCCCATGTGACAGAGCGAAAAATCGTAGCGGGTCGGGTCTTCGGCGTCGAAGCGCGCGAGCGCGCGGGTGATCTCGACCGAGGTCTTCCACGAGAGATCGCGGCGCCGCGTGAGACCGAGGTTGCGCGCCAGCTTGTGGATGTGGACGTCGACGGGGACGAGGAGGCGCTGCGCCGGCACTCGCCACATCCCGAGATCGATCCCGTCGGCCGGGCGCACCATCCAGCGGAGGAAGAGGAGCAGCCGCTTCGCCCCGCTCCCGGCGCGCGCGTCGGAGAGGAGATGCGAAGGGCCCCTTCGCCCCGTCGGATCGGGCTCCCCGGCACGCGGGAGTCCTCCCTCGGCGCGGATGCGATCGCAGAACGAGGCGAGCGCCTCGCGGACCCGGGCCTCCGGCTCCTCCTCGCTCTGCTCGCGGTCGACCCGCGCGAGCTCGCGCTGGAAGGCGGCGCCGAGCGACCCGGCCGCTCGCTGGACTCGCCTCGCTCCGATGAGCAGCTTCGCGAGGTCCTCGCCGCGAAACACGCGATGCTTGAAGCCAAGGAGGCGCTCCGCGAGCGCCTCGGGATGGTCGGCCGCCCGCGCCGGGCGCGGGCCGATGCGGTCGAGGAGCTCGCCGAGCTTCGTCCGGATGGCCTTGACGTTGCCGAAGGCGCAGCTCGCGGCGAGGAGGGCGACGAGCTCACGGTCGTCGCGCGCGCGCTGGCGGTGCACGAACTCGACCGGGTCGTTCGCGCGGCGCGCGCGCAGGTCTTCCCTGCCCCGAACGAGATCGAGCGCGGCCTTCACGGCCGCGTCGCGCGAGTCCCGCTTCTCCTGCGCGCGGCTCGCCGGCCGGACGCGCGCGGGCTTCGTCAAAGCGGCGTCTCCTCGTCGTCGAGCTGTGGCTGGGGCGCGGGCTTGCCGCGCTTCTTCTCGGCCTTCTCGCGTTCGGCCTTCGCCGTCGCGTAGCGGACCTTCGCCAGATCGAGCCAGCGATCCTGGACGCCCGGCCGCGTCGCCGCGCGGATGTAACCGGCGAAGGCGTCCTCCGCGGCCTTCCAGTGGCGCGCGGCCTCCGCCGGCGTCGCGCCGGGCTTGCGCGCCAGCGCCGCCGCGCCGACGCCGTCGTACCAACCGAGCTCGTAGTCCGGATAGAAGAAGACGCCCGACGAGCGCAGGAGGCCGTTCAGGCCGGACGAGGTCTGCAGCTCGAGGACGGCGAGCGCCTGCTTGTCCGCGTCGATGCGATCGCCCGAGCGATCGAGCGCGACCGCCATGCCCCACATCGCGAGCGGCGCGAGGGTGCGCGACGGCGAGCGCGACGCGATGCGCAGCGCCTCGCGGTAGCCCTCGAGCGCCTCCTTGAGGTTGCCGAGATGCATCTCGGTCTCGGCCAGGTTCAGCGTCGACGTCCCGCGGTCGCCCTCCTCCGTCGTGAGCCGGAGGACCTCGCCATACGCGCGGCGCTCGCAGTCGTGATCTCCGATGTGCCCGCACGCCTCCGCGAGCCGCGACCAGCCTTCCTCGGCGGCCGGATGGTCGGGCGCGAGCGCGAGCGCGGAGCCGAGCACCTCGGCGGCGCGCTTGTAGTAGGTGGGCGCCTGCGAGGTGCTGAGCATCAGGTAGACGAGGCCGAGGTCGAAGCGCAGGCGCACGTCCGGGCTCTTCTCGGCGTGGAGGCGCTCGAGCATCGCGCGGACGGTGTCCTTCTGGGACTCCTGCGCACCCGAGAAGCCGAAGTCGCGCGGCGGGGCCTGCGCGAGACGACGCTGCACCTCGAGGTGCACGCGGTACGAGTCGGCAGTGGCGGGGTCGCGAGCGCGATCCCAGACGGAGGGCGGGGTGTCGGCGAGGGCCGTCCGCGCCAGGAACAGGCAGCTGGCGACGCACAGCAGACCGACGCGAGACCGGGTCGTCATTTCGGGCGCTCCTTCGATCTGTCCTTTGGACGCGCTGGGGAGGCGGATTCGTGGGTACGCGCGTGATCGGACCACGGCGATTTTCCTCCCGCGCCCTCCAGGTAACGGTGCCACACATCACGTGCCGCGGACGGGTCCGTGGATTCGAGAGCCGTCGCGAGGAGCGCGTCCGATTCGTGGGAGACGCCCGCGTCGGCCAGCGCTTCGGTGACGCGCGGGTCGGCGAGGACCGGCTTGGCGTCGGGCCGGACGCGCTCGGCGAGGACGGCCTTGGCCTCCTCCTTCTGCCCCGAGCGATCGAGCGCGAGCGCGAGCGCCACGACGGATGCAGTCTGCATCGAATCCTGCGCCTCGCGACGTGCCTGGCGGAGCATCGCGACGGCGTCGTCGATCGCCTTCGGGCCCTGGGACATCACGACCATCCCGGCCTCGAACGACGCCGCGCTGCGCTCGGCAGCCGCGAGCGCGCTCGTGCGCGGAAGCGCCGCGCGATAGGCCTGCGCCGCCTCCTCGGAGTGGCCCGTGCGAGCGTTCGCTCGCGCCCAGGCAAGAAGCGCGACGGGGTCGTCGAGCGCGCGGTCGTCGCGGGTGCGCGCCTCCTTCAGCACCGCGAGCGCCTCGCTCGCCTTGCCGAGCCGGAGCAGCGCACGCCCCTTGAGGACGCTCGGCGCCGCGCGGCCGGGCAGGAGCTTGTCGGCCTCGTCGGCGATCGCGGGCACCTCGCGCGCGAGCGCGCCGGCGTTGACGAGCTTCGCGGTGCCGCTCGCGAGGAGCGCGCAGTAGCTCTGCAGGTTCGGTTCCTTCGCGCGCTCCCACTTGTTCGCGGCGCGGAAGCCCTCCTGCACACCGCACTCCGCCGGGCGCGCCGCGCCGAACGCCCCCTGGGGCTGCCCCGCCTGAGCGAAGACGACGAGGCCGATCAGCAGACCAGAGGCAGGAACCACGAACAAAAGGCTAGCACGAGGTCGCGGAGCGACGTCGTCGACGCGAGGTCGCTGCTACAACGCAAAAGGGTCGCGGAGGACGATGGTCTCGTCGCGACGCGAGCCGACGCTGACGAGGATGTACGGGCAATCGGCGGCCTTCTCGACGAACTCGAGGTATGTGCGTGCGGCCTTGGGGAGATCCGTCATCGCGCGGGCAGAACCGAGCTCTTCCTTCCACCCGGGGAAGCTCTGGTAGACGGGCACGACCGAGTCGAGCTCGTCCATCGGGAGGTCTTCGGTGCGGCCGTGCTTCGTGTCGTAGGCGACGCAGACCTTCACCTCGTCGAGCCCGGTGAGGACGTCGAGCTTGGTGATGGCGAGCGCGTCGAGGCCGTTCACGCGCACCGCGTAACGGAGCGCCGGGAGATCGAGCCACCCCGTACGGCGCGGACGACCCGTGACCGAGCCGAACTCGGCGCCGACCTTGCGGATGCGCTCGCCGATCTCGTCGTGGAGCTCGGTCGGGAACGGCCCGCCGCCCACGCGCGTCGTGTACGCCTTCACGAGGCCGACGACCTCGTCGATCCGCGTCGGCCCGATGCCCGCGCCGACGCACGCGCCGCCCGCGGTGGGCGTGGAGGACGTGACGAACGGATACGTGCCGTGATCGACGTCGAGCAATGTGCCCTGCGCGCCCTCGAGGACGACCTTCTTGCCTGCGCGAACCGTGCGCTCGACGAGCGCCTGGGAGTCGACGAGCATCGGAAGGATGCGCGCGCGCGTCGGCTCGATCGTCGCGAGAACCTCGTCGACGCTCGGCACGGGGACCTCACCGCCTCCGAGGTGCTGGAAGATCGGCGCCCAGTCGGCGAGCGCGCGCCCGACGAGCTCACGCAGGCGCTTCGGATCGCGGAACGCGCCGAGCGGGATGCCACGACGCGCGACCTTGTCCTCGTAGCAAGGACCGACGCCGCGCTTGGTCGTGCCGATCGCGTCCTTCCCCTTCTCGCGGAGTCCGTCGATGAGCACGTGGTACGGGAAGATCACGTGCGCGCGGTCGGAGACCAGCAGGCGCCCGTCGAGCTTGATGCCACGGCGCTCGAGCTCGTCGAGCTCGGTGACGAGGCTCCGCGGATCGATGACCATGCCCTGCGCGAGCACGCACGTCGTCTCGGCCCGCAGGATGCCGCTCGGCACGAGGCGCACCACGAGCTTGTCGTCACCGACGACGAGGGTATGCCCCGCGTTCGGACCGCCACCGAAGCGCACGACCATGTCGGCGCGCTCCGTATAGATGTCGACGATCTTGCCCTTGCCTTCGTCGCCCCACTGCGCGCCTACGATAACGATGGCCGGCATCGGTCAAGCTCCTCGAGGAAGACTCTCTAGCATGCGCGCGACGACGCCTGCGACGCGATCGGCGTCACCTTGAGCATCGAACGCGCTCGCGGTCTCGCTTCGCACGTCGAAGAGCGTCGCTCCGCTCCAAACCGCGGCGAACCGCCACGAACGAGCATGGGCGAGCGCCGCGTCGTGGTAGGCCACGGCGACGGTCGGGACCCCGCGCGCGCGGAGGGCGGCCACACGGCCGTCGTCGGACGTGCCCACGTAGACGACCCCCTCGTGGCCAAGCCCGGGTGCTCCCGCGGAGCGTAGCGCCCAGGCGAGCGCGTCGAGGTCGAGCCCGAAGCCCACGGCTGCCATCGGCGCACCGAAGCGCGAGAGGAGCTCGTCATAACGACCGCCGGCACCGAGAGGCTCACCCGGACCGGCCGCGTAGATCGAGAACGTCGTGCCCGTGTAGTAAGCGAAGCCGCGAACCTCGCCGGCGTCCGCGGTCAGGAACGGGCCGAGGCCACGCTCCACCGCCGCGTCGAAGAGCGCGAGCAAACGCCCGGCCGCGGCGCGTGCCTCGAGGTTCCCGGAGACGACCTTGACCGTCTCCTCCAGCGCCTCGCGACCGCCACTCAGACGGGGCAACGCGAGGAGCGCAGCGGCGCACGACAGACCGGAGGCGCGCTCGGCGAGCATCGCCTCGTCCTTCGTGGCGAGGGCGAGGGTCACGTCGGCCGCGCGCTCGGCCGGCACGTCGGCGAGCAGCTCGCGCACGATCCCCGCGTCCGAGATGTCGATGGTGAACTTCGAAAGCCCCGCTGCGCGCAGCGTGTCGACGGCGAGCTCGAGCAGCTCGAGGTCGCCGCTGCCGCCCTCGACACCACAGAGCTCGACACCGACCTGCGGAACCTGGCGATGCTTCTTCGCGCGCCCCGAACGGCGGCGCACCACCGTGCCCTCGTAAGCAAGGCGGTACGGAGGCGCGTGATCGCGCATGCGCGTGGCGACGATGCGCGCGATCTGCGGGGTCATGTCCGGGCGCAGGACCGCGACGTCACCCGACTCGGGCTCGATGAAGCGGAGCACGTCGGAGGCGGCCGCGGTGCCGAGCCCGCGCTCGATCACCTGAGCGAGCTCGAAGATCGGCGGCGTCACGATGCGGTATCCGAAGAGCGCAAAGCGACCGAGCACCGTGCGCGACAGGGCACGACGGTTCGCGGCCTCCTCGGGGAGGAGGTCACGCATGCCCGCGGGAAGCGGATGCTCGAGCGAGCGCGGCAGGACGCGGTCCACGGCGAACGAGTCGCACGCGCGCGCGCGCCCGTCAAATCCCGTGGCGAGCCACCTGTCGCGCGCTCGCGCTCAGAACGTGCCGGACACGCTGGCCCAGCCGAGACCGAGATGCGGCGTGATCGACACGGAGGAGGCGCGGGGCGGCAAAACGACGCGTGCGCTCGCGGGCGCAGGCGGAGCCGGCGGAGCCGTCAGGAGGAGATAGACGCCGCCACCCGCGCCGAGGATCGCGACGACGAACGAGACATCGGCGACGGTGCCGGACGTATGGGCCGAGTCGCGATCGTCGTCGGAGCAGGCCTTGCCCCCGTGGCAAGGATTCGAGAGCGTGCTCACGCCCGCGACGGTGCCGATGAGCGCGGCGACGCCTCCGACACCGAGCGCGACCCATCCGAGCGTACGCTGGAGCGAGCCAGGGTCGGACGAGGCAGCAGCGTCCGGCTTCGCCGGCTCGGGCGGGGGGCGTTCGCCAGAGCCCGCGGGAGCCTCTGCTCCATCCTCCATCTCGGGCACGGTGACGCGCTGGACCTTGTCGCCCTTCGCCACACTGATGAGCGTTGCCGCGGGCTTCTTTCCGCGCGCCTTGAAGGTGAAGCGGCGCTCTCCGGCCTCTGCGGCAAAGACAGCGCCGCGCTCGGCCTCCCAGACCTTGCGGTCCTCGACGAGGACGTCGGTGAGCGGGACCTTCTGCGGGTTGTCGATGATGAGCTTCGGGAGCTGCTTCTCGAGCTCCGTGAGGCGCGCGTGCGCGAAGTCGCGTCGGTCGGCGCGGTTCAGCTCCGTCGCCTTCACCTCGGCCTCGCGGAACTCGAGCCACGCGTACCAGGTCGCGCCCTGCTCCTTGTGGCAGAACGCGAGGTTGATGAGCGTGCCGAGCGAGTGATCCTTCGCGTAGGCGGCCTCGAACTTCGGACAGGCCTCTCCGAAGCGACGCTCCTCGAGCAGCTTCTGCCCTTCGCGGAAGAGTCGCTCCGCGTCCTGCTCGCGCTCCTGGGCTGCTGCGCTGCCCGTAGCGAGAAGCAGCGAGAGCGAGAGCGCGACCTTCGTCGCGAGACCGCGGGTGCCGGCGAGAGCTGTCCGTTTCACGTCTACTGACGTTCGCGCGGAAGGCCGGGAGGAAGCAAGGGTTTACCGGGAGCAGTGCCGGGCGGCTTCCTCGTGGTGGGCGCCGTGCCGACCGGCACCGTGCCGGGGCGCGCTGCAGCAGCCGTCGTTGCGGGCCGCGGGCGAGGCGCGGTCCCGCTCGCGGGCGCCGCGGGCGGAGCGCTGCCGCCCGACGGTGACGCGCCGAGGATCGTCGGCGACGGGGTCTGGACGCCGTTCTGGACGTTGCCGACGTAGCCCTCCGAGTCGGGGCCGACGAGATGGACGGGGGCCGTCACGATGCCGTTGGCGCCGGGGACGAGGACGCCCGTGGCCTCCGGGGGCGGCTCGGCACTGACGGCCACCGATGTGAGCGGCGTCTCGGCCGCGAGCGCCGCCGCCGCGCGCGAGCGCTGGAAGGCCGTACCCGCGATGAGGACGATGGCCGCGACACCGATGACGACGCTGAGCGCGAGCAGGTTGCGCCCGCGCGAGCCGAGCACCGTGAAGCGCCCGGCGACCGTGCTCGCGGTTCCCGTGAGCTCGGGCTGCATCGAGTCGAGACGACGACCCGGCGACGACGGGATCGCCATGCGCTCGAGCTCCTTCGAGGATGCCGGGCCGTTCTTCAAGGCCGCACGCGGGCCGCTGCTCGCCTCCTCGAGGCCACGTGCGATGGTCGCCGCCACGCGGTCGGCCGACTGCATCCACGTGCCCGAGCCGAAGGCGACGAGCGCGCGTGCGAGCTCGGCGACGTCCGCGAAGCGGTGGTCGCGGTTCTTCGCGAGACACTTCATCACGACCTGCTCGAGGCCCTCGGGGACGCCCGTGACGAGTTGCCGGATCGGCTGCGGCTCCTTCTCGAGGATCTGCGCGAACGTCTCGTTGATCTCGTCGCCGCCGAACGGCATCGAGTTCGTGAGCAGCTCGTACATGACGACGCCGAGCGACCAGATGTCCGTGCGCTGGTCGACGGTCTTCGGGCTGCGGACCTGTTCCGGGGACATGTACGGCGGCGAGCCGAGCACCGCACGACCGCCCGTGAGCTGCATCGCGCGCTTCTTCTCGCCCGCGCCGTCGTAGACCGGGTCGGTCGACTTCGAGATGCCGAAGTCGAGGATCTTGATGAGCTGCGTGCCGTCGGATCGGTTCGCGAGGAAGAGATTCGACGGCTTGAGATCGCGATGCACGATCCCCCGTGAATGCGCGTGCGCGAGCCCCTCGAGCGCCTGCAGCATGTAGTCGACGACGAGCCATCGCGGCAGCGCACCGCGAGCGTCGGCGATCTGGCAGAGATCGGCGCCCTCGAGGAGCTCCATCACGATGAACGGGAGGCCGTCTGCGCCCGTATCCACGTCCACGACGCGCGCCACGTGCTCCGACTGGAGCTTCGCGCACGCTCGAGCCTCGAGCAGGAGCCGCGACTGGGCCTCGCGGTCGGCGATGTCCTGATAGAGGAGCTTCACCGCCACGTGCTGATCGAGCAGCTCGTGATGGGCCGCGACGACGACGCCCATGCCGCCTTCGCCGAGGATCCGCTCCACCCGGTACTTGCCGGCGAGCAGATCTCCGACCTTCAGCAGCGCGCTCCCGCCTTCGGGCTCACGCGCTTTCGAGCGCTGGGATCGGGCGAGCGTGGCCGCCATACTCGCTGAAGCGTAGCGCCCCCGCGTCCTCCGAACCAAGAACGAAAGCTCGCGAAGATCGCTGCAATCTCTTGACCTTACATGGGCGCCTGATGTCGGCGAGCCGGCCGCGGGGGCGGCGCCTCCCGCGCGCATGGGAAAGCCCATGTTTTCAACGCCCGGGGCCGAGCCCGCACGACCTGTGGGCGGGGGCCGCCACGCGGGCCGAGCCCGTGTCCGCCGACAAGGCACCTGTCGGGAACACTTACAGGGCCGAGGGGGCCGGAAGACCTCGAATCGCGAACGATCTGCGCCGGCAGCCGCCGATCAGCCGTCGGCATGGCTGTCGCAAGAGGGAGGAATCGCAACGTCCGAGCGACCCCGACCCCAAGGAACGATCATCATGGCCTTCGCCATCGCCCAAGCGACCCTCGACAGTGCAGTCAACGGCGACACCGCCGCCCTCGACCATGTCCTTCGGATGATCAAGCCGCACGTCGAGCGTCAGCTCCTCCGTTATCCGGTGAGCGACGAGGACCGCCGCGACCTCCTCCAGGCGACGCTCATGCAGATCGTCCGTCGCCTCGGCTCCTTCCGCGCCGAGTCGAGCTTCTCGACGTGGCTCTTCCGCGTCACGGCCAACGAGGCGCTCATGCTGATGCGCTCACGCCGCCGCCACCGCGCTCGCGTCATCGAGGGCCTCGACTGGGAGGAGCTCGCCACCCTCCCCTCCGTGAACGACAACGAGATCCTCCAGGTGGACGCGGGCGTCGCAAACCGCGAGCGCGATGCGCGCGTCCGCGACGCGCTCAAGGAGCTCCCCGAGGACTACCGCGACGTGGTCGTTGCGCACTACCACCTCGATCTGGGCCTCCAGGAGATCGCGGACAAGCTCGCGATCACCGAGAGCGCCGTCCGCTCGCGCCTCCATCGCGCCCGCACGCGTCTCCGCACGCTGCTCCAACGCGACGAGGTCGTCGAGTACACTCGCGCGGCGTGAGCCTCGCGTCTCCACCAAGCCCGCCCGCTCCGTCGGCGCTGCTGTTCGATCTCGACGGCACCCTCGTCGACTCGCGACGTGACATCGCCGACGCATGCAACGCCGCGCGCGTCGCGCACGGCCTTCCGACGCTCGCCCTCGAGGCGATCATGCCGATGGTCGGCGACGGCGCCCGCGTGCTCGTCGCGCGCGCGTTCGACGCGGCCCCCGACTCACCGCTGGTCGACGAGGCGCTCGCCACGTACAGGGCGAGCTACCTCGCACGCCCCGCCGCCAGCACCGTCTTGCTCCCCGGCGTGCGGGACGTGCTCGACGTTGCAAAGGCGCTCGGCCTTCCCTGCGCCGTCGTCACCAACAAGCCGCACGACGTGACGACGCTCGTCCTCGATGCACTCGGGATCGGCCTATTTTTCACGGCGATCTGGGGTGGCGGAGACGGTCCGCTCAAGCCCTCGCCGGCGGGCGTGCTCGACGTCGTCGCGCGCCTCGGCGTTCCGGCGAGCGATGCGTGGATGATCGGCGACGGTCCTCAGGACATCGGCGCGGGCAAGGCCGCCGGCTGCTTCACGGTCGGCGTGCCGGGGATCGCGGAGCGCGAGCGCCTCGTCGCGAGCGGGCCGGATCTGCTCTGCGAGTCGCTGGTCGAGCTCGGCGACGTGGTCCGTCGTGCCGTGAGCTCCGCGGTCAGGGCGCGTCCGGCCTGACTTCGACTTCCTTGAGACGCGCGCGGGCCGCCTGCATGCGCTCGAGCACGGGCGCGAGCTTCTCCTTGTCGCTCGCGAGATCGCGGGACTCCTTGGGGTCGGCCGCCAGGTCGAAGAGCTGATACGCCGAGCCGCCCTGGTTGATGAGCTTCATGCCGGGCGTCGGCCCGGTGATCACCGCGCGGCGGATGCCGTTGTACGGACCCGCGGGCATGTCGACGAACACGTCGCGCTCCTCGTGCTCGGCGCCCTCGGGGAGATAGACGTCCTGGAGGAGGCTCGTCCCGCGGAGCTCGCCGTCCTCGTCGGGCGGACCGCCCATGATCTCGAGCAGCGTCGGAGCGACGTCGATGTGCGAGCGCTTCACGGAGACGCGGCGCGGCTTCTGGCCCGGGAGGTACACGACGAGCGGGACGCGGATGAGCGACTCCCAGATCTCCTGGCCGTGCCAGTTCATGCCGTGATCGGCGAACGCCTCGCCGTGATCGGCCGTGAGGACGATCGCGGTGTCTTCGCCCCACGGCTGCGACTTGATGTAGTCGAGCACCTTGCCGATGTGCAGATCGGTGAACCAGACCTCCTGGTCGTAGAGCATCTTCGCGGGGTACGGGCCGCTGAAGTCGGGCGCACCTGCATGCGGGACGTACTGAGCGTGCGGATCGAAGAAGTGGAACCAGGCGAAGAAGCGGCGATCGCCGCCCGCGCCGCCGTCGATCGTACCGACGGCGGTGGGCTTCGGAAAGCCGGCGTCGTCGAGGCCGCCATCGGCGCCGGCCTCCACACCGGCGTCGCCGGGCGACGCGCTCGGCGCCGAGCCAGGGGACGTGTTCTCGGGCTTCGCGAGGAGCTTCAGCGCGAGATCGCTCATGCGCTCGCTCGTGATGCTGTTGTCGTTGTCGCCCATGCCGGGCGGGATCGCCGACGTATCCCAGGCGTCGAAGCCCTGATTCAAGCCCGTCGGGAAGCGGAAGTACCAGTGGCAGTGAGCGGCGAACGTGCGCACGCCTGCGCCGTCGCGGACGCGCTCGGCGACCATCGTGTTCTTCGGGAAGTAGGTATTGAAGTGGCCGCCGTCGCGGTAGGTCTCGCTCGGGTACTTGCCGATCATCATCGGGCCGACGCTCTTGCCGGTGTACGAGGCCATCGAGTACGCGCGCTCGAAGACGGTCGCCTTCTTCGCGAGCTCGTCGAGATTGGGCGACACGGGCTTGGCGTAGCCGAGGAAGCCGAGGTCGATGCGGAGCGTGTCGACGGTGAAGAGCACGACGTTGTACGTGCGGCGCTTCTTGACGACGGGCTTTACCGGCTGGACGGCGATCGGCGGAACGAAGACGGGCGTGTCCGCACCGGAGCAGTCCTCGTCGATGCCGTTGCCGGGGATGTCGATCGCGCCGGGGTTGACCCGCGGGTCCTCGTCGTTGCAATCGCCCCCGCCGAAGCGAGCCGCGAAGCCGTCGTGATCGTGATCGCTGCTGCGCCGGAGGACCGCGAGCGAGACCTTGCCGAGCGGCGCGTACTTCTCGAGGCCGCGAGCGACGAGCGGCTCCGCGTCGAGCGCGCTGGCGGCACGACCGCAGAGCCCGGCGCCGATGAGGAGCATGACGAACGCGCCGGCCGCGGCTCCGATCGGGACGGGGTTCGGCTCGCCGCGCGGGCCCGTGAAGCTGCCGCGGCCGAAGGCGATCGGGGCGATGTACGCGCCGCCCGCGAGCAGCGCCGCGTTCGCGACGGGGCGGAGGTCGAGCTCCTCGCGCTTGAGCACGCCGAAGATCCCGAGGATGCCTCCCCCCTCGCCGCCCGTGTCGCCGACGGCGATGCCGATCGCGAAGAGCAGGAGGACGACGGCGAGCGCCGCGCCGCCCGTGACCACCGGGTCGAGGAGCTGGGGGACCGAGTCGCTGCCGACCGCGAGGATGCGACGCGTGAGAGGCAGGAGCGCGGTGGCCACGGCGACCATCGCGAGGAAGAGAGCGACCGACGCAAGACCCACGGTGAGGCCCGCCTCGGCCGGGCGCCCGACGGCGAGCGCGGCGCGGCCGGCATGCGCGGAGCCGACGGTCCACGCGAAAGTGGCAAGGATCGCGAGCGGGACGGCGGCGGCGACGCGGAGGCGCGCGATGTTCGGCCCCTTGCGCAGCGTCCGGAAGAACTGGCCCGGCGCCTGCTGCTCGCCGGGCTCGAGGACGAGCGCCGCGATGGCCACCGCGGTCGCGACGCCGAGGGCCACGGGGAAGAGGATGCCGAGATCGGCGACGACAAGGCCTCCGAACGAGGGCGCCACCGGTGCGCCGCCCTCGACGACCGCGGCGCTGACGGCCCGTGCTTCGAGCAACGCAACGAGCAATGCCGCCGTTACGGCGCCCCCGAGGGCGAGCACGAGACGGAGCAGCGCGCGGAGCACGGGCGAAGTTCTACTACAGGTCAGCCCTTCGGCCGCGACTTCGCAAGCGGATGGGCTGAGTCGTACACCTTGAGGAGGTGGGCGACGGAGACGTGGGTGTACCGCTGCGTCGTCGACAGGGACGCGTGGCCGAGCATCTCCTGGATGACGCGGAGGTCGGCGCCCCCGTCCAGCAGGTGGGTGGCGCACGTGTGGCGGAGGGCGTGCGGATGCAGGTCCGTGCGGCCGACGGACGCGATGCCATAGCGCCGGACGAGCAGCTGGACCACGCGGGAGCTCAAGCGGCGACCGCGCGTGGACACGAATATGGCGCTCGGATCGATGAAGCGCGTCCGTAGATGGGCGAGCGCCCCGCGGAGCGCGAGGTAGGCGGTGATCGCCTCGGCGGCCTTGCGCCCGAGCGGGACGATGCGCTCCTTGCGACCCTTGCCGATGACGCGAACGGTGGTGTCGCCTTCGGAGAGCGAGAGCTGGCCCATGTCGAGGCCGCACGCCTCGGCGACGCGGAGACCGCCGCCGTAGAGGAGCTCGAGGATCGCGCGGTCACGGAGCACGAGCGCATCACGGCGCGCGCGGGCGTTGTTGGTGGTGGCGGGGCGGTTCGCGACGTTGTCCGTGTCGGGTGACTCGACGAGCGAAGCGGCGTCCTCGGCGGAGAGAAAGGTCGGGAGCTCGCGACGAACCTTCGGGCTCGCGAGCTGCTCCGCCGGGTTCACGCGAGAGTGCCCCTTGCGCTTCATCCAGCGGCCGAAGGCGCGGACGCTCGCGATCTTCCGGGCGACCGAGCTCGGCTTGCAGGTGCGCGCGAGCTCGCCGAGCCAGGCGCGGAGGAGGAAGAGATCGAGGGTCGCGGTCGCGGCCTGGGTCGCGGTCGTGGCCTGGGTCGACGGGCGGCGCGGGCGGCGCGGGGAGAGCGTATCTGCCGCTGCGCGCGTGTCGACGAACGTGAGGAGCGCCTCGAGGTCGCGACCGTACGCCGACACCGTGTTCGGCGACGCGCGACGCTCGTCGGCGAGATGGACGAGGAACTGGGATTTGAGGGTGTGGAGGTCCACGGGGTCTGGGCGCCGAGGACCCAAAGGTAGCGGGGGCTGGAGAGGGAGGCGAAGAAACCGTTGGGGTCAGGGGCGAGGCCGTTGCTGCTAGCCTTGAGCTCCCCTCGTGTTCCGCCGTCTCTGGGAAAAGCTCAAGCTTCTCTGGCTGCTCGCAAGGTCGGAGCGGGCCACTCCGCGCGAGATCGGGTGGGCCGTGGCGATCGGCGCCTTCGCGGGATGCACGCCCGCCGTCGGCGTCCACGGGCCGCTCGCGATGGGGCTCGCGACGCTCGCCCGCAAGAACCGGCTCTTCGCCTGGCTCGGCTCGCGCATCTCCAACATCTTCTTCTTGCCGTTCATCGCCCTCGCGGAGGTCCAGGTCTCGCACCGGATCCGCACCGGCGCGTTCGTCGACCTCACGCGCGAGAACATCCTCTCCGAGGCGCCCCACCTGCTGCTCGACTGGTGCCTCGGCACCTTCCCGGTCGGCATCGCCTTCGGCATCCTCCTCGGGCTCTCCGCATACGCGTTCGCGCACCGCCGCGACACGCGGAGGGCGAAAGCCGCCGCCGCTGCTGCCGCGGCCGAGGCAGCCGCCCTTGCCGCCCCTACGCGGCCGACGCCCGCTGAACTTCCGCCACCGTCTTCGGGATCGCCCGCGTGAGGTTGTCCGGCGCGCCGTCGGTCACGAGGATGTCGTCCTCGATGCGAACCCCGATGCCTCGCCACTCCGCCGGGACCTTGTCGTTGTCGCGTGCGATGTAGATGCCCGGCTCGACCGTCAGCACCATCCCCGCCTCGAGCGGACGCGCCTTGCCGCCCAGGTAGTAGTTGCCGACATCATGCACGTCCATGCCCAGCCAGTGGCTGGTCTTGTGCATGAAGAACGGCTTGTAGGCCTCGTCCTTCACGAGCTCCTCGACCGAGCGCGTGGCGTCGAGGAGCCCGAGCTTCACGAGGCCCTTCGTGATCAGGTCGACGCACGTCGAGTGAATCTGCTCGAGCGTCGAGCCCTTCACCGTCCTCGCGATGCCGGCCTCCTGCGCGTCGAGGACGAGCTGGTAGATCGCCTCCTGCTCCTTCGAGAACTTCGCGCCGACGGGGAACGTCCGCGTCACGTCGGCCGCGTAGTAGTCGTACTCGGCGCCCGCATCGATGAGGAGCAGCTCGCCCTGCTCCATCTTCTTGTTGTTCTGCCGGTAGTGCAGGATCGTCGCGTTCGCGCCCGACCCGACGATGCTGCCGTAAGCCGCGCGCTCCGAGCCGTGCTTGCGGAAGGTCTCGAGGAGCATCGCCTCGACCTGGAACTCGTGCATCCCGGCCTTCGTCGCGCCCATCGCGCGGATGTGCGCCTCGGCCGTGATGTCGGCCGCCTTGCGCATCGAATCGAGGTCCCCCTTCGACTTGAACAGCCGCATCTCGTGGAGGATCGTCCCCGGGTCGATGATCTCGACCGGCCAGGTGAAGCCGAGCTTCGCGCGCGCACGCGTGCGGTCGATCGCCTCGAGGACCTTGTCGTCCATCGCGCGATTCACGCCGAGCCGGTAGTAGAGGCGCTTCTTGTTCTGGAAGAGCTTCGGCAGCTCCTCCTGCAGCTTGTCGATCACGAACGCGTCGTCCGCGCCGAAGTGCTCCTTCACGCCGTCGACGCCGAAACGCGGGCCGTCCCAGATCTCACGCTCGGGGTCGCGCGAGCGAACGAACATCGTCGACCGGTACTCGGCGGCCGCGCCGTCGGGACCGCGCGTCGCGCCCATCACCAGCACCGTCGCGGGCTCGTTGAAGCCCGTCAGGTAGAAGAGGTCGGAGTCCTGGCGGTAGTCGTGCTCGACGTCGTTGTTACGCGTGAACACGGGCGCGGCCGGGAAGACGCACACGGCGTCGCCCTCCGCCGCCCGCGCGGTAACGGCTTCGAGGAACGCACGACGACGCTTCGTGAACAGCTCGCTGTGGCACGTGCACATGACGTCATGTTTGCCACGGCGCCACGCGGGCGACAACTCCGCGCGGTCTCCCCGGCCCCGCTGCCTCATCCTGGCCGTACGTCCGAGGCCGAAACGCCTCACCTCTATCAGCTCGTGCGCCGGCTCGGATCGAGGGCGCTCTACTCGAGGAGCGAGAACACGACGAAGAGGCCGCCGAGGATGACGAGGCCGGCGAGCGCGAGGAGCAGGAGCCCCGACGCGCGCCCGATGGTGGGGCCGGACTTCTTCCACGCCTTGCGAGTTTGATTGGGCGACTTTCCGCCGAGCGCGCGCGGGGCGCTCCCTGGAGCCGCGGGAGCGAGCTGATGCCCTGCCGGCGCCGCGTGGTGGGGAGCAACGAGGTCCTGCGCCTGCGGCGGGGCATACGGCGCGAGCCCGTGCGTCACTCGCGCGTCGTGGGCGATGGCCGCGGCCGCGGCGCTGCCCGGCGGCGGCTGCGAGGGCGCCGGCGTCAGGGCGTTCGACCCGCGCGACGACGAGACGGCGGGCGCCGAGGGAGTCGCCTGCGGAGGACCGCCCATGCTCTTCCGGCTGCGCGGGGGAGGCGTCATCGGCGCGCTGGCCTGCGCGCCCGGCGCCGCGCGGCGGATGGCCTCCGGCAGCTCGAGCGAGAGCACGGTCGCGCCGACGCGTAGCATGCGCGGTCGCGACCATTCGACGGTGGCCCCGGTGTAGACCGCGGCCCGACCGAGCCAGGACCCGCGCGTCGACGAGAGGTCCTGGATGAACACGTTGTAGCCCTTGCGGAGCACCTTCACGTGCTCGCGCGAGACCTCGCGATCCTCGATGACGAGGTCGCAGTTGGGGCCGCGACCGATCACGTATTCGCGGCCCTCCTCCTTCAAGAAGAGCTCGTCGCCGAACGGCGTTCCCTCGACGACCCGGATGCGCGGCGCCTCCATGCGGAGCGGCGCGCCCGGCATCGGGAACGTGACGTCGACGTCCGGCGAGGGCGGAAGGAGGCTCGGATCCGTACCCTCGACGGCGAGGACGATGCTGCCGATCTGGATCTCGTCGCCCGGCATGACGAGGCGCCGCGACCCGGCGTCGAGCGGGACGTCGCCGATCGCGCAGTCGGCCCCGAGGGCGATGAGCGCGACCTCGCTGATCCTCGCGTGCTCCTCGTCGACGCCAGGGACGTCGACGCGGATCTCACAGCCTGCCGCCCGCCCAATCGTCAGGGCGCCCGGTCCGAGCTCGATGCGTCGGGTCTCGGGAAAACAGCCGTCGGGAGGCACGACTAGGTACACGCGCCGACCAGTCTCGCACGCTTCCCCGTCATGCCCAAGCACGCCAGAGGGGTCGATCGCCGCAGGCCGTCATTTTCGTCCCCGGGGCCACGTGCAAACTTGGCCCGCCCGGGGGCCGCGCGCGACACTTTCACGCATGAATCACGCATCGGGTCCCTCCGCCGAAGACCGCCGGCGCCGTCGCAGCGCCGACCCGCTCGTGGCCCTCCACTATCAGCTCACAGAGACACGTTCGCGGGGCGAGCTCGACGCGATCGTCGTCGCGGACGCCTCCGGGGTCGTGGTCGCGGGCGCCGGGTCATGGCCCGTTTGCGAAGAGCTTGCCGCCTATGCCCCCCTTCTCGCCGAGGGAAGCTGGGCCAGCATGACCGACACCGTGAACTCCCGGGTCGACTCGCTCCGGCGGGACGTCGAGGTCCGCTCCCTCATCATCGGCGGCCAGTCGGTCCTGCTCTGTGCGCGACGTCAGCGGCGCGGCGAGGGCCGTGACGCCGGCGAAGGCGTCGAGCGCGACCTCGACCAGGCCGCCGCCGGAATCAGCCGCATCCTCGAGCGCGCCGCCGCCTGAGCTCCACATAACGCGCCGCGTTGACGTGCCCCACCCATGGGGCTAGATCGAGCCCATGAGCGACGAGGATCCGCCCGACGATTTCGGCTCCGAGCCCCCTCCGCCGCCCGGTGGCGCGGGTCGGGAGGGCGGAGGCGTTCGGGAGAGCGCCAAGGAGCGCATGCGCGCTCGCCTCGAGAGCGTCATCCCCGAGATCCTGAAGCGCGCGGTCGAGATCGGCGTCGAGAAGGCGCGCGAGTCCCCGGGCGACGTCAAGCAGTTCATCCACGATCTGAAGGTGCCGAAGGAGCTCGCGCACTATCTCTTCCAGCAGATCGACGACACGAAGAACGGGCTCTTCCGTGTCGTGGCGAAGGAGATTCGAGACTTTCTCGAGCACACGAACTTCGCCGGCGAGGTGCAGAAGCTCCTCACGACCGTGCAGTTCGAGGTGAACACGACGATCCGCTTCACGCCCAACGACGGCCGCGAGCCCCGCAAGACGGACCCGCGCGACCCCGCCGACGGCGAGGAGAGCGCCGCGAGCCAGAGCGGCGACTCGAAGCCTCCCAGCGCCGACGGCGCGAGCGAAGGAGAGGGTCGCGAGCCCTCGAGCCGTCGTGATCCGTCTCGCTCCTCCCTCCCGCGTCCCGAGGTGAAGACGTCGGTCAACGTTCGGCGCGACGACACGGCCGAGCCGAGGCGGAGCCGAGGTTCACGCGGCTCGACGTGACCACTCGTGTGATGATCGCCCACCAGAAGCGGCGCGCTCTTGGTATGGTGCCCGCATGGTTAAATCGCTCAAGGCGGGGGGCGAGGTCGACAGCTGGTGCACGAAGTGCAAGCTCGTGCTGAATCATCGGATCATTGCGATGGTCGGCACCACCCCTGTCCGCGTCGAGTGCTCGACGTGCAACTCGCATCACAACTTCCGGGCGAAGGCGCCCGGTGACAAGACCCCGGCGGCGGGCGGCAAGGTCCGCGCGTCCGCAGGTGCCTCGGCCGGTCCGCGCTCGACGCGTGGCCCGACGAAGGCCCAGCAAGCGGTCATGGATCGCGAGCGGACGTGGGAAAAGTCGGTGTCCGGCAAGGGCGTCAACGAGTTCCGCCCCTACCGCGTGAGCGAGATCTTCGACGAGGGCGACCTCGTGCGTCACTCGAAGTTCGGCGACGGCATCGTGACACGGCTGCTCGAGGGCAAGAAGGTCGAGATCCTGTTCAAGGACGACGCCCGCGTCCTCGCGCACGGCCTGACCGACTGACCGACCCCACCCCGGAAGCGAAGCTCGATCGTGAGCGTTTTCCGAGCGAGCGCGACTTGCCAAGGTCGCGCTTGCCCGGATAGCGTCGCCCTCCGCCCTGGAGGGGTTCCCATGATGAAGAAGCTCGCGCTCACTCTCGTTCTCGTCCTCTCGACCGTGGCTGCGGCGTGCTCGTCGAGCTCCGACAACACCAGCAGCAGCAGCAGCGGCACGAGCGGAACGACGGCCGACAGCGGAACGACGGCCGACAGCGGGACGACGGCCGACAGCGGGGCGACTCCCGCGAGCAACACCGTCACCGTGAAGAGCAACCAGTTCGTGCCGGCGTCGCTGACCATCAAGGCCGGCGACACCGTGACGTGGACCTGGGCGGGCGGCGCGCACACCGTGACCTCGGGCGCAAACTGCACGGCCGACGCGGCGTACGCGAGCGGCCTCAAGAGCACCACGGGCGCCACGTTCACGCACACGTACGCGACGGCAGGCACGTTCGAGTACTTCTGCGAGCCGCACTGCGCGAGCTCCGCGATGAAGGGCACGATCATCGTGCAATGAGATGAGACGACGAGCGCTTCCTCTCCATCCGGTCGCGCTCGTCACTGCGCTCGCGCTCGCGGTGTCGTCGCCAGGCGCGGCGCCCGCCACGCCGGCGCCGCCTCCCTCCCCCGCCGCGTCCGCCCCCGCGCCGCCGGACGCTACCGCGGCGGCCACCCTGGCCGCATCCGCCGAGAGGGCTCGCCTCGACGCCGAGGCACGTGCCGCGGCCACCGACGTACGCATCGCACCGTCGTCGTCGCGGGGCGCGCTCGGCGCCTGGCTCGTCGCGGGGCCGTTCAAGGCGACGCGTCCCGCGCTCGACACGACGCCGCCCGGTGTCGACGAGGCCGCGCTCGCTCCGTCGTCGGGCGCCGCGCTCAGCGGCGAGCGCGATCTCGGCAGCGCGAAGAAGCGGCCCGCGGCACGATGGCTGATCGCGTCGAGCAACGAGGGCGCGATCGATCTCAAGGCCGCCCTCGAGGCCTCGGGGCCGGAGCTCGTCGCCTACGCCGCGGCCTCCCTGCACGTCGAGCGCGCGGGGCGCTACCTCCTCCTGCTCGGCGTCGATGACGGCCTGCGCGTCAGCGTCGACGGACGGGTCGTCCTCACGCGCGACGACGGCCGCCCCGTCCGCGACGACGACGACATCGTGCCGCTCGAGCTCTCGGCCGGCGATCACGCGATCGTTCTGAAGCTCCATCAGCGCGACGGAGCCTGGGCCTTCCGCGCACGGTTCGTCGACGCCACGCTCGCGCCCCCCGCGGGCGCCTACCTCCGCTTGCCGGGGACGAACGCCGACGACGCTCGCATGCTCGCGGCCAAGCTGTCCTGGGTGTCGCTCGATCGCGGCTTCGACGGCACCGTCGAGCCGCCCCGCTATCGACCGAAGCTCACGGTTCGCTTCCCCGAGGGCGCGCCCCGCGGCGTGCCCATCCCCGTGAGCGCGCGGATGGCTCGCGGACCAGGCGAGGAGCCGGTCTTCGATCTCCAGGCCGGGGGCGTTCCGGTGACGGCGGCAGGCGCGGGAGAACTCGTCGTCGCGCTGCCGTCGCTCACGCCGTTCACGGCTCCGCTCACCCTCGAGGCGACGGTCGCCGGACGCGTGGTGAAGAACGCCGTGCCCGCACGCCCCGCCGCCGAGCAGGCCGTCGCGCGCGCCGAGCACGCGCTCGCGAAGCTGCCCGCGGAGGCGACGTTCCTCGGCGAGGGGTCGCTCGACTCGGTGAAGTACCTCACGCGCCGGCTCGGCGGCCTCCTCTCGCGCGGCGACGGCGACGCCGAGGCGCAGGCCGACGAGGCCCGCGAGCTCGATCGCATGGCCGCGAACCTCGAGCGCAACGTCGACCCCTTCGAGGGCCGCACCGGCCCGATGCGACGTGCGCTCCGCTCACCGATCGACGGCGACTACTCCGAGGTGGGCGTCTACGTGCCGCCCTGGTACCGGCCGAACGCGACGCGCAAGTACCCGCTCGTCGTCGGCCTCCACGGCCTCAACGGCTTCTCGATGGGCGTGATGCGCTGGCTCTTCGGCGGCGACGACCCCAAGCGCGATCAAGCCTGGGAAGACCGACACGTCGGCACGCTGCCGAACGCCGACACATTCGTGATCACGCCGTTCGGTCACGGCAACACGCTCTATCGCGAGCTCGGCGAGACGGACATCATGAATGCCGTCGCTTGGGCGATGCGGCGCTATCCGATCGACCCCTCGCGCGTCACGATCACCGGAATGTCGATGGGCGGCATCGGCTCCGCGGCCGTCCCGCTCCATCGCCCGCACGTCTTCGCGGCTGCCGAACCGCTCTGCGGTTACCACAGCTACCTCATCCGCGGCGACGTGGCGGGGCGCGCGCAGCGGCCCTGGGAGCGCTACCTCGCCGAGGAGCGCTCGAACGTGCTCTGGGCAGAGAACGGCGAGCACCTGCCCCTCTTCATCGTGCACGGCACGCAGGATCTCCCCGAGGAGAACAGCGGCGTCCTCATCGAGCGCTACGAGAAGCTCAAATTCTCGGTGAAGCACGAGCACCCAGAGGCCGGGCACAACGTCTGGCAGCAGACCTACGAGGACCTGAAGGGCCTCACCTGGCTCATGAACCGCCGCGTCGATCTCCACCCGTCGCACGTGCGCTTCAAGACGACGCGCACGCGCTGGAGCACGAGCGCCTGGGTCGCCGTCGACGAGCTCGCAAGTGAGGCCGCCTGGGGCGAGGTCGATGCACGAGCCAATGCGAAGACCAAGACCGTCACGGTCACCACGAGCGGCGTCTCGCAGGTGACGTTCGCCCGCGACCCGCAGCTGCTCGGCACCGCGCCCGTCACCGTGACGATCGACGGCCAGCGCTTCGCCTTCGAGGAGGGCGAGGCGCTCGTCCTCGGACGCGACCCGGCCGTCGGGCGCGCAGGCTCGTGGCGCAAGGGCGCGCTCGCGCATGCCGGCCTCTACAAGCACGGCGCTGTGACGGGCCCGATTCGCGACGTCTTCGCCGAGCCGATCCTCTTCGTGTACGGCGACGGCGAAGAGGCGCGCGCGAACGAGCAGGTGGCGCGCGCGTTCGCGAAGATCAGGCCCGGCGTCCAGGTCTCCTATCCAGTGATGAGCGACACCGAGTTCTTCGCGAAGAGGGAGCCGCTGGCCAACGACCGCGCGCTCTTCCTCATCGGGCGCGACAACCGCGTCCTCGGCGCGCTCGAGCATGGGGCCCCGTTCCCGATCCACGTGGAGCCGGGCGCCGTCACGATCGGTAGGGAGCGACTCACCGGCAAGGAGCTCGGCGCCGCGTTCGTCCGCCCGAACCCGATGCGCCCCGAGCGCTACGTCGTCGTCGTCGCAGGGGCCGACGTGCCCGGCACGCTCCGCGCGACGTCCCTGCCCGATCTCCTCCCGGACTTCGTCGTGTGGGACGAGGGCATCGCCCCCTCCCGAGGGCAAGTGCTCCTCGGCACCGGCTCGCTACGTGCAGGCGGGCTCTTCACGAAGGAGTGGGCGCTGCCAGGGCAGCTCTCCGACCCGCTCGCGCGCGCGTTGCGCGCGCAGCCGTTGCCCGACGTCGTCGATCCGGCGCCGCAGGGCGAAACGGCACCCTGAGGCGCGATTCGGCAGAGCTTGCGAAACGAGGCTCGCGCGATCGATTCGTGGCATTACATTGGTGCCACCGATGACCTCCCTTCGCGCCCACCCAGGTCTTCCCCGCAGATCTAGGGTCCCGCGCGCCGTCGCCCTCCTCGTCGCCCTCGCCACGCTCCTCTGGGTCGTCACCGCGAGCGCGTTCAAGCCGCCGCCCCTGAACGGCCACGTGATCGACTCGGCCGGGCTCCTCACGCAGGAGCAGGTGCTGCGCATCGACCACAAGCTCGACCTCGCGCGCCAGCAGTCCGGGTTCGCGGTGGTCGTCTTCCTCCCGGCCTCGCTCGAGGGCGAGGACATCGCGGACGTCGCGTACACGACGTTCAATGCGTGGGGCGTCGGTACGAAGAAGGGCGACGACGGCGTCCTGCTCGTCATCGCCTCGCAGGAGAAGAAGACGCGCATCGAGACCGGCAAGGGCGTCGGCGGCGCGCTCACCGATCTCCAGTCGAGCCACATCAATCGCGAAGTCATCAACCCCCTGCTCAAGCAGGGTCAGTATTTCGACGCGGTCGACAAGGGCACGGACGCGATCCTCCACGAGCTCGTGAGCGGCACGCCGGGCGGCGCGAGCGACGAGGGCAAGAAGCCGGGCGCGTCGAAGACCAACAGGAACGGTGGCCGCGAGGCGCGCCCGCCCCCGAGCGCGGGCGCGAGCGCCATCAAGACGATCGGCATCGGCATCGGCATCGTCCTCATCATCATCCTCGCGATCGTCTCGCCGACCTTCCGTCAGATCCTCTTCTTCTTCCTCTTCTTCGGCCGTGGCGGCGGTGGTGGCGGTGGTGGCGGTGGTGGCGGTGGCGGTGGCTCAGGATACGGCGGCGGTGGTGGCAGCTCGGGTGGTGGCGGGTCGAGCGACGACTGGTAGGGCACGCCGGGTCGGTCTCGGCCAGGTGCGCACGGTTCGATCGCACCTGCCGCGCGCGCGGTGATCCGAAGCTGAGGCTGCTCAGTCCCGGGGCGCGACAGACGCCAAGCCGCCGGAATCCTTCGGTGGGTCGCCTGGCACGGCGCCTGCTCCAGAGCTCCCCATGTACGTCGACCAGGCAGCCGCGGGGATTCGGGTGGGGACGTTGCTCGCGGACACGTGGCGCATCGAGCGCCGCATCGGCACCGGCGGCATGGCCGCCGTCTACGCCGCCCGGCACGAGCGCAACGGCGGGCGGGTGGCCGTCAAGGTGCTCCACCCCGACTCGTCCGCCGAGGCCGACACCGTCCGCCGCTTCCGGCGCGAAGGCTACCTCGCGAACTCGGTCAGCCACCGTGGCGTCGTCCGCGTCTACGACGACGGCGTGACGAGCGACGGCTGCGCGTTCCTCATCATGGATCTCCTCGAGGGCCAGACCCTCGAGGAGGAGTGCGCCGCCCACGGCGGCCGCCTCTCGTTCGAGCGCGCGATCTCGGTCGTCCGCGACGTCCTCGGCATCCTCGCGGCGTCGCACCATGAAGGCATCGTCCACCGCGACGTGAAGCCGGCAAACGTCTTCGTGACCAACGACGGCGAGGTGAAGCTCCTCGACTTCGGCATCGCGACCATGGCGCGCACGACGACTGCCGACTCCCGGACGAGCACCGGCGCCGGCTGGGGCACGGTCCACTTCATGGCGCCCGAGCAGATCACCGGCGACGGCGCACGCGGCGCAAGTGTCGATGTCTGGGCCACCGGTGTCATGCTCTTCAAGCTCGTCAGCGGCCGCTACCCGTTCCAGGCGAAGAACCTCATCGAGCTCGCGGCCGCCTACCGCACGCGGCCGCCGATGCTCGACCACGTCCTCCCCGGCTTCCCTGCCGGCGTCGCACGTGTGGTCGAGCGCGCGCTCACCTGCGCGCCGGAGGAGCGCTGGTCCGACGCCCGCGCGATGCTCGCAGCGCTCGATGAGGCCGAACAGGAGGCGCTCCGCGAGACCGCCGAGCACCCCGCCGCAGACTCGTGGTCCAGCATGACGCTCGCCCTGGCGACGGTGCCTCGCCTGCCCCTACCCCTCCCGGTCACTCCCGCCCCGCGCCCGCGCTCGGAGCGCCCGGTGGGGCCCCCGAAGACGACGACGGAGAAGCCTCTCGCCGAGACGGCTCGACGGCCGCTCGTCCTTGGATTCCTCGCCCTGTCGATCGCGACGTTCCTCACGAGCGCCGCCTATGGCGTGAGCGTTCACGGGGACTCGCCGGCGAGCGCCGCCGCGCCGAGCATCGTGGTCGGGTCGAGCAAGTAGCCGTCGTCCTGTCGGAGGAGCGTCGACCGGAGCCCGAGCTCGCGTAGCGACCGGATGGTCACGTAGAGCCGGCTCAGACCTGCTTGCGTCCGGATCTTCTCTCCCGGCCAGCCGATCTCGATGAGTCGCGACATCGAGATCGGAACGCCGGGCGCGCGCGTGCGCTCCGCGACGAGCGCCGCGAAGACGAGCCTGGGCGCCCGCCTGCGCCGCAGATCGACGCGTGGCCCCCAGCCGACCTTGAACCAGACCGCGCCAGGCCCGACGTCGATGTCGGCGACGCTCTCGCGCGCGGGTAGCTCACCGAGGGCAGCCTTCTGGAGGAGCCGGTGCGCCATGCGGAGGTCGTCGTGGTCGTCGACGACGAGCCCCGCACGCGCGAGGCGGGCACGAGCGGCGTCGAGGTGCTGCCTCGCGGCGCGGTCGTCACCACCACGGAGCGCGTTCCGTTGGAGCCAGAGGTCGCGATGGCCGAGGTGGAGCGTGAGCACCGTGGGCAGGCGCGCGCTCACCGCGCCCGAGAGCTCGGTGAGTCGGTCGCGCGCCACCACGAAGAGCGCCTCCGCCTCCTCGGCTTGGTCGCGCGTCCACGCGAGCGTCGCGGCCGCGCCCGCGAAGAGCCCTTCGTGGAGGCGGTCTCCCTGATCGCGCAGGATGCCGAGCGCCACCTGATAGCGCTCGCTGGCCTCGGGCAGGGCCCCCGCGAGCTGGCAGACAACCGCCGAGTACCCCATGAAGCCCGCGTAGAGCCGACGATCGCCGAGCTTGTCGAGCTGCTCGATGGCCTCGTCGTAGCGTTCGCGAGCCTCGTCGAGCTTTCCGAGCTCCGCGAGCACCGACGCGAAGACACCGACCGCGTAGGCGCGCGCGTATCGATCATCCATGCGCGTCGAACGCACGATGGCGTCCTCGAGCAACCGTCGCGCCTGCTCGAGCTGGCCCTGCTGGTAGTGGAGTGCCGCGAGGCACGCGAGGTCGAGCGCGGCCCCGCGCTCGTCGCCGAGCCGGGCCCGGATGCCGAGCGCCTCCTCGTGGGCCATGCGCGCCTCCTCGACATCGCCGAGCGTGCGCAGCGAGGTGCCGAGCGTGGTGAGCGCGTCGGCCGCGCGCCGCGGATCGTGCTCGACGAGGAGAGCCACTGCGCTGCGCAGTCGCTCGCTGCCTCGCCGGACCTCGCCGCCGGTCATGTCGATGCTCCCGAGCCTCGCAAGGGCGCTGCCTTCGAGGCGTGCATTGCCGTCGCTCCGCGCGAGCGCAAGCGCCTCGGCCGCAGATTCGCTGGCCCCGTGGCGCCCCATCAACTGGAGTGTCCGCGCGCGCCGGAGGAGGACCTCGCAGCGGAGTGCACTCGGCACACCCGCGGCGAGCTCGCTCGCGAGCGCGCGATCGACGAGCGCGAGTAGCGCGTGCGCGGGAAGCGACGCGCCCATCACCGATTCGAGATGAACGAGGACGCGAAACGCGTCGTCCGCGGCGTTGCTGGTGAGCCCGGTGAGGGCCCGCGCATGGACCGCGCGGAGGTTGTCGAGCTCCGTCGAGAGCGCGGCGAGCGCCTCCGCCTCGCGCGGTGTCCCGACGGCGGCGCCCCAGCTCTCGCACAGGGCCACGAAGTGAGTGGCGTGCCTCGCGATGGCCGCGCGCTCCTCGCCCGCGTCGGCCAGCGCCTCGCTGCCGAGCTCGCGGATGATCTCGTAGAGGTGGAGCCGCACGTCGTCGGCCCGCTCGTCCCCCCGGATGAACGATTTGGCGCGCAAGGACTGGAGAACGTCGAGGACGGGCGGCGCGCCGCGATGCGCGGTGAGGTCGACGACCGCCTCCGCCCCCTTCGCGTCGAAGCCGCCCCGGAACACGCTGAGCTGCCGGAGCGCGGCTTGCTCGTGCGGCTCGAGGAGGTTCCACGACCACTCGATCGCCGCACGCATGGTGCGTTGCCGCGGGTGCTCCGGGCGGAGGCGCGACGTCAGGACCGAGAGACGCGACGTGAGGCGCTCGCGCAGCTCGTGGGGAGAGAGGACCGCGATACGTCCCGCGGCCAGCTCGAGCGCGAGCGGGATGCCCTCCAGCGCACGGACGATGTCCGCGATCACCTCGGGGTCGACCGAGCGCAGCGCCTCGTGACGGGTCTGCTCGACGCGCGCGAGGAACAGCCTGACGGCGTCCGAGTCGTGCTCGCCGGCGGCCGGCACCGCCAGCGGCCCGACCTCGTAGGCGTGCTCCTCGGGAACGCCGAGCAGCTCGCGCGACGTCACGATGAAGATCGCCGTCGGGCAGGCCACGAGCCAGCCGCGAAGGAGCGCTGCGACCTTCTCCACGGCGCGATCACACGCGTCGAGGACCAGCACGTGGCGCGGCCGTGCGAGGAAGACCGCGCCGAGATGCTCCGCTGGGTCTCGCTTCGGATCGAGCGGGACGGCGAGCGCGCGGCTGATCGCCGTGCAGGCCCCCGTCCGGTCGGACACCTCCGAGAGATCCGCGACGGCGATAAGCTCGTCGCCTGCGACGCGCGCGAGCTCGACGGCGAGCGCCGACTTGCCGATGCCGGCCGGCCCGAAGAGCGTGACGAGACGAGCCCCCGCACCGATCTTCGCGCCGAGGCGCGCCAGGTCGGCCTCACGCCCGAAGAGACGCGTCCTCGCAACGGGCCGCATCGACGAGACGTACGAGGGACGTCCCGCGCCGTCCGCGGCCGCCCGTGCCACGTCGGCGTCGTCCTCCACCGCTCGCACCGCGGTCATCAAGGCTCTAGCGACTCGCGCCATGGGTCCTCGCTTTCATGGAGCTCGCCGCGTTCATGCAAGGCGGGTAGCACCGGGGCCAGAGATCACGCCTGAAAGTTTCTGAATATTCTCGATTTGCGGGCATTTTCACCGGTCACCGTCCTTCGTGCTGCGCGACCAGGGAGACGAACGAGCCGAGCGCGTGGGCGAGCGCCGTCCGCGGATAGGGGTTCGCCGTGCGGCCGTCCTTCGTGGCGAAGGCGCGCGGAAAGGCGAGGCCCCAGTGGTGTGAGCCTAGGGTCCCCAGGAAGTACGTGTCGAGCGGCCTCTGGCGCGGATTGAGGACCGGCATGAGGCTCGGCCAGAACTTCGCGCGGTTGATGGTCACCTGCGAGTCGTTCGCCTCGATGCCGCTCGCGTCCAGGAGATCGTAGTAGTTCGTGCGGAGGCTCTTGAAGTCGATCGACGACGGGTCGTACGAGGTCGTGTTCTGCGCGTGCGGCCAGCTCTGTCCGGGCTGTCGCGTCGCGTCGCCCATCGTCCCGGTGAGGGCGAAGTAGCGGAGGTTCGTCGGCAGCGTGTGCGTGCGCCACCAGTCGAGCCGCGCGGCCGTCGTGAGCGTGTCGATGCCGGCGACCGTCTTCTTCAGCGCGGCCTTGAAGCGCTCGACGTTGGGGCAGTAGGCCGCGAGCGGGCTCGCCAGGGTGAAGACGTCATCGACCAGGAGCCGGCGCGCGAAGGTCGTCATGCGCGCGAGATCCGGCGACTCGGACGCGATCGCCTCCCACGCAATCTCCGGGTGCGAAGGGAGCTTGGTCGCTCGATACCCCGCCTTGGCGACCGCGGCAGCCCAGCGCGCGCCGTTGGCAGCCTGGATGCGGAGGCGCGTCGCCGTGGGCGTCTCGGCGGTGCAGCTCTCGAGATCGTCCCCGAGCCCGGCGAGCACCTCGATGACGTCGGCCTGCGCCGAGCCCTTGGCGCGCGCGCCGTCGGCGAGCTGCGAGCCGTAGAGGACACCGGCGAGGCTGATCACGCCGCGCAGCCTCCCCGTCCACGGGTTCTCGGAGGGCTTCTGCGTCGCCTGGGCGACGACCTCGAGCGCCGTCGCCGCGCCACGCGAGTAGCCGAGGACGTAGACGTCCTCGCTCGTGCCGACGAGCGCGAAGTACTTGCGGAGGCGACGCAGGTAGATCGCCGCGTTCTCCTCCAGCGTGCCGAGGCTCTCCAGCGAGCCGAGCGGCGGGACCATGTACGAGACGGTCACCAGCGGGCGGCCGCCGTCGTCGTCGATGCTGCCGGTGCGTACCAGCGAGGCGAGCGAGCGCGGCGCGTCCTTCACGAGCTTCGGATCGAAGGTCGTATCCGTGGCCTCGGGCAGCGCGGCCTTCTCCGCGATCAGGCGCTCCCACCGGACGCGCGCCGCGGACGTCTTCGACTGGTACACCTCCTCGAACGGCGCGACGTCGATGAACTCCCCGAAGATCCCGGGGAGCACGACGATGTGCACGGGGCGCGCCGCGAGCGCTCCCTCGACGTCGACGGTGTCGCGGATCGGCGTCTTGCGGCCGTGGTCATAGAGCGCGCTCGGACGGATGCCGCGGAAGCGGGCGTCGAGACGTGCGAGCGGTGCCGAGGGGTCGGGCTCGATCTTCGGGTCGGTCACCTCCGGGGGCGCGAGGTACACGAGCTCGTGGATAGCGTCGTCGCTCACGCCGTCCTTCCGGAGGTAGTGAGCGAAGGTATTGCGAAACGCCTTCGGGCCGAGACGCCCCAGCTCGCCGACGGCAGCGCTGTTCTCCTCGAGCGGCTCCTCGGCCTGCTCGGAGGCGCAGCCCGCGACGAGCACGACGGAGCCGCCGATGAGGACGGGCAACAGCTTTCGAATGATGCGCTTCATGGTCTCTCTCCTCGTCACTCGCCAAAGCCCTCGAACAAGCCACGCAGCGGATTCGCGGGGTCCGTGACGGCGTTTCCGATCCGCCTCTTCCGGTCGATCGCGACGCGCTCTACCGCCTCGAAGCGCCCGCTCCCGTCGTTGACGAAGAACGTCACGTCGTTGATCTGTGGCGCATCGCCCATCTGCCCCTTCGTCTCGTCGAGGTAGCGCTCGTAGTCGGCCCACGCGAAGCCCGGCCACTCCGTCTGCGGGCCGACGTCGTCCACCGCGTCACGCAGCGAATGGCCGAAGAACTCGGCGATGCGCGACCGGAACAGCGCGGGCGCATGTCCGGTCGACGCGTAGCCGTCGTGGTTGCCGAGGGTCAGGAAGATCGGGAGCCGGAGCTCCTTCAGCGTCGCGAGGATCGCTTCGGCCTCCTTCCGGTAGGTATTCGCGACCGCAGCCGGTGACACCGTCTCGGGGGAGCCGCCGTTGTGGAGATCACCGTTGAAGGTGATGAACGCCGCGTCGCGGACGGTCACGTCCGTGGAGGCGTTCACGCGCGCCACGAACTCGCGGAGCTTCGCGAGGGTCCTGTCCTCGAAGGCTGTTTCGACGGAGACCTGGGTATCCGTGACGTTCACGATCGAGGAGAGCGGACGGTCGAAGACGCGCAGCGCGTTGTAGTGGGCCTCGTAGGCCGGCGCGCCGCTCGGGGCCGCCGCGACCGAACCGTTCCGCAACACCTCCATGCGCACGTCGTAGAGCCCTGCCGGCACGTCCTTCATCGCCGCGCGATCGAAGATGGCGCGAACCGTCCAGCGCGCCTTGAACGCCTCGGGCATGTCGTCGGGGACGGCATGCACGAGGAGAGCCGAGGGCCTGATCGCGAATACGCCGCGACCGGGCGAGACCGCCACGTTGCTGTCCGTGGCCGAATCGCGCGCGCCTCGCTCGACGAGGTAGAAGGCAAGCTTGTCCTTGTCGGTCTCGGTCAGCTCGAGACGCATGAGCGACCCCTGGCCCTCCATGCGAGGAGCGAGGTGAGCGAGGAGCTCCTTCTCGAGGCGCATCACCGTGAGGAACGACTCGCCGTGCTCGGAGCGAACGAAGAGGTTCGGGTTTCCGATCGTCGGGTAGACGAGGCGATCGATGACGTGCCGGCCGTCGACGGTGAGCGGCATCACCTGCTCGTTCTCGGAGGCCTCCGCATAGAAGACGTTCGGGAGGACGCTCTCGCCCTCCGGTGACGAGACCTCCCACGGCAAATCCCGCGCGGTGGCGCGGTTGATCTCGGAGGCGACCGAGCTCGGGTCCTCGCCGGCCGAGGAGCACGCGGCCGGCGCGCATGCGAGGAGAGCGAGCGCGATCACCGCGAGGAGCGTGGAGGACGAGCGAGCGAGCATGCGATGACCGCCTCTTCAGCACGCGCTGTGCCGCGCTCCTCCCCCTGGTTTTGCCGGGGATTCCGCACGGGGGGCGCGCGCGAGCGGGATCAGGCGGATGCGCGGGGCCTCGGAGGCGCGCGATCGTCGGAGGTGCGATCGAAGCGATCCGACGCAGCGTCGATCCGATCGGCTCGGCTCGCGAGAGGCCGGGCCGGCGATCGCCGAGCAAGAGGAGGCTCACGCCGATGGCACCGCGCGTGCACGAACCTTTCCCGTGGCGTGCAGGGCGCGTCGCCACCGAGAGGACCGCGGCGAAATGGTTTCGCCGCGGTCCTCTCACCCTTTGTGGCTCGCCGTTCGCGCCTCCGAACGAACGCGTAGAAACTCTTAGTTGGCAAGGAGGCCGACGGCTGGGAGAGACGTGGCCCATGCGCCGTATCGTCCTCGTCGTTGCCCTCGGCACCATGCTCGTCACCGCGGTCGACTGCTCGGGGCCGAGCGGGGACGGTCCGCCGGTCGCGAGCGGCACCATCGCCGCCACCGAGCCGCCCGACGCCGCGCCCGCGGACACCGACGCTCGGGCGCCGACGCCGGCAGGACCAGGCTCGTTCGCCGCGCTCTGCCAGGCCACCTACGGCACGCTGTTCGACGCCTACGACGCCTGCTGCACCGCCGACGACCGCACCTCGAACCGCTACAAGCTGGTCCTCGGGCAGCTCGGCGTCTTCAAGGAGGCCTGTACTCCGCAGCTGGAGGCGAGCGCGGCGGCCGGCCGGGTGGTCCTCGACGAGAGCGCGTATGCGTCCTGCACCGGCGCGTTCGCGACCTTCTTCGCGGGCGGCGCCTGCGGCAAGGACCTGACGCCGGTCCTCGACATCGACACCGTCGTCGGGTGCGACGCCGTCGTGCGCGGCAAGCAGGGAACGGAGATGCCGTGCCTGCGCGACTACGAGTGCCTGACCGGGCTCACCTGCGTGGGCTACTCGGGCCAGAGCGACGGAACCTGCAGACCCAGCCCGCCCATCGGCGCCGCGTGCGGCGCAGGCAAGGCCGACGGGCCGGCGGCCGGCGGCGATGCCGTCGTCGCGTTCTCCTTCGGGGACCATCCGCGCTGCACGACGGGTGCAACATGCAACCGTTCGACGGGCCGGTGCGTGGCCAGCCTCGGCGCGAGCCAGCCGTGCACCGACACCGAGCAGTGCGACACGGGGCTCACGTGCCTGCTCGGCGCGTGCTCGGCCGCCCTCCCCTCCACCGCAGGCGGCGCGTGCAAGACGAACAGGGACTGCCAGGGAGCGGCGCTCTTCTGCGAGCTCGGCGCTGCCGCCTCGACCGGAAGGTGTGCCGCGAAGAAGCCGTCCGGAGCCCCTTGCACGGCGACAGGCGCGTTCGGCGGCAGCTCCTGCAGCGGGCAGTGCATCGCTCCCGATGGCGGTCCGGCGGCACAGTGCGTATCGTTCTGCGGCTCCGGCTGACCGACGGAGAAGCCCCGCGATGACTTCCCCCGAGACCAACCGCCGCCCCTCCGAGTTCAGCTACTGGGACAACGTGGGCGGCACATGGGTGCGCGCCGTCCGTCTCATGGGCCGGGCCGTCCTCGGCTTCGACCTCGCGCCGTCCGACGAGGTCGTGCGGACGTTCGCGGCGTCCTACTACGACGCCGACCCGCTCGCGGAGGCGTTCGTCGAGGAGGTCTACTTCGGACGCGGAGCCGCCGAGGGGCGCGCGATGCTCGACCAGGCGATCGCGCACGGCGTGGCCTCCGTGCCCAACGCGCCTCCCTCGCTCCTCGCCCTGTTCGAGGACATCGAGCGCGACCCCGAATGGCTCGACCCCGAGCGCATCGAGCTCGGCGCTCGCGTCTTCCGCCGCTACGGCACCGCCGTTTTCCGGTTCGCCGGGGCCATCACCCTCGAGGGCTATTCGGAGAGCTCGGTCGCGAAGCCCCTCGTGCTCACCGGAGCGTACGCGGGCGGCTCGACGAAGAAGCGGTTCCTCGAGACGGCCGCGTTCTGGATCGCCGTCTCGGAACCGGGCGGTCTGGCGCCCTCCGCGCCGGGCCGTGCTTCCGCGCTGCGCGTGAGAGTGATGCACGTGTTCGTGCGCAAGCGCCTGCTGGCACATCCCGAATGGGACGCGGCCAAGTGGGGCGTGCCGATCAGCCAGGGCGACTCCCTGCTCACGCTGATGGGCGGAAGCTTCATTCCCGGCGTCGCGATGCAGGCCATGGGCTACCGCCCGTCGACTCGCGAGATCGAGGCGATGATGCACTTCTGGCGCTACGTCGGTCACCTCATGGGGGTGAGACCGAGCTTCTACCCCGCCTCGCTGAAGGAGGCCGCGCAGCTCGCGTTCGTCACGATGGTGAAGGCGTCGCGCACGTCGGGCGACGACGGCCGGACCTTGTGCCAGTCCTACGTGAAGGCCTTCGCGCCGGACCCCGACGCCCCCTTCGCGGAGCGGATGAGGCAGGCCTTCAGCCATCGCGTGCACCTCGGCTACACGAGGTTCTTCCTCCTGCCGTGGACGTACAAGAAGAACGAGCTCCCGTCGGCGGGACTCTGGGCGCTGCATCCGCTCCTGCAGTTCCCGTTCATCTTCGGCGCCGAGACGCTCCGCCGGGCCTTCCCCGCCCTCGACGAGATCGCGGACCGGGTCGCCCGACGAAGCCGCGCGCGCTGGTTCGCACGGCACATGGGCAAGCGCAACGCGGAGTACCGGCCGGCCGAGCGCTTCACGCGCTGAACGCGGGCGTCTCGACCATGATCGAACCGTGCCCGGCCGGCGGCCGACGGCGCGATCGGAACGATCACACCTCGTAGCGAATCGCTATTTTTACGACACTTGCGCGGCCGCGCAGGGACGCGGGCAGAGCCGCGGGAGACGGCACGCTGGCTGCAGCAGGGAGAGCAATCCCATGAAGCTCTCGCTCCTCTCGTTCATCCAGCTGCCCTCGCGCTCTCTCACGGTCGGCCGCGACGCGGACTCCTTCTGCCTCTCCGGCGGAGAGCGCGTCGACCTCCGTACGCTCGGCTCGATCCGTAGGATCTTCCGGCTGCTCGTCGAGAGCCACTGCGCGAGGCCCGGTCACCCCGTCTCCATCGCGGAGATCTTCGAGGTCGCCTGGTTCGGGGAGGAGGTCGGCGAGAGCGCGCTCGGGGGCCGCCGCGGGCGCGTCTACACGGTCCTTTCGAAGCTCCGCAAGATGGGGCTCGCGTCGGTGCTCTGTCGCAAGAGCGGCGGCTACCACCTCGACCCGCACTGCCTCGTGATCACCGAGAGCTCGCTCGCGCCTCTCGACGCTCGCCTCGCCTCCTGAATCGTCCACGCCATCCACCACTCGAACCGAGGAACACTTCCATGCTCAGGGCTCGCCATCTCGTCTCGCTCGTTGCTCTCGTGGTCGCCGGAGGCGCCGTCGCCGCATGCAGCTCGGAGGCCGACGACGCCACCACGAGCGCAAGCGCCGCAACGGAGGCGAAGGACCTCGGGCCCGCGCTCTTCCGCGACGACTTCCACGCGTACCTCGAGGCGAGCGGCAGCTACTCCGACGACGACGTTCGAGCGCTCGCGTTCCTGCCGACCACCGCGGTGATGAAGCCGCGCGTCGAGGGCCGTCCGTCCTCGGCGGAGGCGCGACTCCTCGCCTACGACAAGGCCTTCACCGGCATCAAGCCGAGCGATCTCTTCGAGAACGGCAAGCGCACGCCGTTCGCAGACGAGAGCACCGAGGCGCTGGAGAAGGCCCTCGCGAAGCACCCGGTCCACATCGTGATCGTGCCGGGAATCTTCAGCGAGATGATCCCGCGGACGCCGTTCGAGGAGCTCTTCAGCGCGGACACCGCCGCGCGCCGCGAGTTCGCGGTGAAGGGCGCAAGGGTGAAGGACACGCGCCTCGTGGTGGGCGACATGCAGTGGAGCGAGCCCCACCATCGCTACGAGCCGACGCGCAGCGCCGTGCCGCTCACCGGAACGGAGCCGAACGGGGAGGACGCGCTCGTGCGCGTCGCGAGCATCGACGGCAACGACGGCAAACCCCTCGTGACGGTTGCCTACCTCAGGGCCAACCTCGGCTCGCTGGAGGACTTCGGCACGCTGAAGGAGGACAGCGACACCTACCTCCATCGGATGGACAAGTACTTCGAGGCCGTGGGCGTGCCCGACAACGTCTACCTGATGGGCTACTCCCGCGGCACCGTGACCGGGCTCGACCTCCTCGTCCGGGCGAAGAAGGAGCGGAAGCCCTGGGCCTCGAAGGTGAAGGGCTTCCTCGCGCACGCGGGCGTCGTGTACGGCTCGCAGCTCGCGGACGCGTCGTTCACGTCGGGACCTTCGACCGAGCTCCTGAACGTGCTCCAGGCTTTCGTGGGCGACGAGCCCAGGTCGGTGGTCGTCGACGGTCAGCCGGTCACCGTGCGGAACCTCGAGTCATGCCAGGACCCCGCCATCCTGACCGCGGCGGCCAACAAGGCGCTCGCGTGGCCGGGCTTCATCGCCCTCGCCGGCCTCATCTCGAGCCGCAATCCGAAGCACCCGGAGCTCGGCATCGAAGGCATCGACGCCGGGCTCCCCGACGCTGGACGCCTCTCGAGCTTCGTCGCCCTCGCCCTCGGCATCCCGCTGCCTGGCACGCCGGCAGGCGCGTCGCGGGCGGTCGTGAACCTGAAGCTCTTCGACGAGAACCACTGCAAGAACGTGGAGAGCTTCAAGACGACGGCCCGCGCGATCATCGCGGGCGCCGAGAGCCTGACCACCCGCTCGCGGATGGACTGGTGGAAGAGCCACGTCGTACCGAACGACGTGCGCTACTTCGCGCTCACCGGCACGATGGGTGATGCCTCGAGCGCCGCGAACGTCTGGGACCTGACCAGCAACGATCGCGCCTTCGACAAGGGCTCGATCGACTTCAAGTCGCTCCGCGGGAACTACTACGACTTTCTCGCGGCCAGCAAGGGCATCCAGCTGCAGGACAGCCAGGTCTCCGTCGAGCGCGGGCGCTTCTGGCCCGAGCTGCACAACCCCGGCGGCGAGAGCGCGGTCTTCAACGCCGCGCAGGCCCCCATCCAGACCTATTTCATGGGCACGATGGGCACGCACCACTGGGGCCTCGCCTTCCCGCGCGCCTTCTCGACGCACGACGGACGCGACTGCCCGGAAGCAGGCGTGACGACGAACCCGCTCCAGAGCTGCGGCAACCCCTTCCCGCGAACGGTGCTCCTGAAGACGATCGCGACCTTCGTGGCGCAGGTCGCCCTCACAGCCGACTCGCCGGGCTCGCGCTGAGCGCGGGCGAGACGCTCACTGCGACTGCGGGAGGAGGCCGTTCTTCACGAGCGAAGCGACCACGCCGTCCGTGAGGCTCTTCACGAAGTCGCCCCCGGCCTCCGCCGGATTCCTGGTCTCCAGGTTGGCCGACCACACGAGCCGTTCGTCGGAGCGTGCGTCCCAGAGCGTCGTCTCGAAGGTCACCACCTTGTCCGTCAGCACGTAGCCCCGGTCGGCGTAGCCCCAGGCTTGCCCGTAGTAGTTGTTCCAGAAGCCGCCGTAGTACGTGCCCGGAAGGATCGTCGTCTTCTCGCTGACGTTCCGGAGCGTGGCCACGAGCAGGCCATCGAAGCCGCCCTGCTTGACGGCCTCGCGAGCCGTGTCGCGGTCGGGCGGTCCGTTCGGGAACAGCACGTACGAGGGCTTCGCGACCATCTGATACTTCGCGAGCCCGGCCACGAGCGCGTCCTCGACCGAGCGCCGATTCGTCTCGTCCATCCGCGCCCCGAACACGAGCACGCTCTTCATCGGAGACGCGGTGACCTGCGCCTTCCAGACCTGCGTCACGGACGTCTGGGGGCCGCCGCTGCACCCCGTTACGAGCACGACGGCGACACCCGCCATCGAGCGGAGCGCGTGACGACGTGTAGTGGACATGGGGCAAACCTCCGTCGTGAGCGTCAGGCGTATTGAGACTCGAGCCGATTCGCGAAGCTGCGCATCCTGAACGCGAGCACGAAGAGGCTGATGCCGAAGATCATCGCGAACGAGGCGATCATCCACACCAACGCGAGCGCCCCGGCGCCCGGACGCACGATGAGCGCGGCTCCGAACGCGATCGACACGAGGCCGGCCAGGATGAGCCGCCACTCGTGCTCGATCTCCCTGCGAAGACGGATCGCCGTCACCACCTCGAGCACACCGCCCGCGATGGCCCAGACCGCGATGTAGAAGAGGAGCGACAGCGCCGTGATACCCGGGGCCATCCACGTGAGGATGCCCACGCCGATCCCGAGGAGGCCGCCGAGCAGGAGCATGCCCCAGTTGTCGCGATCCCGGCGATGGGTGATCGCGACGTAGCTCTTCAGCACTCCGTCGACGAACGCATACGCGCCGAAGAAGAGCACGAGGGTTGCGAGGGAAATGCCAGGCTGCGTGAACATCAGGATGCTGAAGAGGATCGCCACGATGCCGCGCAAGAGCAGCACCCACCAGCTGTCGGCCATCGTTCCAGCGAGGTTCTCCGTGAGTCCTTTCACCGCCATCACACACCTCCGGTCTGCCTTACCCACGGAGAACCTACGCAACACGCATGCCGCCAGTCCCAAGCTCGAGTCGGTGCCGCGGGTCGACGCTCGCGCTGCTCGAGCCCCTTCGCTGGAACGGTCGGTGCTCCGGGACGCAGGATGCTCTACCGCGCCCTCGGCCGCCTCGCGCTCTCCACTCACGTCGCCGCCCTCGCGTGTGCGGCCTGTTCGCCGTCGCCCTCCACGACGCGGACGACGAGCGCGCAGAAGTACGCCGCGGGCTCCCCGGACCTTCGCACAGTAGACAACGCGGGCTACGTCGACCCCGGCGGCCGCACACACCAGGTCAGCGCGGGCGGGACGACGACGACCGGACGAGGAGCGCCCGCGGTACCTCCGCCGCGTCGCGAGGCCGCGAGTGGACGCAGCGAGACCACGGCCACGGAGACCGCCGCTCCGCCGCCCGAGGGGATCCCCTCGTCGTCCGCAGATCCGACGGAGCTCCGCGAGCGCGCGGCACGTTCGCTCTGTGATCGCGAGAGCTACTGCGAGCGCGTCGGCGCCGGCAAGACGTTCGAGTCCTCCGACGCCTGCATGGTCGCGAAGCGTGAGAGGGTTCGTCTCGCGATGAGCAAGGGGGGCTGCCACGAGATCCGTGGCGAGGCGGTCTCCCGATGCCTGACTGCGATCCGCGGTGCCGAGTGTGGCGAGGCTGGGACGCCTCTCCCGCCGCCGACCGCGTGCACGTCGGACGTCCTCTGCAAGTGAGCCCGCGGCAGTGAGGCCCCCGGCGCACGCCGGAGGTGCCGGGGTGCGGCTCTCGACGTCGCGATCGCCAGGTACATGAGGTGGTTGCGCAGTGCACGGAGGCGCGACGTGGCGTCCCCGCACGACATGCACGGCGCGAACGCCTCGGTCATGCGTGCGCTGAGGCGCCCCTGGCCGCGAGCAGCGCGGCCTGCAGCTCGGCATGCGCGACGCGCTCCTGTCCAACGTGACGCTCGCCACGGTCCCGTCGCAGGTCAGTCGGACGCACGTCGGCACGCCGCGTGCGAACAGGGTCGGCGTGGTGCATCTGCGCACCGAAGGAGTAGGTCATGAAGCTCGCATATTCATTCGTAGCGCTCGGGGTCTCGTTGACCGCGGCCAGCATCGCAGGAGCGCAACCACTCGAGGCCGTGCCGACCGTGAATACCTCGGCCGAGCGGCCAGCGCGCGCGCCGATGGGAGCGCCGAGCAACGCGCTCGAGCTCTCCGTCGCTACCGGATACACGCAGGGGTTCGGCAACCTGAGTAGCGGCGTCGGCATGCCGTCGGTCGTCGGGCCTGGGCTCGGCGTAGATGTCGGCATCGGCTGGCGCATCGACCCACGCCTCGCCGTGGTCGGGAAGGGTCAGTACCAGGAGTTTCAGGCAGAGCGCACCTCCGCCGCGCGCGGCGTGGCCGGAAGCATCGGCGTGCAGTACCACCTCGCTCCCACGAGCCGCATCGACCCATGGGTCGAGGCCGGCGTCGGCTACCGCTTGCTCTGGGAGGCTCCGAACATCGGGCCCACCCTCACGACCCACGGCTTCGACGTGGGCAAGGTACGCGTCGGCATCGACTTCCGCGCGGACGAGAACGTGGCGCTCGGCCCCATGATCGGTGCAGACGCGACCTTGTTCTTGTTCCAGGATTTTCCGAATCTGCAGACGAACATCAGCGATCCGACCGTCAGCACGTTCGTCTACGCCGGCCTGCAAGGGCGCTTCGATATCGGCGGCCAGAGCTCGACGGGAGCGCGGACGACCGCTTCGCGATGAGTGCGTCACCACCGCGTTGGACGCGTGCTCCCCTCCGCACTGGAGAGGGCCCGTCCAACGCGTGTCGTCCCTCCCGCGCCCCGCCCTCTTCAGGCTCTGCGCAGGAGGAGCGCCCCCACGAGCCCGACGCCCGCCGCGACAGCGAGTAGCACGAGCGGTGTTGCCAGCGCGCTCGCCCCGTCGCGCGCGACACGACGCGCGGACGCCCCGAGCGAGCGCGACAGGCCTCCGTCCCCGGCCTCGCCGAGCTCGCTCTCGAGCTCCTGGAGCGCCCCTCGCGCGAAGGCGTGCGCGGCGTCCTCGGAGAACGCGCGGAGCTGCGGCGAACGCGCGAGCGCGGACGAGAGCGCGGCATCGACGGCGCGCTCGATCACCCTCGCGAGGCTCCTCTCGAAATGCTCGTCCTCCAGCCCCTCGTCGAGACCACGCATGGCGCCGCGCGCGAGCTGTCTGGCGCGCCAATCATTCGGCTCCTGGTCGGCCGGCCGCTCGCGTAGAGCGTCGACGACGCCGAGGCCGACCTCTCGGCCGACCGTGCGCAGCTCCGCGCCTAGGCCGACGCGGAGTCGCGAGACGGAGGAGCTGAGCTTCTTCATTCGGTTCACCTTCTTCATCGAGGCGGCGGTGTGGAGCTCCGACCTTCGAGATCCCGCGCCCAGTCGAGGAAGCCCGCGGCGTACAGAGCTCGCGCGCGCACGGTCAGCTCGGGGCTCTTCTGCTGGAGGGCGGCGACGAGATCCCAGAATCCCGACGCCTTCTCCGCCTGGCGCACGAATGCGGCCACGTCGATGTCGGGGGCGACGTCCTTGCCGACGGCCTCGAGCAGGAGACCGCGTACGCCGTCCGGTACGGCATACGCAGCGCAGCGATCGCGCGAGAATGTCCACTTCATGAGGAGCGGCGTGCGCAGCCCCGGGACGCGTCTCGCGTAGTCGGTGAGCAGCTCGACCCACCAGCGCGTGTGCCCGAGACGGATGGAACCGAGCGCGCCCGCGATCACGAACGCGAGCGCGTCGATGCGATCCACCCAGTCTTTGGCGAAGAGCTCGGCCTTCAGAACGACGACGGCTCGCCGCCCGAAGACCGAATATGCGACAGCCGGCCACTCGACAGTACGGCTGACGTAGAGCGCGGGAACGTCCTCGATACCGAGCTTGCGACACACGTCGAGAAGCCGCGCATGGAGCTCGGGGAACTGATCCTCCCCGACGCGCACGCCGTTCGTCCGTGCGGCATGCGCCCTGATATGGCGGCCGATGGGCGCGGCAGGAAGGGCGACGAGCGCGGCGATCACGATGGCGCGAAGCCAGGCTGCGCGCTTCTCGATGAGCGGGTGGGCGTCGAGCCATGCCGACCCTGCGAGAACGACCGCGATACCGAACGCGACGATCACGAGGTTGGAGCCAATACAGAGAGCGAGCGCGGCGGTCTCCCCGGGACAGCGCAACCACTCGACCAACACGCCTTCGGGCGCAGCTGCATCATGTGGAGGCGAGGTGACCACCGAGCTCATGAGCTTCTCCTCCGTCCTTCGGCCGCGCGTCGCACGAGCGACTTGCAAAGAACGTGTCGCCGATTCAACCGTCGCTGCGACCTTCGTGGGGGGGGCTCGCTCGTGTCTCATTGACTGTGAAGCGACGCGTGTCGACGTTCGTTCATCGAGCTCCGTAAGCATCGACCCCCGAGGAGATTGTGATGAGGATCGCAGTTGCGCACGCGCCTTGGCCGATGCGACGTCGCGCGCTCACCGTCCGTGGCGTACGTCACACGTGCGCGTTCGCCGCGGTGACGGCCGCTGCGTCGATGATGCCTTCGCTCGCCTTCGCGCAGCCAGCGACCGAGCCGACCGAGCCAGTCCCCGTTGTCCCCGCGGCACCAACGACGGAGCCTCCGACGGCAACGCCGCTGCCGCCCGTGGGCGACGCGACCTTCATCACGAGCGTGCCCGAGCCGGCGAAGAAGGAGGAGGAAGGCATCGAGCGGACGCTCGGGAACCACGTATTCATCTTTCCGACGGAGGTGACGCCGTCGCTCGTGACGACGTACGTGGGGCTGCGCCTTCGCCTCGGCTCGAACAGCGCGGCCAACGTACCAACGGTGGTCGGCAACACGACGATCGATACCCTCACGCTCGCCGAGGGGCTCGACCTCGGCATCAAGCTCACCGATTGGCTCGGCATCTTCGTGACCGGCGGAGTCAACGCGCTGGTCGGGACGAACCTCAGGGCGCTGACCTACGCCGGCGCGACCTACGAGACGGGCGGCTCGGGCGGCGCCGTGCTCCGTCTCCTTCGCAACGATCGCACCGGAACCCAGCTCTCCCTCCGCGCGCAGGGCAGCTATGCGAAGGGACAGGTCTCGACGCTGTTCCCGATCTTCGACCAGCCACTCGGGTCGTTCGTGGACGCCTTGCAGGGAGATCTGGGCGAGAGCATCAAGACGCCGACCACCAGGGTGACCGGCTCGGGCGCTCTCGCGTTCACGCAGGGCTTCGGCAAGTTCTTCGGGCTCCAGGCCTCGGCCGGCCTGGGCGTCGGCCGTGTCGAGCTCGAGCCGTACGACCGCGTTGCACGGGTGCGAAACACGCAGACGGAGAGTGAGCTCACGTACGCGTTCGGCGCGGCGCCCTCCTTCGACTTCAACGCGTTCAGCGTCCCGATCGCGGTGATGCCGGAGTACGTCCTCTCGCGGCAGGCGAGCACCGCCGAGATTCGCGGCGCCGGGACGTTCGACACGCAGCACACGCTGGCGCTCGGCGTCTACTACTCGGGCCGACCGAATCTCCAGATCGGTCTCATCGGAAGAACGGTGCTCGGCACGAACGGTCTCACGACCGCCCAGGGCACGTCCGAGACGCCGACGTTGACCGCCGGGGAGTTCATCCTCCGCTACGTCTGGTGACCTCGCCTCACGCGTGGGCGGCGGTGCTCCGCGCCGCCGACCGCCGCCGGCGACGCGCGACGATCAGCTGATACGGAACGCCTGCAACCGCGCGCAGGATGAGGAACAGGCCCACGATGCCGCTCACGTTCTGCAGCCCGGGATAGCTCGCGTGGATCACGGCGAGCGCGAGCACCGGGCTCCCCGTCATCGCGATGGTGCCGACCGCGTTGCGGTCGTCCGCGGCCTCTCCAGCCACGAGCTCGCCGAGCGCCGCGCTACCGAGGACGATGAGCACCATCGCGATCAGCGCGGGCACAGTGAGACGATTCAGCGTCTCGAAGCTGGCCTTGAGGAGAAGCACAGCCGCGACGAGCAGCGCTGCCGTGCCCATGGCGGCGAACACCGGGGCCGCCTTGTCGGCAAGGCGCGGCGACGCACGACGCGCGAGGATGCCGGCGGTGAGCGGGAGGAGCACCTTCAGCAGGAAGACCGTGAGCAGCGCGACGGGGGTGACGTCGAGCGCGCTCCCGAGGATCGGATTGGCGATCAGGAGCCAGATCGGCACGAGCGCGGGCGCGAGAAAGCTCGCGACCACGACCAGTGTGAGCGCCGTGACACCAGCCCGATCGTCCTTCTTTATGAGCCTCGGAGCGACGAGCGGAGCCGCCGGACACGCCGCGAAGATGACGAAGAGGGACGCCATCCGCGGCGGCAGCGCCAGTACCTTCGTCACCACGATCGTGAGGACCGGAACGGCGACGAAGAGGACGAGCAACGCCCGCGTGTAGAACCAAGGGCGCTCACGTGCGGCGCGAATCACCGTCCCCGGGTCGGTTCGCAGCCCGACGGAGAGCATGAAGAGCTCGACCAGGTGAGCGACGAGGAACCGAACGATCTCGTGCGCCATGAAGTGACTCCTCTCGGCTCGCCTGCCGGGGCTACGGCGGATTGACGACGACGTACGAGACGCTCGAGCCGCTGTAGACGGGCTGGTAGTACGTCGACCCGCAGTGCTGGTAGGAGACGCCACCCATGGCGACCGCGCTGCAGCCGGACGAGGGAATCGTGGCGACCATCGTCCCGACCGCGACGACGGCCGCGGTCGTGACGGCCGCCGCGGCGATGGGATGCCCCCAGCGGTCGTAGTGGTCATAGTGAGAGTCCACGTGAACGTCGCGGTCGACGTTCACGTTCTGATTCACGTTCACGTTCCGGTTGACGTTCCCGTTCTGGTTCACGTTCCGGTTGACGTTCCCGTTCTGGTTCACGTTGCGGTTCGCGTTGGCGTTCGACTGCTGCACGTTCGTGCGCGCGCTCCCGCCCCCACCCCCCGCACGCGCGGCGCCGCCCCCTCCACCACCGCGCGCACCACCGCCGCCGCCGCGTTGCGCGCCAGCGTCGGGAGCGGAGGCGACGAGCGAGAGGGCGAGGCCTACCGCGCTCATCCAGAGCGCCGGTCCTGTGAAGCGGTGACTCGTATTCATGACGGCTGCAGTCCTTTCTTCGGCTCGTCGGGCTGGGTCACTTGCCGGACTTGGCCTTACTGTCCTTGGTTTCGCTCGGCGACTTGGCCTGAACCGGCGCCTCGCCGAGGGCACGAACGCGAATCGCCACGGCGCCAGGCGGCGGCTTGAACTCGAAGTCGGCGTCCGCGATCTTCGGCGCCGTATTCCAGGCGAGCACGGCTTCGTACTCGGGCGCGGCCTCGACGCCCCGCGTCGTCACGACGATCTTCTTCGGCAGGAGCGAGCCCTTATCGATCCAGAGCTGCCAGTCGACGGCCTTGGTACGGAACGCGAGCTGGTCGCACTCGACGCCGCCGACGCGGCTCGTGCCGATGACGCCGGCCTCCGTCGCGTTCTTGCCCACGTCCGTCCCGGCCGCCATGTAGAGGAGGTCCGTGAGCGGGAGCTCCACGTCGTAGTGCGACGTGACGGCCTCGAGGGTGTCTCCGATCGTCGCGGCTCCGGGGATCGTCGCATAGAAGTTCTGGGGGGTCGTGAGGAGCGAGACGCTCCTCCCGTCGTAGACGAAGAGGCGGCGGCCCTCGTCCCCCGACACCTCGGCGCGCATGCGGTCCGGCTTCTTGACGAGGAGGTCCTCGGTCATCGTCCTCTTCACCTTGAATCCGTCCCGGACGACATCGTCCTTCGTCGCGTCGGCGTGGACAGAGAAGACCGTCAGCGCCTTCATCTTCTCGGCGCTGCGCTTCAGCAGGTCCATGGCCCTCGGATCGATCGCGGGTGCCGATGCCGCCGGCGCCGCCGGGGCCGATGCTGCCTGCGCCGGAGGGGCCGCGAGCGCGTGCGGTGAGCTCGCGAGCTGCACGGCACCGAATGCGAGCGGTACCGAGAGCGCGACGTAGAGCAGCCTGGGCACATGGTGGATCTCGTGCATCGGGAGTCTCCTTCTTCTTCCCCCTCTTCTTGAAGCAAGGAGCGCACCGCGGCGTCAGAGCGCGGCCGCCTTCGCCTTCGCCTCCGCCTCGATCAGCAAGACGAGCGCATCCGTCATGCTGAGGTGAGAGAAGGCCTGCGGGAAGTTCCCCAGATGCCGTCCCGAGCGCGCGTCGATCTCCTCCGCGAAGAGGCCGAGCGGGCTCGCGAACGCGAGGAGCTTCTCGCAGAGCCGTCGGGCGCGCTGGAGCTCGCCGATGTAGACGAGCGCCGAAACGAGCCAGTAGGAGCAGATGCAGAACGTGCCCTCCTCGCCTTCCAGGCCGTCGTCGGTCTCGTCCACCCGATAGCGGAGGACGAGACCGTCGACCGTGAGCTCGTCGGCGATCGCGAGGACCGTGTCGCGGAGGTGCGGGTCGGTCGGCGGCAAGAACCCGAGCGTCGCCATGAGCAGGTTCGACGCGTCGAGGCCGTTCGAGCCATAGAACTGCGTGAAGACGCCGCGCTCGTCGACGCCGTTCACCAGGATGTCGGCGCGGATCTCCTCGGCGAGCGCAGCCATGTCGTCGGCGTACTCCTTCTCGTCGCGCATTCGCCCGAGGCGGGCAGCGCCGTTCGCCGCGACCCAGCACATGACCTTCGAGGACACGAAGTGCTTCGGCTCCCCGCGGACCTCCCAGATCCCGCGATCGGGCTCGCGCCAGTGCGCGCGCATGTCCTCGACGACCCGCTTCACCACGCGCCAGGGCCCTTCGGGGACACGCCCCATCCGGACTGCCTGGAAGCCGATCAGCCCCACGATGTTGCCCCAGACGTCGTGCTGCTTCTGGTCGTAGGCGCCGTTGCCGATGCGAACCGGGCGTGCCCCCTCGTAGCCGCGAAGGTGCGGGAGCGTCTTCTCCTCGAGGTTCGTCTCTCCCCCGATGCCGTACATGATCTGGAGCCCGCCACCCCCCATGAGCGTGTCGTTGAGGAACAGCGTGTAGTCGCGCGCTTCGACGTCGTAGCCGAGGCGCTCGAGCGTCCTCAGCGTGTAGACCGCGTCTCGGAGCCACGTGAAGCGATAGTCCCAGTTTCGGCTCCCGCCCGGCGTCTCCGGCAAGCTCGTGGTCGCCGCCGCGAGCAGCGCGCCCGTCGGCGCGTAGGTCAGCCCCTTGATCGTGAGCGCGCTCCGCTGCAGGTGCGTGCGCCACGGGTGGTCGGGGAACTTTCCGAGGTCGAGCCACCGTTGCCAGTAGTCGACGGTCTCATCGATGCGCGTGCGGGCTTCCTCGAAGGTTCGTGGGGACGCGAGCTCACCCCAGGAGAGCGCCGCGAACACGCGGTCGCCCTGCTTGAGCAGCGTACGGGCACGCGCCGAGCGTGGCTCGAGCCCCAGGTGGAGGTCCGTCGTCAGCAGGAGGCTCGGCTGCTTCGAGTCGGAGGTCGCCCTGGCCTCACCGTAGCCCTCGCTCGAGTAGGCCCACTTCGGCGGCTTCGCGCCGTACTCGAAGATGGGGCTGCAATCGAGCTCGAGCTCGACATGCCCATACGTGCATTCGATCGTCCGAACCATCATCGCCGCGGCCTCGAAGTCGGGCGGCGCACGCCGGAAGCCCTCGGCGCGCTTGGCGTGGTGACGCCACGGCGTCATGCACAACGCGTCTCGCACGACGAGCCACCCGGTCGAGGTCTGCCACACCGTCTCGAGGACGAGCGTGCCCGGAACATACTCGCGCCGCATGGGCACCGCGATACCGACGGCGCCCACGCGAAAGCTCCCGGCGTCTCGATCGAGCATCGCCGAGAAGACGCTCGGCGCGTCGTGACGAGGAACACATAGCCACTCGACGTTGCCGTTCGGAGCAACGAGCGCGTTCACCTCGCAGTCCGAAAGGAACGCGTAGTCGGCGATCGGTGGAAACGCACTCCGACGGAGACTCGGCTCGATCGGGGCGCTCGGACGAGCAGGCGCCTTTCGCTCCGGGAGCACGCGCGACCGCGGCGTCGCGCGGAGCTGCTTGTGCTCGCCATGACCGCGAGTGTGGGGCCGCACGGAGTGTCCGTTCGTCTTGTGGGGCATTGCCCGGGCGACGCAAGACACGTTCCCCCTGCCGCGGATTCACCGGGCAGAGGCCGAGGCTGGGATGGGCTGCATGATCTGCCTGACGGCGTGGGTGAGCCGCTCGTCCTTCACGTCCCCGCCCGGGAATGCGTCGTGAGCGAAGCCGTGGAACATCGTCTTGTCGGTCGCCCGCTCGACGATGTCGATGACCAGGGCGCCCTCGACCTCGACCTTCTCGGGCGCGCCGGCCAGAGCTGCGGCGCCGGACGGCTGATCTTCGACGGTGCGGCTCCCCGTCGAGATGCGGACGACGAGCTCACCGCTCGGGTCGAGGACGTAGCTGCGCTTGTCAACCGCCTACCAGTCAGAAATCTCGGATCGATTCCTTGGCGTCAGGTGCCAGATCGCTGACGTTGGCTGACGCCATACGCCAGAGGC
>Ga0105047_10000026_pt1 | contig 166234 bp, 153 predicted proteins | sample MAT04_FD_78384 | JGI IMG/M metagenome (GOLD analysis project Ga0105047, IMG submission 78384) | Freshwater microbial communities from Lake Fryxell liftoff mats and glacier meltwater in Antarctica - MAT-04 (megahit assembly) | ecosystem: Environmental > Aquatic > Freshwater > Ice > Liftoff...
CAAGACCAAGGCCAAGGGTCTTTCCAGCAAGGACTCCGAGGCCGTGGCGGGGATTGAGAGGAAACTCACCTCCCATCTCGGCGCCCGCGTGGCCGTGCTCCACACGGCCAAGAAAGGTCGCATAGTCATTGAATACCAAGGGAATGAAGATCTTCAGCGCCTGCTTGAAAAACTCGGCGTTGAGACCTGAGGGATTGAGGTAGGGCGGGTCGCCGACCCGCCATGGCTCGCAACCCCGCGATTGACAAAACCCGCGCCCGCCTGATTTTCTGACCCTTTCATATGAGCATTTTCATCAATATTCTGACGGTGATCCTGATCGTCGTATCCCTTTTTCTCATCCTCGTCGTGCTGGCCCAGAAGGCCAAAACCGACGGTGGCGTGGGCGGTGCGCTTGGCGGCGGCATGACCGAGGCAACCTTTGGCGCCGATACCAGCAACGTCCTCAGCAAGGCGACCATCAACGCGGCGATCGCCTTCTTTGTCCTCAGTTTCGTGCTTTACCTCGGCCACATTTACGTGCGGAAGCACGCCGCCGCAACCGGTGATGCCCTCCCGACCATCGCGGCCCCCGCTACGCAGCCGGTGACACTGCCGGCTCCCGCCCCGGCGACACCGAACAAGCCCTGAGCTCCGCGCCCATGCCGGAGTCGTTATTCGCGCCCGCTGTTTCTTGGCGGGCGTTTTTAATTTCTGCGCTGCTGGCGCTCCCCGTGGCGGCCGCACCCACCTCCGGGGGCTCGCAGGCCACGCCCTACGTGCAATTCGGCGCACCCGATCAGGCGGAGGGCCGCCGGGTGCTCGCGCAGTTCCGCCAGGCGGGCATTGCGGGCGAATATTACCTCGAGTTCGATTTACGGGTGCTGCCGCGTCGGGGGGATGAGCAGGTGTTTCACGGTAAACTCTGGGGCGGACGAAACGGGGAGGGTGCCGTGGTCCGCGTGGCCGTCGCCGATGCGGCGGGTCATGAACGCCGGCTGCTCATCCAAAGCGGAGAAAACTCCGCGATCTGGCGCAGCGATTCGGCCTCGGACACGCCCCATGCCGTGGAGTCCTTCGAACCGCTGGTGCCGGGGGTGGAGCTGACGGCCTTCGAGCTCCAGATGCCGTTCCTCTACTGGCCCGATGCCGTGCTGGAAGGCGTGCAGCGCATCCGCAGCCGGCCGGCGCATGTGTTTCTGTTTCGTCCCACTCCCGCGTGGGCCGCGCAACATCCGGAGATTTCCGGCGTGCGCGCTTATCTCGACACCCAGTTCAACGCGCCCGTGCAGACCGAGCTGCTCGGCCCGCGCGACGTCGTGCTTCGGACCCTCTCGCTCGTGGACCTCCAGAAGATCGGCGACCAATACATCGTGAAGTCCATCGACCTCCGCAACGAGGCAACGCGTAACAAGACCCGGTTTCAGGTCACCGGCGCCGCCGTGGGACTCGAGTTTTCGCGCGTCGTGTTTGAACCCGTTCACCTCAGCGATGCGTTGGAGCCGCCCGCGGCTGGCAAGCTGGTACGCGTCGCCCCATGAGCCGCGCTTCGCCGACCCGCGCCGTCATCTTCGATTTGGATGGCACGCTGGTGGACAGCATGCCGCTGGTGCTCCGTGCCTTTGCCCACGCGCTGCTGCCGTATTGCGGCGAGCTCACGCCTGAAGCCATCACTTCACATCTGGGCGGGCCGCCTGATCGCATGTTTCGGAAATTGATCGCCGACGAGAGGAATGTCCCCGAGGCGATGCAGCGCCTGATGGACTACGACCTGGCCAACTGGAGGCTGATCCAACCGTTTGAGGGCATGCACGCGTTGCTGGACCATTTGGAACGCGAGCAACAGTCACTGGCCCTCTGGACCGGGCGCGAACGCGAGTCGACCGAGCTGATTTTGAAGGAGCACGGCATCACGCCCAAGCTCGACGTGTGGGTATGCGGCGACGACTTGCCCACGCACAAACCGCATCCAGGGGGATTGGAGGAAGCGCTGCGTCAGCTGGCGGTGGCGCGCGACGAGGCCCTCTTCGTCGGCGATGCCGACGTGGATGTGCTGGCGGGCTCGGCGGGTGGCGTACGCACGCTGCTCATTGCCCACGATCGCGTGATTGACCCGGCGATTCGGGCGAAGGCGTGGCGGACGGTGGCAACCCCGGCAGAAGCTTATGCGATCGTCCAAGTCGAGGTGTCGCGGGCCTGAGATGCTCTCCGTCCTGCGAGGGACATTCAGAACTCGCGGACAACCTGACGCAAATCGGGGTTGAGGCGGACAACATTGCGCGCCGGAATTGCCGCGTAACCGGACTCTTCCTGGCGGATCGACTCGAGAATTGGGGTGTTAGCGGGCTTGGCATGGGCCCACGCGGCGTTGCTGCGCGGGCGCGGGGCGTTGTCATTAGTGCCGACCCACGGCACCCCGGCGGCCGTATAGTCCGCCGGCGTTGGCGGCTTCTGGGGCGGCCGGATGCCCGTGAGGCGCTGCCAGTCGGAAGCGAGGCAGAGGTGGGCAAAACAGCGGCTGGCGAGCGAGGTATCCCATGCCGTGATACCGTAGTGATCCGCCATGACTTTCAGGCGGATTTTTCCGCCGGACCTGACGGTCCAGCCCGGATCGCTGGAGGCATCCTGCGGCGGCTGCTTGATGCGGTGGCGGATGGGCGTCATGAGTTCGTCCCAACGGCGGTTCAGCTTTTCCTTGAGAATCTGTCGCCAGAATTCGGCCACGCTCAACGGCACGGCCTGCAACTGCAGTCCACCCCAACGCTCCTCGCCCGACAGGGCGTGTACGCCAAGCAACCCCTGGCAGAGTGGCTTGCCGACAAACTGCCGGACAATCTCCGGGCCGGCGTGGAAACCGTCGAGCCACGGCTGAGCGCCCAACACCACGTAGTTTTGGGGCGTGGGCTGGAGCATGGGCGCCCAGGTTTCACCCGAAACCGCACATTTGCCGCCGGTGCCGATCCGCAAAGCCATCGGGTAGTCGCCGTGGAAGCCCAGCCACAACGCCTCCGACGGGTGCATCGGCATCATAATGCCGCCGCGCAATTGCCAAGCGTCGGGCACTCCGCTGAAATCGTCCACCGGATAAACCGAAAATCGGCCGAGTCCCAGTGGCATGGGGTAGTCCTTGCCGTTTTCCGGCATCCGCAGGGAGCGGTGGAAAGAAACCGACGCACTAATTTTGGGCAGACAGGCCGCAAACGTCCGGTGGATTTCCTCCCGCGACGAGGGAAGCATGTTTTTCTCCTCGATCGTCGCGCTGTCCAGCCGCTCATCCACCCAACCGCGCACGCGCACGCGCAACTGCTCGCGCAGCTCCGGAAAGGCAAAGATCAGTTCGTCCGACTGGAGTTCGATCACGTGGTTGAAGGAGACCGGGCCCACGGGTGGAGGCCGTGGCGACTGTTGCGTAGCGGCTGGCGTGCCAGTCCGTCAATCTTCCTTCCACTCCGCGCAGCCCGGCGGACGCCGGCCAACCCGGCTCTCACCCTTACTTCAACACCTGCTCGGTGGCGGCGTCAAAGAGGTGCGCGGTGTCCATGCGCAACGTCACCTTGACCTTCTGGTTGACCTCAAAGCGGTCGGTCGGTCGCACGCGGGCGATGAACGAATGGGCCCCGGTGTCGAGATACAGGTAGGTTTCGGCGCCCATGGGCTCGGAAACTTCCACGGTAACCTCGATCGTGTGGGCGGGATTGGGCGAGGAGAGGGTGAGCGAGTCCTGCACGTCCTCGGGCCGGATGCCGAGCACGATAGCCTTGTCGACGTGCGAGGCGGCCTTGGCGGCGAGCGCCTCACCCAGCTGCACGGTGATCGGCGTGCCCTTGTCGTTGGCTTCGATGAACGAGAGGTGATTCCCGGCGCGCTTGATCGTGCCCTTGAAGAAATTCATCGGCGGGCTGCCAATGAAGCCGGCGACGAAAAGGTTCTGCGGATGGTTGTAAAGTTCGAGCGGAGCGGCGACCTGCATGATGTTGCCGTCCTTCATGACGCAGATGCGGTCGCCCATCGTCATGGCCTCAACCTGGTCGTGCGTGACATAGATCATTGTCGCGCCGAGGCGCGCGTGGAGCTTCGAAATCTCGGTCCGCGTGGAAACGCGCATCATGGCGTCGAGGTTCGAAAGTGGCTCGTCGAACAGGAATACCTTGGGCTTGCGCACAATGGCGCGGCCGACGGCGACGCGCTGGCGCTGGCCGCCAGAGAGGGCCTTCGGCTTGCGCTCGAGGTAGTCGGTGAGCCCGAGCATCGTGGCGGCCTCGCGCACGCGGGTGTCGATTTCAGCCTTGGGAAACTTCCGCAGCTTCAGGCCAAAGGCCATGTTGTCGTAAACCGACATGTGCGGGTAGAGCGTGTAATTCTGGAAAACCATCGCGATATCGCGATCCTTCGGGAGGACGTTGTTCACCACCCGGCCATCGATCGTGATCGTGCCGCCCGAAATTTCCTCGAGACCGGCGATCATGCGGAGCGTGGTGGACTTGCCGCAGCCGGACGGGCCAACCAGCACCATGAACTCGCGGTCCTCGATCGTCAGGTTGATACTGTTGACCGCCCGGACTCCCGGGCCGCTCTTTTCCGCATACGTTTTGACGAGGTCTTCAATGATTACTTTGGCCATGGGGTAGGGAAGAAACTTCCCGTGAAAATCGGGCAATCCGGGTCTGAGTCAATTTTTTACGCAGGCAAATTTTCGTTGCTCCGCCTTGCTGGCCCCGCCTCGATATCGCCCGGTTTGCGCCTCTGCCGCCGATCCCGCCATGGCTCCCCGTTCCAAAAATAATTCCGCCCCGGTAACCTTCGACCTGCCGCTGCAACTGATCGCGAAGATCAAGGTTGCCCGCAAATCCCGCGCCCTGAAGACCACCAGCGAGGTGGTCCGGCTCGCCATCGAGCAATTTGATTTTGAGGCCTGCACCCCGGCCCACGTGCCCCACCAGCAGATTTCCGTGCGGGTCGCCGGGCCACAGCGCGCGATGTTGAAACGCTACGCGCGCAGCAAGGGCGCCAGCGTGGGGGAATTGCTGCGCCTCGCGCTGGAGGGACTCCCCCTCAAGCCGGCCCGCGGCGCGCGCCGGAGCTGAGGCGGCCGGAATTGAGAGAGCGCCGGACCCCAGCGCAGGGCTTGCCAACGACCGCCACGCTTCTTTTTAGTGGCGGACGCACCATGACCACCGCTCCGCGTCCGCTTTCCATCTGGGCCCGTAACATTTCGCCTTCGCCGACGCTCGCCGTTGATGCGAAGGCCAAGGCGATGCTCGCGGCCGGCGAGGACGTCTGCAGCTTCGCCGCGGGCGAGCCGGACTTCGATACGCCCGAGCACATCAAGGAGGCCTGCATCGCGGCACTCCGCGGGGGCAAAACCAAGTATGGCCCGACCCCCGGCATGGAGTCGCTCCGCGCCGCCATCGCGGAGAGCTACGCCACCAACTACGGACTCAAGGTCACGCCCGCGCAGGTGGTCGTCAGCCCCGGCGGCAAATACTCCTGCTACCTCGCCATCCTCGCGACGTGCTCGCCGGGTGACGAAGTCATCATTTCCGCGCCCTACTGGGTCAGTTATCCCGAGATGGTGAAACTGTCTGGCGCGACGCCGAAGTTCGTGCTCACCACCGACGCGACCGGCTTCAAGATGAGCCCGGCCCAGCTGGAGTCCGCCATCACGCCGAAGACGCGGATGGTAATCCTCAATTCGCCTTCGAACCCGACGGGCGCAGTTTACACGCGCGACGAGCTGGCGGCAATCGTCGCCGTCGCCGTAAAGCACAACCTCTACATCCTGTCGGACGAAATGTATGAGCATCTCGTCTATGACGGCGCAAAGCCCGTCTGTGTCGCGACGCTCAGTCCCGAAGCCGAGGCGCGCACGCTGATTGTGGCCGGTTTTTCCAAGACCTATTCGATGACCGGCTGGCGGCTCGGTATGCTCACGGCGCCCGCGGCCCTCACCAAGGCATGCGTCGAGCTGCAGAGCCAGATGTCCTCGAACCCGACCTCGTTCGCGCAGTTTGGCGCGTTGGCCGCACTGACCGAGAAGGAAAAAACGGCCGCGTCACTTAAGACGATGCTCACGGCCTTCGACCGCCGGCGCAAATTCCTGCACGCCGGGCTCAACCAGATCCCGGGCGTCACCTGCCTTCTCGCCGAGGGCGCGTTTTATCTTTTTCCCAACATCTCCAGCTTCGGTCTCACGAGCGTTGATTTCTGCGCGAAGCTGCTCGAGCAGGAAAAAGTCGCCGCGGTGCCCGGCTCGGCGTTCGGTGCCGAGGGATATCTGCGCCTCAGCTACGCCACCTCGGACGAGATCATCAAGAAGGGCCTCGAGCGCCTCGCGCGCTTCTGCGCCGGGCTCAAGCCCTAGCCCTCGGCCATTCCCGTGCCCGGTGTGGGGGTGGCCGAATTCCTGCCTTGTTGACAAACGGCACCATGTCTTTTTTGTCGGCCCACGTGTTCCGCTCTCTCCCGCCGATGGCGACCGGCCCCCATTTCAAGCAGGTCGCAACGAGTTACATGTTTACCTGCGTGGCTTTCGTTTTGCTCCCCTGCGCCGCGCCGCTGAACGCGCAGGTCGCGAGCGACCTCGGGATGACGTCAAGCGAAGCGGAAACCGGACAGGCAACTACCGCCACCATGTCGCACGCGCGCAACATGGTCTCCGCGTCGTTTGCCCACTTGGCGCATGAGTTGCCGGCGAATCGCCTTCACGGAAACCCACTGGGTTTCAACGATCAGTTTTTGGCTGAGACCGGAGATGCCGCTGGCGCTCCCGGCTTTTTTGCTACCGGTGAATTTGCGGGCGGGGTCGCGGATGGAGCGAGTGGGGCGAGCAATACTTTCACGGTCGCTTCCGGCCCCATCGCGGGCGCCATCTCGGGGTTCAAGGCGGCGTGGAACCGGGGCGAGTGGGATTTGTATTTGTCAGGCTATGCCTGGCACCTGCCGGGCTCCTACACGGCCGCAAGGCGGAGCAAGTTGAATTCGACGACGTGGGGCGGCGGATTTGGACGTTCCATCGGCGATGACCAGGGCAACCGGCATTCGATCTTCCTGATGGCAACACAGGACTCACATTATAAGCCCGAATACTTCGCGGCGTATTGCTGGCAGCATCCCCTGCTTCCTGACAGCGCCGTGCAGTTGGATGTCGGGCTCTCGGCGTTTTTATTTTCCCGGGTGGATGTCGAGGACGGCATCCCGCTGCCTGGCTTACTGCCTTATCTGGCCGTCGGCTCAAAGCGGACTCAGGTGATGATCCTGTATGTCCCGCCCATCGGCCGACCTGATCGGCGGGCAGACGGTTTACTTCTTCGCGCGTGTTCGCCTGTGAGGTCAAGCGCAGTGAGAGCCCGACGGGCTCACGCTGGATGAAATTCGCTAGAGCGTAGAATTGGCGGGCCGCCCGCCCCGCGAATGCTGGGTGAAACGCGAGCGCGCCATCGCGCTTTCCGAGCGGACATTCCGTTTCGACCCGGCACCCTCACCATGTATGACCTGACCCTGTCATTGCCCAATCAACCCGGTGGTCTCGCCACGATGGGGGGAGATCCTCGGTCGCGCTGGGGTGAGCTTGGAGAGTGGTGGCGCGTGGGTGGTAGATGCCCGTGGCGCCGCGCATTTCCTGGTCACCGACGGTGACGTGGCGCGAAGGGTATTGACTGCGGCCGGCATTACCGTGGATGCCGTGCGCGAAGTGATTGTGCAAAAACTTGAGCAGGGCGTGCCCGGCCAGCTGGGAAAGCTGACGCGCCGCATGGCGGAGGCCGGCGTGAACATCGAGGTGCTCTACAGTGACCACGCGAACCAGCTGGTGTTGGTCGTGGATGATCTCGTCAAGGGCCGCGCGGTGGCGGAGGCATGGATGGCCGAGCGCAGCGCGCGTATCCGGATTAAGTGATCAGGTCCTTCCGAGAATCCGAAGGCAGAGCGTTTCACCCCGGTTGAAATCGCGACAGGTTTGCGGACGGTCTTCGTAGATCGTGCAAAGCCGCGTCACCGGATCGAGCGCGACGCACGCGCCATTGCTGTTTTGGTCCATGCAACGCGCACCTGCATGCTCAACGACTAGTTCCTCCGGCACGATATCACCCGCCCGCAGCTCCACCACCAGATGGCAGCAGCGGGCACAGCCGGCGCAGGTCGGAATGTCGGGGTGTTCAGTGATAGACGCCACGACGACAGCGCCGTCGTCGCTTGGCGACCTTTAGTTCATGCCCGCCCTAGACAGACGCTACTCAATGCGTCCGGTCGTCGTCGTGATGGTCATTGCGACGATCATCCTAGCCGCGGCCCTTCTCCGCCGGTTTCCAATTGCGCGGATAATTCCGGATTACGGCGCCGTGGTGCCTTTCCGGTGAGTCATGGAAATCCATGCGCACCGACGGCGACGAATGGAGTACATTCACCGCCACTCTGGGCGGAGCGGGGCGCCAAGCCCAGGCGTTGCCATTGCGATAGCCGTATTGGTGACGGCGATGCTGTAATAGACTTCATACTGCGGGTAGTAGACGTAATCGTCCTGCTCCACGACGACCACGCGGGGCGGTTCCTGGTAAACAGTCCGGCCGCGCGACGTTTCGTAGGCACAGCCGGTGGTGAGCAGCACGGAGGCTACGAATAGACCGGAAAGCGAGCCGCTTAACCCTTGGGCGAGAAAAAATTTAAGGGTCATGGTGACAGGATACTCTGGTAATCAAGGCTTCGCCATGGGGCTAAAGACCCACTCTCTCAGGTCACTTCTTTTTTGCCGGCGGCTTTTGAAGTTGGGTGATTTGGGCTTCGGCCTTATCCAATTTGTCCTGCGTCTCAGCCAGCTGTGCCTTGACGTCAGCCAAGTCGGTTTTCGCCTTGTTCGCCCGCTCGAGCATCACCGCAGCCTGGGCGCGGGCGACTTCCACTTCGCCCTGGTGCTTCAGCGAGGCGACCTTGTTCTCCTCGGCCTGCGTTTGAAACGTAACGGCCGTAGCGCGGGTTTTGTCCAAGCGGGCTTGGACTTCGAGGGTGGCGGCTTTGGCCTTTTCGAGATCGTTTTTAAGCTGCGCGGACTCGGCCACCGCCGTATCGAGCTTCTTCTGGAGCGCGCCCGCGTCGGTTTTCGTGTCGTCCAGCTGGGTCTGGAGTTGCGTGGACGCAGTCTGTACCTGATCCGTCCGGTTCTTGTTTTCCAAGATCGTCCGGTCGCGTGCGCTTATCTTGGAATTTAGAATGACGGCGGTGATAACCAAGATCACGGACAACACGCCGAGCACGATGGTCCAGGGCGATGATTTAGAATGAGCCGGCTCGTCATCTTCGTTTCTTTCGCTCGAGCGTGTGTCCTCGGTCCGCGCCTTCGGCGTAGGCGCGGCTTGGGCAGCGGAGGTTTTGACAGGAACAGGGCCAGCGGCAGGGGGTTGCATCATGCCGGCGGCGGGCGTGCTGGGTTTGACGGGCTGGGCGAGGGGATCTTCAGGCATAGTCGAGGCAGACAGCTGACTATGCCCGCAGTTCGTGTCCCGGCGCACATTTCAGGCGTGCATCCCTCGAAACCTGACTGCCGCAACCGCGTCTTAGCCTCCAGTGAAACTCCTGCTCTCCGTCGTTTTCCTGCTTGTGCTGACCTTGGCGGCGTCGGCTGGCAGCATCGTCCCACGAACGTGGATCGTCGATGGTGTGAAGCGTGAGGCGCTCGTGCATGTTCCCGCCGGGGCGGGATCAGGACAGCCGTTGCCGGTGGTGTATAACTTTCACGGCCATGGCGGATCGATGAAGCAGGCTTCTCGCAACTTGCCGATCCACGAGGTGTGGCCGGACGCGATCGTGGTCTATCCGCAAGGCCTACCCACTCCGGGAGTCCTCACGGACAAGGCCGGTACCCGCGCCGGCTGGCAGGGCGCGGCCGGCGCGCACGGTGACCGCGACCTGAGGTTTTTTGACGCCATGCTAGCCAGTCTACGGGCGGATTACCACGTGGACGAGCATCGCATCTATGCAACCGGGCACTCCAACGGAGGCCAGTTCACCTACCTGCTATGGGCGGAGCGCGGCGACACGTTTGCGGCCTTCGCGCCGTCGGCGGCGCTCCTGGCGAGCGGTTACGAGAAGTTCAACCCCCAGCCCGTGCTACATCTAGGCAGTCCCCAGGACCCGCTGGTCAAGTTTGCGTGGCAGGCGCGGATGATTGACTACGTACTCAAACTGAATGGATGCGGACCGCGCCAGCCTGACACGCCGGGTTACTGTTCCTACGCTTCGTCAAAGGGTGCGGAGGTGGCGACGTTTCTGCACACCGGCGGTCATCGCGCTGATCCCGCGGCTCCGGCGCTCATCGTGAAGTTCTTTCAGGGGCATGCGAAGCCGTAGCACCCAGCTACAGCGATCAGCTCTGGGCTACCCGGTGAGCGAGATTGAAACCGCGGACAACTTTCGGCTCGGCCGGGAGCAAATCTCGAATAGGGATGCAGTCGTGGGAAAACTCGAGGTGCCGAAAGCCATTCTCTGGGCCGGACTCATTGCCGGCAGCCTCGACCTCACCGCCGCCTGCCTCGATGTCGGAATCAACTACGGCAAGAACCCGATCTGGCTCCTGCAAAATGTCGCCGGAGCGCTGCTGGGACCATCCAGCTATGAGGGCGGACTCGCCACGGCGGCGCTCGGGTTGGTGATGCATTTCATCGTGGCCTTTACCGTCACCACGACCTTTTACCTGCTGAGCCGCCGGTTTCCGGTGCTGCTGAACTGGGCGGTGCTGAGCGGACTGGCGTATGGCGCGGTGGTTTTTCTGGTGATGTATCGCGTCGTGATCCCGCTGACGATCGAGCTGAAGTCCCTCTATCTGACAACGGCGTTCAACCACAACTGGCCGAAGCTCCGCTGGTCGCAGCTTTTTGCCCACTTCGGGTGCATCGGCCTGCCTATCGCTCTCATCGTGAAATCGAAGAGTCCGGCCAAAGTCTCGTGAGCTGGCCGCCGGCCACAGAATTCAAAATTCCAGCGGGATGCGAATGCGCGTGGGTGACGCAACGCCATTCTTGATCGCCGGCAGGAAGAGCCACGCGCCGAGGGTGGTCGTGAGCACGCCCTTCGCGGGTTCCGGGAAGTCTTGGTCGAGCACGACCTGCGAAACGCGGCCGTCGGTGCCAATACAGAGTGTAGCCGTTGCCTGAAGCGGAAATCCTGCGGCGCTGCCTAGCTAGCAGCGGCGGAATCTGGAGCAAGGGTTGCACCGACCGGTCGCCCTTGCGATTTTCCTTCTGCCAGGCCGCAACCGTCAACCGGTGCACCATGAGCTCGCGAGGAGAGTAAAAGAGCGGGTAATCTTGGCGACCTCGGCTTTGACCTCTACACCGCCGCTGAAGAGCTGCCAGATTACTGGCATAACCATGAACCGCAATTGGAGAGGTTCCTGCTTATCCTTCCAAGGGTTACCGTTGGCATTACGCAGCGGGAAAAGCACCCCTGTGGTGAAGGTCATCGCCTTCTCCTCTCCAGCCTTGAGAGTCCCGAGTTCGCGCACGCTGATCACGTTGGAATCCCTGATGTCCGGGTCCGTCAGAGACTCGACGTCGAAACCGATCAAGACCAGGTAACAATCCGACAGGTCCTGCGCCGACTTGAACTTGAGTTAGCTGTCGAATTGCTCGGCATGGCGCGGGGTGGCGCCCGGGGGTAGGCTGCAGCTCCATCCGCACGCGTTTCGTGATGCCGCCGACAATTTCCGCGGTCGTCGGGCCGTAATCCGCGGCGCGTTGGGTCAGCAGGGGGGTATTTTCCGACAGTGAAACCCGCTTGCCATCGATAAGCACCACCGGCTGGTGCTTGTCCGCCGCCACGACGGAAAGTCTCTGTTTCTTGTCTTCTGCGAAGATCAGCGTGGGGTGCGCCGGCACCCGGATGTTGTCGAAGTTGAGGCGCGGCATTTGTAAAACCTCTTCCGCTTTGAGCCCGGGAAGTGCGAGGTCGACTCCCAGACGCTGACCAAAAGCAAGCTTTGTAGGGCGGTTCTAAGGGCGGGAGTGAGCCGGGCAGACAGCGCAGCCTCGGCCTGACTTCCGCCGAAGGGTAGTGGGTTCATGGGGTGCTCGGAGGGGAAGAACCTGACAGACCCTTGGCAATTCCCAATCGCGCGGAAGGAGAGGTTTGCGCTTTATCCCGCCCGGCCGGCCCGTAACGCTGGGGGCATGGGAACCAAATACCTGCCGACGAACCAGGACCGCAAAAACGGCCAGCGTTTTCTCTCGCAGCAGAGGCCGCTGCCGTTTTTCCAGAAGCCCGCCGACAAGCAGCCGGGAGAGCTTCCGGCCGCAAAGAAGGCGAAGAAAAAATAGCGCCTGCCCTCCGATGGCCCGCCGGCTTCGACACTGGTTGGGCGCGCTGGGGGCCGGTCTTTTTTGGCAGGCGTGCCTAATCGCGGCGGTAGAGCAGCCGGTTTCTGCCGCGTTGGCCCGCATGGCCGGCCGGCGGCGCTGAAGAAATTCAAGCTTTCTGGGCACGAGGACGAGCGGTGGGGTGGCTCCTTCACCGTGTTTTAAAACCGCCGGACCCGGACCGGCCGAACGATTAATCTCAATGTGGTCGTGCTGCCGGCGGAAGGGTTCGTTCACTTTCTACCGGATCGAACAGGCCTTCATCTCGCCGTGGCGCACCGGGTTCAATTTCCGGTACGCATAGAATATTCCGCAGAGTTCGTCGGTCGCGAGCAGCGCGGCCGCGAGTTTTGTACGCGGCAGGGGCGTGAAGCCGTTGTAACCGTAGGCGTGGGCCTCGACGGCGTGGATGAACTCTTCGGGGTAATCCCAGGTTTTGAACCAAGCCAGCGACTCGCGCGGATGCGTCGCGGGGAATTGTTCGAAATCAATGTCATGGAGCAGCCCGGTGAGATACCAGAGATGCGGATCGCCTTGGAAAAGCGGCGCGTAGCCTTCCATCGCGGTCGCGACCATCCGGGCGTGATAACGCTGATACGCGTCGCCGACGTGCGATTCCAGTAGTTGGCGGGCTTCATCCTTGGTCGGCAAGGGCATGAAAAGGGGATACCACCGGCAAACAGGACGTCCAGCCCGCGCAGACCCATCCCCGACCGGGCTCCAACCCGCGGCCAGGATGGTCGCCCGGCGCGACGAAGGGGACGGAGTTTTTCTTGATACTGATGGCATCGACCGGTGTCCAAGGGGACATGGCCAGGGATTCCTCCACTGACACCCCCGGGAACGCCGCCGCGGCGAAGCCCAAACGCTTCTCGTTGATCCGGTCCTTCGTGTTGGCGGATTTTCTCACGCTCGGGAACGGATTTTGTGGCGCCGGCGCGGTTCTGGCGCTCATGCAATATCTCGTGACCCACGAAACGCGCTGGCTGGTGACCGCGATGGCGCTGCTGCCGGTGGCGTTGATCTTCGACTTTGCCGATGGCCGGGTGGCGCGCTGGCGTCACCGCTCATCCGTTTTGGGCGCGGACCTCGACTCGCTGGCGGATGTGATCTCCTTCGGCCTCGCACCTGCCGCGCTGGGGTTCGCCGTGGGTCTGCGTGGGTCACTCGACGTGGCGATTCTGCTCTATTTCGTAGCGTGCGGGATCAGCCGACTGGCCCGTTTCAACGCCACGGCCGATGCGCTCTCGGACGGGCAGGGCAAGGTGAAATACTTCGAAGGAACCCCCATTCCCACCAGTGTCCTGATCGTGGTCCTGATGGCTGTGCTGCATTTTTCCGGCCGACTGGAGCCCGCGATCTGGCTGGGGCAATGGAACTTGGGAAGCCTCGTGCTCCACCCGTTGAGCGTGGTCTATCTGCTGAGTGGCAGCGCCATGATCAGCACCATCCGCGTGCCCAAAATTTAAGGTCCATGTCAACGTCCGGGGTTCCTTGCCCCCTCCGCTCGATCTGCATCCAACATTATGAAGACAAAATCAGCTTCAATTCGCGGGAATGCCGCCCGGAGCGGCGTGTTCAAACTCGGTGGCGACCTTGCCGTGCACCGGCTCGGTTTTGGCTCCATGCGCCTGACGGGACCCGGGGTCTGGGGTGATCCCAAGGACCCGGCGGAGGCGCGCCGTGTCCTGCGCACCGCGGTGGACTTGGGCATCAACTTGATCGACACGGCGGACTCCTACGGTCCCGAGGTGAGCGAGCGGCTGATAGCCGAGGCGTTGCATCCCTATCCCAAGGGACTCATCATTGCCACCAAGGGCGGCTTGACGCGATCGGGCCCGGAAAAGTGGGCTCCCGTCGGACGCCCTGAATATCTCCGCCAGTGTGTCGAGCTGAGTTTGCGCCGGCTGAAAGTGGACTGCATTGATCTCTACCAATTGCACCGCATCGATCCGAAAGTGGCGCTTGCGGAATCCTTGGGCGCCATGAAGGAACTCCAGCGGGCGGGAAAAATCCGGCATATTGGCCTTTCGGAAGTTTCCGTGAAGGAGATCGTCCAGGCCCGGCGCTCCATCACCGTCGTGAGCGTCCAAAACCTCTACAACCTCGGCAACCGGCAGAGTGAGGAAGTCCTCGAATACTGCACCGAGCATCAGCTCGGTTTTATCCCCTGGTTCCCGCTTGCCGCTGGAAAGATGGCGCGCGCGGGCGGCCCGCTCGCCAAAGCGGCCAAACGGCACGGCGCGACCGTCCCGCAGCTCGCGCTCGCGTGGTTGCTGCAGCGATCGCCTGTCATCCTGCCGATTCCCGGGACAGGCAGCGTGGCGCACCTCAGGGAAAATGTCGGCGCAGCGTCGATCGAACTCACGGCGGACGAATGGGCCGGCGTGACCGCATCGCATCGCGCCCACTAGGGGTGCAGAGACCCGTCCCCGTGCTCGCAGGAGGGGACGAGCCCGAGCCATCGGCATCGGGATGTTCCCGGGAGCAGGCCCTTCGAAGCCGGGTTTGGGTCACGCCCGCTCTGGGGTGGACCGAAATCCGGATGGACGCGGGGTGCTGAATCGTTGACTAGTCGACGTGATGATCGCGCCGGCCAAAGCAACCGTCTCCGGGGAAAGCGCCGCCCACCGTGAGTTGAAACAGCTGGCCGTGACGTGGGCGCGGGCGCACCGGTTGACGCTCACGGGTACGGAAGTACGGCTGCCGCGTTCGTCCTACCGCGCCGACGTGGCCGCGGCGACACCGCGGCAGCTGGGCGCTGACGCCGCCACCGCGGTCTTCGAGTGCAAGGCCAGCCGGGCGGATTTCCTGCGTGATGCGGCGGTCGAGGTGGCGACCCGGGAGAAAATACTCGCATTGACGGCCCGACTCGACGCGCTCAACCGCCTGATTGGCGAACATCGCCCCGACCTCCGGCGCGGCGAGGAACTCTTTGCGGAATTTGAGTGCATCGACCTGCGGGGCAGCCGGCACGCCACGCAGGCCACGGTCACGAAGGCACTCGGCGCCGCCCAAGTGGCCCTCTATGAGGGCACGAAATTTGCCAAGCTCGCCCGCTGGCGCGTGGCAAATTTCCTGTATCTCGTGATGGGTTCCGCCGAGCTGGCGGCGGACCACGAAGTCCCCGCCGGCTGGGGCCTGCTGGTTCGCCGGGGCGACGAGTTGTGCTGCCTGCGTCCGCCTTTGCGGCAAGAAGTGAACGTGGAAGGCCGCATCGCCCTGCTGGAGCGCCTGGCCGCCCGCGCGCGGTGAGTGTTTTCCGCGGCCGCCGCAGCAAGCTTTTGCTCGAATCCGGGGCGCAGTCAGGCATGCTTCAACCATGATTTCTTCCTTCCGTGCACTCGCCGACTGGACCAGAGCCGGTTTGCTGACCGCTTTCCTCACCACGGGCCTCGTCGCAGAGGATGCCGCGATCACGGGCACGCCGGCGACCCTCCCGCTGGCAGACGGCGCGAAAATCCTCATCCAGGGGACGAACTACTATGTAAATCCGATCAAGGATCATACCCTCGCGACGCTGACCTCCGGTTATGTGCGTCCGATGGCTTGGAAGCTCTACCCGACGAACGAATCCGCGCCGCATCTGCTCGCGCAGGATTCGACTCCCACCGCCGCCAATGTCTTCACCGTGACAGTCGTACCCAAGCCAGCGAGTTTTCCCGCGGAAAAATCCTTCGGGCCGGACTGCCAGTTTGTGGTGCTGCGTGCCGCCTCGGGAAAATATGTCTGCTTCCTCGACGACGACACCCTTGGCCCTACCGGTGACTCGATCGATCAGGCCCAAATCCTGCTCGTCGACCGGGGTGAACCCTTCCGGATTTTTATCGCGCCCGTGACCTACGCCCAACGGTTGGTGCTGCACACCTTTCGCTGGCCGCGGGTTGCCGGCGCGCAGTTGTTGTTCTGGCAGCAGGATAATGTTGTCCTGTTGAACACTTTTCCCCGGCCGCCTGATAATCCACCGACGGCCGGGGTCGTCCGACTGTTGCTTGTAAAGTGAGCCAGACCTCACTCTTTCTCGGCAAGCGATGAGCACCGTGGCAACGTTTTCCAATCTCGGAGCAGCTGGACTGGCTTTGTCGGTCTTGGAAGGCTCGGGTATCCCGGCGCATCTCGAAAACGTCGAGTCCAGCGTCAACCTCTCAGGCGGCCCGCCCGCGATCCGTCTGGTCGTGGCCGAGGCAGACTACGAGCAGGCGCACGCGCTGCTGAGCCGTTCTCCGTCCCAAAGCCCGCCCGAGAGCTGATCGGCGCATAACGCAGTTCGTCTGGGGCCGGACGAAGTCATTGTGCAGGGCGGGGGGCGGCCGAAGAGCTAACCGTTCACGAGTGCCGGCTGGGTGCCACGAGCGGAGTAAAGCGTGCTTGACACATGACAAGCTCCCTTTACATATCGGGTCCATGGAAAAACCCAATGTGATTGAATCCTACATCCCGCTCTCGGGACAATATTCCCTCCAGAAGGACCTGCGCTTGAATGCCTGGCTGGGCGTCACCGTGGCAGTCTACGTCGGCGTGCTGTTCCTGACCAAGCGGCATCCCGACTGGAGTTCAGGTCTGCGTGCCTTCTGCCTGCTGCTACCGCTGTTACCCGCGCTGCTTTACGTCCGGGCGTGGGTGAAACTGGTCCGGGGGATGGATGAACTGCAGCGGGGAATTCAGCTGGCGGCGTTCCTCTTCGCCGCCCTCGGCACCGTTTTCGTCAGCGTGATCATCGCCACCCTCAATGCCGCCGGCCTCGACTTGGGCGGCCTGTTGCGTCCCGGGTTGGGCCTCGGGGGAATCTTTTTCGTGATGTTCCCCCTCTGGCTGGTCGGCACCCAACTCGCGAACTGCCGTTACAAATGAAAAACCAGCTGCGTGCACTCCGGGCGGCGAAGGACTGGTCGCAGGGTGACCTGGCGGATGCCCTGGGGGTGTCGCGGCAGACGATCAATGCCATCGAGACGGAGAAATACGACCCGAGCCTGCCGCTGGCCTTCGCCATCGCGCGGTTGTTCAAGCAACCCATCGAGCGGATCTTCGAGGCGACCGCGCGGAAGTGAGCGACTCCGGCATGCGCCTTGCCAGACCCGGCAGGCAGGTGCATATCAGGCCGCATGAATACTCCTTGGCGGAGGCTTGGGATCCTCGTCGCATTGACCGCGGCGTGGTTTTTCGGCGGTTGCTCGGCACTCGAAGACAACGGCACCCACCTGGCCTCGGTCCTCGAGCGGGGCGCCGCGGAATTGCGCGGGTCCTTCCTCACTCAGATGGTTTTCGATTACGAACCCCTGACCGGCATCAACCAGGACTATTACATCGAGATCACGCCCTCCAACCAAACTCAGGCCCCTTATGGCGGCTACCTGGTGGTGAGTGGGCAGAACAGCGGAGGCACTTCCTATCACGGTCGGTTTGTCTATACCCCCGCGCGCCTCTACGTGCAAAAGCACAATGCCGCCGCCAAGATCACCCTCCGCAAGAACGGCGACCGGATCGAAGTCGTGGAACTCAAGTAAGGGGTGCGCCGGGCAACGGTCCGCTGGCCGGGACTTCGGGCCGCCGCGCCCCGGCGAAATCAACCCTGCTGGTTTCCCGCCTCAGCGGCGCCCTTGACTGAGCCGGCGCGATACGTGGCGCAGTAGCGGTGGGAATCCGCCACGGGATATTTCGCGTCCAGCGTCACGTCGTTGAGGCTCGCCTTGCTGCCCCAGCCAAAAGCCCGTTCGAAAAAGGGGAGGAGACGGCTGCCCCGGATCTGGCCGAGGAAGTAGACCTCGTGATCCTTTTCCTTGTGGCCCATCTCATACAGGACCGCGTCATGCTCCCGGATGCCGAGCGAGTGAAAGTAATGCATCATCACGAAGTACTCGCACACGTTGCCGCTCTCCAGCTTGCCGGCGAAGAAAATGGGCATGAACCAGCCGATGACATAACAGCTGCCGGCGATGAAGCGGCCGATGATCGCGTATTTCACCTCGTAATAACGTGAAACCGGGACGTCGAAGTGCCGCATGATGGCCAGCACGTGGGCGCGGTGATCCCATTCGTCGTGCTCGATCTGTTTCACCGCGGCCTTGGCGGCCGGGTCCTTCAGTGAACCGGCATGGCCGATATAGGCGTAAGCGGCGGCCTTCTCGGCCGAGTAGGCCCGCTGCAATAGATCGACCAGCGGTGGATGATTGAGCGACACGGTGAAGAGGGGGCTATCCTCGGGCACAACCGGGGCCGGCGCGAACGCCAATGTACCCGTGCCACAAGTCATAAGCTGCGCTCGCTCGGCCTGTCAGGCCCGCCACTGCGGGTTGCGCTGATTCACCGCGAATATCTCCAACGGGCGAGGAATCTCGACCTGACGGCCATCCAGCCCGGGATGTTTTCCAACCCGCCCCGGCGAATTCTTCGACGCCGCGCAGCGGGGTGGGAATACAAAGGGTCCTTGAACTGTCCGGTGGGTGAACCCTCAATCACCCCGACAACCTTGTAACCGATGCTTTCCAAATTTCCGCGATGGGTCTGGGGCGGAGCTTGGGCGTTGGCCTTCATCGCTGGGATGGTGAACGTCGTTGGGTTTCTTGGCTTCGAGCACCAGGCGGTGACGCATCTCACCGGCACCATCTCGATGCTCGCTGCGGCGATCGCCGCCATGGATGGCCCGGCAATCCTGCATTTCCTGGCGATTCTCGGATCGTTCATGGCGGGCACGCTCTTCAGCGGTTTTTTCATTCAGGACAGCACGTTGCAACTTGGCCGCCACTACGGAGTGGCGTTGCTGCTGGAGTCACTGCTCCTGTGTGTCGCCGTGCCCTTGATGCAGCACCATCACATGGCCGGTCTGTATGCCGCCGCCTGCGCCTGCGGCCTGCAGAACGCCATGGTCAGCACCTACAGCGGCGCAGTCGTCCGCACCACCCATCTCTCCGGCATGTTCACGGATCTCGGCATTTTTCTCGGGCATGCGCTCCGCGGGCTGCCTGTGGACGAGCGCCGGCTGCGCCTCTGTTTCCTGATTATCTCGGGCTTTCTTTGCGGCGGCATCGCGGGTGCGGTTGTCTTTCGCCGGCTTGGTTACTCGACGCTTTTCATCCCCGCGGGCCTGACAGCCGCGACCGCGCTCAGCTATGGCATTTACGCTTTGGTGCAGCGTCCGGTCGCAGCACAGCGCAGAGCCTGATCGTGAGGTGGACGCGGAGTCCGGACCGTGCTCCCGTCTCAGGGGCGTCGCCTCAAGCCGCGGACTCGGATCTCGTCGGATCGGTCTCGTCCTTCATCGCGGAGACGCGGGGGCCGGGAAGCCGTCCGGTTTCGTGTGCTCGCGCCCCATTGCCTCGCTCGGACGTGGAAAAACGGAAGGCCCACGTCGTCTTTCTTCCCTCGTTTCATTCCTACTTTGCTCGCACCGCCCAGCGGAGTTTGGCGGAGGTGCTGCGGGGGTTGTCGCGCCTCTCCGCAGGGCCGGCGCGGATAATTTCCTCGCTGGCCATGGAAAATGCGCCGGACCGCACTCCGCCGCGGAATGCCTGCTTCACGCGGCGGTCTTCGCCCGAGTGAAAGGTCAGGATCGCCACGCGGCCCCCGGGGTTCAGGCAAAACGGCAGCCGCTGCAGGAACAGTTCGAGCGCGCCAAACTCGTCGTTCACGGCAATCCTGACCGCTTGAAAAACGCGCCGCACACAGTCGTCATCCGTCTCGCGGTCGTGGCCGGGCCGGTCGTGCCGGAGGATGTCCCGGATGGCGTCAGCCAGCTGGCGCGTCCGGGTGACCGGCGTTTGTCCCCGGCGCAAAGTCAGTTCGCGCGCCAGCAAGTCTGCCTGCGGTTCGTCAGAGTGATCGCGGAGCGCGGTGGCCAGCGCCGACGGCGTCACGCGCGCGAGCCACTCGGCGGCTGAGGGCGCGCGAGCGGGATTCAAGCGCAGGTCGAGCGGGCTGTCGGTCTTGAAGGTGAAACCGCGCGCCGGATCATCGAGCTGCATGGAGGAAACGCCCAAGTCTGCGAGGATGGCGTCCACACCGGTGAGTCCCAGTTCCGCCAGCACCTTCGACAGGCCGGCAAAATTGGAGCGCACCGCCGTGAACGTTGTTTCATCCCAGCCCGCCGCCCGCAGGCGTGCGGTGGTCTTGGGATGCTCGACCGGGTCAACGTCGAGGCCGATGAGTCGTCCGCCGGGGGTGAGTCGCGCCAGTAATTCCCGCGCATGTCCGCCATAACCCAACGTGCAGTCCACGGCGGTTTCGCCGGGCCGGAGGGCCAGCGCCGCCAGGATTTCAGCCACCATGATCGGACGATGACTGCCCGCTGGGGTCTTGCCGGAGGCGAGCACCTTGGCCACATCGGCGGCGTACCGTGCGGGGTCGAGTTCCTTGTATTTGTCCTCGAAACGCCGGGGATTTGGGCCCGCGTAACGCTTGCGGCGGACGTGGGGAGTCGGCGGCGTGGGCTCGGGATCGGACATCCTGTTATTCAAGGCCGGGCGGTAGGTGGGAAGCGATAAGCTTTAACCGCCCATGCCTCGCCGGAGAACGCGGACGCGGAAACGCGGAGCAGTTCCCGCTCGACGCTTCGGCGGTCTGCGGTCGACTTCGGCACAAGTTATTGCTGACTCATCTCATGTCTTCGCAAGGCGCCCCCTTCCTGATTCTCTGCGTACTGCTTCCGATTGTCCTCACCGAAGGATTGCTGCAGCTTTGCTGGCGCACCTTTGGCGATCGCGGCGCGTATCCTTGGTATTCCTGTCTGCTTCGCACCCTGGCTTATTCGCCCTGCCTCGTGGTGGGCGCCCAAGGTCTCACCCCCTTGCCGCTGAGTTCCGCGCTGTTCCTCACCTGGCGCGGATCGGATGGCTCGATTGTCTGGCTCAACGGGCTCCCCGAGATCTTTGTCGCGATCGTCTGCCTTTTGATCTCCTTCGGCATTCGGCTGGTCACTGTCCCGGCACGTAAAACCGTGAATGATAAGGGGTAGACCTTAGATTTTTTTGCACGAGGCGCTGGACGGCAGCGAGACACGCAACCTCAATCGCTGAAGCGCGAAAGTGGGGAAGCGCCGAGTCGCAAATTCCCGTTCCGTGCTTTCCCCCTTCCGCCATCCGCGCTGGGAGGGAGCGCCTGGCCGGTATTGACTAATTTCCGCGATTTTCACCCCCTGAATCATGGCAACGACCCCAATTCCCGCGATTAAGACGCCTTGGCACCTCTGGGTGGTCGGCGGGCTTTCCCTGCTCTGGAACCTTGGCGGCGCGTTTGATTTCTTCATGACCGTCACGAAGAACGCAGCCTACCTGAAGAACGTCCCGCCCGAAATGGTGGCTTTCTGCAACAGCCTCCCACTCTGGGTAGTGATCCTGTGGGGTTTGGGCACGTGGTGCGCCCCGCTGGGATCCCTCCTCCTCCTGATGCGCCGCCGTGTGGCGGTGGGCGTCTTTCTCGTGTCGCTCGTCGCCATGGTCCTGATGACCATCCACAACTACGGTTTCACCAATCTCCGTGAGATCATGCCCGGAACGGGCCCCCTGATTTTCTGCGCCGCCATCTTCGTCGTGGCCCTGCTGCTTTGGCTCTACGCCCGGACTATGCGCCGCCGGGGAGTGTTAAGCTAAGGAAAAAGACAGAAGGAAGAAGCGGCCGGATGCTCGAGAATCCTGACTTCCTATTCCTGACCTTGCGGCCACAGCCCCAGCTTATTTTCTGGCCGCCAGCAGCGCGGCCAGTTCCGCCTGATCTACCTCACCCTTAATCGTGTTGAGGTGGCCGAGCACGACGAGGCGGTCGTCCGGGCCGCAAGTGGAGATCTCGATCATCCAGTCTTCCGTCTTGGGCGCGGCGACGATCACCTCGTCGGCCCACGCGATCACTTCCGGGGCGTCCACGTAGCCCTGCGTGATGCCTTGGATAAAATATTCCGCCTTGGTCCGATAGTTCATGGGCAGACACTTCGGGTGGTGTCCGCCCATGCCAAGGCGAAAGCTTTCGGCCGTGCCTTACCTCTTATCTCCGACGATCGGCGCTTCCTCGGGAAGATCAATGAGGCGGTACGCGAGGGCACCGAGGGCTGCACCGACGATGGGTGCGACCCAGAAGAGCCAGAGCTGTCCGACAGCCCAGTCGCCGACAAACACAGCGACGCCCGTGCTACGGGCCGGGTTCACCGACGTGTTGGTGACGGGAATGCTGATGAGATGGATCAGGGTCAGCCCGAATCCGATGGCCAGTGGGGCGAAACCTTTCGGCGCACGACCGTGGGTGGAGCCCAAGATGATGAGCAGGAACATTGCGGTCATGACGACCTCGCAAATGAGTGCCGCCTGCAGCGAGTAGCCACCGGGAGAGTGGGCACCGTAGCCATTGGCGGCGAAACCGGCCGAGAGTTCGAAGCCGGGCTTGCCACTGGCGATGAGGTAGAGCACGCCACCGGCGGCGATGCCGCCGAGGACTTGGGCCATGATGTAGGGCACCAGCTGGCTCCCCGGGAATCGTCCGCCCGCCCAGAGACCCACGGACACCGCGGGATTGAGATGGCAGCCGGAAATATGACCGATCGCATAGGCCATCGTCAGCACCGTGAGGCCAAACGCCAGGGCCACGCCCAGCAGGCCGATGCCCACGCCGGGAAAAGCCGCCGCCAGCACCGCGCTGCCACATCCGCCTAGCACGAGCCAGAACGTGCCAAAAAACTCTGCGCCATATTTCTTCATGATAATCTTCAGTAGGTTGATCTCGCGGCCAGCACGACGGTGCGGCCTGTGAGTGCTCGAAATTGGAGCGGTCCGCCGACCGGTCGGCAAGCCCGGGGCGATACGACCAAGGAAATATCGGCTTTTATGTATCTGGTTCCCCCTGCGCCCGCTGGCAGCTGATCCCGCAAGGTCCGCTTCCTTCGTCTTTCTTACTTCTTCCTTCTTTCTTTGCGGCGCTGCGCCGCAAGACTCTCAACCGTTCGCGCCCCTCGCGTCCCTTGAACGCCACGTCGGGGATGTAATCGGCCACGATCTCGTAGCCGTCGGCGAACAGCGCGGTCAGGTCAGGCACGCTGAAAGGGAAGGGCGGGCCGTCTTCTCCGGGCGCGAGGTTCGGATTGATATACCACACCCCGATCAGGAGGCCGCCGTGGCGCAGGGTCAGGTCGATCCCGCGCCGATAGCTCGCCCGCAGCCCGGGTGTCAGTCCGCTCATGCAGGTATGTTCAAGGACTAGGTCGAAGACCCCGCGCAATTCCGGGGCTGGGTTGAACAGGTCGCCGACGATGTAGCGCTCCGCCAGCTGCGGATAAAGGGCGCGTGCCTCGGCAATGGCCGTCGGCGCGATATCCAGTCCGATCGCATCCAACCCGTGCGCCACGGCCAGGGGAACCTCATGACCATGCCCGCAGCCCGGCACGAGCGCCCGCCCGCGAATGGGATGCCGGTCGAGGTATTGCTTCAACACCGGGGACGGTGCGCTCTTGTCCCAGTAAATCTCCCCTTGGCGGTAAGCTTCATCCCAGTCCATGGCCGAAGACAGGACGGACCTAAGGGCAAGTCAATGGGTCTGTCCCACGACTCCCCTGAATTGGAGGCCACAACCCTGGCCTCCTACGGCGCCGGTTCAGATCACGGAGGTCACGAACAGCAACATGGCCCCGTTTCACGGGGGGCCTAAAGCGGGAAATGGCCACCCTGCCACATTATCTGCCCCATGACGGTAGGCTGCCTTACCGAATCCAAGTGTCATGGAATAGCCAGGCGGTCGAAGGCGGGCTTCCCATTTCCAAACCTTCAACCTTACTCTCCTGCCTCTGCACCTCTCCATTCTCACCGCTTTTGCCGTCACGCTTGCGATCACGGTGGCCCTGCCAGGCCCGGGAATCTTTGCGGTGGTGTCGTGCGCGATCGGGCGCGGCTTTCGGGAATCACTCGCCCTGATCGGCGGGATGGTGATGGGCGATTTGATCTATTTCACGCTCGGGGTGGTGGGCCTAGCGGCGCTGGCGCACACGTTGGGCGAATTTTTCATCGTCGTGAAGCTGGCGGGGGCCGGGTATCTCATCTGGCTCGGGGTGAAGCTTTGGCGTGCGCCGCCGGCCAGCATTGAACTCGAAGCGGGCAAGACCCCTCGGCGCGGTTTCAAGCGCACGCTGCTCGGGGGCCTGATGGTCACAATCGGCAATCCCAAGGCCATCGGCTTTTATGCGGGCCTCCTGCCGACGCTCATCAACCTCGACCAGCTTTCATGGAGTGAAGCTGTGACGATGGGAGCCATCGTGGTTGGCCTCGTCGCGGGGATCCCCGCGCTTTATGCCTACGCCGCCGCGAGTAGCCGCCGCTTCTTCCGCCGGCCTGCGCGGATGAAGGCCCTCCAGCGCACCGCCGGCACGATGATGATCGGCGCGGGATTGACGGTCGCCGCGCGCTAAGAAACGCATAGCCGGGGTCAAGTCGCGTATGTTTTGGCTGTTGCGGAATCCCTCGCATGTGGGGGCGCAGACCGGTCGGAATACTAAGGCATTTGTCCGGCCACCCCTGCATCCGTTTGCGAACTCCCGTCACCGGGTCGCGTGTTTTGGGACGTTGATTAAATCGGTTAGAACTCCAAGGACACCCGGATCCGGGCGACGGGGGCGCCGCTTTAAATCGCGGGGAGCAAAAGCCAGCAGCGGAGGCAGTCGCAGAGACTTTGGGCGGCGGCGGGTGGGAAGGCGGGTTCGCGGACGACGTTCGTGACTTTGCCGTCAGCACCGACAGAGAGCCGCATAGCAGGGGGTCGGCCGCATAGCAGGGTCGGGGCCGCATAGCAGGGGTCGGGGTTTGCGGTTTGTGATTTTTTGATCAGATCCATCGAGGCCTGTCCCCAAGCCCCAAACCCCGACCCCTTTTCACCGCCCTTTTCACCGCTCCCCTTTTCACCGCTCCTTTTCACCGCTCCGCGCCGCACCGCCGAAACCCTTCTTCATCAGGCTGGGACTCGCGCGGACATCCCACCGACCGTGATGATGGAATACATGATCTGAAGAGGCGGAGAGGCTCAGGTTTTGAGCGCCTCGCGTTGAACCGGTCTGCAGGTCGCCGGCTTACGCGGGAGGTGGCAGCGGGGGATGGGGATCGCGCTCGATTACGACCTGGCCGAGGGAGGGAATTTCCTCGGGGGAGAATTCAATTTTTTCCGGGGGCACCCCGACCGCTTCCGAAGCCCGGCCCAAGCGGACGATCCGGGCATTCCGGACGCCAGGCGTGGTGACGACCGCCAGCAGGAGTTCGTTATACCAAACCGTGCCGCCCGGCTGGAGCAGTCCAAAGTAGTGCGGGATCGCATCCTTGCTCAGGCGCTCGGCCATGCTGGCGAACGAGTAGCCGCGAGCCGGGCGGATGAGCAGGCCGAGATCGAGGGGGACTTGGGTGGGTGATGACACAGCTGGAGGCCTTAAGCGGTGGGATCTAAGCTCAGAACGGGAATCGATTGTTTTTATGATGATCGGAACTTCGGGCTTACAGCTAATTTCTTCGGCTGGGACAGGACGATATGGGCCCTATGAGGCTTATAGGGCCGATAGGACTTGATGGGGCTGATGGCTCGGAACTTTTGCGGAAAAATGACGGCGGAACAGTCAGTAGATTCGAGGTGGCCGGGGTCTCATGCGTGAATGAGTGATGACACGCGGCTGGGCAGATTATTGCCGGCTTACGGAAACTATCGTGAATTGCGGTCGTTGCAGAAGGCGGAGATCGTGTATGACCTGACGCACCGCTTCTGTGAGCGTTTCCTGGACCGGAGAGATCGCACGGTTGACCAGATGGTGCAGGCGGCACGGTCGGGAAAACAAAACATCATTGAAGGGTGCAAGGCCTCCGGCACTTCGAAGGAGATGGAGTTGAAACTCACCAACGTCGCCCGGGCCAGCCTCGAGGAATTGCTGGCGGATTATGAGGACTACCTGCGCGTGCGAAAAGCCGCGCGATGGGACAAGAACGACCAGGAGGCGCTCTATATTCGGAAGCTGGGCGCGCAGCCTGGCGGCATGTACGAGCTCTTCCGGGAGTTTGTCGAGACGCGCGACGGGCCGGTGGTGGCCAACATCGCGCTCTGCCTGATCCACCAGGCGAACTACCTGCTCGACCAATATATAAAAAGACTGGAGGCTGACTTTCTGCGGGAGGGCGGTCTTCGGGAGCGGATGACGAAGGCTCGGCTGGAGGTCAGAAAGAAATGGGGCCTATAGGGCTTATAGGGCCTATAGGGCCTATAGGGCCTATGTCAGAAGATCTCAGAGCGAGCTGATGATGTTGTTCAGGGTTTTGCTGGGGCGCAAGGCGGCTGCTGCCAGCGCATCGCTGGGCTGGTAGTAGCCACCGACATCGCAGGGCTTACCCTGCACCGCGATGAGTTCGGCGGCGATCTTGGCTTCGTTGGCGGCGAGTTGCCCGGCGATCGGGGCAAAGAGTTTCTGCAGCTCGGTGTCCTTCGACTGCGCGGCCAAAGCCTGCGCCCAATAGAGCGCGAGGTAGAAATGGCTGCCGCGATTGTCGGTCGTGCCGAGCTTGCGACCGGGCGAGCGGTCGAGCTCGAGGAATTTGCCGGTGGCCTCGTCGAGCGTGTCGGCGAGGACCTTGGCCTTGGCGTGGTTGAAGGTTTGGCTGAGGTGCTCGAACGACGCGGCGAGGGCGAAGAACTCGCCGAGGCTGTCCCAGCGCAGATAGTTTTCCTGCAGGAACTGCTCGACGTGCTTCGGGGCGGAACCGCCGGCGCCAGTTTCAAAGAGGCCGCCGCCGTTCATCAGGGGAACGATCGAGAGCATCTTCGCACTGGTGCCGACCTCAAGGATCGGGAAGAGGTCGGTGAGGTAGTCGCGGAGAACGTTGCCCGTGACGGCGATGGTGTCCTGGCCGGCCTTGAGCCGCTCGAGCGTGAACAGCGTGGCGGCGGCGGGAGCGAGGATGCGGAGGTCCAGTCCCGTGGTATCGAGGGTCGCGAGCGCCGCCTTCACCTTGAGGACGACCTGCGCGTCGTGAGCACGCTTCTCGTCGAGCCAGAAGACGGCGGGGGTGGCGGAGAGGCGCGCGCGGGAGACCGCCAGCTTGATCCAATTCTGGATGGCGGCGTCCTTGGCCTGACAGGCCCTCCAAACATCTCCGGACTCCACTTCGTGGGAGAGGAGGATGTCGTCCGGTGATGGGTTAGCGGTGATGGTTGATGGGGCCGATCCGGATTGTCCACTGACCGATGACCCCTGACCAATGACCTTCACAATCCGAATGACGCCATTCCCTGGGGCGACAAAGGTCTTGTTGTGCGAGCCGTATTCCTCGGCGGCTTGGGCCATGAGGCCGACGTTGGGGACGGTGCCCATCGTCTTCGGGTCGAAGGCGCCGTGCTTTTTGCAGAAGTCGATGGTCGTCTGATACACGCCGGCGTAGCAGCTGTCCGGGATGACGCAGAGGGCGTCCTGCGGCTTGCCGGCGCGGTCATACATTTTGCCGCCAGCGCGGATCATCGCGGGCATGGAGGCGTCGATGATGACGTCGCTCGGGACGTTGAGATTGGTGATGCCATTGTCGGAGTTGACCATGGCGACTTCAGGGCGGGACGCGTAGACGGCTGCGATGTCGGCCTCGATCGCGGACTTCTGATCGGCGGGCAGCGTGGCAATCTTCTCGAGCAGGTCGCCGAAGCCGTTGTTGAGGTCGACGTTCAACGCGGCGAGGGCGGCGGCGTGCTTGGAAAAGAGCGGGGCAAAGAAGACGCGGACCGCGAGGCCGAAGAGGATGGGGTCGGAGACCTTCATCATGGTGGCCTTGAGGTGCAGCGAGAAGAGGACGCCGGACTTTTTGGCGGCGGCGATCTGCTGGGCGTAGAACGCGCCGAGGGCCTTCTTGCTCATGAAGGTGGCGTCGAGGATCTCGCCGGCGAGGAGTGTGGTCTTTTCCTTGAGGACCACGGTTTGCGCGGCCTTCGCGACCACCTCGGGCGAGGCACCGGCAGGAGCGGGGTTCGGGACAAACTCGATGCGGACCGTCGTGGGAGCGGTGACAGTGACGGATTTCTCGTTCGAGAAGAAATCATCGTGGCCAAGGGTGGCGACGGTGGTCTTCGACGTCGGTGACCAGGCGCCCATGGAGTGAGGGTGCTTGCGGGCGTAGTCCTTGACGGCTTTCGGCGCGCGGCGGTCGGAGTTGCCCTCACGCAGGACCGGGTTGACGGCGCTGCCGAGGACCTTGGCGTAGCGGGCCCGGGCATCCTTTTCGGCGTCGGATTTCGGGTCGGCCGGGAAGTTGGGAATCTTGCAACCCTTGGCTTGGAGCTCGGTGATGGCCTCGACGAGCTGGGGGATGGAGGCAGAGACGTTGGGCAGCTTGATGATGTTGGCCTCGGGCTTGAGGGTGAGGGCGCCGAGCTCGGCGAGGTCATCGGGGACGCGCTGCGCGGGCGTCAGGTTCTCGGGGAAGGCGGTGAGGATGCGGCCGGCGAGCGAGATGTCGCGGGTTTCCACGGCGATCCCCGAGTGCTTGGTGAAAGCCTGGATGATCGGCAGGAGGGAATAGGTGGCGAGCGCCGGGGCCTCGTCGGTCTTGGTGTAGATGATGGTGGGGTTCACGGGGAAAGGGGAGTTGGCGCTACTTGATCCGCGAAAGCGGAACTTCGAAGGGTGCGGCGGTTGCCGCAAAGGAGGAAGGTAGAGGGATTGGAGCGGATTTAAGAAGTCCGAAATGGGCGAAAGGGCTTATAGCTGGTGATGCGTGGGAATGAGTTGCGCTGATGGGGCCGCGGTCGGGTGGTCTGGCAATGGATGCGTAGGTCGGGCTTTACGCCCAATGCATTCCAAGCCTGTCGGGGGTAAACCCCGACCTACGACGGAACCGTTATCACACGAACAGGTAGACGTAGACGGCGAAGATGAGGGCGAGGACGCCGGCGACGGCGGCGATGAGCCAGAGGACATTGCGCCTCTGGACGGCAAGTGATAGGGTCGAAACGATCACAGCCAGCTGGGCGCCGAGCATGCCGTAGAAAAAGAATCCGCTCCGGCTGTGGTGGCGCTCGGCGGAGACATTGCTCTGGCGGACCTGGAGTTCGAGGAGCTGGGCGATTACCTGGTTTTGGCGTGCCTCGAGGTCGTAGCGCTGGGCCGAATAAGCCAGACGGGCGGGGATGAAGACGCGGGTGAGCGGGTTGGGGGCGCCATTCATCGTAATGGGCAGACGGGAGAGCTCCTTTTCCAACGTATCAATGGCGGACGTGACGGGCTTCAGCGTGGCGTCGAAGTCGCGAATGTGGGCGGAAGCGTCGGTGAGTGCGCGGGTGAGGTCGGTGTTTTTGACGGACTTGAGCAGCTGCGCGATGTCGGCGTCTGACTGGCCGGCGTCCACCGCGGCCAGGACTGCGGCGATGGGCGCGGCGAGCACGGGTTCCGGACCGGCAACGGGCACGTTGCCGTGGGAAAGGGAGTCGAGGGCTTGCTGGCCGGCGGCGGAGTCGAGCACGGCTTGAGCGGGCTTGCCGTTCACGGTCATGGCGACGATCTGGGCGTCGAAGGGATGGACGCTGGAGGTCCCGTGGAGCACATCGAGGGTGTTGCGCTGGAGGGCGGCGCGGAGGCGCTTGGCTTGGAAGTAACCCCACTGGTCACCGGCTTTGGACTGCTGTTGGGACGCGAGCGAGCGGTCATATTGCGCCCGGATCATTTCGCTGGAAGACAGACCTGCCAGAAGGGTGGCGATGACGGTCATGACGACCGGAGTCATGGCGAGGATTTTGCCCCATTTGTTGTGGGGCAGGTCGGCTTTGAGCGTCTCAGGGATCTGGGCTTTGGCCATGGGGGAACGGGAAAGTAAGAAGTAGGAAGGAAGAATTAAGAAGTCGGAAATTGGACTGTGAAAAACCAGGGCCGCTTGCGGAGTGTCGGAAGTGGCTTATCTTGATAACCATGAGTAAGGCCTTTACACGCGAGGATGATGCGGCGGACGAGCCGGTGCTGCCGACGCCGGTGCCGTTGCTGCCGCCCGGAGTGAAGAATTATCTCACGGCGGGAGGGGCGGAGCGGCTGCGCGCGGAGCTCGAGAAGCTCAATGAAGAGCGGTCGGGTCTGCTCGGACGAGCGGCGACCGACCCGGAGGTGAAGCGCGAGGTGGCGCAGCTGGACCAGAGGATCCGGTATTTGCAGACGAGCCTGGCGACGGCGGCGATTGTGGATCCGCCGGGTGCGAAGGCGGGCAAGGTGCAGTTCGGCTCGACGGTGACGGTGCGCGACGGACGCGGCGGGGAGTCGGAGTATCGCATCGTCGGCGTGGACGAAACGGATTTTGAGCGGAACGAAATCAGCTGGCTGTCGCCGATCGCGAAGGCGCTGATGAACGCGAAAGTCGGCCAGAAAGTGCCGTTCAAGTTTCCAAAGGGTGCGACGGAGTTGGAGGTCGTGAAGATAGAGTAGGGCGTGGTACCTCCGACCCGCCTTGGCTTTCAAAACATCTCGTGCGGGTCAGAGACCCGCGCTACGTTGGAATCGTTTCCGACTTGCCCCTCATCCGCCCGATTTGCAGCCATCCCCCAGTCTCCATGAATCGCCTCGGCCTCATTGCAGCTCTCGCGCTTTCGACGTTCAGCCTGCCGGCGTTGGCGGCGCATCCGGAACTCGGTGCCACGGACGAACCCGCCACGAATCCGGCCTGGTACGTTTCAGTGCAGACCTACAGTTTTCACGAGCACACCGATGACGTGGAATTGCACAACACCACGCCCGGGATCGGCGTCATTCGCCGTCAAGACCACTGGCTGGCGGGCTTGGGCGTGTTTCGAAACAGCCTCGGTCGGTGGGCCGGATATGGATATGGCGGCTATCAAGTGCCCTTCGGCCCCGTGTTGGTCGGCGGGATTCTCGGTGTCACCCATCGCTACAACGTCAACAACGGCGGCATCGTGCCACTCGCCGCCGCCGTGGTGAGTATCCCGCTCGGCAAAAAAGCCATGGTTGAGCTCGTTGGCATCCCCGGGGTATCGAACTACACTTACACGACACTCAACGTGTCGTTTTCCTGGCGGTTTCGATAACCTCAGGGTGCTAGGCCAGGGGAGAAAGCTTTTAGGTAGCGGAGCCCGGCCCGATCACCTAACACCAATCACCCAACACCCCAAACCTATGTCTCTTTTCATCGGCATTGATTCCGGCACGCAGAGCGTCAAGGCGGTCGTCCTCGACCTGACCACCCGCAAGGTCGTCGCCGAGGCCCGCGCGCCGCACACGCTCATCGCCGGATTGCCCGCCGGGCACATGGAGCAACATCCGCAAGAGTGGGTGGCGGCGCTCGACGCGGTGCTGACGGAGGTCGCGGGCAAGATTGACGGCAGCCAGGTGCGCGGGATCGGCGTGTCGGGCCAGCAGCACGGATTTGTACCGCTCGGCGCCAAGGGACGCGTCATCCGTCCGGCCAAGCTATGGTGCGACACGAGCACCACGGCGGAGTGTGCGATCATCACGAAGAAGCTCGGCGGACCGAAAGCGGCGATTCGCCAGACCGGCAACTTGATCATGCCGGGATTCACCGCGCCGAAGATCCTGTGGTTGAAGCGCCATGAGCCGAAGAACTACGAGAAACTGCGGCGCGTGCTGCTGCCGCATGACTACCTGAATTTCTGGCTGACGGGGAATTACTTCATGGAATTCGGTGACGCGTCGGGCACCGCGCTGATGGACGTGCGGAAGCGCACGTGGTCGAAGGCGGCAATCAACGCGATTGATAAAAACCTGGCGGGCTGGCTGCCGGCATTGTCGGAGTCGGACCAAGCGGCGGGTGTGCTCCAACCGGAGCTCGCTCAGAAATACGGTTTCACCGGCGAAGTCATCGTGAGTGCCGGCGGCGGCGATAACATGATGGGCGCGATCGGCACGGGGAACGTCATCCCGGGCGTGGTGACGGCGAGCTTCGGCACCAGCGGAACGATCTACGCCTACACGGCAAACCCGGTGGTCGATCCGCAGGGTGAGATTGCGGCGTTCTGTTCCTCGACGGGCGGCTGGCTGCCGCTGTTGTGCACAATGAATGTGACGACGGTCACCGAGCAGGTGAGAAGCCTTTTGAACTACGACCATGCCGCGCTGGATGCCGCCGTGCAGGGAACGAAACCCGGCGCAGGTGGGCTGGTGTTGTTGCCGTATCTCGCGGGCGAGCGGACCCCGAACGTGCCGGACGGGTCGGGGACCCTGCTGGGGTTGAACGGCTCGACGTTCACGGCCGGCCATCTGGCGCGGGCCGCGATGGAGGGGGCCACGATGGGGATGAACTACGGATTGCGCCGGCTGGCGACGCTCGGGGTGAAGGCCAAGGAAATCCGGGTCACCGGCGGCGGCGCGAAATCGCCGGTGTGGCGACAGCTGATGGCGGACATTTTCGGCGTGCCGGTGGTCGCGATGGTCGAGGACGAAGGCGCGGCGCTCGGCGGCGCGTTGCAGGCGGCGTGGTGTGTGGCGCGCCGCGAGGGCAACGCGTCGGCCAAGCTCAGTGATTTCACGTCGGGCGTGGTGGCGATCAAGGAGCAGACCCGCTGCTGGCCCAACCAGGCGAATGTCGCGCGCTACCGGAAGCTGCAGTCGCTGCAGGACCAGCTGAGCCTGGCGCTGCGCCCGGTGTTCGCCGCGCAGCGGAAGCTGGCGGAGTGATCACCACGAAATCCACGAACCACACGAAGACTTACACGGCTCCGGAGTATTTGACCACGGATGTCACGGAGGGACACGGATCAGACTCTACTATCCCCTGCGATCCCGGGATTGATCCGTGGTGATCCGTGACATCCGTGGTCAAATAATCCGAAGATTCGTTTTCGTGGATTTCGTGTTTTTCGTGGTGACCCTCAGCCGACCGAACATTCATCACTGCGCACTTGCCTAACGAAGGCGGCGCAGGATTAAGTCGCCGCTTACGTTTCTCCTCCCTCCCCAAAAAAATCGTGAGCACCAAACACAAACAAATCGGCCACGCCGACCACACCAAGGATGCCGCCGCGCGCGGTCTGCCGGGCAACCTGCTCCGGCCCATCAAGATCACCATGCTCGGCGCAGGCAGCGCGTTCACGCCGCGGCTGATGAACGATATCCTCCGCATTCCCGGTGACCAGGGTGGCACGATTGCACTGGTGGACATCGACCGTGAGCGCCTCGACACGATGGTGAAGCTCATCACCCGGCTGGCGCAGCAGATCGGGAAGACCCAGTGGAAGGTCGTCGGCTCGGCCGACCGCCGGAAGGTGCTGGGCGGCTCCGACTACATTGTAAACTGCATTGAAGTCAGCGGCACGGCGTGCGTGCGCTTCGACAACGACATTCCCGCGAAATACGGCATCGACCAGTGCATCGGTGACACGATCGGGCCCGGCGGCCTGTTCAAGTCCATGCGCACGATCCCGGTTTTCCTGCAGGTGTTGAAGGATGCGGAGGAGCTTTGCCCCAAGGCGATCGTGCTCAATTACACCAACCCGATGGCGATGATGTGCCTCGCGGCGGGCCGTTCCTCGTCGATGCAGATTGTGGGCCTGTGCCACTCCGTGCAGGGCACGAGTCACCTGCTGGCCGGGCGCGCCGGCGTGCCGGTGTCGGAGATGGATTGGGAGTGCGCGGGCATCAACCACATGGCGTGGTTCACGAAGCTCGAGCACAACGGCAAGGACCTTTACCCGCGGTTGAAGCGCAAGGCGGCGGCCGAAGTGGCCCGCGCGCTGAAGGACGGCCGGACGAAGAAGCCGAAGAAGCTCAACCAGCACGAGTGGTTCGCGCCAGCCTGGCACAAGGACATCGTCCGCAAGGACATGATGCTGCACTTCGGTGCGTTCATCACCGAGTCGAGCGGCCATCTCTCGGAGTACCTGCCGTATTACCGCAAGCGGAAGGACCTGATCCAGCGCTACAGCCGCGAAGGGTACGACGGCGGCACGAGTTTCTACGCGAACAACTGGCCAACGTGGCGCAAGAACGCCGACAAGCAGCGCGCGCGCATGCTGGCGGGCAAGGAGCCGATGGAGTGGGAGCGCAGCTGGGAATACGCCAGCTGGATCATCGAGGCCCGCGAGAAGGACTCGCCCTACCGCATTCACGGCAACGTGATGAACAATGTCGCCGGCGCCGGCCAGCTCATCACCAACCTGCCCGCCGACGGCTGCGTGGAAGTTTCATGCATGGTGGACCGCAATGGCATCAACCCGACGCGCTATGGCGCGCTGCCGCGCCAGATGGCGGCCCTCTGCGACTCCAACATGCGGATGTTCGACCTCGGCGCGCAGGCTTGCATCGAGCGCAGCAAGGAACTCGCGATCTACGCATTGATGATGGATCCGCTCACGGCCGCCGTCTGCAGCCCCGAGGAGATCAAGCAGATGACCCTCGAGATGTTTGCCGCGGAGAAGGCGTTTTTGCCCGGATACAAGTGATAAGTAGCCAGTGACGAGTGACGAGAGGGGCGCGCGAGCGCCCCTTTTTTCTGGTCTCCGATATCTGCGTAGGGTGGGCGGGCACGTCCCGTGCCCGCATTCGGAATCGCCGATGCTTCAGCGGCGAATGCGACGACAGGGACGTCGCCGCCCACCTTTAATCGACTCGCTTGCCGTAGATGACCAAGTCGCGCTCGGTGTGGTCGAGGCGTGCGATCTTCGGCAGGTGCGCCCAACGCGCGAAACCGAAGGACTCGAACAGGCGGATGCTCGGCTCGTTGTGGGCGAAGATATAGCCGAGCACGGTCTGCACGCCGAGTTTCGGCGCGTGGGCCAGCGCACGGGTAAGCAGCAGCCGGCCGAGTCCGGCCCGCCGGTGTTTTTCCGCCACGTAGAGCGCGATCATGAGGGTGCCGTCGTAGGCGGCGCGCGGGAAAAACGTGTCGAAGCTGAGCCACGCGCAGACCTCGCCGTTCTCCTCCGCGACCCAGATGGGACGTTTGGCGGGATCGTGCGCCTGCAGCCAAGGTAGACGGCTGGCGACCGTCACCGGCTCGAGATCCGCCGTGACCATCCGGCCGGGGATGATCGAGTTGTAGATGGCCACGATCGCCGGCAGGTCGGCTTCAGTCGCGTCACGGATGGTCATCGACGGACTATTTCGTGGTCTTGATGAAGCGCAGCAGCCAGAGGAAGAGCAGCGCGCCGACGACGGCAAAGATCAGCTGGCCCAGGAAACCATAGGCGACAATGCCCACGAGGCGGAAACAGAAGCCGCCGATGAACGCACCAATGATGCCCACGATGATGTTGCCCAGCAGGCCAAAGCCCTTGCCCTTCGAGATAAGTCCGCTGATCCAGCCCGCCAGTGCACCGATGATGAGGAAGATGACAAAACTTTGGAGCCTCATGCCGCCGTTATGTCATGGCACCCCCGGCGCGCGAGCGAAAATCCGAAAGGCGTGCAGCTCGCTCGCGCCCCGGGGTGGGCGGGCACGTCCCCGTGCCTGCATTCCAATTTTACTGCACGCGTGGGCTCGCGATGAACGGTTTGTCCTGAGCCGGACACATGCGGGCACAGGGACGGGCCCGTCCACCCCAAACGGCAAGCCGTCACAAATCCGTGGCGGGCCTGGAAAATTCCATCTTCTTCAAAATATCGGCAAGCCGCAGGCGGAGGATTGCGTCCTCCTCCGCCGTGTTCTTCTGGTAGGTGCTGCGCTCGATCACGCGCTCGGCCAGCTCCGTGCTAATGATATACAGCGTTCCATTGCGCACAAAGAGGAGGTTTCCGCGCTTCGCGATTAGCGGGCTGTCGTCGGCTCCCAGCACTGCATGCCTGTCCCCGAACATCGAGCCCCCTGGCAGCAGCGTATACGCCAGCAAGGCGCCGCGCATGACCTCGGGGAGAAATTTCTTGCTCTCCACTTGGGCGTCCGGGAATAGATTCCTGAAATCCGCCATGATGAAGGTCTCCACGAAGTAGTTCAGATAGTCCTTCACCCCGCGGGTGGAGCGTTCCCAGCGCTGCGTGGCGTCCATCGGGAAGGCGGCGATGCTGACGATGAGGCTGAAGTCGTCCTGGAAGGTCACCACGTTGCCGGTGTCGCTGACCGTGCCGCCGAGTTCGGGTAGGACCGGGATGGCCACGCGAAAGGCGCCGCCGGGCGCGATGTAGGTTTTACCGTCAACGCGACCCGCCAGCGACGGGGACACCGACAACTCCGGCCCGGCCAGCAAGGGCCCGGCGGTGAGCACCAGTGCGAGGGGAAGGTAGCGCAACATGGACATGGCGTCTAAGACAAAGGTCCCGGCCTTTCAAGCCGGGCTTAACCTGTCATACCGCCAGCGAGCGCCAAAGTTCCACCGGAATGGCCTCGGCGCGCGCCAAGCCGGAGAGGCCGGCGGCGTTGAGCTGGGCGATCCAGGCCGCGCCTTCGTCCGGCAAGAGCCCGCGCAGCAGGCCGCCGATCTGTTTCCGGCGCTGCTGGAAGCAGGCGCGGATGAGGGTCTTTACGGCCGGCGGGAAAACATGGGGCGAGGGCTTGCGGATGAGCACGAGCAGGTACGACTCGATGTCGGGTTTCGGGTAGAAACAGCCCGAATCCACCTTGTGTCCCGGCGCGACATCGTAGGCGGATTGGAGAAAAACGGAGATGGCGCCGAACTGCTTGCCGCCGGATGAAGCGGCGTAGCGCTGCGCGGCTTCCTGTTGCAGCATCAGGACCATGCGTTCGGGCAACGGACCCGAGAGGACGGCGTCCATCCACGGCGTGGAGATGGCATAGGGCAGGTTGGCAACGACCTTAAAGCCGGCGGCGGCGCGGTCGGCCGGCAACCCGGCGAGCGGTTGCTCCACGGCATCGCCCTCGAGCAGGTGGAGGCGATTCGCAGCGAGGGGAATGACGGCCTCCTCGAGATGGAGGTGCAGGTTGCGGTCCTTCTCGACGGCCCAGACCTCGGCGCCGGCGGTGAGCAGGGCACTGGTCAATGTGCCGAGGCCGGGACCGATTTCCACGACGGTGTCACCGGGGCCGATGGCGGCGAGTTCGAGCGATTTCCGGACGATGTTGCCGTCCACGAGAAAATTCTGCCCGAGGTAACGCTTGGGTTCGTGGCCGAGCTTCGCAAGCAACTCCCGCGTTGTGGTGGGTGAGAGCGGAGGCATCAGGCGGAGCGGAACTGCACGGCGAGGACCGCGGGATCAGGCGCCTTCATGAGGGCCTCGCCCACGAGGACGGCGTGAGCGCCGGCGGCGCGGACGCGAGCGGCGTCGGCCGCGGAGTGGATGCCACTTTCGCTGATCGCGATGACGTCGCGGGGAAACTGGGGGATGAGCCGCTCGGAGAGGGCGAGGTCGGTCTGGAAGATGGCGAGGTCCCGGTTGTTGACGCCGATGATTTTCGCGCCGTGGCGGACGGCGCGGGCGAGGTCGGCCTCGTCGTGAATCTCAAACAGCGCATCGAGCCCGGCGGTCTGCGCCGCGGCGGCGAGCGGCTTGATTTCCTCGTCCGTCAGCGCCCGGACAATGATGAGGATGGCGCTGGCGCCAGCCTCGCAGGCCTGCACGACCTGGATCGGGTGAACCATGAAGTCTTTACGGAGGCAGGGGATGGCAGGCGGGGTGACGCGAAAGTAGGCGGTTACGCCGCGGAGGTCCTCGAGGGAGCCGCCGAAGAATTTCTCGTCGGTCAGAATGGAGAGGGCGTCCGCCCCTGCAGCTTGATAGCGCCGGGCCTGGTCGGGGGCGTTGGCGCCCGCCTTGATCTCACCGGCGGACGGTGAGCGCCGCTTGATCTCGGCGATGATGGCGAGTTTGCCGTCCTTCCGGCGCAGGGCCGCGGCGAAGGAGGGTGGGCGCGGTCGGCGGGCGCCGAGATGGGCCAGCTCCGACTCCGGGACAGGGCGGAGGAGCGACGCGATCTCGCGTCGTTTCCAAGCCATGATCTCGGTAAGCTTGTCGGACATTGCGCCCACGGAACACACGGAACACACGGAAGACAAAGCCGAAAAGATTCCGATCAAACCCAGTAACCTGACGAGCGGATCCGTGCAGGCTCCGAGCTTGCGCGGGCTCGGACGCGCCTAGGAGCAGGCTGCCTGCGCAAAAACCCTGATATGTCCCCGAAACAAAATTTTCCGTGTATTCCGGGTGTTCCGTGGGCAACTTCAGCGCCATGAGCGCGATCGACGATCTTCGGCAGACGATGGCCCGCCTGCGGGGGCCGGGTGGGTGTCCGTGGGACCAGGAACAGACGCACGCCACACTCGTCCGCTGCCTGATCGACGAAGCGAGCGAATTGATCGACACAATCGACCGCCACGACCTGCCGCACATGCGCGAGGAGTTGGGCGACGTGCTCATCCAAGTGGTATTCCACGCCTGCCTCGCCGAGGAGGCCGGGCAGTTCAATTTCGACGATGTGGCCCGGGAGATTAACGAGAAGCTCGTCCGCCGTCACCCGCATGTGTTTGGGTCCGACAAGCTCCAGACCTCGGAGCAGGTGCTGGCGCAGTGGGAAGTCATCAAGGCGACCGAGAAGAAAAACGGCCCCAAGTCCTCGGCGGTGTTCAAAAACCTGCCGCCGCGACTGCCCGCGCTGATGTTCGCCGAAGCGGTGTGGAAACAGATCGCGAAGAAGCAGCTGCCGGTGGCCGACTCCGTGGACACGTTGCAGGTAACGGCATTGGGCGGACATCTCACAAACGAGACGCTCGGCCGGATGCTGTTTGAGCTCACGGGGGCGGCCCAAGCGAAGGGACTCGATCCCGAGGACGCGCTACGGCAGCACTCGAACAAGGTCATGCGCGATGTCGAAGCCCGGATCCAACCCGCCCGCGCCTGAAGTACCGCCCGCCGTGGTGGCCGAGTGGTGGCTGCCGTTTGCCGACTTCCTCGCGAAGGAGCGCCGGTATTCGCCCTACACGCTGCGCAACTACCGGCAGGCCTTTGAGGATTTTTACCGCTGGCGGAGCAGCGCGGTCGGGGCCGGCGACGGATTTGACGGGTTGGGGCCGCGGGAGACGCGGGACTTCGTGATCGAGGCGCAGCGGCGTTTCGGTCGGAGGACGCTGCACAACCACGTCTCGGGACTGCGCGCGTTTTATAAATTCTGGCTCTCGCGCGAGAAGGTGAAGCGCAATCCCTTCACCGGCGTGCCGCTGCCGAAGCTGGAGCGGCGCCTGCCGAAGTTCCTGACCGAGGAGCAGATGGTGAAACTGCTGGTCGGGCCGCAGCGGCTGTTGGCGAACGGGAGCATCGATGCCTTTACCGCCTGCCGCGACCGGCTGGTAATGGAATTGCTCTACGGCGGCGGGTTGCGCGTGAGTGAACTGGTCGGGCTGGATTACGGGGCGATTGATTTTGATTCGGGGGTGGCGAGGGTGCTGGGCAAGGGCCGCAAGGAACGGCTTTGTCCGCTGGGGAGGGTGGCGACGGCACTGCTCACGCGGTTCAAGACGGAGTTCGGCGGGGAAGTCCGCCCGGGCTCGGTCGTGGTCATTGATTCACGGCATCACCGGCTGCCGGTACGGCAGGTGCAGCTGATGTTGAAACGCTACCTCGCACTGGCGGAGCTGCCGATGGACCTCACGCCGCACAAGCTGCGCCATTCCTATGCCACGCACCTGTTGAACGCCGGCGCCGATCTGCGCCTCGTGCAGGAGCTGCTCGGTCACGCGCAGCTCGCGACGACGCAGGTGTACACCCATGTCAGCGTGACGCGGTTGAAGGAAATCTATGCCAAGGCGCATCCGCGGGCGTGAGGCAGCAAGCTTGCTCGCGCTCTGTGGTCGAAGCGCCTGCAAGCAGGTGGCCTGCATCAGGTGGGCGGGCACGTCCCTGTGCCCGCATTGGCCTAAAGACGAACCCATGCAGGCACGGGACGTGCCTGCCCACCTACAAACCTTTGATCGTCTCCGCGAACACCTCGCAGGCGCGGTCGATGGCTTTGCCCTCGTGGGCCGTGCTGAGGAAGCCGGCTTCATAGGCGCTGGGGGCGAGATACACGCCGCGGTCGAGGCAGCCGTGGAAGAAGCGGGTGAAGAGTTTCGCGTCACCCTGCAGCGCCGTGGCGTAGTCGCGGACCGGAGTGGTAGTGAAGAAAATGCTGAACATCGAGCCGCACTGCGGCACCTGCACGGCGAGGCCCTTGGCTTTCGCGGCGGCGACGACGGCATCCCGCAATTGGCGGCCTAGGGTATCGAGGCGGGCGTAGGGATTCAGATCCTCGAGGAGTTTCAGCGCGGCAATGCCGGCGGCCATGGCGAGCGGATTGCCGCTGAGCGTCCCGGCCTGGTAGACCGGCCCCAGCGGCGCGAGCCAGTCCATGACATCGGCGCGGCCGCCAAAGGCCCCGACGGGCAGGCCACCGCCGATAATTTTCCCGAGGCAGGTGAGGTCGGGGACGATCTTTTCGCGTTCCTGCACGCCGCCCTTGGCAATGCGGAAGCCGGTCATGACTTCGTCGAAGATCAGCAGCGCCCCATGCTTCGTGCAGGCGGAGCGCACGTAGGCGAGATAACCCGGGTCAGGCATGATGAAACCGACATTGCCGCAGTACGGCTCGAGGATGACGCAGGCGATCTGGCCGGGATTGGCAGCGAATCCGGCGTCGAGGGAGGCGGTGTCGTTGTAGGGGAGCACGACCGTGTCTCGGGCGACCGAGGCGGGTACGCCCGCACTGTCCGGGTTGCCATGGGTGAGGGCGCCGGACCCGGCCTTGATGAGGAGCGAATCTGAATGGCCGTGATAGCAGCCGGAAAACTTGATGATCTTGTCGCGCTTCGTGAACCCGCGCGCGAGCCGGATGGCCGACATCGTGGCCTCGGTGCCGCTGTTGCACATGCGGACCTTCTGGATCGAGGGAACGAACTTCACGATCAGCTCGGCCATCTCCACTTCGTAAGGGTTCGGCGTACCGAACGACGTGCCGTTCTCCAGCGCGGCGGCGATGGCAGCTTTGATCTTCGGGTGGTTGTGGCCGTGAATCGCGGGTCCCCAGGTGCAAACGAAGTCGATCAGCTCGCGATCGTCGGCGGTGATGAGGGTCGCGCCGCGGGCTGCCTTCACGAAAAACGGTGCGCCGCCAACGGAACGAAAGGCTCGGACAGGAGAATTCACGCCGCCCGGGATGAGCTGCTGGGCGCGGGCGAAGAGGGAATCAGAGACTGTGGAGGGCATTTTAGACAGGCGTGAGCTCCAGGACTCGTAAACTCGAAGGGTTACACAGAGAGCACAGAGGGGGCACGGAGGTCACGGAGACGCGGAGCTTGTCCAAATGATAGCATTGCTCCGTGCACTCAGGATCGGAACTCCGTGCACTCTGTGGCGAAAACGGATCGGTTTTCATTAGCTCACGTATTTTTGCACGATCGGAATCCGGCGACCGACGCCGAAGGCGAGAGGAGTGATCTTCAGGCCGGGGGCGGCTTGCTTCCGCTTGTATTCGTTGAGGTCCACCTTGCGGACCACGTCGTTGACGACGGCCTCGGGGAAACCCCGCGCGACGAGGTCGCGGCGGGAGAGGCCTTCCTCGACATAGCCGTGCAGGAGGCCATCGAGCATGTCGTAGGGCGGGAGACTGTCCTGATCGGTCTGGTCGGGCCGCAGCTCGGCACTGGGGGCCTTGTTGATCGTGTTCTGCGGGATGATCTCGCGCTCACGGTTGATCCAGCGGGACAGGGCGTAGACCTGCGTCTTGAAGACGTCGGAGATCACCGCGAGGCCGCCGCACATGTCGCCGTAAAGCGTGCAGTAGCCGACGGCCATCTCGCTCTTGTTGCCGGTGGTGAGAAGCAGGGAGCCAAATTTATTGGAGAGCGCCATCATCAGGACGCCGCGGATGCGGGCCTGGATGTTTTCCTCGGCGACATCGCGCGGCCGGCCGGCAAAGAGCGGACCGAGCGAGTGCTCCGTGGCGGCGACGGCATCGCCGATGGTGATCGTCTCGAAGCGGATGCCGAGATTCCCGGCGAGGATGCGGGCGTCGTCGCGGGAGTGCTGCGAGGAAATGGTCGAGGGCAGGGAGACTCCGACAATGTTTTCCTTGCCTAGGGCATCGGCCGCGATGACGGCGACGAGGGCGGAATCAATGCCGCCGGAGAGGGCGATGAGCGCGCGCTGGAAACCGCTCTTGTGCGCGTAATCGCGCAGGCCGAGGACGAGAGCGCCGTACATGTCGGGCATCTCGGCCTGTTCAAAACTCGGGGCGAGGGCGCCGGCTTGAGGCGCCGCAGTGGTGTCCACGATGCGGAGCTCCTCGGTAAAAGCGGCGAGGCCGGCGATGATCTTGCCCGTACCGTCGCACACCAAGCTGCGGCCGTCGAAGATGAGCTCGTCGTTGCCGCCGATGGCGTTGACGTAGGCGACCGGGCAGCGGAGGGAGCGCGCGGAGTCGGCGACGAGCTTCTCGCGGAGGTTCTCCTTGTCATGGTGCCACGGGCTGGCGGAGAGGTTCACCATCAAGTCGCACTTCTGCGCGACGAGCTGCTCGAGCGGCATCTGGCCACTGTAGAGCCGGCGCGTGCTCAGCATCGGGTGCGTCCAGATGTCTTCGCAAATCGTGATGCCGATACGCTGGCCGTTGTGCACGACGACGGTGGGCGCGTTGGCGGGCTCGAAATAGCGGTCCTCATCAAAGACATCGTAGGTCGGCAGGAGGCACTTGTGGGCGGTGGCGGTGATCTTGCCGCGGTGGCAGAAGGCCGCGGAGTTATAGAACGGGCGGCCTTGGCCGGTCGGGTTGAGCTCGACGGTGCCGATCAGCGCCGGAACCTCACCCACGGCAGCCGCGATCTGGGCCAGGGAGTCGGCTACATCAGGCACGAACCGGCGCTTGAACAGCAGGTCGCGCGGCGGGTAGCCGCAGACGGCGAGTTCGGGAAAGACCACCAGTTCGGCGCCTTGCGCGACGAGCTTGGTGTAGGCGTCGAGGATGCGACGGCGGTTGCCGGAGAGGTCACCAACGATCGGGTTGAGCTGAGCGAGGCCGAGGCGCATGGGAAAGGTCGGGCAACGTGGACGCGTTTTCCGACCCTGACAACTCGCAAGGCGGCTCGACCCCGGCATCTAACCGCGAAGGACGCAAAGCTCGCAAAGAGCGGACCGCGAAAGGTTGATTCCGAACCTTGGCGGACTTCGTGTTCTTTGAGGTAAAAAGGACCGAAGGATTTGAGCTATGATCGAGGCTGGGCTGGTTCGGTTCAGCGTCAGACTTTCATCTTTCAACTGCGGCCGCCGGTGGCTTTGCTGCCGGGCTCCATGGCCGACAAATTCATCCTTGCCTCCGCCTCGCCCCGTCGGAGCGAGTTGCTTGCTAAGCTGGGGGTGAAGTTCGAGGTCGTCGTTGCGCAAGTCACCGAGCACGAGGATCCCACGACCGAGCCGCTCAAAATGGTCGCGCACAACGCCGCATTAAAGGCCGACTGGGTGGCGGAGCGTCATCCCGATGCCTTTGTGCTGGGGGCTGATACGACGGTATTCATCGACCGGACCGTGTTGAACAAGCCCCGCGATCTGACGGAGGCGCGCGCCATGCTCCAGAAGCTGTCCGGTCGCACCCATACGGTCTACACCGGGGTGGCGCTGCGCCGGCGTCGCGATGGGGTGATGGTGGACGAAGGCGTGGCGAGTCAGGTGACCTTCCGTGCGTTGGATGACGCGGTGATCGACGCCTATCTCACGGTCGTGAATCCCCTCGACAAGGCGGGGGCCTATGGAATCCAGGAGGGCAGGGAGCTGATCATCGCCGGCTGGGAGGGCTCCTTTACAAATATTATGGGCCTTCCGATGGAAGCGACGAAACAAATTTTGACGACTTGGGGTCTGGTGGGCTGACTCAGCCCCTGTCCCGCGGGCCAATCCATGAGCCAAACCATCGTCACACCGCCACTCTCGCACACCGTGCGGCGAGCCCTCGTGCGCTTGTGGGAAGAGCCGGAGTCGCGCTCGATGGTGATCGGGATCGTGGGCACGATCCTCGTTCACCTGCTTCTGCTTTTGGTGGGCCCTTTCCTGTTGCGGAACGAACCGGCGGCAGCGCTGGCCCGGCCCCATGCCCGGCCGCAGCAGTTCAGCATCCAGCTGGCGCCGGATATGTATAAGCCGCCGGCAAAACCGAAGGCCCCGACGCAGTTCGTGGAGACCAATCCGGATGCGCCGGAAAATGTGCCGGACAAGACCGAAAATTTCGCCGCCCGCAACCAGCAGGTTGCTCAGGAAAAACCCACGCCCGACGGCAGGAGCGACCGGCCCGCGATGGAGGGCCAGAAGGAGATCCATTCGACGCAAATCGTCAGCGGCCAGTTGTCCAAGCCCGTGGAGCAGACCCCCGTGCCGCCGGAGCCAATCCCGAAACCGAGCGAGTCCAAATTAACGGCGCCGAAGCAGGAGCAGACTCCGCTGACCGGTTTCGAAAAAAAGATGGGTGATGATGCCTCGGCCTTTGGCACCAACGTTGCCCCGCGGTCCGACAGCGCCAAAAATGTCCAGAATCGGATCGAAGGGCTGCGAGACGTCCCGTTGATCGAAGGCGCCACTGATCTGCAGCCGGAGCCGATCGACCGGAATCATCCGCGCGCGCGGCCCCAAGTCGTCAAGACCATGCAGACGCGTCCGGCGATTTTTGAAGAACGGACGGCCGGCACGCAAAACGTCGGGCTGCGCGGCATCGATGCCAAGTGGAGCAATTACGGCACCTACCTGCAAAAAATGGTGGAGATCGTCCAAGCCCAGTTCGACAAGCTCAATTACGAGAGCCGGATTTATCCGCCCGTGGGCAGCACCGTCACGGTGAAGTTTACCCTGAACAACAAGGGCGAGGTCCGCATCACCGCCGTTGATGCCAGCAAGGGAACGGATGCGGCGGCCAAGATCTGCACCAGTTCCATCGGCATTCCGTCGCCCTTCGGTCCGTGGACCGACGACATGGTGGCGATGCTGGGTGACCAGCAGGAGATGACCTACGACTTTTATTACCGGTGAGCGCCGTACCGGAGAGCTTCTGGGCGGAACTGCCGCTCGGACGCGGGGTGACGCTGCTCGCGCACGACGCGAATGGGATGGGGGCCTTCGATAAGCCGGCGGGCGTGCTCTCGCATCCCAATGCCGGCGGCGACGAACCCCGCTCCCTGCTCACGGTGCGTTACATGATGGAGGGTGAGTACTTTCAATGGACGGCCGTAAAAGGCGGGCCGCTGCTGAAACTCTGGCTGCTCAACCGGCTCGATTCCGCCACGTCGGGCGTGGTGCTGGTGGCGGCGGATGAAAAACTGGCCCAGGAGATCCGCGCACAGTTCAAGCGCAAGCAGGTGAGAAAGGTTTACCAGGCTTTGGTCTTCGGCGCACCGCGTCCGCCGGTGGAATTGTGGAAGGACACTCTCGCCGTGGTGCGGAAGGGTGGGCAGGTCCGCGCTGCGCTGGGCACGGGCCGCGTGCCCGCGGAGACCAAGATGAGTTTGGTGCAGACCGGACGGAGCGAACCGCGCGTGTCGCTGCTGCGGCTCGAGCCGCATACCGGGCGCAGCCACCAGCTGCGCGCGCAGTGCGCCAAGCGTGGGATGCCGATCGTGGGCGACCAGACTTACGGGAATTTTCCCCGCAACCGGGAATTCGCAAAGGGGGTCAAAACGAAGCGCATGTTCCTGCATTCGCTCGAGACGGGATTTGAGTATGAATTCGGGGGCAAGGTCCAGCGTTTCGCGGCCTCGGCGCCACTGCCGGCGGAGTTCACCGCGGCGCTGTGAGAGATCAGCTTCACGCCCTGAATTGTCGTTGGGAGGGGTCCCGCTGGGCGGGACCGGGCCATGAGAGGTGGACCGTGCGCTCCGAGCGCGGTTTTCACGGACCCTGATGCCGCGCGCGGAGCGCACGGCCCACCCGCAACCTGTCGCAGGCCAGTTGGGCGTCGGCTAAAGACGTGGGTCGCGCTGGGAGGGTCTGAGCATTGACAACGCCCGAAGCCACCGGCACCTCTTTCGCCGTGAACCGTTTCAGCGCTTATTTTAGCAGCTTTGCTTTCTGGGGGTACTTTACCCGGAAAATCACTGGCGGCTGCCGCGAAACCTGAACTACACGCCACTTTCGCAAAACAAGCCGCCCCCCAGGGCGGCTTTTTTGTTAACCTCAAAACGCACCCGTCATGATCCTCCCCAAGACCAACCGTCTCACGCCCGAGCAGCTCGCCGAAATCAGCGCGATCGTCGGTGAGTTTGGCTGCAAGATCCAACCCATCATCGGGGCCGTGCGGACGATCTACGCCATCGTGGGGGATGAGCGCGACGAGCTGATGATCAACCGGCTCGAGGGTCTGGCCTACATTGACCGCATCGACCGGATCCAATCGCCGTTCAAGCTCATGGACAAGCGGTCCGACCTCGCGAGCCACCGCATCACGCTCGGTGGCGTGACGCTGGGAGAGGAACTACTCGTGATCGCGGGTGCCTGTACAATCGATCCCAAGAACCCAAACTACTTCTATGAGACGGCCGCGGCGGTGAAGGAAGCCGGCGCCCATGTCCTGCGCGGCGGCGTCTGGAAACCGCGGACCAACCCGTATGCCTTCCAAGGCGATGTAAAGTCCCTCGACATCCTGATGGAGGCGTCGCGCCGCACGGGTCTGCCGGTGGACACCGAGGTGATGGAGGATGCCCACATCAAGCTCGCACTCGATGCCGGGGTGCACTCGTTGCAAGTCGGCGCGCGCAACGCCTTGAACTATTCGCTGCTGCGTTCCATTGGCCGGGCCATTGCCGAGCGCGACACGTGTGTGTTGCTCAAGCGCAGCATCCACATGGGCTCGCTGGCGGAGTTCATCTCCGCCGCGGAATACATCGCGGCGTTCGGCAACCCCAACGTCATTCTGTGCCCGCGCGGCACGACGCCGACGCTCGACGGCTATCGCAACCATCCCGATGAGAGCATCACGCCGCTGCTCAAGGAAAAGACCTGGGCGCCCGTCGTGATCGATCCGTCGCACTCCGTCGGCAAGGCGGTTTATGTGCCGGCCTGTGCACTGGCGGCCGTGGCTTATGGCGCAGATGGGCTCTGCATCGAGTCGCACGTGAGCCCGAGCCACGGCATCGGGGACGATCCCAAGCAGGCCGTCACACCCGACGTGCTCGCCGGGCTTATTTCTCAGGCGAAGCAGCTCTGGACCCTGCGACGCGGCGGCGCGGTCAAGACGAGCTAGGGTTCTTAAGGTGGAACGCGTTGCCCCTAACGCGTTGGCCTTTGCAATGGAGCCGCGGCGCCCTCGCCGCGGAAAATTCAACGACGCGGCGAGGGCGCCGCATCCCTAGAGCGATCCCCTGGAAAACAACCGCGTTGGGGACAACTCGTTCCACCTAGATCAGATTCAGCTGATTATCGTCCAACGGCGCGACGGTGATCTTCTTCTTCGGCCGGGCCTGCGGGGCGGGTACGGACACGTTCGCATCGTCGCTCTCGAGCTTGCTGAGGATGGTTTTGGCGCGGTCGATCACGCTGAGCGGCAGGCCGGCGAGTCGGGCCACCTGGATGCCGTAGCTGCGATCGGCGGCGCCGGGGATGACGCGGCGGACGAACACGATGTCGTCGTTCCATTCCTTCACTGCGACGGAGAAATTGCGCAAGCGCGGCAAGTGTTTCTCGAGCTGGGTGAGTTCCTGGTAGTGCGTGGCGAAGAGCGTGCGCGGCCCGCTTTCCGGGTCGCGGTGCAGGTGCTCGACGACGGCCCAAGCGATGGAAAGGCCGTCGTAGGTGGACGTGCCGCGGCCGATCTCGTCGAGGATGATAAGGGACCGGTGGGTGGCGTTGTTGAGGATGTTGGCGGTCTCGTTCATCTCGACCATGAAGGTCGAGTTGCCGCGGGCGAGGTCGTCGCTGGCGCCGACGCGGGAGAAAATGCGGTCCACGAGTCCGAGCCGGCAGGCCTTCGCCGGGACCCAGCAGCCGACCTGCGCGAGCAACGTGATGAGCGCGACCTGGCGGATGTAAGTGGATTTGCCGGCCATGTTGGGGCCGGTGATGAGCGCGATCTGCGCGTCGTTGCAGGCGAGGAGGGTGTCGTTCGGCACGAACGCCTGGGTGGTGCCGCGCGCGAGGGCCGCGTCGGGGGCTTTGAGCATTTGCTCGACGACCGGGTGGCGTCCCTCGGTGATCGACAGGACCTCTCCCTCATCGAGTTCAGGGCGGCAATAATTCCACTCCCGCGCGAGCACGGCCCAGCCGGCGAGGACATCGAGCTCGGCGACCGCATCGGCGGATTGGGCGAGAGCGACGGATTCGTCGAGGATGGCGGCGACGAGGGCGTTGAAGAGTTCCAGCTCGCGGGCGAGGGCGTTTTCCTCGGCATGGAAGATTTCCTTCTCCTTGGCCTTGAGCGCCTCGGTCACGTAACGCTCGCCGCCGACGGTGGTCTGCCGGCGAATGTAGTCCGCGGGTACGAGGTGCAGGTTGGCCTTGGTGACTTCGATGTAATAACCGAAATTATTCGTGAAGCGGACCTTGAGACTGCGGATGCCGGTGCGCTCTTGGTCGTCCCTCTCAAGCTCGGAGAGCCAGGTCTTGTTGCCGCTGGTCAACGTGCGCAGCTCATCGAGGCGCGGATCGTAACCGCTGCGGATATAGTTGCCCTCAGCGAGATCGTTGGGGAGTTCGTCGGCGAGACCACGCGTCAGCAGGTCGCGCAAGGCCGGAATTTCGCTGAGGCGGGTTTGGTAACCGGTGGCCAGTCCGCCACCGAAACCCGCCAGCTCGGCCTGAAGCGCGGGCATCTGCGCCAGGGTGTCGCGGACGCCGCCGAGTTCGCGGGGGTTGCGCAGTCGGTTTTGCAGCCGGCCGAGGATGCGCGGGATGTCACGGATGCCGGAGAGCAGTTCGCGCAAAGCGGACAGACGTGATGGCGTGGCGAGCAGTTCCCCGACGAGCGATTGCCGGCGGTTGATCTCGGGCAGATCGAGCGTGGGCGCGGCGAGCCAGCGCTCCAGCAGGCGCGCCCCGGGAGCGGTGGTGGTGCGGTTGATGGCACCGAGGAGGGAGGCCTCGCGCGTCCCGCGGATGGAGGAGAAAATCTCGAGGTTGCGCAGGGTCGCCGGGTCGAGCAGGAGGGTCCGCGCGCTGCGGTATTCCTGCAGGCCGCGGAGATTCTCGGGTTTCGCGCAGAGGTTTTCCGTGGCGTAATAAACGAGCGCGCCGGCCGGGCCGAGGGCGGGGTGCGAGTTGAGCAGGCCGAAACCCTGCAGGTTGAGCACGCCCAGGGTGTCCATCACGGTCTTCGCTCCCGTGCTGGTTTCGAAATGATAACCCGACTGCTCCGTGACCAGCCGGCCGGTGCAGAAGGCGTGCAGCGCGTGCACGTCCACTTGGTCGTGCGGCACTGCGGACCAACGCGCGAGGGCGCCTTCAATGACGAGCAGCTCGGCCGGGTCGAGTGCAGTGAGGACGGGCAGGAGGTTCGCGATGTGGCTATCGGTCGCGATCCGGAACTCGCCCGTGGAGAGATCCAGCCAGGACGCATGCAAACCCTGGGCATCGAGTGTGACGGCGCAGAGGTAGTGATTGCGCGCGGCGTCGAGCTGGTTGGCGGCCAACATCGTCCCGGGGGAGAGGATGCGGGTGAGCTGGCGCTTCACGAGCCGGCCGGGCTGGGCGGTTTCAGCCTGATCGCAGATCGCGACTTTCTTCCCGGCGGCGAGGAGTTTCGAGACGTAGTTGTCGGCGGCATGGGCCGGAATGCCGGCCATCGGATGTTCCTGGCGCTTGGTGAGGGTCAGCCCGAGGAGGCGCGACGCGGTCACGGCGTCATCGAAGAACATCTCAAAGAAATCACCGAGCCGGAAGAGCAGGATCGTGTCGCGCGGGAGGCCCCGTTTGACCTCGAAATACTGCTGCATCATCGGGGTGAGTTTCGGCTCGGCGCTCATGCGGTTGGGAAACGCTCGCGCAAAGGCGGGAAGGCGCAAAGGAAAAACTGCCGGGCGGCCGAGGGTTTGGCTTGGCGGCCCGCCGGCTTTGCGCGAAACCAGGCCGATGCTGCTTTTTCACCGCGACCTTGGGGGCAACGGGTTGCCCCCGCTCGTCATCTTGCACGGGATGCTGGGCTCCTCGCGGAACTGGCAGACGACCGGACGCGACCTCGCAGCCAAGTTTCATGTGCTGGCGCTCGACCTGCGCAATCACGGTGAGTCGCCTCATGATTCCGTCATGACGTATAAGTCCATGATGGAGGATGTTCTCACGTGGCTCGATGTGCAGGGGCTCAAACGAGTGACGCTGCTCGGCCACAGCATGGGTGGGAAAGTGGCGATGCTGCTCGCCTGCCACCATCCCGAGCGGGTGGCCGCGCTGATCGTCGTGGATATCACGCCGAAGGGTTATCACTGGGAGGCACATCAGCAGGAGTTCGCGGCGATGAACGGACTCGATCTGACGAATCTTGCGGGACGCGCGGCCGCGGAGAAGGAGTTCGAAACCCGGGTCAGTGATTGGGCGATGCGGAAGTTTCTCCTGACCAATTTGGAGCGGACAAGCGACGGCGGCTGGAAATGGGCCATCAACCTCTCTGGGCTCACGACGGCGCTGCCCGCGCTGGAGGGTAATCCACTCACTGCGGCCGACCGTTATGCGGGTCCGACGCTCTTCATTGCCGGCGGGAAATCTCATTACGTCTTGGCGGGCGACGATGCGGCGATTCGCACCCATTTCCCGGCGGCGCGCGTCGAAATGATCCCGACTTCCGGCCACAACCCGCACATCGAGACCCGCGAAGCTTTCGTTGCGCTCGTGCTGTCCGTTGTCCACTAGCTTTTATCCCCATGGACCTGCTGCAAACCGGCTCGCTCAAGACCTGGCAATCCCCCGAAACGCTCTCGCTGAACCGCCTCCCGGCGCGGGCGACGCTTTACCCGTATCCCACGGCCGCGGCGGCCCGGGCGGGTAACCGCGGGCAATCGCCGTGGTGGAAATCGCTCAACGGCACGTGGGATTTCTGTCTGGTGGACCGGCCGGAGAGCGTGCCGGCGGAGTTTGTCCGCCCGGAGTTTGCGCCGGGTGCCGGCTGGTCGAAACTGCCCGTCCCGAGCAACTGGACGATGCACGGCCACGACCGGCCGCATTACACCAACGTGATCATGCCGTTCCCGAATCCGCCGCCGTCGGTCCCGGAGCAGAATCCCACGGGACTCTACCGCACGGCCCTGAGCGTGCCGGCAGAGTGGTCCGGCCGCCGCGTCATCCTTCACGTCGGCGGCGCGGAGAGTGTGCTTTACGTCTGGATTGATGGCCAGCCGGTCGGACTGGCGAAGGACACCCGGCTGCCCTCGGAATTTGACCTTACGCCGTATGTGCGCGCGGGTTCGACCCACGTGCTCGCGGCCGTGGTCGTGAAATGGTCCGATGCGAGTTTCATCGAGGACCAGGACCAGTGGTGGATGGGCGGCATCCATCGCGAGGTGTATCTCTATTCGCAGGCCGGATATTTCCTGGAGGACGTGTTCGTCCGCGGGGATCTCGAGGACAACCTGCGGGATGGCCGGCTGCGCGTGTCGGTGCGCCTCGGTGCGCCTGACCTGGAAGCGAAGGGCTGCGAGGTCCGCGTCCAACTTTACAATGCCCACGGGAAGGCGATGTTGCTCCCGCCGGCGGCGGGGCGGCCGCAGGCCACCGACATCTGGCGCAATCCGCGCAAGCTCGTGGAATTCGACCTGCCCGTGCGGGGGCCGAAACTTTGGTCGGCGGAAGAGCCCACGCTCTACACCGTCGTGACCACCTTGGTCGCACCCGATGGCAAGGAAGTGGAGCACACGGCGAGCCGCGTCGGCTTCCGTCGCGTCGAGGTGCGCCACCGCCAGATGCTCGTCAACGGCGCGCCGGTGCGCATCACGGGCGTCAACCGCCACGAGCACGACGACACCCACGGCAAGGCCGTCACGCGCGAAGGCATGCTTCTTGATGTGCTCACGATGAAGCGGTTCAACGTGAACGCGGTCCGCACCTCGCATTATCCGAACGATGCGTACTGGTATGACCTCTGCGACGAGTATGGGCTCTACGTGTTCGACGAGGCGGACGTGGAGTCGCATGCGTTTTACCAGGAAGTCTGCCGCGACAACCGGTATGCGCCGGCGTTTCTCGATCGCGGGCTGCGGATGGTGGAGCGGGACAAGAATCATCCCTCCATCATCGCCTGGTCACTCGGCAACGAAAGTGGCTACGGCGCGCACCATGACGCGATGGCCGGCTGGATTCGCCACCGCGACCCGAGCCGCCTCATCCATTACGAGGGCGCCATCACCTGGAACTGGCAGGGCGGCCAGCCGGCGACGGACATTGTTTGCCCGATGTATCCGCAGATTGAAAAGATGGTGGCGTGGGCGAAGGATCTCCAGGCCCCCGACCAGCGGCGGCCGCTGATCATGTGCGAATACTCGCACGCGATGGGCAACAGCAACGGCAGCCTCGGTGATTACTTCGACGCCTTCGACCGCCATCCGGGCCTGCAGGGCGGATTCATCTGGGAGTGGGTGGACCACGGCATCAAGCGCCGCGACGCCGCGGGCCGGGACTACTGGGCCTATGGCGGCGACTTCGGCGACGAGCCCAACGACAAAAATTTTGTCTGCGACGGACTCGTCTGGCCGGACCGTACCCCGCATCCCGGGCTCTTCGAATACAAACATCTCGCGCAGCCGGTTCGGGTGGAGGCGATTGATGCGCGGCACGGCCGGTTCCGGCTGAAAAACCGGCGGTGGTTCAAGTCGCTCGCTGATTTGCGCGGCACGTGGGAACTGCTGGTCAACGGTTCGACCGTGAAGCGCGGCGTCTTGCCCAAGCTCACCGCGGCGGCGCAGGGAGCCCAGAGTCTCTCCCTCGTGTGGCCCAAGCTCACCCTGGCGACGAAAGACGAAGTGCACGTCACCTTCCGGTTCTTTACCCGCGAACAAACCCCGTGGTGCAACGCTGGTCATGAAATAGCATGGAATCAGCTCGCCGTGCCCACCGCCGGTTTTGCCAGGGCGCCGCGGGCCACGAAGCAGCGGAAGCCAGGAGCTGCTGTGGCCGTTGCGACGACGGATGGCGCCTGGGTGGTTCGGACCGGCCACACCGAGTTCACCCTTCGCCGCGACACGGGTGTGCTCGAACACCTGCGCGTGGAGGGCCGCGAGCTGATCACCCGCGGGCCCCAACTCAATGTCTGGCGCGCGCCGACCGACAATGACGGACTCAAGCTCTTTGCCGTAGTGAATTGGGGCGGCGCGAAGATGCTCACCGATTGCCTCACCGCCGGCTACGACCGCCTGGAGTTGGCCGAAACCAAGTGCGAACAGCAGGCCTCCCGCAACGGCAGCAGCCGTTTCATCATTCGCCAGCGATGGCTCTGTCCGGGCGCGAAGCGGACCATCAGCCATACCCACAGCTATGTCGTGACGTCCGATGGCGCGTTAGACGTGGCCAATACCTTTGACGTCGACAAACAGCTGCCGGAATTGCTGCGGCTCGGCGTCTCGCTCGTTCTGCCGGCCGGGCTCGAGCACCTCGAGTGGTTCGGCCACGGTCCGCTGGAGAATTATTCCGACCGCAGCCGAAGTGCGGTCGTCGCGCGTCATCGGAGCACCGTCACGGCCCAATATGTGCCCTACATCGTGCCCCAGGAGCACGGCAATCATACCGGGGTTCGCTGGCTGGGGCTGCAGGATACGAAGGGCTCGGGAGTTCGCTTCACGGCCGTGAAGCCCATGGAGGCATCCGCCAGTCATTTCACCGCGCACGATCTCTATGCGGCGAAGCACACGACCGATCTCAATCCGCGGCCCGAAGTCCAGGTGAACCTGGACTTCGGCCAGCGCGGGCTGGGCACTGCGAGCTGCGGGCCGGACACGTTGCCGAAGTATCGGATTCAGCCCGGCAAGTATCGGTTGGATTTCAACGTGACGGCGGAATCATAAGCGGGCGGAACGCCGGCAAGTCCAGAAAGGTGGGCCGGGCGCTCCGCGCCCGGCTCGGCGAGTATGAGTAGGAGTGCGGAAGCCCCGCGCGGAGCGCCCGGCCCACCCCAACTAAGCGTCGTCGCTGCTTCAGCGTTTCGTCCACAAGCGCAGCGACGTGAGCAGAAAATCCTCCAGCGCGGCCGCCTCGTTGAGGTTCAACCTCAGGAGGCCGACGTCATACTCCAGTTTCTCGATGGCGGCGGGGTAGGCGCCCCGCGCGCGTTCGTCGCCGGTGCCCAGCCGGGGCAGCGCAAATGTCCGGGTGGCAGCCGCGACATCCGCGAACAACCGCGCCCGGATGCCGTTGGCAATCCCGATCTCGATCGCAATCTGCTCATCATCCGAAATCTCGTCGGGGAGTTTCTCTTTCTGCTGTTTCCACACCTCGGCGGTCGCAAAATCGAGCACCGCGCTGAACCGGGCCACGAGGCCATAGAGCGTGAATATCTGGTCGGCGACAGCGGTCTTGCCACTCACGCCCTCGCCGAGCCGCGCGAGCCATGCCCGGTAGTCATCGAGCCAGGCGGGCCAGCCGTCCGTCGCCACCACCGTGGCCGGTGAGGGAAAGCGGAAATGCAGCACACGGCTCCGGATGGTGGGCAGCAGCGCGTACGGCCGGGTGGTCAGAAGGAGCAGCGTCGTATGGGCCGGGGGTTCCTCGAGGGTCTTGAGGAATGCGTTGGCCGATTCGACATTCATCCGGTCGGCCTCGTAGATGATCGCGACCTTTTGGGGCGCGACCACGGGCGTGACATACAGCCGGGGGAGCAGCTCGCGCATCGTGCCGCGCTCGGGTGACTCCGCCTTGCCGATAGGGATGATCCGCGTCCGTCCCCGCGGACGGAGTTCGAAGTAGTCGGGATGCTCCTTGACGGCGAAGCGCGCCGACGAGGCTGGCGTGTTCAGCAGCCGGTCCGCGATCGCATGGGCCACTTCCACCAGCGTGCGCAGGTCATCGCCATGGAGCAGCAGACTGTGCGACAGGCGCTGCTTCGCGATGGCCTGCTCGATGACGGCGACCGCGGGGGAGCCGGCGAGGGCGGCGGGCCAGGGAGTGGCGGTGGTCATGGATGGATGCAGGCGAGGGGTGATGTGCGATGGGCAATGGGCTCGACTACCGGCACGTTCACCGGGTGAAGTATCCGCGACCGCAAGATGACTCCGCGGGGATTTCGACCTTCAACTTTCATCCTGCAACTTTCACCCGAGCGAAGCGGGCTTACCCGAGCCGCTCCTTCACGATGGCCCAGATTTTCTTCTCAATCGCGTCGGGAGTTGGTGTGCCGTCAATCACGACGACGCGATCCGGCATGCCCTGCGCAAGCAGCAGGTAGCCCTCGCGGATCTTTTTATAGAAATCGAGATTCTCGCGCTCCATGCGGTCGGGCAGGTCGGAGGCGCGCTGGCGGATGCGGGCGAGGCCGACCTCCGTGGGCACGTCAATTACGAGCGTCAGTGCCGGCATGACGTTACCGACGGCGAACCGGTTGATCTGGGAGACGGGATCCGCCGCGAGATTGCGGCCGATGCCTTGGTAAACCGTGGAGGAGTCGAGGAAACGGTCGCTGAGCACGACGGCGCCGCGGACGAGGGCAGGGGCGATGACCTCGCGCACGACCTGTGCACGGGCGGCGGTGAAAAGGAGCAGCTCCGTCTCCGCGCACATCTCGTCGCCCTTGGAATTATGGACGATGATGTTGCGGATCTGCTCGCCGATCTCGGTCCCGCCGGGCTCGCGGGTGGTGACGACCTCGCGCCCGTTCTTCTGGAGCTGCGCGGCGAGGCGGGAAATCTGGGTGGACTTTCCGCTGCCCTCCGGGCCCTCGAAGGAGATCAGCTGGCCGGTGGGTTTGGATTTCAAGGGCATGGCGGAAGGTGGGCGGATTATTTCCAGGTTGCGAGGAAGGTCTCGATGTCGCCGAGCGACGGGCTCTTGGCGGTGCGCACGTAATGGCCGCTGGTGCAGACGCCGAGTCCGAGTGCAGACTCCGATGCAAAGCCCATGAGTTGCGCGGCGACGAAGCCCGCGTTGAAATGGTCGCCTGCACCGGTGGTGATCAAGGGCTTGGCCGAGTAGGGGCCGGGCACCCAGAACGTGCCGTCGCGGGTGGCGCAGGCGGCGGATTCCTTCGGGTGGACGACGACGGTGGTGAGGTCGAGACGCTTCCGGATTCTCTCCGCCATCGCGCGGAGCCCACTCTCGGTTTCCGTCTCGGTGCCGAAGCCCAAAGCGGTAAACACCTGCTGCGCTTCCTTCAAGTTAAGCCCAAGCGTGACGCGACCGAACTGCTCGAACTGGCCGATCACATCGAGCGCGTAGGACAGGTCAGCGGGCGAGCGCTTTTCCGGGTCGGCGAGATCGAAGAAGAAGATACGGCCCGGCTTGGCGGGCACGCGGGGCAGCACCCGCGTGACGAGATCGGTAAACACCGACGTCAGGTTCGGAATCATGGTCCAGTTCACGAGGCCGACGAGATCGGCGGCGCCGAGGGCGGCGCGGTAGGCGTCATCGCCCATGACTTGGGTGATCTTCGCCGGCGTGATCTCGTCGAGACTGCGCATCATCCCGAGCATCAGCTTGCCGTCGCTGAACTCGACCGCAGTCGTCGCGGCCGGGTCGCAGAGCGAAATCACGTTTGCCCGTTGGGCAAAATCGGCGAACGCCGGGTGGATCGAGGTCCCGCCGAGCGCGCCAATGTAAGTCACCGGGGCGCCGTGGGCGAGGAGGGCGTTGGCCATGATGGGACCGTTGCCGCCGAGCTTGTCCATGAGAGGATAGAACTCGAGGTTCGTGCTCTTGCCCGCGGCCGCGAGGATGCGCTGCCCGAACTCGGTGATCGTGGTGATTGGGGTAAAATTCTCGCCCTGGCCGGCGCGCGTTGCGACCGGGGTGACGATGGTGTCGACGAAGCCGTCAAAGCCGAGGAGGGCTTGCTTGGAGGCGAGGGTGCCGCGGCGTTCGCGCAGTTCCTGTAGGGTGCGGGTTTTGAAGTCCATGGGAGGCGGCAACCGTGAGGGAAAAATCCCGCGCGGCCTGCCGCAAACAGAATCGCGCGCCGGTGGGGCAAATTACGCCGGAATTTCCGTTGAACGCGCCCGGCAAACCCTCCAACTCTTGAACGCAATGTTCGCCACGCACCTTTTTTCACCCGTCTTCGCGACCACCAACATCATCGATGTTTTCCTCCGCTGCGATACCGTCGGCCAGGTCATCACCGGCGGGCTTGGGGTCGTCAGCATTTTTGCCTGGTCGGTCATGATCGGAAAACACTTTGAGCTGAAGCGCCTCCGCGAGCTGAACCACGGGTTCGAGGCCCACCTCCACGACCAGCGGAACATCCTCGAGCTGCCGGAGACGTTCCGCAACAAGCGCGCGATTCCCTACGCCGACCTCTTCTCCGACGCCATCGAGGTCTACTGGCGGGCGGCCGCCATCAGCAAAGAGAAGGGCGACACCGACTCGCGGGCCCGCCTGGAGCACACGGAAAACGCGCTGCAGCGCGCGCTCTCGCGCCAGACGCTGCGCTACGAATCGAGCATGATCTTCCTCGCGACCATCGTGACCGGCGCGCCCTTCCTCGGCATGCTCGGGACGGTGTGGGGCGTGATGGAGGCGTTCAGCGCCGTCGCCGTGCAGGAGTCAGCCAGCATCAAGACCCTCGCGCCGGGCGTCTCGGCCGCGCTGCTCACCACGATCGCCGGCTTGCTGGTCGCGATCCCGTCGGTGTTCGGTTACAATTTTCTCCTTGGGAAATCGAAGCAGCTCATCACCGAACTCGAAAACTATGCCAGTGAGCTGGCCGACCGCATCGAGCTGGAGAGCAAATAAGGCCCCGCCATGGCACGGACCTTTCGCCGCAGACAGACCACGGCCCCGATCTCGGAGCTCAATGTCACCAACCTGATCGACCTCGGCTTCACGCTGCTGATCATCTTCATGATTGCGACGCCCCTCATCCAGCAGGAGCAGACGATCCCGGTCAACCTGCCCGTGGAGTCGAAGAGCGCGCAGCCAAAGCCGGACAAGGACGCCCGCTTCGTCGCCATTTCCATCGACGCGTATGGCAACTTCTACTTGGACAACAGCACGACGGCCGTGCCTTACTCCGAACTGAAGGCCCGCCTGCGCAAGTATGCCGCCGAGCCCAAACCGCCGGTCATGCGCATCCGGGGCGACTCCAAGCTGCCGTATGAGAAAATCGTGCAGCTGATGGACGAGTTGAAGAAGAGCAATCTGTTGAAATTCACGTTCGACACGCAGGCGCCGAACTAAGCTTTCGCCGCCCGGTACGTTAAACCTGCGACGTCATGACCGCCCGTTCGCCCAGCGCCCTGTTGCTTTCCGCCACCGTTCACGGCGCGATTGTGGCGCTCATTATTCTCTTCGCGTATGTCGCCCAGACGCACGTGAAGGACACGCCCAAGATCCTGGAACTGGTGCAGGGTGAAGGGGACAACTATGGTGCGACCGAGGCGCCTGCGCTCGGCACCCCCGGAGGTATTAAAATCGCGATTCCCGAGCCGCCTGCCCCCAAACCGGTCGCACCTACACCTCCCGCGCCGACGCCGCCCGCACCCGTGGCTGCGGTGGAACCTGATCCGGTCCCCGCCCCCGTGAAAGCCCCGGTCGAAAAGACGGTGCCCAAACCCCCGGCCAAAACCGCCGAGCCGAAGCCGCCCAATTTTTCCAATCAGATCAAACGCAAAATCATCCGCGCGGAGTCGAAGGCCAAGGCGGAGATCAAGAAAGAGCGCCTCGCGGAGGAGAAACGCCTCACCAAGGCGGAGTTCGACAGGCTGAACAAAGCCCGCAAGACCGCCGCCGCGGGCAATCCGAAGGTCAAGCACGTGGACACTGAAGGCATCGCCGTCGGAGTGGAGGGCGGCTCGACCCGGAACAAAACCGGTGGCGCCGGCGGCAAGGCGCTCACAGCAGAGGAGCACGACCTGCTCGACGCGTATTTCGCGATCGTGAAGCAGCGGCTGCAGGAAGGACTCGATAAACCGCCGGGCTTGGGCGACGCCGTTTACGCGATCGCGGAATTCCGCCTCAATGCCGACGGCTCGATCACCAGCGCGCGCATCACCCGGGGTTCCGGCAGCGATGAATTTGACCGCGCCGTGATTGACGACATCCGCCGGTACAAGCGCATCAGTCCGCCCAGCGCCTGGAGAGGCGACACCGTCAGCCTGACCTTCCGGATGAAGGAAGAGGATGGGGAATAGCAGACTCAGGGGGTTTTGCCGCGAATTCGCACGAAATGGCGCAAATCCGGATAAAGTCGGATGCCGCATCGATGCAAAATTCGCGTTCCTTGGCGTCCATTCGCGGTTACCTCTGTCCCCGAGGCACGCAATTGGCGGTTAAAAAACTCCTTGCGTTCGGGCGCGGAACTTTGATTTTCCTCACCCCTCACAGTGGGAAAGGGCTCTTAGCTCAGTTGGTAGAGCGCCTCAATGGCATTGAGGAGGTCAGCGGTTCGAACCCGCTAGGGTCCACCACTTTAGGCGTTTCGGTTGATGACGGAATATCGCGTCACCCGATTGCGATCCGCGGCGAATGGGAACCAACCGCCCGGTGGAGTTACGAAGGTTCGTCCTTTCCGCCTCGTTACGGCATTTCGACGAGCACACTCTTCACGCCCATCCCCGATGTCACTCCCTCCCGACATTCCGGCGCCCGTGCCCGTCCCGGTGCCGCCGCCGGAACTGCTTCTCGCCTCCATCGTGGATTCCTCCGGCGACGCGATCATCAGCAAGACGCTGGAGGGTGTCATCACGAGTTGGAATCGCAGCGCGGAGCGCATCTTTGGCTACACGGAGGCCGAAGCCATCGGCCGCCCCATCAGCCTGCTCCTGCTGCCGGCGGAGCGCTGGGCGGAGGAGGACGATATCCTCCAGCGGGTTAGGCGAGGGGAACGCGTGGATCATTTTGAGACCACGCGGAAGTGCAAAGACGGCTGGATGGTGGACATCTCGGTGACCATTTCACCGATCCGGAACTTCGACGGGAAGATCGTCGGCGCGTCCAAAGTTGCCCGCGATATCAGCGATCAAAAGCGCTTGGGCGAGCTGGGACTGCTGCTGGCGGCCATCGTGAATTCCTCCGACGACGCGATCATCAGCAAGAGTCTCGACGGCATCATCACGAGTTGGAATACGGGGGCGGAACGGGTCTTTGGTTATACCGCCCAGGAAGCCATTGGGCAGTCGATCTTGATGGTGGTGCCCGCCGACCGGAAAACCGAGGAACCACAGATCATCGCACGGCTGCGCCGCGGCGAGCGCGTGGAACATTTCGAGACGATCCGCGTCCGCAAAAACGGCGAACATTTCCCCATTTCCCTGACCATCTCACCGATTAAGAACGGGGCCGGGATTGTGGTCGGTGCCTCCAAGATCGCGCGGGATATCACGGAGCTGAAACGCGTCATGGCGGAACGGGAGCATTTGCTCGAAGGCGAGCGCGCCGCCCGTGAAGAAGCGGAGCACGCGAACCGGATGAAGGACGAATTCATCGCCACGGTTTCGCATGAGCTGCGCACGCCGCTCAATGCCATCGTCGGCTGGACCCAGGTGCTGAAGGAGTCCGCGGACCGCCCGGACGAGGTGGCGAAGGGCATTGAGATCATCGAGCGCAATGCGTTCGCCCAAGCCCAGCTGATCGAGGATATGCTCGATTTGGGACGCATCACCTCCGGCAAGCTCGCGCTGAACCTCCAGCCGCTAGACCTCGGCTCGGTCGTCTGCGACGCCGTCACCTCCGTCCGGCCCGGGGCCGAGCTGAAGGGTGTCCAGGTGGAAGCCACCCTCCATAACACCGGGCGCGGCATGATGGGCGACAAGCATCGCCTGCAGCAGGTGGTCTGGAACGTGGTTTCAAACGCGATCAAGTTTACGCCGAAGCACGGCACGGTGACGGTCACGCTGGCCCAAAAAAATTCGCTGATGGAAATCACCGTCGCCGACAATGGCCGGGGCATCGCGGCGGATTTCCTGCCCCACGTTTTCGAGCGTTTCCGGCAGGCGGACGCCTCCACCACGCGGCAATCTGGTGGCCTCGGCATCGGGCTTGCGCTCGTCCAGCAGCTGGTCGAGCTCCACGGCGGTACGGTCCGGGCCGAAAGTCCGGGGTTGAACCAGGGCGCGAAGTTCACGATTTCCCTGCCCCTGTTAGCAACCCAGTCCGAGCGTCCACCTGCGACGATGCAACCGAGCGGGGAGGCAAACGGTTTCGGCGACGAGGATCTGACCGGCATCACCGTGCTCGCGGTGGACGACGACAAGGATTCGCTGGAGGTCGTCAGGCGCATTCTCACCCACCGGCGCGCGGTCGTAAGGACCGCGGCTTCCGTCGGGGCGGCGCTGGAGATTTTTCCTGCTTTTCTTCCCCAGGTCATCCTGAGCGATGTCGGCATGCCGGGACGCGATGGCTACGACCTGATCCGCAGCATCCGCCAGCTGCCGGGCGGAGCAGTGGTCCCGGCGGCGGCTCTGACCGCGCTCGCCCGGCCGGAGGACCGGATGCGCGCCCTCCAAGCCGGCTTTCAGACCCATGTGGCGAAGCCGATCGCACCACGCGAACTGGTGGCGGTGGTGCGCAGCCTAGGGGCGCTCCACTCCGCCCGCAGCGGTGGAAAGCAGTCCGGGTAACCCCGCCGGTCTACGGACCGAGCATCGGCGGCTCTTCAGCGATGCGCGGAGCCTGATGAAGCCGGCTCGCCATCGCACGCCAGTGGGCATCTTCGAGCTCGCGACGCTGGACGGCGCGGTATTCGGCGTCGCCGGCGGCGTAGATGAACGCGAAGAGAAAAGCGGTGAGGTAGTTGTGGAAGTAGAGCGCCGAGATCAGCCCCGCGCCCACCGCCAGCACCTTGCCAATGGTCGCTGCCCAGAAAGTCGCCCGCAGGTAGGGCAGGCGGGTGGCAAGCAGTGCGCGCAGGATGCGGCCGCCGTCCATCGGGAAGACCGGGAGCAAATTGAACAGCCCCATGATGAGGTTCCAATGCAAGAGGATCTGCACCAGCCCCGTGATCGTGTCAGGAAAGTCATGGAAGCCGAGCGGGTGCCAGCCTTCCGGCAGTCCGACCACCATCCACAACAAGGCCGCGATGGCGAAATTTACCGCCGGGCCCGCCAGCGTGATGAGCAGTTCCCGCCCGGGCTCGCGTGGAATCGCGTCGAATTCCGCCATGCCACCGATGGGCATGAGCAGGATGCGCCGCACCCCGATTCCAAAATGACGGGCGGTGAACGAGTGCCCCAGCTCGTGGAGCACCACACAGACGAAAAACAGCAGGACCATCGTTACGTTCAGCAGCAGTCCCACCCAGTGGCCCTCCGGCCAGGCCTTGAACGCGACGTATGCGAGCAGCAGGAAAAAACTCCCGTGCACCGCGAGTTGGATGCCGCGAATGCGGAACAAGTTGATTGACCAGCCTAGCATGTGGGGTAATCAAAGCCCGCTTCGTAAAATCGCCAGCGCTCTTTTGCCGGTCGCGGTTTTCTCCTCGTCCCATGCCTGAAACCAACGCCACGCCCCCGTCCATCCTCGTCATCGATGACGACACCGAGATCCGCTACTCGCTCACGCGGGTGTTCTCGTCGCGCGGCTACAAGGTGACCGAAGCGGCCAGCGGAGAGGCAGGCCTCGCACTGGTTAAGAAGGGGCCGACCCCGGATTTGGTGTTTCTCGACGTGCGCATGGGTGGCATGGGCGGGATCGAGGCGTTGCGGCTCATCCGCTCGGCCAATCCTCGCCAGCTCGTGGTGCTGATGACGGCATTCGGCACGGCGCAAACCGCGATCGAGGCGATGAAATACGGCGCGTTCGACTATGTGATGAAACCCTTCGATCCCCCGAAGGTGCTCGCCCTCGCCGAAGCGGCGCTAAAGACCCACGCCGCGCTCCAAGCCACCGGCGACTACAAGCCCGGGATCAATACCGAGGATTACAAGGAGGGGATCGTCGGCAGCTCCCCCGTCATGCAGGAGGTCTTCAAGATCATCGGCCAGGTGACCGCCAGCGAGGTCACCGTCATGATCACGGGTGAAAGCGGCACGGGCAAGGAGCTCGTCGCGCGCTCCATCTGGAAGCACAGCCACCGTGCCGCCAAGCCGTTCATCGCGGTCAATTGCGCCGCTATTCCCGAGAATTTGATCGAGAGCGAACTCTTCGGCCACGAGCGCGGGTCGTTTACCGGCGCGACCGGCCAGCGGCTCGGCAAGTTCGAGCTCTGCGACGGCGGCACCATTTTCCTCGATGAGATCGGCGACATGGCGCCGGCCACGCAGACCAAGATTCTCCGCGTGCTGCAAGCCGGCGAGATTCAGCGCGTGGGTGGCACGGACACGATCAAGGTGGACGTGCGCGTGATCGCCGCCACCAACAAGGACCTGGAGGCGATGGTGAAGGCGAAGACCTTCCGCGAAGACCTTTACTACCGGCTCAACGTCGTGCGCATCCGAATGCCCGCACTCCGCGAACGATCGGTCGATATCCCGCCGATCATCGACTTTTTCCTGCAGAACCTGGCCAAGCAGCGGAAAACCCGCGTGACGCGCGTTTCCACCGAGGCGCTGGCCGTGCTCGGACGCTATCCCTGGCCGGGCAACGTGCGCGAACTGGAGAACGTGATCTATCGCAGCGCGATCATCGCCCAAGGCGACGCCATCCTCGTCAACGACCTCCCGGCGGAAATCCGCAGCGCCACGAGCACGGAGACAGTGCTAAGCGCTGATACCGACGCCAGTATCTCACCCTTCGACAACATCCGCACGGCCAACGCCGAGAGCGTCGCGCTCGCCAGCGCCAAGATCGCGGCGGAGAACATCGCTTCCGGCGAGCCCGCGCTGACCGCGGACCGCGCGCTCGATTTCCTCCATGCCAACTTGCGGCATGGCAATGAGCCGCTGCTGGCGCGACTGGAGTCGGAGATGATCAAGCGCTCCGTGGCAGCAACCAGTGGCGACCTCAAGGACGCCGCGGCTGAACTGGGACTGACGCTGGCCGCGCTGCAAAAGAAAATGAAAGTGTAGGTCGCGACGTGGGGCGCGGCCGCGAGCCCGGGAATCCGATTCCTAAATCGGTGTTGAATCATGGGTCAGGAGATCCCCGTGCCACCTCAGGCGGGGTTTGGCGACCCCGCCCTACAAAATCACTTTTGGTATCCGCCGGGGTGCGCCGAGTGCCACTTCCAGGCGGTGGCCACGATGGAATTGATGTCGGGGAACTTGGGTTTCCAGCCGAGTTCCCGCTGCGCCTTGGAGGAATCGGCGTAAAGCGCGGCGGGATCACCGGCTCGACGGGCACCCTCGACGACCTTGATCTTCTGGCCCGTTACCTTCTCGACAGCACGGATCACTTCGCGGTTCGAGGTCGGGTGGCCAGTGCCAAGATTGTAGAACAGCGCCGCACCCGGGGTGCCGAGTTTGTGGAAAACCGCGATGTGCGCCCGGCTGAGATCGTCCACGTGCACGTAGTCGCGGAGGCACGTGCCGTCGGGCGTGGGGTAATCGGTGCCGTAAATCTCGATCTGCGGACGCCGGCCGGTGGCGGCGTCAAAGGCGAGGGGGATGAGGTGTGTCTCGGGCGAGTGGTCCTCGCCGATGACGCCGTCCTCGGATGCGCCGGCGGCATTGAAATAGCGGAAGGCGGCGAAGCTCAGCCCGTGCGCGTGCGCGACGGCCTTGAGGGCGTTTTCGACGTCGAGCTTCGTCTGGCCGTAGGGATTGATCGGCGCCTGCGGCATCGTCTCCACAATCGGGAGTGTCGCGGGCGTGCCGTAAGTCGCGCAAGTGGAGGAGAAGACGAATTTCTTCACCCCCGCGGCGAGCATGGCGCGAAGGAGCTGGAGGGTGCCCACTTCGTTGTTGAAATAGTATTTGAGGGGGTCGGTCACCGACTCGCCGACGTAGCAATAAGCCGCGAAGTGCATGACCAGTTCGATCTTCTCGGCGCGGAGGAGTTTTTCGACTGCGGCCTCGTCACCGAGGTTGAGCTGATGGAACACCACATCCGGCGCCACGGCGGCGCGGTGGCCGTAGACAAGGTTGTCCAGCACCACGGGGCGATGCCCGGCGGCGATGAGTTGGCGGACACAATGACTGCCGATGTAACCGGCGCCCCCGACGACAAGCACGTTCATGCGGTGAGGCTTGTATTGCTTTCGGGCCGGGGTTGGCTAGCGATTTCCTTTCCCAACGAATGAAGCCTTCCCGCATCGTCATCACCGGAGTCGGTTTGACTGCCCCCAACGGCAATTCCCTGACTGAATTCCGCGCGAACCTGCTCAAGGGCGTCGCGGGGATCGAGCGGATGGAAATCCGTTACATGGGCTCCCAGCTGGCTGGCGTCTGCCATTACGATGCGCTGCGGCACCAGACGAAAAAGGAGGTCCGCGTCGGCACCCGCGCCGGCAGCATCAGCGTGTATTGTGCCCGCGAGGCCCTGGCCGACAGCAAGATTGACTGGGCGGCGCAGGCCAAAGAACGCGTGGGCATTTACATTGGTTGCACCGAGCACGGCAACGTCGAGACCGAGAACGAAATCTACAACATTTCCAAGTTTAGCTACGACACTAAGTTCTGGTCGCACTACCACAACCCCCGCACCGTCGCGAACAACCCGGCCGGCGAGGCTTCCCTCAATCTCGGCGTCACGGGTCCCGCGTACACCATCGGCGCGGCCTGCGCCGCCGGCAACCTGGGCCTGATCCACGCCGCGCAGATGCTCCGACTCGGCGAGGTCGACCTGGCCCTCTGCGGCGGCGTGAGTGAGAGCATCCACACCTTCGGTATTTTCGCCGGCTTCAAGAGCCAGAACGCCCTCGCCACCCACGCTGACCCCGCCAAGGCCAGCCGGCCGTTCGACAAGGCCCGCAATGGCATCGTCGTTTCCGAGGGTGGTTGCCTCTACACGCTCGAACGCCTCGAGGACGCCCAGACCCGCGGCGCGAAAATTTACGCGGAGATCGCAGGTTATCACGTCAACTCCGATGCCAGCGATTACGTGCTGCCCAATCCCGTGCGCCAGGCCGAGTGCGTCCGCGCGTCGATTCGTCGCGCGGGGCTGACGCCGGCAGACATTCATATCGTCAACACCCACGCCACGGCTACGCCGCTCGGCGACATCCAGGAATGCGAAGCCATCCGCGCGGTCTTCGGTGAAGGGTGCCCCGACACCCATATCAACAACACCAAGAGCTACATCGGCCACTGCATGGGGGCGGCGGGGGCACTGGAGCTGGCGGGTAATCTGCCGTCGTTCGACGATCTGACCGTTCATCCGACCATCAACGTGGACGACCTCGACCCCGCCTGCGCGCTGCCCGGATTGGTCCTGAATCAGACCCGGACGGTTGCGAAAGTGGATACCATCCTTAATAATTCCTTCGGGATGCTGGGGATAAATTCCACGTTGATTGTTAAACGCTTTGCCCCCTAAGTCCCGCGCTACAGCCCATATATGACCAAAGACGAATGCAAGAAGGCGGTGCTCGACATCATTGCCGACATCGCCCCCGACGAGGATTTGACCAATGTTAAACCTGACGTCCGCCTGCGCGACCAGCTCCAGCTCGATTCGATGGACTTCCTCGATATCGTCATGGAGCTGCGCAAGCGCCACAGCATTGAAGTCCCGGAGGCTGACTACATCCAGCTCGCGTCGCTCGACAGCTGCGCGGAATACCTGACACCGAAGTTCAACGCGCTCAGTGCCAAAAGCTGAGTAGCGGGAAACGAACGCTGCGAACCAGGCCGGGTGCACTCCCGGCCTGAATTATTTTAAGAGGGAAGCCACGAAGCCAGGAATTTGAGAAGGTTGGGTCTTTCCTGGTTTCCTGGCTTCCCCCTTCCTCATTCCGGTGAATCCACATTGGTTTCAGGCCTGCATGGTTTCCTGGCCGCCCGCCGCAGCGTCGGCGAAGGCGGGGCTTTCCCTTTCATCCCACCGGTGAATTCCCGCTCGCACTACGACGTCGCCATTATCGGCGCGGGCATGTCCGGTCTCGCCGCCGGCATCCGGCTGGCGCACTTCGGCAAGCGCGTGTGCATCTTCGAGCGGCACAACACCGTGGGCGGGCTCAACAGCTTCTACAGCATCGGCGGCCGCAAGTTTGACGTCGGCTTGCATGCCATGACCAATTTCGTGCGGCCCGGCGTCAAGGGTACGCCGCTCACCAAACTCCTCCGGCAGCTGCGCATCACCCGCGAGGAATTAGCCCTCTGCGAGCAGAAGCAGTCACGCATCGCCTTCGGTCCGCACGGCGAAACGTCACTGCGGTTCACGAATGATTTTGCGGTGTTGGAAGGCGAGGTCGCGCAGAAGTTTCCCGCGCAAATCGACGGATTCCGGCGACTCACGGCTTTGGTGAAGGCCTACGATGATGTTTCCCTCGATGCGCAACCCGTTTCGGCGCGCACGCTGGTCCGCCAACACCTCACCGAACCACTCCTCGAGGAGATGCTTTTTTGCCCGGTGATGTACTACGGCAGCTCATCCGAGCACGACATGGAGTTCGGGCAGTTCGTGATCATGTTCAAAGCGTTGTTTCTCGAGGGCTTCGCTCGGCCGTTCGAGGGCGTGCGGGTCATCCTGCGCGTCCTCCTCGACAAATACCGTTCCGCCGGCGGCGAGCGCCGGATGAAGTGCGGAGTGAAACACATCGTCGCCCGCGAGGGCCGCGCGGTGGCACTCGCGCTCGACAACGGCGACGAGATCACCGCCGACCACGTTATCTCATCCATCGGCGCGCCCGAAACCGCCCGGCTCGTGCTATCCGGTCACGCCCTGCAACCGGCACCCGCTCCCGGACGTCTGTCATTTGTGGAAACAATCACGATCCTCGACCGGCAGCCGGCGGACCTCGGGTGGGGGAGTGACACCATCGTTTTTTTCAACGACTCGGCGAAGTTCGACTACGCCTGCCCGGACGCGCAGGTGGACCCGCGCAGCGGTGTGATCTGTATTCCGAATAATTTCAATTACGGTCCCGACCTGCACTTGGCGGAAGGCGTCTTTCGCTGCACCTGCCTCGCCAACAATGCGCAGTGGGCCCATCTGCCCGAGAAAACCTACCGCGCCGACAAACTGCGCTGGTATGCCACACTGCAGCAGAGCGCGCAGCGTTTCCTGCCGAAGCTGTCCACGCCGGACGCGCTGAGCCGCGCCACGGTGAGCACCGACATGTTCACGCCGCGCACGATCACGAAGTTCACGGGCCACTTGGGCGGGGCGATTTACGGTGCAGCTGAAAAGAACCGGCATGGTCGCACCGATCTCGCCAATCTCTACCTCTGCGGGACCGACCAGGGATTTCTCGGCATCGTCGGCGCCATGCTCAGCGGCATCTCCATGGCCAACTATCACATCCTCGCGAAAGCCTAGCATATCCGGCACAAAGATTTGCCCACATTGTCCAAGCGAGCAGACCGCTCCAGCGGTTTCCCCCCATGAAAACCCCCGTCGCGTCCGCCCTCAGCCTGCGTTGCCTGCTGGGGATCGCCCTCGCTTTCGCGGGCTCCCTACGCACCGCGCACGCCGACGAAGATCCGCCGCTGAATCCCCAGCTGTTGGACCAGCTCCTCGGCCCCATCGCGCTTTATCCCGACGCATTGGTCGCGCTGATTTTGCCGGCTTCGACGGTGCCGGCCGACATCGTGCTCGCCCAACGTTTCCTGACCAGCGGCGGTGACACGGACCAGATCGACAACGAACTGTGGAACGAAAGCGTCAAGGCCCTCGCGCGTTACCCCCAGCTGATCCAGTGGATGGATGAAAACCTCACGTGGACGCGCCAGCTCGGGACTGCCTTTCTCAGCCAGCCCGACACGGTGATGGAGTCGGTGCAACGCCTGCGCACCGTCGCCAAGGCCAACGGCAACCTCACCAGCACGCCGCAACAGAAACTCGTGCTCGATGGTGACGACATCCAAATCGTCCCGGCACAGCCGGACGTCATTTACGTGCCGTATTACAATCCCAATCTCGTTTATCGGAACCCGGTCTATTATGACGGCCCCCCCTATGTCACCTTCGGCGAAGGTTTCTCCGTCGGCTACTGGCTGAGTTATGATTTCAACTGGCGCCGGCGCGCCATCATCGTCGGTGACCGCCACCACAACTGGCATGAAAACCGTGATTGGAACCGGCACCCGGTCGCCGGCGGCAAGCCGAATTATGGCAACAACTGGCGTCCGTGGACGCCGCCGCCCGGTCGCCCGCCGTATTCGCGTCCCAACTCCAACCGGCCGAACCGAGGGGTCATTCAGCCGCGGTCCTATCCTGGCTCGCTCTCGTACCCCGCCCCACCGGAGCACCCGCGCACAGTGATCAATTCCCGGCCCGACGATCACAACCGTGCGTCTACGCCGCCCAAAAACCCGGGATGGAATCGGGACAATCACACCCAGCGTTCCCCTTCCGACGCGGCGTCGCGCCCTGAGCCACGGCCGAGGTTGGACAATCGCTCACGTCCTCCCGAACCGGGCAACCCGCCGTCAGCCGGCCCGCGCCCAGAACGCGAAACTGCAGCACCGCCGCGCCCCGCGCCTTCAAACAATTCTCTGCCCGTGCCCCCGCGCTCGCAGCCATCGCGCCACGGGGAACCGCGCCCCGGCGTCATTCCTCCGCCGCGCCCCGCCAATCCACCGGCCCCCCCGGCCCCGAAACCGGTCTCGAAAGATGGCCCGCGCGACGAGAAGATCGAGGTTCAGCGCTGAAGCTCCGTCCAGGACTTCGCACCGCCGCAACAGGGCAGGGCACAAACCCGTTGCTCCGGGCTTTGGGTCCAAGGAAGTTCCGACGCTCGCGGCGGGCCTCGAAGTCTACTCCAAACATCCGCTGGTCCACGCGATTTTCGCGGAGGCGAAAACCGCAGGGCTTTCGTGTAAGTGGCGTGCGCCGTGAGCGAGGCGCTGGGTCAGTGCCCGCGCGGCACGGTTGCCTCGCGCTCGGTGCATATTACCCGCCGCGGAAAACCCAGAGCGCAGAAACTCCCGGGCACGGAACCCCTGCCGCCGACGGTCGGCAGATTGGAATTCATGGTGGTGATCGACGAACGGTGGGCCGCGGCGTTCCGGCTCCGCGATGCGCCGCGCGCCGTGGGCGGTTCGTTTATCCGCCACCCTCCGGCCGAACATCAGTTTCAACGCATCATGCTCGTTTCCGAAGATCATGAATTGGAAGTCCGCTACCTCGCCAAGCAGGTAGGAATCACTGAAATGCTCGCCGAGAAAAGCCCCGAGGAAAAACTCACCATCGTCCGCGTCGAAACGAGTCGCGCCAAAACGCTCCACGTCGGCGACGGTAGGCATGGCCGTCGGGAAACCAGCGACGTGACGGCACGGCCGGCGTCGCGATGATGGATAATTCCCTGAAAATGGTGGATGCATTCATGCACATCAGGCGGCGGATGCGCACCATCGCGCTCCAGGAGCGCCGGGGCTGGAATGGGGCTAAGGCTGGAGGGCTTGATGTTTGCCGCGACCGGCCACTTGAGTCCGGTCGCCGGGGCCATCTGTCAGGAAGGCATCGATGTGCTGGCGGGGCTCAACGCGTTGCGGGCTGCATTCCCACCCAAAGTCATTTCTGATCCCAGCGAATGAAGCCGATACCAGAGAAACCATCGCATCACTCCGCCTCCAACGAAGTCTTGCGACAGCTCGGGGTCGAATTGATCAGGGGCCTGGCCGCCGATGAAGTCACGCGGCGACAAGCCGAATTCGGCCCGAATCGGGTTACCGCACGCCCCGGCATATCGGCATGGTGGAAGTTTCTGCGGCAATTCAACCAGCCTCTCGTCTACATCCTCATCGCCGCCGTCGGGGTGACTTCATCTCTCGGCGAATGGGTCGATGCCACCGTGATCCTCGGCGTCGTGATCGTGAACGCCTTCTTCGGCTTCCTGCAGGAGGCGAAAGCGGAGAAAGCCATCGCGGCACTTGCCCTTATGGTCGTCAGCGAGATCACCGTGCGCCGTGATGGGCGCAAACAATGCGTCCCCTCGGCCGGACTGGTGCCGGGCGACATCGTACTGCTCCAGCCCGGCGACCGCGTGCCGGCCGACCTGCGGCTCATCCAGCTGAAGAGTCTGCACATTGATGAATCAGCCCTGACCGGGGAATCCTTGCCCGCGACTAAGCACACGGATGTGCTCGCCCTCGACACGGTGCTCGCCGACCGGTGCAATCTGGCCTTTGCCGGCACACTCGTCACTGCCGGCGAGGCCCAAGCGGTCGTTTACGCGACTGGGGATCGCACGGAAACCGGCAACATTGCGCGGCTCATCGCTTCGGCCACGGAACTTTCCACGCCGCTCACCAGGAAGATCAACCAGTTCAGCCGGCTCGTGCTTTGGGTCATCCTGGGACTCGCCGTCATCGCCTTCGCCATCGGCGTCGCGCGCGGGGAAAAGGCCGGAGAAATGTTCATGACGGCGGTCGCGCTCGCGGTCGGCGCGATTCCCGAGGGGTTGCCCGCCGCCGTGACGGTCGTGCTGGCCATCGGCGTGTCGCGCATGGCGAAACGAAAGGCCGTCATCCGCAGACTTCCCGCCGTCGAAACGCTCGGCAGCACCACGGTCATTTGCTCCGACAAAACCGGCACGCTCACCGAAAACCAGATGACCGTCCGCGAAATTTGCGCCGGGGGAAGACGATATGACGTCACCGGGGGAGGCTACGAGGCGAAGGGTGAAATCCAGGTGGGCGGCGAACGAATAAACCTCGCCGAACATCCCGCACTCGCCGCGTGCCTTCGTGCCGGAGTGCTCTGCAACGATTCGCAGCTCGTATCCAACGAAAACGGACGCATCAAGGTGCAGGGCGATCCCACCGAAGCGGCGATGCTCGTCGCCGCGACGAAGGGTGGCATGAGTGGCGATGAACTGCAAAGGGCCTCGCCCCGCGTTGATATGATTCCTTTCGCATCCGAGCACATGTTCCGCGCCACACTGCACAATGCGCCCGCGGGCCGGGTAATCTACCAAGTGGGTGCGGTGGAGCGTCTCCTTGAACGCTGCGCCGATACCCTCGATGAACGCGGAGCCCCGGGGCCACTTGACCGCGAGGCCGTCCATCGCGCCGTCAACCAGATGGCCACGCGCGGACTTCGCGTGCTCGCATTCGTCCAACGCCACGTGGGTTCCGAATTCGCAAAGCTCGACTCGCAGCATGTTGCGGTTGACCTCACCTTCCTCGGGCTGCAGGGGATGATCGATCCGCCACGCCCGGAAGCGATCGAATCCATTCGCCGCTGCCAGCAGGCTGGCATTGCGGTGAAGATGATCACCGGAGACCACCTCGTCACCGCCCGCGCCATCGCCATTCAAATCGGCCTCAAGGGCCGGGAGGAGCACGGAAAGCTTGTTGCCCTCACCGGCCGGGAATTGGGAAAATTTCCCGACCGGGAACTTTGTAATATTGCCGAGAGCACCGCCGTTTTCGCGCGCGTCGCACCCGAACAAAAACTTCGTCTCGTTCGCGCGCTCCAGGCGCGGGGTCATGTCGTCGCGATGACGGGCGACGGGGTGAACGACGCCCCCGCGCTCAAACAGGCCGACATCGGAGTCGCCATGGGCCTCAGCGGCACGGACGTGGCAAAGGGCGCAGCCGCGATGTTGCTGATGGATGACAATTTCGCGAGCATCGAGGCCGCGGTCGAGGAGGGGCGCGGTGTTTACGACAATCTCACCAAGTTTATCGTTTGGATTTTGCCGACCAACCTTGGCGAGGCGCTCCTGCTCATCTGCGCGATCTTCCTCGGCCTGCCGTTGCCGGCGCTACCCCTGCAACTCCTCTGGATCAACCTCACTGATACCGTGCTTGGTCTGCCGCTGACGGTCGAACCGAAGGAGAAGGATTTGATGCGCCGCCCCCCGCGCAATCCCAAGCAGCCGTTGCTGACGTTGCCACTGGTGATGCGCACCGGACTTGTGTCGCTCATCATGGTCGCGGGCGGCCTCGGTTTGTTTCTGTGGGAATTTCGCGTCGAGCACACGGGGCTTCCGGCCGCCCGAACGACCGTGGTGAATGTTATCGTGCTGATCGAAGCGATCTATCTGTTCAATTGCCGCTCGCTGACTCGCTCCCCGTTTGCCATCGGCCTGTTCAAGAACCGCTGGGCCATTGCCGGCGCGCTCGGGATGGGCGCGGCGCAAGTGCTCTTTACCTACGTCCCGATCATGAACCGGCTGTTCCACAGCGCGCCCATCAGCGGCCACTCATGGCTGCGCATTCTCGGGGTCGCGGCTGTGGTGTTCGTCATCGTGGAGATGGAGAAGTGGCTGCGGCATGGCCAGCAGCGTCATGATTCCCCGCTCCCGGAACACCTGCCGGTGAAACCCGCATGAAGGCCGGCGATCCGCCTCTGCGGCCGGCCGAGCGTGGCGTGACCTTTTCCCAGGAACTGGGCCAGCTGGCCGGGCAGTTTGCCGAGCGCCCGGTTCGACTCGGCGAGGTTCTGGACGCCACCAAGGGCCGGGGCTTTCACCTCCTGCTTGTTTTCGTTTCGCTGCCTTTTCTCACTCCGATTCCGTTTCCCGGATTCTCCATCCCGTTCGGGCTGGTGGTCGCGGCCATCGGCGCGCGCATGGCCTTGGGTCAAAAACCGTGGCTGCCGCAAATTTTGCTCGCGCGCGAACTGCCCGCCGGGTTCCTCGTCAAGGTTCTCGCCGGAGCGAGCCGCGTCTTGAAATTCATGGAGAAGTTTCTTCGCCCCCGCCTGATGTTCCTGCACGAACAACCGTTCTACCGCCGTCTGGCCGGCGTGCTGATCGCCTTGTCCGGCCTGTTATTGCTGCTGCCCGTGCCGGTGCCCTTCAGCAATGGACTGCCCGCCTGGACGGTGCTGCTGCTGTCGGTGGCCGCGCTCGCGCGCGACGGTCTGTGCTTCCTCGCGGGATGTGTCATGTTCTTGGTCGCGGCAACATTCTTCTTCCTGCTTGCCGTGGGGGGAGCCCAAGCCTTCGAGCACCTTCGCAGGGCCTTTCTGGGAGCTTGATCGATAGGCTCCCACGTCCCACGCGTCACGCTGAGTGAGACATAGCAGTGGTTGCCTATCCGGCAAACCTGGACTCGAGTCGGATCACACAAACAACGGGGATGAGATCTTGGTCTCTTACACAGCGGCCTGAACCGGAGACAGGTCGCGACATGATGACCTCCCTGGAGCGGGAACAGCTGAAATGGTGCACGTTCTTTAGGTTGGCTTTGTTTCCGGGAGCGGCGGCGGTGGGTTGGGCGGGGTCTTTCATGGTGACTTCCTTGGCTGGGTGACGCGCCACTATGGCTGGCGTTTGCGCCGGCTTCGCGGACGTCGGCGAGGGGTGCGCATGTCTTGTCATTGGCGTCGCGGGCGCTCAATATACGCGCGTAATCATGCAACTGATGCGGAGCGACCTGCAGAATTCCTGCGATACTGGACCATGGCACTGACCCTCAGAGAGACGGCGAGGCAGAACGGGCGGATAATCTATCTCGAGCTCCTCGTGCTCGTCCTCTCGCTCTATTCACTGGGCGCGCTGACGGCGGAGTTGCTCCTGCCGCTGGACGCAGCGACGCTGCAGTTGCTCTGGCGAGTGGATGACTTGGTCTGCGGCGTCTTTCTGATGGACTGTGCGGTGCATTGGTGGAGGGCGCCCTCCACTTGGGGCTTTCTGCGCACGGGCTGGATCGATGTCCTGTCGAGCATTCCCCAGATTGGCTGGCTTCGGTGGGGCCGGGTCTTCCGGATCTTTAGGATTCTGCGGGCCTTGCGCTCCTTTCAGGCCGTCTATGCGCATTTTCGGGCCGATCGTGCCCGCGGTGCCTTCGTGGCGGTGGGACTCATGTCGCTGACCGCCGTGTTGTTTGCCACGATCGCGGTTTATGAACTGGAGCGAAACCAGGCCGGGGCCAATATTCATTCCGGCAGCGACGCCCTCTGGTGGGCGTTCGCGACGATCACGACGATTGGCTACGGGGATTATTTTCCGGTGACAGCCGCTGGCCGGGTCGTCGCCGTTGTGCTCGTCATCTTTGGGCTGAGCTTTCTGGGGACCTTCACCGCTTATGTGGCCAGCTTCTTTCTCGAGAAGGCCCAGATGAAGGAGGAGTCAGAAATCCACCATCTCATTCGCGAAGTGCGCCTGCTCCGGGAAAAAATTGAGGGAATGGAGCATCGGGACCTCACGCCATCAAACTCAACCAACCCGCCGGAATGAGCCCGGGTTGGGACGGATAGCCAGCCGCGCCCTGCCGTCTTGGCGCTGGCGACCGCGCTGGAGTTTCAGGTCGCTTTCCTGCCAAGGCGCCGATGCGAGCCAGACATCGCTCGCGAGACCGGCTATTCCTGTTCTCAAGCAAGCCGATGAGGGTCACGCGGATCGGGCTGAACCCGCAAAACCAGAGGAAGCTGCGTTCGAGCCCCATGATGATCTCCAGGCGGTGCATGCGGGCCTGCCCGTTCTGGTCGTCTCGATGCACGAGGAGCTCGTGTACGCGGAGCGGGCGCTGCGCTCCGGCGCGCCCGGCTACATCATGAAGGAGGCCGGGGTGAAAGCCTGCTGGTCGCAATCCGTCAGATCTTGAATGGCCAGGTGCATCTCAGCCCACGGATGGCCTCGCTCCTGCTCGGCAGCTCTTCCCGCCGGAAGCCCCGCGACTCCAACTCGCCGTTTGGCAAGCTGACCGACCGCGAGTCGAAGTCTTGCAGTTGATCGCGCAGGGCCGGAGCACGCGTGACATCGGGGTGCAGCTGCACCTGAGCACCAAGACGGTCGGCATGCACCGCAGCCATCGCCAAAAGGTCGAGTCAAAGGAAATGACGGCGCGGGGGCTCGACCGCATGCCACTGGTCCGATGCAACCGGCGTCATCGCGGTGAAAACAGCGCCGCCAAATTGGCTGGAGTGGGCGGTACGACGCGCAGCAAAGCGACGCGCTGGTGCTGCAGCGCGGCGCGCTGCGCTTGCAGCCAGACCCCGGTTCGCGGGTGGCGCGCGGCAAGTTTTTCCAAGCGCAGCAGGAGCACATCGAGATCGTGAACTTCGCCCATGGCGGATTGGATCGTGTGCAATTGCCTGAGCGCTCGGGTGCGCGCGGCGCCCAGCCGCGCGGTCTCGGCCATGTAGCGGACTCTCTTCAGGGCCACGCGCGCATGGTGCAGGGCATTTGCCTCGCCGTTGCGGGCGTCGCTCAAGCGGCATTCCAGGCGCGCCAGCGCCCGTCTGAATGCGTGCCGCATCGCGGCCTGAAGCCGGCGTTGCCAGAGCAGCCCCGGTGTTTCCAAAAACTCCTGCAGTTTGACGGACCGGAGCCGGGTCGGCCGGCATTTCAACACCTTCACCAGTTTACGGGCCTGGTGCCGGGTCCTGGCCTCGAGCTGGCGGAGGCATCGCCGCCGTTCCGGATGGTTGTCGTTGCGGAGCAAACGCGGGAGCAGTCGCAATTGCACCTGGGCATCGCGCGTCGCCGCCGTCGTCCGGATCAACACTTTCAGCTTCCGCCGGGCCCGCGAAACCGCGGCCGGCAGACTGGCTGTGCCCAACAGGTCCAGATGAGCGAGCAGCCTCCGGACGGCGATGCGCAGCTCGTGAATGTGCTTCTCCGATGGATTCCGCCGGGCTTGTCGGAACGCTCTGCGGAATTGGAGGCGATGTTCTTCCCATGAGTTGGCCAGGCGCCGGCCCAGGGAAACGGTGTTGTCGGCGGCAGGAGGAGTGGGCGTATTGGGCATGGCAAGGCTTCGGACGGCAGGATGGTAGCCAGAGGCGTCGGTCGGTCAAACTGGGTGAAGCGGTTCCGCGGTCGGCTTGAGACGCTAGCTTTTCGGTCCGCGCGCCCGCAACCGCTGTTGCGCCGCTCCGGCCGCGACATCGGTCCGCGCATCATGGCTGGACGCGGGTCCGTGGAAGTTATGAGCAGGGTCGGTCTGATGCGAAGCGAGGGTCTTTCGAATGGAGAGACGAGTGGGCTCGGGCAGGCCTTGGGGATCGGCGGAAGTAGTCTTAGTTTTCATCGGAAGCGGACGGGACGGTGGTGCGGCGGCGGGGCCGGCCTGCAGGATGATGCGGGCATCGAGGGCCAAGGGACGCCCATTCAAGGTGATCAAAGGGTTCATCTCGATTTCCTTGATGGCCGGCTGGCGCAAGACGAGTTCGCTGAAGTTCACGAGTAACCGCTCCAAGCGGGGCAGATCCACCGGTGGCCGGCCACGCGCGCCGGGGAAGGCCGCGGAGATTCTTGTCCGGGCGATAAGCCGGCGGGCGAGACCGCGGTCGAGCGGCGGGAGTTCGAGTGCATAGTCCTTGAACACCTCGACGAGGCACCCGCCCGCGCCGAACAGCAGCACCGGGCCAAATTGGGGGTCGAGGCTGCTGCCGAGAATCAATTCAAAGCCATCGGAAACCACCATGGGCTGAACCGTGACGCCCAGAAAATGTCCGGGACCGGCTTTCGCGCGGACCGTCTGGTCCATGACCTGCCAGGCTTTCCGCACGCCAGCTGCGTCGCGCACGTCGAGCTGTACGCCGCCCACGTCGGATTTGTGGGTGATGGAATGGGAATGAAGTTTGATCGCTACCGGGAATCCCAGCTGTGTGGCCGCAGCGACCGCGGAATCTGCAGTCAATGCGAGACGGGTCTCGACGGTGGCGACGCCATAGGCTTCCAGTATCTGCTTGGATTCATATTCGGAAAGGACACTGCGGCCTGCGTGGTGCGCGGCTTCGATCAGCCTGCAGGCTTTGCGAATCTTCGTCGCCGGAGCGGTTTCAGTTACCCACCCGGGAGCGCGGCTTTCGGCCAGAGTACGCTGCAAATCGCCAAACCGCCAGAGGCCATTGAATGCGCGGATCGCAGTTTCAGGATACACGAAAGTCGGAATTCCCGCCTCATGCAGGATGCGACGGCCATTGGCGACCGCATCGCCGCCCATCCAGCAGGCGAGAAGGGGCTTGGCGTTTTGGCGCGCGACGGCCGTCAATTTTTCCGCCGTGCCGCTCGGGTCGCTCATGGCTTGGGGGGTCAGGATGGCAAGAACCCCATCCGTTTCCGAATCACGGAGAGTAAGCCCAAGAGTTTGGGCGAAGCGGGTGGGACTGGCATCGCCGAGGATGTCGATGGGGTTGCCATGGCTCCACTGCGCCGGAAGCAGGCCGTTTAAGGCTGACATCGTTGTCGGAGAAAGTGCAGCCAGACGGCAGCCACCAAGGATGAGCGCGTCGGCCGCGAGCGCACCGGGCCCGCCGGCGTTGGTGACAATGGCCAGGCGGGGCCCGGCGGCGGCGGGCTGACTAGAGAGCAGTTCTGCCAGCCCGAAGAGTTCGGCCACCGTGTCCACCCGCAGGACACCGGCGCGACGCAACGCGGCGTCGAAAACATCGTCCCGCCCCGTGAGTGCCCCCGTGTGCGAGGCCGCCGCCCGCGAGGCCTCAGCCGTTCGCCCGGCCTTCAGCACGATGACGGGCTTGATCCGGGCGGCGGCCCGTGCCGCAGCCAGAAATGTGCCGGCATCGCCGACCGACTCCATGTAGAGGAGGATGCTGTGGGTCTGCGGATCTTCCCGTAGGTAATCCAGCAGGTCACCCCAGCCAACATCAAGCATGGACCCGACCGAGGCAAAGGCGCTGAAACCGACGTTCTCGCGCAGGCTCCAGTCGAGCACGGCGGAGCAGAGGGCTCCGCTTTGGCTGATGAAGGCGACATGCCCGCGCTGGGCCGGGGTCGCGGCGAACGCCGCGTTCAGGCCCACGTGCGAATTGATGACGCCCAAGCAATTGGGCCCGATGAGCCTGAGAGAACCGCGCCGGGCCTCGGCCAGGACCTGCTGTTCCAACGCGGCGCCGGCAGCACCGGTTTCCCGAAAACCCGCGGAAATGACAATCGCGGCTGCCACGTCCGCTTCCACGCATTCGCGGACGAGCCCAGGTATGGTCGGGGCCGGGGTCGCAATGACGGCGAGATCAATTCTTTGGGGAATGGACGCAATATTTGGGTAGGCTAGCCGATCAAGAATGACGTCATGCCGGGGATTGACCGCAAACAACGGGCCAGGGAAGCTGCGCAGGTTCTCCAGCAGCGCCCGTCCGACACTGCCCGCTTTCCCACTGGCACCGATGAGGGCGACGCTTTTAGGCGCGAAAAACGGTGCGAGAGAATTTCGGCTCCGGTGACCGGGCGCTGATCCGAAAGCGGGGCTGGGTGTGGGTGGTAGCATGGCAATCAAGTCGCGGATACCCTCGATGCCGAATCGACCCGCCCGAACGCGGGTGGCGTGGCACGGGGTGGCCGCACTTCGTTATGAATCCGGGAGCGTCCGTTGCGGGGCAAATTGCGCCTGAAATGATTGGAAATTACCTGGGCCAAGCTTTCGCTCCTGACTCGGGCGTATTGGGGTCGTTATCCACCATGCCCAAAAGGTGACGATGGAGTCGGGGAGGAGAGCGATGCGGCGGAATGTTGGCCTTCAGGTACGCGCAGGCTTCGAACCAATTGTCTTCGTCGTGGCCGGGGGTGCAAGCGTTCTGCTGGTAGAGGTGATGGCATAATCGCGAATTTCATCTTCGCTGGGTTCCTGGCGAACCGAAGGGTTGGCGGATGGTTTTTTCATGGGGTTTGATTTTTTCGAACGCGTCATCTTAGCGGAAGCTAATCGCTTCCGCTACGCAGATTTGGCGAAAGTTGCGTCGCATTTTGCCCGCCGTTGGCCGGGGATTTGCGCCCCCCCCCTAGGATACCAAATCCCGAATCGATCGCGGGCGTCCAATCGGAACCTCCGAGCGACGGGATGCCTCCCAGGATAGGCGGCGAGCGAGAGGAGCCGACTGCCGGAGTGTGGGGCCGGGACCGGACGCCGATGGGATCGTTTCGGGAGTTGGTGAGCTTAGGGCAGGTGAGTCGATGAGGGCGGGTTAGAAAATGGGCGTGAGTAATCTGGCGGCGCCCTCGCGCAACGGCCCGGTGAGGTGGCGGGCGTCGCATTGCGCGAAAGTGGTTTCGTGGCTGTGCTGCAATCGTGCATTGAACCCATCAGCCAGCGTCCGGGCCAACCCGGTGTCGTCGCAGTTCACGTTGAACCCAAAGTTCAGCCGAAGACTGCGGGGATCCCAATTCGTTGAGCCGACCAGGGACCAGCACTCATCCACTCCAAAAGCCCTGGAGTGATCGAACGGCGGCGGTCCCAGCCAAATGCCGCAGCCGCTCTCGCGCACCTGCCACCCCGTCGAGGTCGAGGCGTACGCGGATCTCGGAGCGGTCTGACGGGAGTAAGAGAGGCCGGTCTTTGTGCCACGATCGAGCAACGGCAACCCATTGGCTCCATCGGCAGTGATGTCCAAAGGGCCACAAGATATGCATAGAATGTGGCAAAGACTGCGGCGCTGAAAAAGGGCACCGCGTCTAAGGTAAGGAAGTTTCGCACCCGGCAGGTACCCTCAACATTTTTCACGACAGTCCACCCCGCATCGTCCGGCGCCGAGCCGGGTCGCCGGGAAGCGCTCACCGTTCTCGGTACCTCCCATTGTCCCATGAAAACCACCATACCCCTTCCCACCTTAACCGGCACTGAAATTTCCAACAGAGAGGGCGAAGCGACGCATGGCGGCGTTAAGCCTCTCATCCTCTGCGGCACGGATTTCTCCGCGAACGCCAGGCTCGCCGCTGCCGCTGCCAGTGTGCTGGCTGCTCGAATGGCGCGGCGCTTGGTGCTCGTGCATGCGGCGGATGAATTCAATGCTCGCGCGGCCTCCAGCCAGGAACTCGCCCGCTTTCTCCAACCGGTGCGCCGACGGCTCCAGGCGGAAGCGGCGCGCTTGCAGAAGTCGGGGGCGGAGGTCGGGATTGAGTTGCTGCACGGGTTGACAGCGGAAAAGGCAATTGCACAAAGCGCGGCCACGCATTCGCCAGCGCTCGTCGTCGTGTCCGCCGTCAGCAAGACCGCTTTCGCCCGGTGGACGCTTGGCAGTGTGTCCGAGTCAGTCGCCGATTCCCTCGCCACACCCACCCTGGTGGTGCGCGGCGGCGCAGCGTTTGAGGCATGGGGACGAGGCGAACGACCCTTGCGGGTGTTGGTCGCGGTTGATTCCACTGACCTGGCAGAAGTGCCGTTGCGCTGGGCAAGGGAACTGGTGAACGCCGGCCCGTGTGAACTCACCGTGGCGCATCTGCACCGCCTGGTGGAGGAACGCGAACGCCTCGGCGCGGACTCGATGGCACGTACCGAAACGGCGAAGACCGAGCGGGAGGTGCTGGAGCGGGACCTTGGTGTGAAAGTTCGGGCGCAGCTCGGTGGCGAGCGGGTGCGCATGGTCGTCGAGCCGAGTGTGGATCATCCGGATGCGCGCCTCATCACCCTGGCGATCGAAGCCAAGGCGGACGTGATCGTCGTGGGCACCGGGCAGCGGAGCGGTCTGGAAATCCTGGGGCACCACTCGGTCTGGCGGGGCATTCTGCGCCACGCGCCCATGAGCGTCGTCTGCGTGCCGGTCTCTCCGGCAGCGCCCGCCGGGGTGCGGATTCCCAAAATCCAGCGTGTTTTGGTGGCGACGGATTTCTCGGCGCTGGCCGATCGCGCCGTGCCGCATGCCTACTCGCTCGCGCCGGAAGGCGGCGCAGTCTGGCTGATTCACGTCATGCGCCCAATGCGCTGGCCGAGCGTGTTTGGGTCGAACGTGGCAGCGAAAGTCCGCGCCGCGCAGAGGGCGCATGCCGCCGCCGTGGCGGTGGCCACGGCGCGGCTCCGGGCCTTGATTCCGAACGAGGCCCAGTCGCGCGGGATCGCGACGGAAGTTCACGTGGTCGAAAGCCGGAACCCCGCCCGGGCCATCTATCAGATGGCGGAGCGTTTTGGGGCGGAGGTGATCTGCCTCGGCTCGCACGGCCGTGCCGGACTGTCCGGAGCGCTGGTGGGATCCGTCACCCGGGCCGTCATGCAGCAAACCCGCCGCCCGGTGTTTGTCGTGCGAGGACCGGCCAAATAAAGTCCGCCCCAGAGGCGAAGCGATTGCAGTCTGAGTCCAGCCCGCGCCCGTAACCGGCAGGCACACCATGTTGAGCACGCCCCACGCGATTTCGGAAACAGAGGGCGCGGTCGGGAGTGGAGAAATTACTTAATGAAGAGAACAGCATGCCCAACAAACTGGCATCAATTGCAGGCGGCTGAAGTCGTGCGTCTGCTCGACGCCGATTTGCAGGCCGGTCTCACCGGCGCAGAAGCCGAGCGACGGCAGACGAAGTTTGGCCTGAACCGTATCACGGCCCCGCGTGGTACGCCGGCGTGGGTGAAATTCCTCCAGCAGTTCAACCAGCCGCTCGTTTATATCTTGCTCGTGGCGGTCGGCGTCACGGCGTTTCTGAACGAATGGGTGGATTCCGCGGCTATCTTCGGCGTTGTACTGATCAACGCCATCGTCGGCTACCTCCAGGAGGCGAAGGCAGAGAAAGCCATCTCCGCGCTGGCCGGACTGGTTGCGACCGAAACTACGGTGCGCCGGGACGGCCGGACGCAGCGCATCCACTCCGAGCAGCTCGTGCCCGGCGACGTCGTGCTGCTCCAGTCGGGGGACCGCGTGCCCGCCGACTTGCGGTTGATCCACGTCAAGAGTCTGCAGGTGGACGAGTCGGCACTCACCGGCGAATCCGTTCCCGTTAAAAAACGCCCGGACCCGCTCGCGCTCGACACCTTGCTCGCCGATCGGAGAAATCTCGCCTACACGGGCACGTTGGTCACGGCGGGACAAAGCGAGGGCGTCGTCTGGGCCACGGGCGACCTGACGGAAACCGGCCACATCGCGAGCCTCATTGCGGAAGCAGTGGACCTCTCGACCCCCTTGACAAAGAAGATCGCCCAGCTGAGCAAGCGGCTGCTGGGGGTGATTCTGGTGCTGACGGCGGCAACATTCGCGATCGGCGTCGCGCGTGGCGGAAACGCGGTTGAAATGTTCATGGCGGCGGTCGCGCTCGCGGTTGGCGCGATTCCCGAAGGTTTGCCTGCCGCCGTGACCATCGTGCTGGCCATCGGTGTCTCACGCATGGCCCGCCGCCGGGTTATCATTCGCAAGCTGCCGGCGGTGGAAACCCTCGGCAGCACCACCGTCATTTGTTCGGACAAGACCGGCACCCTGACCGAAAACCAAATGACGGTGGCCCAGGTTTATGCCGGCGGAAAGTTCTACACTGTGACGGGAGCGGGTTATGAACCAAAGGGCGAAATCCGGCTCGATGGCTTGCCGGTCGAACCCTCGGGGCAGCCCGCGCTTGCTGAATGCCTCCGCGCGGGTGTGCTTTGCAACGATGCCCAACTCGTGCGGAAGGACGGCCGGCTCACCGTGCAGGGCGATCCAACCGAGGCGGCTTTGCTGGTGGCAGGCGCGAAGGCCGGTCTGTTCCACGCGGAGACGCAGGGCGAGTCGCCCCGGGTGGACGTGATTCCCTTCGAGTCCGAGCACATGTTCCGGGCCACGCTCCATGCCGTTCGCAGCGGCCGCGTCATCTACCAAGTGGGCGCGGTGGAGCGCCTGCTCGACCGCTGCGCCGATGCCCTGGACGAATGGGGCGAGCGCACGCCGCTCGACAAACCGGCTGTGCATAGGGGCGTCGAGCAGATGGCCGCTCGCGGTCTGCGCGTGCTCGCCCTGGTTCGACGCCAGGTGGACGCCGAACACGCCAGGCTTGAGCACCGGCACGTCGCCGAAGGACTGACTTTCCTCGGCTTGCAGGGGATGATTGACCCGCCACGTCCTGAAGCAATCGCGGCCGTCCGCCAGTGCCAGCAGGCCGGGATCGCGGTCAAAATGATTACGGGCGATCATCTGATCACCGCCCGCGCCATCGCCGGACAAATCGGCCTGAAGGGACACGAGGAGGGAGGGGAACTCACCGCGCTTTCCGGTCGCGAGCTGGAAAAATTTTCCGATACGGAGCTAACCGAAGTCGCCGAGCGCACCGCGGTCTTTGCCCGCGTCGCCCCAGAGCAGAAACTGCGGCTGGTCCGCGCCCTCCAATCGGGCGGCCATGTGGTGGCGATGACCGGCGACGGGGTGAATGACGCTCCCGCTCTCAAGCAGGCCGACATCGGCGTGGCGATGGGCATCAGCGGCACCGATGTGGCCAAGGGCGCGGCGGCGATGGTGCTTACCGACGACAACTTCGCCTCCATCGAGGCTGCGGTCGAGGAAGGACGCGGCGTGTTCGATAACCTCACCAAGTTCATCGTCTGGACGCTGCCAACCAACGCGGGCGAGGCGATGATTCTGCTCACAGCGATCGTGTTCGGCACCACGCTGCCCGCGCTGCCCGTGCAACTGCTCTGGGTGAATATGATGACGGCGATTCTCCTCGGACTGATGCTGGTCTTTGAGCCGAAGGAACGCGGCCTCATGCAGCGACCCCCGCGCGACCCGCGTAAACCGCTGCTCACCTTCGCACTCGCCATGCGCACCGGGCTGGTGTCGCTCATAATGCTGGCCGGTGCATTCTGGCTGTTCTTCTACGAGATGAATATGGCCGGGGAAACCACCGCCGCCGCGCGCACCGCTGTCATCAACGTCATCGTGGTCGTCGAAATCGCCTATCTCTTCAACTGCCGGTCGCTGCACCACTCGTTTTTCTCCACTGGTTTCTTTTCCAACCGCTGGGCCATGGGAGGTTCGCTGGCGATGCTGGCCACGCAGCTTCTGCTGACCTACGCGCCGGTGATGAATACACTTTTCCACACCGCGCCCATCAGTGCCGAATCGTGGCTGCGCATCGTCGCCGTCGCTGCCGTGGCCTTCACCGTCGTGGAGATCGAGAAATGGCTGCGCTACGGACGGGGCCGCGGCGACCACGCGCTACCGGAGTAAGCGGCGCATTCAACCCATGAAGACGCCACCCCGTCGTCACGGGAGGCGGGCCGGGTTCACCATAACCCTCCTGCGGCGGATCGGCATAGCTGGGAACGGTGCGCACTTCTCGTGGTGTTCCGTCTCCATTTGGGCGGCCAAGAAATGCGGCACTTGTCGCAAGTGACGCGGAGCGGCGCAACGGGCGAAGCCCTAAGCTCAGCCACATGTCCCCGGTTCTCGCGACAATCGATTTCTCCCCTGTTAGCAGGGCGGTGGCGCAGGAAGCCCTTATCCTCGGTACCGCCCTGGGTCAGCCGGTCATTTTCCTGCACGTACTCGCTCCGTTCCCGCGAATCGAGGATCCGTCGACCGACCGCGGTGAGGTGCTCGCTTGCGGCGAACGCAATGCGGAGCGCCAATTGGAGAAGTTCGCCGCGGTGCTGTGTCCGTTGGGCAGCCCGGTGCAGCGGGTCATCGCCACCGGCATGGCGACGGAGGAGATCCTGCGCGAGGCGCGGGCGCGGGCGGCCGGACACATTGTCATGGGTTCGCGGGGCCATTCACGCGTTCACGACGTATTGCTCGGAAGCACCGCCTTGGCGATTCTACGGGCGACCCCTTGCCCCGTCGTCATCCTGCGCGCGCGCAGTCCGGGCCCCGTGGCATCATAAACGCGACGCAGCCCAAGAGCTGAGACGCTCAAAAACAGCATATCCCCCAAGGCGGGAAAAGAGAAACAGGCGGTGCTCACGAGGAAACTTGCACAGCCCGCTACGAAAAGAAGGCCATCGCGCCCAATGACACCGGCCGACAAGAATAGAACGGTCCACGCCGGGCGGGGAATTGCTCAGGGGCAGGGGCAACGGAAGCATGAGATAGACTCGGGAAACGGCGATCATGGTGCCGGATAACCGCTGGACCACGAGGGATTCATTGATTCAGGCCAGTCGCGGGCGGAGGAAATGCTCGAAGATAGTCACGACGCGGCCCGTCAGCCGCAGGACGTTCCCAAGAAATCCGTGAGGCAGCCTCAGCTCCAATAATCGGCGCGGCAGCCACGGCTGCTGGTGCAGCACCTGGCGTGTGCCCAGGATGGCGCGCCCTGCACCGAAGGGCGACACACCGGGAAGGGGCAATGGTGCAATGAACGGCAACGCCATCAAAACCAGCAGCAGGTACCCCCCCCCGCCCGCCGGTCGCTCCGAGCAAATCGCCCGGCGGCATGGAGCGGTCGACCAGTTGTTCCGACATCATCCTGAGCATTCGCGAAAAAAAACTCGCGGACGGGCCAACAACACGCTCAAGGGTTATGACGAATTCGCTCATTGGCCGTGACTCCCTCTCAGGCTCACGACCTCCTCGGCGAAAAGTTGATGACTTATGACGAACGCCGGCTGAGACCGAGAGTGGGGGGGACGGTGGGTGATTCACGTGAGGGTGAACGCGCCTCCTCGTTCAGCGTGTTGATGTCGTCGTCCACCATGCCCAAAAGGTGACGGCTGACGGCAAACACAGGTTGGTGATTCATGCTGAGGTTGCCTCGTCAACCGGGCAACCTTGCTCCGGGTTTTTCCTCCTCAGAGGAGAAAAGTCGCGGCGAGTGAGGGCACAAACCCCTTGCCCTCGCTCCGGTAGCGCGTTCACTGACTCTTTTCCATGGCGTATGACTGGCTCAAAGGGGTGGCCGACGAGTATGATGTGATCGTTATCGGCAGCGGTCTGGGCGGCCTCACTGGCGCAAATGTGCTGGCGAAGGCCGGGCACAAGGTGCTGCTCCTCGAGCATCATTACCAGTTCGGCGGCCTGGCTACTTGGTTCACCCGCAAAGGCGGCCACATCTTCGACATTTCCCTGCACGGCTTCCCCGTCGGCATGATCAAGTCGTGCCGCAAATACTGGACCAAGGAGATCGCCGGCTCGATCGTGCAGCTGAAGGACATCCGCTTCGTCAACCCCCAGATGGATGTGTGGACGACGTTCACCCGTGAGGATTACACCCGCGTGCTGGTCGAACAATTCAAGCTCGACCCCGCGCACGTGGAGAAATTCTACGACTACCTCCGCGGGATGAATTACTACGACAACAACCCCGAGACGACCGGCCAGATGCTCGAGCGGTTTTTTCCCGGCCGCGACGACGTGAAGCGCCTGCTCATGGAACCCATCGCCTACGCCAACGGATCCACGCTCGACGACCCCGCCATCACGTACGGTATCGTGTTTTCCAATTTCATGGGCTCCGGCGTCTACACCTTCCGCGGGGGCTCGGACCTGCTGATCGAGAAGATGGTCGCGGAATTGAAGACCAACGGGGTCGAGGTGCGCAAAAAAGTGCTCGTCCGGCAGATCCTCGTCGAGGAACGCGACGGCCGAAAGGTGGCCTGCGGCATCGTCGCCAGCAGCGGACGTGTCATCCGCGCCAAGGCCGTGCTCTCCAACGCGAGCATCAAGAACACCATCTTCGGTCTCGCCAGCCCGGACAGTTTCCCCCCGGAGTATGTCGCGGCCGCGTCGGCTGTGCGCATCAACTCCAGCTCCTGCCAGGTCTACCTCGGCATCCGCAAGGGCGAGACGATCCCGCACATCGGCGACCTCGTGTTCACCTCGGGCAACCCGAAATTCAGCAGCGAAGAACTCACGGATTTCCACACCTCAAGCCGCACCTTCTCGATGTATTACCCCGACACGCGTCCCGGTTCCGACCGCTACACCGTCGTCGTGTCGCTCAATGGCCGGTACGGCGACTGGAAACAGCTGGCCGAGGAAGAGTATGAGAAGGAGAAAAACCGCCTGATCGAGGAGGCGATCGTCACGCTCGAGAAATTCATCCCCGGCGTGCGGGAGAAGATCGACTGGAAGGAAGCCGCCACGCCGCGCACCATCGAACGCTACACCACGCATGTCGGCGGCACGGCCTTCGGGACCAAATTCGAGGGGCTGAAGGTTTCCATGGAGCTGCCCGAAAAGCTTCCCGGGCTGTACCATGCTGGCTCCGTCGGCATCATCATGTCGGGCTGGCTCGGCACCATCAATTATGGTGTCATCGTCGCGAACAAGATCGACCAGGCCCTTTTCCGCCAACGCCAGCCCGCACCCCTCTCCGCCAACGTATGAGCGCCAGCCCCGACATCCTCGCCCTGATTCCACACCGGCCGCCCTTCCTGTTTGTGGATGCGATCGTCTCGGAAAGCGCCGACGGACTCGTTGCGCAACGGACGCTCCGCGCCGGCGAGGATTTCTACGCGGGCCACTATCCGGGTGCGCCCATCACGCCCGGCGTGCTGCTCTGCGAGGCGGTATTCCAGACCGGCGCCCTCTACATGGCCCGCAGCATGGCCGGGCAGGGTGGGCCCTCCGGCGGAGTGCCGTTGCTCGCCAAGATCAGCGACGTGCGCTTCCGCAATCCCGTCTATCCCGGCGAGACGATCACGATTGAGGTGAAGAAAAAAGAGATGCTCGGCGGCTTCACCATGATGAGCGGCAGCATCAAAAGCGGTGACAAGCGCGTACTCACCGTGGAGTTTGCCGTGGCTTGGAAGGTTCCCGGCGCTGCAACCACGACATGACTGATTTCCTCCAGCTCGCCGGCAAGACCGTCCTCGTCTTTGGCGTGGCCAACCGCAAGAGCGTGGCGTGGTTTGTCGCGCAGTCGCTCGAGGAAGCGGGGGCCAAGGTGCTCTACAGCGTCCGCTCAGAGGCCCGCAGGAAATCGCTCGAGGCGCAGCTGGCCGGAAAGCCCGTTTTCATTTGCGATGTCGAGCAGGACGGCGCGCCGGCCAGGCTCGCCACCGAGATCGCCGCGGCGGGACATCCGGCGTTGCACGGGGTGGTGCATTCCATCGCGTTTGCGAACTACCGCGAGGGCTTCAAGCCGTTCCATGAGACGAAGCGCGCGGATTTCCTGCAGGCCATGGCCGTGTCGGCGTTTTCCCTGGTGGAAATCGCCCGCGCCCTGAAACCGATGCTGGCGAAAAACGCCTCGGTCGTGACGATCGGGATCTCCTCACTCCTCGTGACGCCCGACAACTACGGCTACATGGGTCCGATCAAGGCCGCCCTCGAGTCCGGCGTAAGGTTTCTGGCCAAGTCGTTCAGCGCCGACACCGCGGTGCGGTTCAACGCCGTCGGCGCCGGGCCGCTCAAGACCAGCGCGTCGGCGGGTATCCCGGGTTACGTCGAAAGCTATCTGTACGCCCAGAAACTCACCTTCCGCAAAAAGAACCTCGAGACCCAGGAGGTCGCCAACACCGTGCTCTTCCTGCTCAGCGCACGCAGCAGTGGCGTGAACGGCATCACCCTCGTCGTGGACGCGGGGCTCGGCTCGAACTATTTCGACCAGGAAATCATCCGGCTCGCGATGCGCCCGGAGAAATGAGGCGCGCATGAGGTTCGAACACGTCTGCATCGAATCAATCGCGGTCGCGCTGCCCGAGGAAATCTGGACCTCCGCGCAAATCGAGGAACGCCTCCGGCCGCTTTACGAACGCCTGAAACTGCCCGCCGGTCGCCTCGAGCTGATGACCGGCATCCGGGAGCGGCGGATGTGGCCGGCCGGGACGCGTCCGTCCGACGCGAGCGCCGCCGCCGGCAAGGCCGTGCTCGCCAAGTCCAAACTCTCCGCTGCCCAAGTGGAGCTCTTCATTCACGCGGCCGTCAGCCGCGACATGCTCGAACCAGCCACGGCGTCATTCGCGCATCGCAAGATCGGTCTGCCCGGCACCGCCCAGATCTTCGATGTCTCCAATGCCTGTCTCGGATTTCTCAACTCACTCACCGCCGCGGCGGGCCTGATCGAGTCGGGCCAGATCAAGTGCGCGCTCGTCGTGGCCGGCGAAAACGGCCGGCCGCTCGTCGAGCAGACGCTCCGCACGCTGCTGGAGCGCGGACTCAACCGCAACGAGATCAAACCGTATTTCGCCAACCTGACCATCGGCTCGGGTGCGGTGGCCGCCGTCGTCTGCCATCGTTCGCTCGTGCAGGGCAGGGCCCATCGCCTGCTCGGCGGCGTGGCGCGCGCTGCGACGCAACACAGCGACCTCTGCCAGGGCGACACGCACGGCGCCGAGTCACTCGCGATGCAGACCGACTCGGAACAACTGCTGATCGCCGGCGTCACGCTCGCGCAGGAGACGTGGTCCGAATTCACCGGCGCCTCCGGCTGGGAAGGGAAGTCCTTTGATCGCTTTATCTGCCACCAAGTCGGCAGCACGCACCGCCGTCTGCTTTACGAAACGCTCGGCCTGGATCTCGCGATGGATTTCTCAACTTTCGAAACGCTGGGCAACACGGGCTCAGTGGCGTTGCCCGCGACCCTTGCCGCTGCGCTCGGCGCGGGGGCCATCCAGGAAGGCCAGCGGGTGGGGTTGCTGGGCATCGGAAGTGGACTCAACTGCCTGATGCTCGCCCTCGAATGGTAACCGCCGTGCCACTTCCGGGCTGGCTCACGCGCCAGTATCCCTTCAAGCCCGGGTCGTTCATCACCCCGCGCGGCGCGCGCCTGAGTTATCTCGACGAGGGTCCCCGCAATGACGAGGCGGTGCTGCTGCTGCACGGCAATCCCACGTGGTCGTTTTACTTTCGTGACCTCGTCCGCGAACTGAGTGCCGCCGGATTGCGCTGCATCGCGCCCGACCACATCGGCATGGGCTTGTCGGAGAAACCCGAGGAATATCCTTACACGCTGGAGATGCGGATCGCCGACCTCGAAGCGCTGGTTGCAGCCCTCGGACTCAAGCGCGTCCACCTCGTGGTCCACGACTGGGGCGGGGCGATTGGCTTCGGATTCGCGGTGCGTCATCCGGGGATGATCGGCCGGCTGGTGATTCTCAACACCGCCGCCTTTACGTCACATCTCATGCCGTTCCGCATCTCCCTGTGCCGCACACCGGGACTCGGACCGCTGTTGGTGCGCGGGTGGAACGGTTTTGCCCGACCCGCGACCTTTATGGCCATGAACCGGCGGAAACTTACGCCGGACCAGAAGCGGGCCTATCTTTTTCCCTATGATACGTGGGCCAACCGGGTCGCGGTGGACGCCTTTGTGCGCGACATCCCGGAGAGCGAGGCCCACCCGAGCTGGAGCACACTCGCCGCGGTCGAGAGGGGGCTCGGGCAGTTTCGCAATTACCCGGCACTGATTGTGTGGGGTGGCCGGGATTTTTGCTTCAATGACCAGTTCCTGGCGCGCTGGCAGGGCAAGCTCGCGAATGTGCAATGCGTGCGCATCCCGGACGCCGGGCACTATGTGCTCGAGGATGCGGGGCCGCAGGTCATCCCGCTGATCAAAGCGCATCTGTTAAAGACCTGACGGCGCAGGGTCTCCGATCCGTAATTCCATGATGCGCTCGAAGTCCCGCAGGCGTCGCAACCTGCACGGAAATGCAAGCGGGGACGCCGGCGCTACTTTTTCTGAGTCACGGGGCAGGAAGACCCGTGCCACGCCCGCTCACCGCCCATACAGCGCAGCCTGTTCGCGGAGATAAGCGCCTGAGCCGGCGAGCAGGGCGGTCAGCTGTTCGGAGCGGTAGCGCCAAGCCCAGTTGCCTTCAGGCTGGCCCGGGCTGTTGAAACGGGCGCCGCTGCCGAGTCCGAGCAGATCCTGCAGGGGAATGACCGCGAGCACGCAGACCGAGGAATATGCTGACCGCAGGAAATCGCCGGAAATATCGCGTCCGTCCACCCGCAGGTAGCGACGCACATGATCGCGCGTTTTCTCATCGGCGGTCGCATACCAGCCGCGGGACGTGTCGTTGTCGTGTGTGCCGGGATAAACGACGCAGTTGGCGCGTTGGTTGTGGGGGAGGTAAAAATTTTCCGCATCACCGCCAAAGGCAAACTGGAGCACGGCCATGCCGGGCAGGCCGGTGGCTTCGCGCAAAGCGATGACCTCGGGGGTGAGCGTGCCGAGATCCTCCGCGATGAGCTTGGCGTCGGGCAGGGCACGGCGCACCGCCCGGAAAAAATCCAGTCCCGGGCCGGACACCCAGTGGCCGGGCTTGGCCGTGGCCGAGCCCGCGGGAATCGACCAGTAGGCCTCAAAGCCGCGGAAGTGATCGATGCGCACCACGTCGAACAGCGTGAAATTCGCGCGCAGCCGGGCGATCCACCACGCATAGCCGTCGGCGGCATGCGCGGTCCAGTCGTAAAGGGGATTGCCCCAAAGCTGGCCGTCGGCGGAAAAATAGTCAGGTGGACAGCCGGCGACGGCGAGCGGCCGCGAGGTCTTGGGATCGAGTTGGAAATACTTCGGGTTCGCCCAGGCATCGGCACTGTCGAGGGCGGCGAATATCGGGGTGTCGCCGATAATGGTGATGCCCAGGCTGGACGCACGGGCGCGAAGGAGCGCCCACTGGCCGAAGAAGAGATATTGGATGAATTCGAACGCCTCGATGCGCGCGGCGAGCTGGGGCGAGGTCTTGCTCTCGCGCGCGCCAGCGACCGTGCGGGACCCGGCCGGCCATTCCCACCACGGGCGGCCTTGGAACTGTTCCTTCAGCGCAGAGAACCGGGCGTAGTCGGGTAGCCAGGCTGATTGCTCGCGGCGGAAAGCTTCAAAGTCGCCATACGGCAGCGTGCTTCGTCCGCGGCGGACGAATTCCGCGTGGGCCTGAAACAGGACGGGCCATTTGTGTTGGTAGAGTTCGCCAAACTCCACGCGGTCAGCGCTGAGTCGTTGCAGCGGCTGGACGTCAGCCGCAGTCAGCAAGCCGGCGCGCACGAGCGCGGCGACATCAATCAGGTAGGGATTCCCAGCGAAGGCGGAGAAGCACTGATAGGGAGAATCGCCGTAGCCGGTCGGCCCGAGCGGACAGATTTGCCAGGATTTGAAACCGGCAGAGGCGAGGAACTCAAGGAACGCGACGGCGTTTTCGTCCAACGTTCCGATACCATATGAACCGGGCAGGGCCGTCGGGTGCAGCAGCACGCCCGCCAAGCGGACTTTCAGCCAGTTAAAGAGAGGCTCATCCATGCACAACGTTAGTTAACATAATATCTATTGTGCGTAACATACCTGTGGGGAAACTACCGCGATGGACCCCATCGTTTGCTGAACGGGAAATAGATGAATAACGGGCGTCCGACGACTTCCTTCGCCGGGACAAAGCCCCAATAACGTCCGTCAAAGCTGTTATTGGAGTTATCTCCCATGGCGAAATACGAGTCTTTGGGCACAGTGAGCGCTTCATCGTCAGCCAGCAGATATTGGCCACGGGTCGCATCGATGTGGACGTAGCCTTGGTAGCCCTCCACCCGCTGCGCATTTTTAGCAAAGGCGGGGGCGCCGGTGATCGGCTGGCCGTTCCGCCACAGTACCGGCGGCTTGATTTGCATCGTGTCACCCGGCGTGCCGACCAGCCGTTTGATGTAATACTGCTCACCCATGACGCTCGCGATCCCCGGGATATTGCCGGTGAAAAACACGAACCCCTGCCCTACCTTGGGCCGGACGAAGTTGTAGCTGAACCGGTCCACGAAGAGCTGGTCACCCGTGACAACGTCAAAGGACAGGAACGCCTTGCCGGCCTCGGCGCGGCGGTCGAGCGTCACCAAGCCGTAGTTGCCATGACGCCGGGGGGACCTGTATGCCGCTTCCTCCAATTGCGCCGGCGTGAGCCCGAACATTTCCTGGAAGGCCCAGTCGAAATCGAAATCCTGCGGCACCTGGACCTTTACCGGGGTCTCGTTGATATAAATCGTGTATTCGCGATTGGTCGTGGGAAACACGAACCAGGACTTCGCCGGCACCGTGTCGTAAGGCAGCTTTCCACCACCTTCCGAAACCCGGGCGATACCCACGGGCACGGCGATTGTACCCGACTCGGGCGCGGTGATTTCCTGATGTCGCGCGCCGAAGAAAACGAATCGCGCCGCCTTGCTTAGGGGTCCCGGCACATCCTCCGGCCGGTGATAGACGTCCGGCGTCATCCCATAATAACTCGGCCACATCGAGTTGGTGGGGATCTTGAACGGCTGCACAAAATACGTGCGCACGCCGATGATCACGATTGCGGCCACCAGGAAGAATTCCACGTTCTCTACCAGCGCGCTTTTGGGATAAATGGCTCCGCCGGTGCGTTTCAGCACGGGCTCCAGGGCGGCCACGCTTTGCTTCAGCCGGCTCGCTTCCTCTTGCGCGTGGTGCCGCTGGCGCAATTCCTCGGTGCGCGACCGCAGCTCGGCGCGGTCGCGCTCTGACAGTACGTCGCGGCGAAACGCCCAGACCTTGTCGGCGAGCTCGAGCCAGTTTTCGGCTTCCTCCCGTGCCTTCGTCTCAGCTCCGCCCAAACCGATCCACGCAAGCAATTTCTTGCCGCCGCGGTTCAGGAAATGGGCTTGGGTCGGCACGGGCAGGGTCGGGGTTGGTCAGTCGTTCTGGAGCACCTTGATGAAGGCATCAGGTGGGATGGAAACTTTGCCGATTTGTTTCATCTTCTTTTTGCCCTCCTTCTGCTTGTCGAGGAGCTTCCGCTTGCGGCTGATGTCGCCGCCATAGCACTTCGAGGTCACGTCCTTGCGCATTTCGCGGACGTTATCGCGGGCGATGATCTTGCCGCCAATGGCAGCTTGGATCGCCACCTTGAACATCTGCGGCGGGATGATCTTGGCGAGTTTTTCGCAGAGCTGGCGGCCCTTCGCGTCGGCTTTTTCCCGGTGCACGATGCACGAAAACGCGTCCACGGGGTCGCCATTGATCATAATGTCCATCTTCACAAGATCCGCCGCCACATACTCGCCCAACTCATAATCCATCGAGCCGTAGCCGTGGGTGATGCTCTTCAGGCGGTCATTGAAATCCACGAGGATTTCATTGAGCGGCAGGGTCGCCTTCAGGAGGACGCGGTTCATGTCGAGTGTGTCGGTGTGCTCAACGATGCCCCGCTTCTCCATGATCAGCGCGAGAATGTCGCCCATCGAGTCGTTCGGGAGAATGATGGAGGCCTTGATCGTCGGCTCCTGGATTTCCAAAATCGTGCCGGGGTCGGGCATGTTGACGGGATTGTCCACGTCGATCGCTTCGCCACCTTGCTTGATGATGTGGTAAATCACGCTCGGGTACGTCGAAATGATCTCCACGTCGTGCTCGCGGCGGATGCGTTCCTGGATGATCTCCATGTGCAGCAGCCCAAGGAAGCCGCAGCGAAAACCAAAGCCCAGCGCGAGCGAACTCTCCGAGGAATAGACGAACGCGGCGTCGTTCAGCCGCAGCCGGCCCAGCGCGGCCTTGAGCTTCTCGTAGTCGTCGCTCTCCAGCGGATAGAGGCCACAGAACACCATCGGCCGGACTTCCTTGTAACCCTCCAGCATCTCCGTCGCCGGCCGCGCGGCCAGCGTGATGGTGTCACCCGTCTTCACGTCGGAGGTGTTCTTGATGCTTGAGACAATGTAACCGACGTCGCCCGCGCCGAGCGAGGCGATCTTGGTCATCTTGGGCATGAAAACGCCGACCTCCTTCACTTCGGCCTTCTGGCCGTTGCTCATCAGCATCATCGTGTCGTTGGCCTTGATGGTGCCGGAGAACACGCGGACATACGCGATGCAGCCGCGATACGAATCGTAGAGTGAGTCGAACACCAGCGCCCGCAGCTGCGGGTACGTCGCCCAGCGGGGGGGCGGTACGCGCGTGACGACCGCCTCCAGGATGTCCTCGATGCCGATGCCGGCCTTGCCGCTGGCGAGAATCGCCTCCTCGGCGGGAATCGACAGGATGTCCTCCAACTGGCGCGTGCACAGCTCGAGGTTGGCGCTCGGGAGGTCGATCTTGTTGATGACGGGGATGACCTTGAGCTTCTGGCCGAACGCCAGGTGGGCATTCGCGACCGTCTGCGCCTCGACGCCCTGCGCCGCGTCAATCAACAGCACGGCGCCCTCGCAGGCCGCCAGGCTGCGCGAGACCTCGTAGGAGAAATCCACGTGGCCCGGCGTGTCCATCAGGTTGAGCTTGTAGTCGTGCCCGTCCTTCGCCCGGTACGTCATCGTCACCGGGTGAGATTTGATCGTGATGCCGCGCTCCTTTTCGAGATCCATCGAGTCGAGATGCTGGTCCGTCATGACGCGCATTGCGACGGTGTTGGTGTGCTCGAGGATGCGGTCGGAGAGCGTGGTCTTGCCGTGATCGACGTGGGCGATGATGCAAAAATTGCGGGTGTATTTGGTCAGGGGCATCGTCAGGCGGTCACATCGGCATATTCCGCAAAGCTTTTCACCGCCCAGGTCTTTTCCGTGCGCCGCGCCAGGCCCGCGAGCACCCCGCCCGGCCCGAGCTCCCAGAATTCCGTGGCTCCGGCCGCCGCGGCGCTGCGCATGCAGTCTTCCCAGAGCACCGACGACACGACCTGCTTCACCAGCGCGGCCTTGAGGTCCGCCGGGTTGGCGACCGTCTGGCCCGTGGTATTCGTAAACACGGTGAACTTCGGCGGGGCAAACGTCACGCCCTTGAGAAAGGCCGCGAACGCGACCCGCGCGGGCTCCATCAGGCGCGAGTGATAGGCCCCGGCGACATTGAGCGGGATGATTTTCTTGATGCCGCGCTCCTTGCCGGCCGCGGCGGCGGCGTCGATCCTGTTCTTCTCGCCCGAGACGATGATCTGGCCCGGAGCGTTGAAATTTGCCGCCTCGATGTCGAACTCGCGACAGAGCTCCTGCACCTTCGCGCGTTCCTCGCCCATGATGGCCGCCATGCCGCCGGTCGTCTGCTCGCAGGCCTGCTGCATCAGCCGGCCGCGCTCGGCGACCACGCGCAACCCCGTCGCAAAATCGAAGACGCCCGCCGCGCAATACGCCGTCACTTCGCCCAGGCTCAGCCCGAGCGCATAGTGCGGCTCCCCGGCCGGGACCTTGTTTTGTTCGCGCAAGGCCGCCAGCAACGCCAGTCCGTGCACGAACAGCGCCGGCTGGCAGACCTGGGTCTGCGTCAGCTCGGATTCCGGCCCTTCAAAACAGATTTTGGCCAAGTCCCAACCGAGTACGTTGTTTGCCTCCGTGTAGAGGGCGCGCGCGGCCGTTGACTGCTCGGCGACCGATTTCCCCATGCCGACTTTTTGGGCACCCTGTCCGGAAAAAATTAATGCCAATGCCATGGTTGAACCGGCTAGAAAATCGCCCGCCCCCCTAAAAACCAAGCCCTAAAAACGCTTTAGCTGGGGGAAATACTTCGATTCTTCCTGGGCTTTGCGCACATCGGCCGGCGGACCTGGCGTTTTGACCGGGGCTCCGTCGTTTTTCACTTCTGGTACCAACGACGCGGGAGGCTTTGGGGCGGGCGCCGTCGGCGGCGTCTTTATCCCAGCGGTTGATCCTTGGGGCGTACTATTCACATAAGGATTGGGCCGCTGACCCTGCGGATCAGCGTTCAATACGGTCGACGGCTGGCCCGCAATCGCTGCCGCCGCCAGCCCGGAGGAATTCGCGGCTTCATCCTTGGCTTTAAGGAGCTCAATATCCCGCGGGGTCATCCACGTGGTTAAATAGGACGAAAGTGGATTGACGACCCCCTCTTCCGGCTTGGCGGGTGCCCGTGAACCTTTCTTTGCTGGCGCGGTATTGCCCGAGCGTGCGTTCTTCGTCTCCCCCGAAGATCCGTCCGCATTCCCGGCCATTGCGTCCACGAGCCAGTTGCCGGACTTGGGGGACTCGCCAACTGGTTTTTCCTCCGCCCGCAGCCCGGTGGCCACAACCACCAGGAGCAAAAAAATAAGGTGGCGGATGCCGCTCATCCCGTGGTCAGGACTTCATGAAGATACCCTTGAGGTTCATCTCCAGTGCCTGCGGGTTGGGCGAAAAGCGGAGTCCCTCGGCCTTGCTGATCTTGCCGGCCTTGATGAGGCGATAGATGTCCTTGTTGAAAGAAAAACTGCTGGAGTCGCCCGTGCCCTCGAGGATCCCCTGGATCTTCTCGAACTGGCCCTCGAGGATCAGGTTGCGGACCACGGTGTCGGCATTGAGCACCTCGTTCGCCGGGATGCGGCCGCCGCCCTCGAGCGCAGGGATGAGCTTTTGACAGATGAAACCGCGCAGCGAACCGGAGATCGCGCGCCGTGCCTGCAGCTGCTCCTCGGGCGGAAAGAATTCAAAGAGACGCGTGAGCGACTGAGCCACCGTCGCGGCGTGCATGGTGGAGAACACCAAGTGACCGGTTTCGGCCGCGGAGATGGCAGTCTCGAACGTTTCGCGGTCGCGCATTTCACCGATGAGGATGATGTCGGGGTTTTGGCGGAGCACGGCGCGGATCGCCAGTTGGAAGCTGGCCACGTCGAGGCCGATCTCGCGTTGCTGGAAGAGGGATTTCTCATCTTGGAACGTGTATTCGATCGGGTCTTCGATCGTCACGATGTGCTTGTCCATGTTCTGGTTGATCCAGTTCAGCATGGCCGCCATCGTGGAGCTCTTGCCGGAACCGGTGGCACCGCAGATGAGCAGGATGCCGTCCTTGACCTGCGCCAGCTTGAGCATGGGCTCGGGCGTGAGGTTCAGGTCAGCAAACGAGGGCACGCGGCTCTTGATGTGCCGGAGCACGATGCTGACGAGCCCGCGCTGGTGAAAGGCGTTCACGCGGAAGCGGCCGACTCCCTCGGCGGAATACGCAAAATCGATCTGGCCCTCTTCGTCCCACTTCGCCTTGAACACTTTCGGCACGTGCTCGTCCACAAACGCCTGGGCCTCCGGGCACGAGATAGGGTCCATTTCCACCGGCTTGAGCCGGCCGGACAAGCGGACGTAGCCCGGCTTGTTCGATTTAACAACGATGTCGCTCGCGCCGCTTTCCACGGCGAGCTTGAGCAGGTCGTTGAGCATTTCCGTGTGCGGTGTCATTGGAATGGCCATGGGTAAAAAAGCGTTGCGGATTCTCTATTTCACCATGCCCTGTTCCGCAAGGCTACATTGCCAGTCTCCATGAAACTCCGCCCGCTCACCGGTACGCTCACGGCGCTCGTCACGCCCTTCAAGAACCACGAAGTCGCCTATCGCGACCTCGCGAAACTCGTTGAGCACCAGATCAAGGGCGGCATCAACGGCCTGGTTCCCGTCGGCACCACCGGCGAATCGCCCACCCTCAGCCACGAGGAGCACCTCGACGTCATCCGCGCGGTGATCGCCAACACCCATGGCCGCGTACCTGTCATCGCTGGAACCGGCTCCAACTCCACCCACGAAGCCGTCGAGCTGACCCAGGCCGCCCACGCGGCCGGTGCGGATGGCATGCTGGTTGTCGCTCCTTATTACAACAAGCCCAGCCAGGAGGGCCTGTTCCGCCACTATTCCGCCATTGCCGACGCCACCGACCGGCCGATCGTTCTCTATTCCGTCCCCAGCCGCTGCGGCATCGAGATCAGCGTGCCCCTTGTCGAACGTCTCCGCTCAAAGTATAACCATGTCCGCTGGATCAAGGAAGCTGGCGGCAACGTGGATCGTGTGGACCAGCTCAAATCAGCGATGGGCTCGGACATCACTGTGCTCTGTGGCGACGACGCGCTTACGATTCCTTTCATGTCCGCCGGCGCCGAGGGTGTCATCAGCGTCGCCTCCAATCTGTTCGTCCGTGAGGTCAGCCAGATGGTTCGCCATGCACTCGCCAACGACTTCATGAAAGCCGGCAAGCTGCACCGTCAGCTCTATCCCCTGTTTAAGGCGATTTTCATCGAGCCCAATCCCGTGCCGATCAAGGTCGCGCTCGCCCGCTCCGGCATCATCAGTTCCGCCGCCGTTCGCCTGCCGTTGTGCGAGATGTCTCCGGCCAACCTCGCGGTCCTGGTCAAGACCCTCGCTCCGCTGCGTCGCTGATTTTCATGCCCCTCAGCATTACCATCAACGGGGCCAAGGGCCGCATGGGCCACGCGCTCATCACGGCTGTAACCGAGCTCGGGCTCACCGTGAGCGCCGCCGTCGATGCCGGCGACGATCTCGCGGCCGGCATGAAGAGCTCTGATGTAGTGGTGGATTTCAGCTCGCACAGCGCCACCCAAACTGTGCTCGAGCAGGCGATCGCGCAGCGCAAGCCGCTCGTGATCGGCACCACAGGCCACTCGGCCGAGTCGAAGAAGAAGCTCCTCGTCCTCGCCGCCCAGGTGCCGTGCGTGTGGGCGGGTAATTTCTCCGTCGGCGTGAACCTGCTTTTCGCCCTCACGCGCCGCGCCGCCAGCATTCTCGGGCCCGACTATGACGCCGAGGTGATCGAGATGCACCACCGCTTCAAACAGGACGCCCCCAGTGGCACGGCCGCTCGTCTGCTGGAGATCATCCTTGAGGAACGTAAGCTCACGGCCGCAGCACTGCGCCACGGCCGCAGCGGCATCCCGGGCGCGCGAACTTCGACCGAGGTTGGTGTCCACGCTCTCCGGGGTGGCGACGTCGTCGGCGACCACACCGTGATGTTTGCCGGGCTCGGCGAGCGCCTTGAGCTCACGCACAAGGCCAGCGATCGAGCCATTTTCGCCCGCGGCGCCCTTCGCGCCGCCCAATGGGTCGTCAGCCAGAAGCCGGGCGTATATGACATGCAGGATGTGCTCGGGTTGAAGTGACATGATCACCTCGATCCAGGGCACACTCTCTTCCGCCACGCCGCTGCACGCGATTGTTGAACTCAACGGGTTCGGCTACGAGATCAACATCCCGGTCACAACTGCGGAAAAGCTCCCGGCCACCGGCGGCTCGGTGAAGTTGCACACCCTCGTAATCTACCGTGAGGATTCCCAGACGCTCTATGGTTTCGCCACCACGGAAGAGCGGGACTTTTTCCGGCTGATGATCGAGAACGTTACGGGCGTCGGCCCCAAGGTCGCGCTCAGTATCATGAGCCGGCTCTCGCTGCCGCTGCTCGAAAACGCCATCCGCGTCGGCGACGTCGCCACCCTGGCGAAGTGCCCCGGCATCGGCAAAAAGACTGCCGAGCGCCTCGTGGTGGAATTGAAGTCCAAGGTCAGCGCCACCCACTCCGCTGCCCTCGCCGCCGGTGTTGAAACCCCGGGCGAAACTCTGTCCGGCAGCCCGCATCGCGATGCCGTGGCTGCGCTCGTTGCCCTCGGTTACAAGGCGGCGGACGCTGACCAATCCGTCCGCCGCGCCGTGCTCGCTCTCGGGCCGAAGGCCACCACTGAGGCCTTGATCAAGAAAGCATTGAGCTGAAGCTGATCCCGCCTGGGCGGGATCACTTCTGGAACGTAAAGGCGGTCCACTCGACCTTGCCCTGAATCGGGCGGGCCGCGCGACCCGAGCGGCCATCGGGCTGCAGCGTCGCATGGGCGTCAAAGCGCAGTTCATCTGCCGAGGCGCCAGGCATGGACGTGAGCTGGATGCTGCTCATCCACTCGGCCATTGCCGCCTGGTCGACCGTGGCATCAGCCAGCTCGGAGTTTTGCGCGCGGAGCGTGAGCACTTTCGGGCCAAACGCGGGCTGCAGCGCGGGACGCGCCGCGGGCGCGGCCACGGCCACCATCGGCGCGGCGACCACCGTCTGTTGGGCGATCGGCGTGGAAACCGCCGCCGGCTGCTGCACCGGACGCGAACGCGAGATGAACACCACGGCCACGCACGCCGCTACGGCGGCGAGGCTGCCCACGTACGCCATGGCGCCAATCGGGAACCGGCGGGGCTTGAACCCCACGCGCTTCGGGTCGCTCGCGGGGGCTTGGGCACGAAAATTTTCGGCCAGCATGGAACAGCCCTTTTGCATCTCGCAGTATTCGCGATAGACGCGGCGGCGTTCCGGGTTGGACTTCACCTCGGCCTCCAGCAACTCGGCCTCGGCCGGGCTGATCTGATGGTCAAGGTAGAGGTTTAGGAGCTCGATGAACTTGGACTCTTTCATGGCGGTGTCGGGTCAGGGTTGTGCAGGGTCAAGCTGCGGTAGCGGTCAGTGGTCCGTAGTCAGTCGTCTAAAATCTAAGTTTGTTTCTAAAATCTTCGCCTAACTTTGAGCGCAGGCTCTCCCGCGCACGGGCGATGCGGCTTTTCACGGTCCCCACGGAAATTGCCAGGATGTCGGCAATTTCCTCGTAGGACAGGTTCTTGATGTTACGCAGGGTCAGGATCTCGCGGTGCTTGGCGCTGAGTTTTTCCATGCCGTGCGCGATGCGGTCGACAAATTCCTGGGTTACGGTGATGTCATCCGGCGTCTCCATCTCGGCGGGGATCAAATCAGCCAAAGTGGTCGCGTTGTCCGCGCTCACGGGGGCGTCGAAGGACACGGACTTGTCGCGCTTCCGGCGCCACCAATACCAGTACCGGTTCCGCGCCAAGTTGGTTGCGATCTGGTAAAGCCATGTGGAAAAGGCTGAGTCGCCGCGGAAATTGGCCAGGCCGCGGTGCGCGCGGATGAAGGCATCCTGCGTGACCTCCTCGGCGTCCTGGGAGTTGCGCAGGAGCTGGTTGACCATGCCGTAAATGCGGTCCCAGTAGCGCGACACCATTTCGTCAAAGGCAGCCTGGTCGCCGCCTTTGAAACGGTTCACGAGTTCCTGATCGAAAGCCACTTCCTGCGCTTTGGTAGACATGCGTTCTACCTCGGTCTGATGGGTATATTTTTGAATTGTTCCCAAAATCGTAAGGGTGAGGGGCTGGCTTAGGGCCGGGAATCCTGCCGGTCAATGCCGGGCCTGCAACCAGCCCGGGCGAAATTACTTGCCAAAGTTTGACGCCGGAACCTATTTCTCGTTTTTTCGTTAGCCCGGGGGCTGGTAGCTCAATGGTAGAGCAGCATCCTTTTAAGTTGTTGGTTCTGGGTTCGAATCCCAGCCAGCCCACCACTCTTTGATTGATTCCCTTACCTTCTCATTTCACGCTGCTTAATCCATGAAGCGGCTCGTCATCATTGAAGATCAGACCGCGATCCGCGAGATGCTGGTCGAGATTCTTCGCCTGGATAGCCAGTACCACCTCGTGGGGGAAAGCGGTGACGGCCAAGGTGCCCTCGCCCTTTGCCTGGAGGTGAAACCCGACCTGCTCGTCCTCGATGCCAAGCTGCCCGGTCTGAATGGCGTGGATATCCTCCGCCGCATCAGCAAGAAACTGCCCGCCATGCGTGTGCTGGTCTTCTCGGGCCACGAGAACCCCGTGCTCATCCGTGAGATGCTCGAAGCCGGCGCCCATGGTTTTGTCGAGAAAACCGCCGGCCTGTTCGAATTCAAAAAGGGCCTGGAAACCGTGGCCAACGGCGGTACCTACTTCGGACCGGCGGTCGCCGCCCTGCTCCGTGATGTCGTGGCGAACCCCGAAGCCAGCAGCGCCTCCGATTTCCTCACCGATCGTGAGCGGGAAATCCTCCAACTCGTCGCCGAGAGCCACAGCACCCGCGAAATCGCCGCCAAGCTCGGCATCAGCATCAAGACGGTGGACAACCACCGTACGAACCTGATGCGCAAGCTCAACCTCCACGACGTCGCCAGCCTGACGCGCTACGCCCTCGAGGTCGGCCTCATCGAGCAGAAAAAAGCGCAGTAAAGCCTTGCGAGCGCAAATCGCTTGCCCCAGAAAATTTTCCTCCGACCCATCCTGACCCATTCCATGAACACCGCTTCGAAAAAACTTTGCCTCCTGATCGCCACCGCCGCGTTTGTTTTTGCCGGCTGCGCCAAAAAGCCGAAACGTCCTGACCCCAGCTCCACGGTCCTCGGCCCCACCGGCGGCGGTTCCCTGAATCCGGAATCGCTCAATCCCTTGGTCGATCCGAATGCGACCGCCCTTTCGGCTCGGGACCCCAGCATCACGTTCGAGGACGAGAATGTCATCAAGGGCCTCCTCGGCGCGGTCTATTTCGACTTCGACCGGGACAGCATCAAGGAATCCGAGCGCGGCAAGATCCAGGCGGCCAAGGACTACCTCGGCAAGAATCCCACCTACCGCATCCTCTTTGAGGGTCACTGCGACTGGCGCGGTACCGATGAGTATAATCTCAGCCTCGGGGACCGCCGCGCCAACTCGGCCAAGAAGTATTTGATCTCGCTCGGCATCCCCGCCGACAAGGTCGAATCCAATTCCAAGGGGAGCCTCGAGGCCCCGAAGAATGCCGACGACGCCCAGATGGCGAAAGATCGCCGGGCGGAGATTATCGTCCTCAAGAAGTAACAATCCTTCTTCAGCAAAGCCCCGGTGCAAACCGGGGCTTTTTATTGTTCAAAATTGTAGGGCGGGGTTCGGCGACCCAGCCCTCCAAAAATCATTGCTTCGCGATCGCCAACAGGATCCGCCGGGAGGTCTCGATGCCCCGCTGCATGACATCGAGGTTAAAGCTCTCGTTGGGGGCGTGGAGGTTATCCTCCGGCAGGAACAGGCCCATCATCACCGAGTCGAGGCCGAGCACCCGCTTGATCTCGCCGATGATCGGCACACTGCCCCCCTCGCGGAGATAGAGCGGCGCCTGGCCCCAAATCTCCGTCACCGCGGCGTCCGTTGCGCGGAACGCCTTTGCGAGCACGGGCGACTGATTCTTCGGCGTGTTCGTCCGGTCCGGCGGCACCACGACGTAGGGTAATCCGGTGTGCCCGTCCGTGATCGTGAGCGTCACGCCCTTCGGCGCGCGGGCTTTGATCGTCTTGTAAACCAGCGCCTTGACCTTCTCCGGGTTCTGGTTCGCCACGAGCCGGCAGCTGATCTTTACGAACGCCCGACTGGGAATGACGGTCTTGCCGCCCTCCCCTTGGTAACCACCGCCGATGCCATTGAACTCCAGCGTCGGGTAAAAGCGCAGGGCCTCAAACGGCGTGATCCCCGGCGGCGTGTGAAAGGCATCGATGCCGAGAAATTTCAGATACTCGGATTCCTGCGCGCCCAGCTGCTTGAGCTCCTCACGCTCCCACGGCTCAACTTCGAGCACGTCTCCATAATACCCCGGGATATTCACCTTTCCATCCGGGGTGTGCAGTGAAGCGCACAGGTCTACCAGCGCCTGGATCGGGTTCAGCAACACCCCTCCGTGCAGTCCCGAATGCAGATCGCTCTTCGGACCCACGGCCTCGATTTCAAATGTCACCAGCCCGCGCAACCCCACCGTGATCACCATCTGCTTTTCATCCGGGATGCCCGTGTCCGAGAGATAAACGAAGTCCGCCTTTTTCAGGCGGTCCTGGTATTTCTCCAAGAACGGCAGAAAACTCGGGCTGCCCATCTCCTCCTCGCCTTCGACGAGAAACGTGATGCGCAGCGGCAGATCGGGATTCTGCTCCAGCAACTGGCCGACCGCGGTGATGTGCGTCAGCAGCGGGCCCTTGTTGTCCGCCGCGCCACGCCCATAGATCCGGTTGCCGCGGATGGTCGGCTCAAACGCCGGTGACGTCCAGAGATTGAGCGGATCCGCCGGTTGCACGTCGTAGTGCCCGTAGATGATCACGTGCGGCCAGGACTCGTCGCCACCTCGGTGCGCGAGGATAATCGGATGCAGGTCCGTCCTTACCACCTCGACCTCAAAGCCCATCGAGCCGAGCAGGCCGGAAACAAACTCCTGGGCGCCGTGCATGCCGTCCTTGAATTTCGAGTCGGCCGAGACGCTCTGGTGGCGGATGAATTCCTTCAACTTTTCAATCGGGTCAAACATGCCGCCACCGTGGCGCAGATCCCCGTCTCGCGCCAACCGCAAAAATTCCCCTGGCGCACAGCGCCCGCTGTCACGCGACCCGCCGGGCGCGCCGCACCCAGAACCAGCAGCCGGCCAGGATCACCACCGCCAGAAGCGCCGTCACCCACAGCGAATAGGAATGCGTGCGCGCCAGCGCTTCATTGAAGGCCTCGATGTTGTCCTGGAACTCGATCCAGAGCCAGCGCCCGAGCCACACAAACACCGGCACGCTGATCAGGGCCGCCACCCCATCCAGCAGGAGGAACTTGAGATAGGATACTTTCATCGAGCCGGCCGTGAAGAACAACGGCGCCCGCAGGCCCGGCAGGAAACGTCCCAGAAAGAGCGCCCACGACCCATAGCGGGCCAGCATCCCTTCCACCTTGACCTGTTTTCGCGGCGGCAGAATGCGCTGCAGCCAGCTCGAGGCCAGCATCCGCGTGCCCAAGTGCCGCCCGGCAAAGAAGATCATCGAATCCCCTGCCAGCACGCCCGTGTACATGACGAGTCCGACCTTCAGCCAGGAACGCCCATCCATCGCGCCGAGCACCCCGGCCGCGACGAGCAGGATGTCCTCGGGGATCGGCAGGCCCAGGCCGCAAAGCAGGAGCAACCCGAACGGCCCCCAGAGGGAAAGCGGCGACCCTTGGAAATACTCGAGCAGGGTTTCGAACATGGCGGGATATTTAGGGGCGGTTCAGCCAAACTCTTTCATTGGGACGGCGTCGCCGAAGAATGGTTCCGGCGGCCCTCAGTGCTTAAAATGCCGGATACCCGTAAAGACCATGGTCATCCCGCGCTCGTCGGCCGCCTGGATGACCTCCGCGTCGCGCACCGAGCCACCCGGCTGGATCGCCGCCGTGGCTCCCGCCTCCGCCGCGGCAATCAGGCCGTCGGCGAAGGGAAACAGGGCTTCGCTCGCCACGACCGAGCCTTTCAGCGCCAACCCCGCCTCGCCCGCTTTCCACACCGCGATGCGCGAGCTGTCCACGCGCGCCATCTGGCCCGCGCCCACGCCGAGCGTCTGCTCGCCGCGGCAATAAACGATCGAATTGGATTTCACGTGCTTGCCGACTTTCCAACCGAACATCATTCCGGCCCACTCCTCGGGCGTCGGCTGGCGCTTCGTCACCACCTTGAACTCCGCGACGTTGCCCAGCGTCTTGTCGCGGTCCTGCACCAGCACGCCACCGATGACCGACCGCACTTCGCGCAGCGAATCGGCGCCCGGGCCCGCCTTGGCGATCATGAGGCGAAGATTTTTCTTTTTCCCAAAAATCGCGAGGGCCTCGTCGCTGAAACGCGGCGCGATAATTACCTCGGTGAAAATCTCCGCAATAGTCTGCGCGAGCGCGGCCTCAAGCGTGCGGTTCACCACGATGATGCCGCCAAACGGTGCCTGTTTGTCCGTGGCGTAAGCCTTCTCCCACGCCGCCTCGAGCGTGTCCGCGCAGGCGACGCCGCATGGATTCGTGTGCTTCAGGATCGCCAGGGTCGGCTTCTCGAACTCTCCGATGAGGAAGGTCGCCGCGGTGATGTCCAAAATGTTGTTATAGCTCAGCTCCTTCCCCTGGAGCTGCTGGAAATGATCGTTGAACGTGCCATACAACGCCGCTCGCTGGTGCGGATTCTCGCCGTAGCGCAGGCTCTGCGCCTTCTTGTAGCTCAGGTTGAGGGTCTCGGGAAACCCCGCCAGCGCCGCCAAGTCCGGCTCGGCCGCCTGGGCGTCGAGATACTTTGCAATCGCAGTGTCGTAGCTGCCGGTGCGCTGGAACACCTTCAGCGCGAGTCGGCGCCGCAGGGCGTGCAACGCTTTCGGATCGGCCATCGCCGCCAGCACCGCCGGATAGTCTGCCGGGTCGCAGACCACCGTGACACTTTCATGGTTCTTGGCCGCGCTCCGTAGCATCGAAGGCCCGCCGATATCGATGTTCTCGACCGCATCCTCGAACGTCACATTCGGTTTCGCGACCGTCGCCTCAAACGCGTAAAGGTTCACCACCACCAGGTCGATGAGGTCGATCCCGGCGTCCGCCGCCGCCGCCAGGTGCTCGGGCTTGTCCCGCCGCGCGAGCAGGCCCCCGTGGATCTTCGGGTGCAGCGTCTTCACGCGGCCGTCCATCATCTCGGGAAATCCCGTGTGCGCCCCCACCTCGGTCACGGGCAGGCCGCCCGCGATAAGCTGTTTCGCGGTGCCACCCGTGGACAGCAGCGTGTAGCCGTGCTGCCGCACCAGCGCCGTCGCAAATTCCACGAGGCCTTGTTTGTCGGTGACGGAGAGCAGGGCAAATTTCGCCATAAAGTTGAAGTGTGTGCGGTCGGCCAAATCCGCGGCAAGTCGAAAGCCTTCTTGCGACGGTGACGTTACCGCGTCTCTTTTTCAGCACGTGTCCTGCTCCACCGAATTGCCCGGCCTTACCGCCCGCCTCGACAAACTTCACTATCACCATGGTGGAGCCACGCTGCCCGTGGACCAGCCCCACGCCTTTGTCTATTTCATCACCATCACCAACGGCTCCGAGCACACCGTCACCCTTTTGGGGCGTAAATGGGTCGTGGACCATGCCGACGGCAGCCACCTGGTGATCGAGGGCGACAAGATCGTCGGGGAGACCCCGCGCCTCGCTCCCGGCGAGCAGTTTTCCTACAACAGTTACCATGTGACCGGCTGCGACGCCACGGCGCACGGCTCCTTCCATGGCATGGACGAGCTCGGCCGCCGGGTGCATGTGCTGCTGCCCGCCTTTACGATGTCGATCCCGGTGGCCTGAAAAAACAACCTCGTGCCGGGGCGATTTGTTGTTTTGGATAATCGATTACATAAATGAAGCTTATTGATTTGAACCGTGATGGCGGCATCGGCGCCAATTCCCATTTTGTCCAGTTTGGCGACCTTTCCGTCCTCATTGACTGCGGCCTAAACCCGAAGAAGACCGGCCGCGCTGCGATTCCGGACCTGGCCCTGATCCGCGGTAAGACGCTCGACCTTATCATCATCACCCACTGCCACTTGGATCACATTGGCGGCCTCCCCGTGGCGATGCGCGAGTTCCCAAATACGCCGGTGGTTATGACCACCTCCAGCCGCATGCTGATTGAACGGATGCTGCATAATTCCGCCAATGTCATGCTCCGGCAAAAGGAGGAGAATAACATCCCCGACTACCCTCTTTTCACCCACGACGAGATCGATCGCTGCGCCGGACGCATGCACGGCCTGCCCTTTGGCCACGCCAAGAAATTCCGCGGCTCCAAGGACGAGATCGAGGTCATCTTCCATCCCGCCGGCCACGTCGCCGGTGCCGCCGCCCTCGAGATCCACTATAAGCACCGACAGATCCTCTTTACGGGCGACGTGCTTTTTGACAACCAGCGCACGCTCCCCGGCGCGAAGTTCCCCTCCGGCCACTTCGATACCCTCGTGATGGAAACCACCCGCGGCACCACCGAGCGCCCCGTCGGCAAGGAACGCGTCCACGAGATCGCGCGTCTCATCGAAAGCATCAACGACACCATCAAGCGCGGCGGCTCGTTCCTCATCCCGGTCTTCGCCCTCGGTCGGATGCAGGAAATCCTGTCGGTCATCCACGACGCCCGGAAATTCGGCCGCCTTGTCGAGTGCCCCATCTACGCCTCCGGTCTCGGCATGGATCTCGCCGATTACTTCGACGAGATCAGCCGCAAGACCCGCCACGTGAGTTTCAACCGCGGCATCATCAAGGACCTCAAGATCAAGCCCACCCCGCGCAAGCTCACGCCTGGCGAGGACCCGCAGCAGAACGCCCTCTACATCATCAGCTCCGGCATGCTCGTGGAGCGCACCCCGAGCTACACGCTCGCCTCCGGTCTCGTCGGGCACGCGCGCAACTCCATCGGCTTCGTCGGCTACTGCGACCCCGACACTCCGGGCGGCAAACTCCTCGCCGCGAAGACGGGTGACACGTTTATTTTCGAGACCGCCCACGTGAAGGCGAAGATCAAGGCCCGCGTCGAGCGCTTCCAACTCAGTGGACACGCCGACCGCGAGGAGCTGCTCGAATTCGCCATCCAGACCGAGGCCCGCGTCGTCATCCTCACCCACGGTGATCCCGCCGCTCGCGCCTGGTTTGCGGGCCAGCTCGCTACCAAGGCCCCGAACATCAAAGTCGTGGATCCCGTCCCGCTGAAGCCGTATCAGATCTGAGCCCGCCGGCCCGCTTGGGCCGGGGGATCAGCGTACCAGCGAGATGCCCGCGCGCAGGGCCGTGGACCGCTTGTCATAGTCGCGCAGGCTTTCCCCGTAGCCGTCAAAATACTGCACGAGGAAATACGACGCGAAATCCAATAGCTTGATCCGGATCGGCACCGTCAGGTCCAGTTGCGTGGTGAGATGATTGAAGTCCTTGCCGGCTCGACCCGTATACGCGAGCGTCGTACCTCCGCTGCGGCCAAAGGCCAGGAGCAACTCGCCATAGCCGCGGTAATCCTTGAGCTGCTCGTTGTTCGAAAGGTCGCCGACATAGGCCCAGATCTTGGGCACCACGATCACATGCCAGTCCTCGGGTGACCCGAGAATGAACGCCGGCCGCACAAACAGCGTGTTCAGGCTGCGCGAGTCGGTGAAACTCCGGCCGTTCGACTCATGCTGGTATCCTGCCTGGTAACCGATCCACCTGAACATCCCGTCCCGGCTGCCCCCCGCTTGCGCCGCCAGTGACTCGTAGAAGAACGAGGGCATGTAGCTCGTATCGTAAAACGGACTCGAGTCACCCGTGATGTCCCATAACGACCGCTGACTGTAGCCGAATTCCAGGGTCCGCTGGACGGTGGCGGTATCGCTGCTCGAGAAATCGAGCAGACGGTACTTGAAGCTGAACTGGAATTTTGCCCCCGGCTCCTTGTCACCATAAATGAAATAGACCGGATCGTGTGCGGCGAAATGCCCGATGAAATTCCGCTGCACATGCGCCAGCTCCGGCGTCGCGGCGTCCAGCGTGCTCAGCGGTGAGGCCTCCGCCGGCGCAATGCCGACCGTCCGGTCAGCACTGATCAACAACACCCCGCGCAGCGGCGCGTAGTCACCCTCCGTGATCTCCAAAACCACCCGCCCCGTCGCACCGGCGGGCACGACCAGCGTGTAACCACGCGACGTAAAGGCTCCGGGCTGCACCGGCGCGGGACCCTGGCGGGTGGAAACCAGTTCCACCGGCCAGGACTTCCCACCCGCCAGGAGCACGCCGTGGAGCGTGTCCGGGGCTTCGAAATTCGCCTCAGCCAGCGACGGGTTCACCGCCAGGAGGTCGAGTTTCACGGGCGCCTCCGGCGCGAGCGGACGTCTCGGCGATACCAAGCTCACCACCAAATTTTGCGCGGAGAGGGAAACGCAGCCGGCGAGCAACGCGGCGACAATAAGCAGTTTCATGAATATCATCGGAAACCTAGAGCGTCACCACGGTCCGCAGCCGGGCGCACATCGCGGGGCTGCCCGCGACGTAGATGATGCCCTTCATCCTCAGGTCGAACTGCTTCATCGGTAGCTGTTCGCCGTTCAGGAAATGCACTTCTCCGCCCCCGGCGCGCACAAGCGGAATGGACGCGGCGAGGTCCCAGATCTTGACGTTAAAATCCACGCAGCCGTCAAGCATGCCTGCCGCGACGTAGGCAAGGTGGAGCGTCGCACTGCCAAGTCCCCGGATTTTGAACTGCGACAGCACGCCACTCGCCAGGGGGATGAGCGCCTTGTTGTTCGGGCTGTGCAGGCCGATGATCGACTCCGTGTGCGGCGCGGTGGAGACGACCTTCACCTCGCGGGCCCCATCAAACACCCCGTAGCCGGGGCCGCCGTGCATCAGGGTACGCCGGCTCAGATCGTAAACGACGCCGTAAACCGGCTCGCCCTCCGAACAAAGCGCGAGCGAGATCGCGCAGGGCGCAAGGCCCAGCGCGAAATTATTGGTGCCATCAATCGGATCCAGCACCCACGCATAAGGCGCGCGCATCGTGATCGGCTCGGCCGTCTCCGCCAGCTCCTCGCTCAGGAATTGGTCCCCGGGAAACTGGGCGCGCAGCTCGCGAAAGATGTTCTCCGAGATCGCGATATCCACTGCCGTCACCCGCGTGCCGTCGTATTTCCATTTGCTTTCGGCGCGGCCGAATTCCCGGTGCATCAGCTCCGTCTGCGCGAGCACAGCCCGCTGGGCAGCGGCGATGCGGAGGGAAAGGTCAGGCGCGGTCATTGGGCCCCAGTTCGCGGCAAGGAGGCGGGCGCCACAAGCGCATAACGCGCCGACCAAACGGGTCATCTCACCTTCGCAAGCCGCGAGGTTGCTCGCGCTCGCCGGAAGCGCCCGCCAGCGGGCTGCCTGCCTCAGTCTTTTTGCCCACCCAGCTGATGCCCGTGCCGCACCACTGTCGCCTTCCCCCGGTGGTTCAACTTGTCCAGCACGCCCGCCAGCCGGCGGCGCTTCTCATCCGCCTGCGCAAACATCTCCAATTGCGCCGCCACGTCCTCGACGTTGGAAAACCGCACGCTCACCAGCCGGAGGGGACGCCGCAATTTCCACGCGCTTTTCAACAGCGGCGCCACCAACGGATAGAACGGCGCCTCCAGGTCAGTCGCGGTCCCGAGACTGCGGCCGTGCGCCTCCTGCGTGAAATCCGGGTAGCGGATCTTGACGGTCATCGTCCTCACCCGTTTCCGATCCTCCCGAATCTTCGGCAGCAGCTCGTCCACCATCCGCTTAGCCACGCGCTCGATCTCCGCAAAATCCGCGATATCCTGCCCGAACGTCTCCTGCTGCGAGTAGCTTTTGGCGTCATCATGCTCCGTCTCCACCGGCCGGTCATCGAGCCCCCGCGCCATCGCCAGCACCTCCCGCCAGCCCGCACCAAAGATCGCTTGGAGCTCGTTTTCGTTCTTCGCCGTCACGTCTCGCACGAGCTTGAGCCCGTGCTGCCCGGCCAGCGCCGCTTCCGTCTTCGCCCCGATGCCGGGCAGCTTGCCCATCGGCAGGGGCGCGAGAAACTCCTCCTCGGTGCCGGCCGGCACGACGACAAAGCCGCGTGGCTTGCGCAGCTTCGACGCAATCTGTGCGACGAGTTTGTTCGTCGCGATGCCGAACGACACGGGCAGCTGGAGCTCATCCCACAACCGGCGCTGCAGTGTCCGGATGCGGGTCTCGATTTCATCCGCAGTATTGAATCCGCACGGGCCCAAATCGAGATAACCCTCGTCCACGGAATTGCGCTGCACGAGTGGCGTGAGCGTTTCACAGACGTCGAACATTTCCCGGGACTTTTTTCCGTAGAGCCCCGAGGTGTGCGGCAGCAGGATCAGGTCCGGGCAAACCTTCAGCGCGCGCTGGGTCGGCATCGGCGTGTAAACGCCGCAGGCCCTCGCCTCATAGCTCGCCGAAGAGATGATACCCCGCTCGCGTCCGCCCACCGCGCATTTCGTGCCGCGCAGCTCCGGTTTCAAAGCCAGCTCGCAGGACACGAAAAACGCGTCGGCGTCGAGGTGGACAATGGTCGGCAGCGGCATGATCGGGACAGAAGACAAAGGGCGTGGTAATGCAAAGGGACTACACTGCGCTAGGATTATTTGCTGGCTTAGGGGAACTCCCGTGCAATTGTTCCTGATGTCAGGCTGGTTGTTCCCCCTACCCCCACCGCGACAGCGTCCATCACCCCATGGCTCTGATCATCATCTTCACGGTTATCATTTTGCTGATGTCGTGGCTCTGCCACAGCAGCAATTGCGATTCCTGAACTTCCCGCCTCGCAACGCCTGGCGGTTTTTTATTTGCGCCAGCGGAGCAATGCCTGTCCGGTCAGCGAAGGCGCGCAGGCTTCGATGCCCTTCCGCGGACCCGCGTAAATGAGTTCGCCGCCGTGGCGTCCGCCGCCCGGGCCGAGATCAACAATCCAGTCGGCCAGGTTGATGACATCGAGATTGTGCTCGATCACGATGACCGTGTGACCCTGGTCGCGCAGCTTGAAGAGCAGGTCCATGAGTTTCTGGATGTCCACCCAGTGCAGGCCGGTCGTTGGCTCATCGAGGATGTAGAGCGTGCTGCCCTGCGTCCGCTTGCTCAGCTCGAGTGAGAGCTTGAGCCGCTGCGCCTCTCCGCCGGAGAGCGTCGTCGCCGACTGACCGAGTTTCAAATAGCCCAAACCGACGGCATCCAGCGTCGCCAGTTTATCGATCACCCGCGGGATGTTGCGGAACAGCGTGATCGCCTCGCGCACCGTCAGGTCGAGTACATCCGCGATGGACTTCCCGTGAAACAGAATCTCGAGCGTTTCGCGGTTGTAGCGTTTGCCCTCGCAGCTGGGGCACGGTGCGTAGGCATCCGCCATGAACTGCATGTCGAGCTTGATGGCGCCGTCGCCCTGGCAGCGCTCGCAGCGCCCGCCGCGGACGTTGAAGGAAAACCGGCTCGCCTTGTAGCCCCGGACCTTCGCCAGTGGCACCGACGCGTACAAATCCCGCAGCAGGGTCATCAGATCCACAAAGGTCGCCGGATTCGACCGGGGGCTCCGCCCGATCGGCTCCTGGTCCACCTGCACGAGTTTCTCGAAGAAATCCAAGTTCTCGATGGAGCGGTGCTTGCCCGGCAGCGTTTTGGCCCCGTTCAGCTTGCGACCGGCCGCCGCCGCCAGCACGTCGTTCACCAATGTGCTTTTGCCTGATCCGCTCACCCCCGTGACTACGGTCAGCAAGCCGACGGGGAATTTGGCGTCGATCCCGCGCAGGTTGTTCGCGCGGGCCTCGCGCACCGTGAGCCACGCGCCGTCCGGTGCCTTCAATTTCGCGTCCTTCATTACCGTCATCGCCCCGGCGAGATAAGGTCCGGTGCGGGAGATTTTCGCGGGCAACTTCGCGCACGCAGCGGGGGTGCCTTGGAAAAGCAGCTGCCCACCCTCAACGCCCGCCTCGGGCCCGAGCTCGATGAGCTCGTCGGCCAGCCGCATCGTGTCCTCGTCGTGCTCCACCACGAGCACCGTGTTGCCCCGGTCCCGCAACCCGACCAGCGTGTCGAGCAGCTTCTGATTGTCATGCGGGTGCAACCCGATGCTCGGTTCATCGAGCACGTAAATCACACCCATCAGGCCCATCCCGAGCTGGGTCGCCAGCCGAACGCGCTGCGCCTCGCCCCCGGAAAGTGTGCCATATTCCCGCTCCAGCGACAGGTAACCCAGGCCGGTCTCGAGCAGGAAATACATCCGCTGCTCAATGCCCGTGACGACATCGCGGACCGCGTCGTTCCCCGCAAAAGCCGCCACGAGTTCGCGCGCAAACCCATGCGCCGTCTCCACGTCCAGCTGCATGAACTGCGGAAACGACTTTCCGCCTAGCAACACCGCGCCGCTGCGCGCATTCAGCCGCGTGCCATGGCATTCCGGACATTCCCCGGCGACCATGAAGGTCGTCAGCCGCGCCTGGAATCCCTCGCTCTCCGTATGGCGGAAACTGTCCTCCAAGTCGGCGATCACACCGTTAAATGGCGTCGCCTTGGCTTCGCGCATGCGGCGCAACTTGAAGGCAAACAGGCGATCCCCCGCTCCTTCCAAAATTGTCTTCCTCGTCGCCTCGGGCAGTTTCTTCCACTCCACATCCATGTCGAAGGGCAATTGCTCGGCCAGCTGCTTCAGGAGCGCGTTGTGTTTGATGATGAGGTTTTTCCCTCCGATGCGCCACGGCTTGAGCGCGCCTTCGCGCACGGATTTTTCCGGATCCGCCACAATCAGTTCCGGCACAAACCGCAGTTTGCGCCCCAGGCCATCGCACGTCGGGCAAGCGCCTTCGCGGTGGCTGAACGAGAAATGCCGCGGGGTGAGTTTTTCAAAGACATCCCCGCAAATTTCGCAGGAAAGCGACTGGCTGAGTGCGAGTTCACGCCACGGGGCGTCGGCGGTTTTCTGGGCGAGCACCACGACGCGGTCCTTGCCCTCGCGGAACGCCAGTTCGAGCGAGTCGGCCAGCCGCGAGCGCTGGTCGGCGTTCGCCACCAGGCGGTCGATCACGATCTCAACGTTAATCTCCTTCGTCCCCGCTCCGGCGGGAATCAGGTTCAGCTCCTCCAGGCTCCTGACCTGGCCGTTGAGCCGCACGCGCTGGAAACCCCGCTGCCGCAGCCGCGGCAGTTCGTCCCGCAACACGCTGGGTTTCGCCCACATGAACGCCGCGAGGAGCATCACCCGCTCCCCGGCGCATTCGCCCAACACCCGATGGACGTTGTCGTCGAGCGAGCGCTGCACCACCCGGCCGCCGTCTTTCGGGCACCGTTGTTCGCCGCAGATCGCCCAGAGCAGTTGCGCGTAGTCCGCGATCTCGGTGGCGGTGGCGATCGTGCTGCGCGGACCCCCGCCACCCGTGCGTTGCTCGATCGCGAGCACCGGTGACAGGCCGTGGATGAAGTCGACCTCGGGCCGGTGGAGCTGTTCGAGCACCTGGCGCGCCTGCGTCGAGAGCGACTCCATGTATTTCCGGTAGCCCTCGGCGTAGATCGTGTCGAAGGCCAGCGACGATTTGCCTGAGCCGCTCGGTCCTGTGATGACGACCAGTTTCCCGCGCGGGATGCGCAGCTCAAGGTTCTTGAGGTTGTGCTCGCGCGCGCCTTTGACGTGAATGTGGGTCGCAGCCTGCATGGTTCGAACGCGCACGTTACGCATATTCCGACGGCGTCAAAGCGGTAACGGCGAATTGTCCCGGCCAATTGGTTCTTGTGCCGAGGCGCGAAAATTCATTTCGTCCGCCAACCCCGGCGGCTCCCCACCGCCCACCCCAACCCAACCCGAAACAGGCCTGATCGGGCCCGTTTCGTCTTTGCATCCACCCCGATGAAAAAGCCTTCGCTCCTGTTATCCTCCTGGGCGCGCAGCGCCGCCATCCTTGCCTTGGGCGGCGCCCTGCTGATTCCTGCCACGTTTGCCTTCGAATTCCATAGCGGCGATCTGACCGGCAGTTTTGACAGCTCCTTCTCGTTCGGCGCCCTCTACCGCGTGGATAATCCCCAGCCGTCCTACTACGGCACCAGCAACCAGTATCTGGGCACTCCCGGCTACCAAAACTCCGTCAACACTGACGACGGCAACCTCAACTACGGCCACGGCCTCGTCTCCGAGCTATTCAAGGGTTCCCACGACCTCGAGCTGAAATACCACAATCTGGGGTTCTTCGCCCGCGGTTATTATTTCAAGGACTACATCAGCGAGGACACCCAGCGGACCGCGCTCACCGATGCGGCCAAGGACCGCGTGGCCAGCCATGCCGTAATGCTCGATATCTACGGCCTGGTAAAGTTCGAGCTGGGCCAGGGTATCCCGGTGGATTTCCGCTTCGGCCGCCAAGTGCTCAGCCTGGGTGAGAGCACGTTCATCCCGAATGGGGTCAACGTGGTCAATCCCGTCGATCTCTCCAAGCTCCGGGCCCCCGGCGCCGAGCTGAAGGAGGCCTTCCTGCCCGTCTACATGGTCAAGGCCTCCATCGGCCTAACGAAAAATGTGACCATCGAGCCGTTCTGGCTCCTGGAATTCCGCAAGAATGAGCTGGAACCGGCCGGCACCTTTTTTTCAACCAACGACTTCGCCAGCCCGGGCGGCCAGAATGTCTTCCTCGGCTTCGGCACCCTGCCGGACTACGGCACCCTCGGCGCCATTCCGCGCGCCGCGGACCGCGAGGGTGGCGACTTCAACCAATATGGCGTCGCCCTGCACGTGCTTGCGCCGAGCCTCCACGACACCGATTTCGGCCTCTACTTTGCGAATTACCACAGCCGCTCACCGGTCATCAGCGCCCGGACGCCGACCGCGCCAATCAACACGGCGTTTGTCCAAAACACCGCAGTCGCTCTCGCGACGGCCAACCTCGCGCCGGCCCTGGTCGCGAACGGCTTCCCGCCCGCCAACGTGCCCGCCGCCATCAGCACTTTGCTCGGTGCCGCCTTCACCAATGTGCCGATCGGCGCTCTGCCGGCAAATCTCCAGCCGTTCTATCCCAGTGCCCAGGCCATCGCCGCAGGCGCCGGCAAGCTTGGCCTCCTCAGTGCGGCCGCCACGGGCCGCTTTTTTACCGAGTATCCCGAGGACATCCACATGGTCGGCGCCAGCTTCAACACCTCGATCGGCAACTCCGGCATTTCCTGGCAGGGTGAGGCTTCCTACAAGGCCAACGTCCCGCTGCAGGTGGACGACGTCGAACTGCTCTTTGCCACCCTTTCCTCACTCAATCCGGTGTTCGGCGCAAACAACCAGATCGGCAACTACCTCGGCCAGCTCAACAAGGAGATCCCGGGTTATCGCCGGCATCCCGTTTACACTGCACAAACCACCCTGACCAAGGTGTTCGGCCCCATGCTCGGCGCTCAGCAGTTGACCCTGCTCGGCGAGGTGGGCGGCGTCTGGGTCAACCTGCCCGGCAAGGCGACCCTCCGTTACGATGCCCCCGGTACCTTCAGCAGCGGCAATCCCGCCGCCATGACCAACACCGGATTTCCCACCATTCCCTTCACTCCGGCCAATGCGTTCGCCGACAAGTTCTCGTGGGGCTACCAGGCATTTGCCCGGTTGGACTACACGAGTGTGTTTGCAGGCGTAAACATGTCGCCGTCGGTCGCCTTTTCCCACGATGTTGAGGGCAACACCCCGCTCCCACTCGGTAACTTCGTCACCGGCCGCAAGAGCCTGACCTACGCCGTCGAGTTCACCTTCCAGAATTCCTGGGCGCTTGAATTGCGTTACGTGAACTTCTTCGGCGCCAGCCGCTTCAACCTCCTCAGCGACCGCGATTATTTCGCCACCACGCTGAGATACTCCTTCTAACCCCCGCTGGATCCCCCGCCATGAAACGAATCATCCTCGCGACCTTCTTCACCTTCATCGCCGCCGGACTTTCGGCCGCTATCAGCGAAACCGACGCCGCCCGTCTGGGCGCCGGTCTCACCCCCCTCGGCGCCGAAACGGCCGGCAACCTCGATGGCTCCATCCCCGCCTGGACCGGCGGCATCACCACGCCCCCGTCCGGCTACAAGGTCGGCGACCATCATCCCGACCCGTTCGCCGGCGACCAAGCGCTCTACACCGTGACCGCCGACAACCTCGGCCAGTACCAAGATCATCTCACCGCCGGCCATCAGGCTCTCCTCAAGGCCTACCCGGACTACAAGCTCATCGTCTACCCGAGCCACCGCAGCGCGTCCAACCCGCAGCGGATTTACGACGCGACGAAGAAAAACGCCACGACCGCGAAACTCACCGATAGCGGTAACGGATTCACCGGCTCGGTGGTGGGAATCCCGTTCCCCATCCCGGCGAGCGGACTGGAGGTCATCTGGAATCATCTCACGCGCTACCGCGGCGTCGCCGCCGTGCGCCATATCGGCCAGGCCGCTCCCCAGCGCAATGGCAGCTACAACATCGTCCAGTTCGATGACGAGTTTCTCTTTAACTACTGCCGCGAGGGCATGACCGAGGCCAACCTCGACAACACCCTGATCTTCTTCAAGCAGACCGTCGTCGCCCCCGCCCGGCTCGCCGGCACCATCCTGCTCGTCCAAGAAACCATTGATCAGGTCAAGGAACCCCGCCGCGCTTGGGTTTACAATGCCGGCCGCCGCCGGGTGACCCGCGCACCGAACGTCGCCTATGACAACCCCGGCACCGCCGCCGACGGCCAGCGCACGAGCGACCAGTTCGACATTTTCAACGGCGCGCCCGACCGCTACAATTGGAACCTCATCGGCAAAAAGGAGATGCTCGTCCCGTATAACTCCTATACGCTGCACAGCGGCAAGGTGAAGTATGCCGGCATGCTCAAGCCCCTGCACCTCAACCAGGACCTCGCCCGCTACGAGATGCACCGCGTCTGGATTGTCGACGCCACCCTCAAGCCCGGCACGTCGCACCTGTATGCGCGCCGCACGTTCTACGTGGACGAAGACAGCTGGCAGGTGCTGGCGGTGGACCAGTATGACTCGCGCGGCGCGCTCTGGCGCGTGTCCGAGGCCCATTGCATCAACTACTATGAGGCACTCACTTTTTGGAGCACGCTCGAGGTGCACACCGACCTGCAGAACGGCCGATACCTCGCCATCGGCCTCGATAACGAAGGTCGGATGTATGACTTCAGCCTCAAACGTACGCCGAACGACTACGGTCCCGATTCGCTCCGCCGCGATGGCGTGCGGTGATGGACCGCTAAACTCTCACACGAAGGCGGGCTGAGGCCCGCCTTCTTTTTTCATGACCCTGAACGCCACCGCCCGCCTGGCCCTCCTGATGATGCTCAGTGTCGGGGCTCTCCGCGCCGCGTCGGTTACCCCCACCATGCTCCTGCTCGACGGGGCTCAGGCCGGCCCAGATCTCATCGTCGTGGGTGAACGGGGCACAATCCTGCGTTCCACCGACCAGGCGCACACCTGGCACGCCGCCACCGTTTCCGCCACGGCGACATTGACGGGCGTGAGTTTCGCCCCCGGCACGCCCGTTGGTTGGGCCGTTGGTCATGATGCCCTTATCCTCTTCACGTCGGACGGCGGCCTGACCTGGCAAAAACAATGGCAGGGCGAAAATCTCTCCGACTCCTTCCTCGATGTCCTCGCCCTGGACTCCCGGCATGTCATCGCCGTCGGCGCCTACGGCCTCTTTCTCACAACCACTGACGGCGGCCGGAACTGGGTGCGCGGGAAAATCGTTGACGAGGATTATCACTTCAACCGCCTCACCCGCGGCCCGAATGGTCATCTCTACCTCGCGGGGGAACACGGCACCCTTCTCCGTTCGCCTGATTTGGGCGCCACGTGGCTGCCCATCGATTCGCCCTACGATGGCTCGTTCTATGGCATCCTGCCCATCGACGCCCGCACGCTTATCGCCCACGGCCTGCGCGGCCGGCTTTACCGCTCAGCCGACTATGGCGCCAGTTGGGCGCTCATCCCGAATGCCCAGCGCACCCTCATCGCCACCGCGGTGAAACTAGCCGACGGCGCCTTGCTCTTCGCGGGCCAGTCGCGCGCCTGGTTCATGAGCCGGGATGGCGGAAAGACCGTTGCGTCCTGGCCCGCGCCGTTCGCCACCGCGGTGGCTGAACTGCTGGCGCTCCCCGACGGCTCCATCCTCGCATTGGGGGAAGCAGGAGCCGTCCTCCTGCCCAAACCCTGACCGCCATGCTGGAAAGGGTTTCCACCTGGATTTTTCGCTACCGGCTGCCGCTGGTCTGTTTCTTCGTGGTCATCACCATCGTCATGGCGGGCTTCGCGAGCCGGTTGCGGGTGGATGCGAGTTTCAACAAGTCCCTCCCCCTCGACCATCCCTACATCCGCACCTTTACCAAGTATCAGGCGGAATTTGGCGGCGCTAATCGCGTCCTCGTCGCGTTAATGGCAAAGAACGGCGATATCTTCACACCGGAGTTTTTCGCCCAGCTGCGCAAGGTAACCGACGAAGTGACGTTCCTGCGGGCCGTGGACCGCTCGCAGGTGCAGTCGCTCTTCACGCCCAATGTCCGCTATATCGAGGTTATCGAGGACGGCTTTGCCGGCGGCAATGTCATCCCCGCCGACTTTTCACCCACCGCCCCGAACTTCGCGAAGGTTCGAGAAAACATCCTCAAGTCGGGCAAACTCGGCCAGCTCGTGGCCAACGATTTCTCCGGCGCGATCGTCAGCGCCCAGCTGCTTGAGGTGGATCCGGCCACCGGCAAAACCATCGACTACCCGCGCGTCGCCGCCGGACTCGAGGCCATCCGTCAGCGCGTCGAATCCGACAGCGGCGGCGCGATCACCGTCCGCATCATCGGTTTTGCGAAGGTAATCGGTGACATCAGCGACGGTGCCCGCGGCGTGCTGGCGTTATTCGGGGTGTCGATCCTCGTCACCGCGTTGCTCGTCTGGAACTACGCCGGACGCTGGAAGCTCGCCGCCGCGCCCGTCGTCTGCTCGCTCGTGGCTGTCGTCTGGCAACTCGGCGGAATTACCGCCCTCGGCTTCGGCGTGGATCCGTTCTCCATCCTGGTGCCGTTCCTCGTGTTCGCCATCGGCGTCAGCCATGGCGTTCAGAAAATCTCGATGTTCCGCAACGAGATGTTCAAGGGCCACGATGGCCCGACCGCCGCGCGTTCCGCCTTCATGCAGCTGATCGTGCCCGGCGTGGTCGCGCTGATGACCGACACCGTCGGCTTCATCACCATGTTCGTGATCAAGATTCCGGTCATCCGCGAACTCGCCCTCATCGCGAGCCTCGGCGTCAGCGTGATCGTAATCACCAATTTTCTCCTGCTGCCCATCCTGCTGTCCTACCTGCAGCTCCCCCCGTCCTACGGCACATGGGTCGCCCACCGCCGCGCCAGGATGGACGCCTACTGGGCCCGGCTGGCCGGGGGCATGAGGCCCCGGCCCTCCATGATCATCATGCTGGTGTGCTTCGGGCTCGGCGCGTGGGGCTATTGGAAATCGACGCAGGTGCACATCGGTGACACCCAGGCCGGCGTGCCGGAACTGCGTGCCAGCTCCCGCTACAACCAGGACACCCGCGTTATCACCTCCAAGTTCAGCATCGGGGTGGATATCCTCTCGGTGATCGTCGAGACGATCCCCAACGGTTGCGTGGACTACGATGTTGTCACGCTCATGGACCAGTTCGATGGCGTCATCCGCACCGTCCCCGGCGTGCAGTCGGTCATCTCACTCCCGTCCATGGCCAAGCTCGTAAACTCCGGTTACAGCGAGGGCTCGCTTAAGTGGCGCATCCTTCCGCGCAACGAGTCTGCGCTGGCCCAAGCCGTTTCGCCGATCGAGACCGCGACCGGCCTGCTCAACTCCGACGCCAGCGTGATGCCGGTCCTGATCTTCCTCGCCGACCACAAAGCCGAGACGCTCCGCGCAGTCACTGACGCCGTGAAGGCCTTCGCCGCCGCCCATCCTTCGCCCAAGGCGAAATTCCTCCTCGCGAGCGGCAATGCCGGCGTGATGGCCGCCACCAACGAGGTCGTGGCCGCCGCGCAGACTCCCATCGTGCTCTGGGTCTTCGGCGCAGTCATCGCGCTTTGCCTGATCACCTTCCGCTCCATCCGGGCCACGCTCTGCATCGTCGTTCCCCTCGCGATTGTCAGCTGGCTGGCTTACGCGCTGATGGTCTATCTCGGCATCGGACTGAAGATTTCAACGCTGCCCGTCGTCGCCCTCGGCGTCGGCATCGGCGTGGACTATGGCATCTACCTGTTCGCCAGCCTCCAATCGTCGCTGAAGAGAGGCGCCTGCCTCGAGGACGCGATGTTCCAGGCCTTCAAGGATACGGGTGCCGCCATCGTCTTCACCGGTCTCACGCTCGGCGCGGGTGTGAGCATGTGGATTTTCTCCGACCTTAAATTCCAGGCCGACATGGGCCTGCTGCTCACGTTCATGTTCCTCGTCAACATGCTCGGCGCCATCGTGCTGCTGCCCGCCATGGCCAGCTGGCTGTTCCGCCACCACAGCCGCCAGCCGTAAGGGTTTTCCTTGGCCTCGGCCGCAGATTGGCCGATGGTCGCGTCATGGCTGCCGATCCACCGCCCCCTTTCTTTTCCGCGAGCCAGCAGCGCGTAATCGCGTATTCCCTGACGCTGCTCGCGATCGGCGCCACCCTCGCCACCGTCGTCGGCGCCTTGTTCCTGCTCGGCCGCTTCATCGGCTTCTTTTCCAGCGTGCTGTGGCCGCTGGTGGTGGCGGGCGTCCTGGGCCTGGTCCTGCGCCCGCTGGTACTCACGATCGAAAAGCGGCTTCATCTCCACCGGCCCGCCTCCGTCGTGCTGCTTTACGGCATCTTCGTGCTGCTGGTCGCGGCCATGTTTTTCCTCATCCTGCCCCCGTTGATCAACCAGTCGTTGACCTTCGTCGAATACGCGCCCTCGCTCTGGAGCAGCGGCAAGGACTATCTCACGCAGCACTATCCGCAGTGGATGGAGTTTGTGCAGCGCCAGATGGGCAATCCCACCATCAATTCCGCGGTGGAGTCGCTGGGCGTCGAGCTGCAGGGCATGCTCTCACGCGCGGTGCCCTCCCTCAGTGCCGCCGGGGGCAGCTTGGTGGGGTTTGTCGCGTTCTTTACCCATCTTGCCATCATCCCGGTGTACCTTTTTTTCTTTCTGCTCGCGCGCGGCGACCCGACGAAAAAGCTGAAACCCAACCTGACGTTCCTCTCCCCGGGCGTGCGCGAGGACGTCGTGTTTCTCATCCGGGAATTCATCGCCATCGTGGAGACTTTTTTCCGGGGTCAACTGCTGATCGGCCTGATCATGGGCGTTTTGCTGGCGATCGGCTTCACGGTGATCGGCCTGAAATTCAGCCTGATCATCGGGCTCGTCATCGGCATCCTCAACATCGTGCCCTACCTCGGCACCATTCTCGGCCTGGCGATCACCCTGCCGCTGGCATTCCTCCAGCCCGACGGCGGCTGGCGGCTGTTGGGACTCGTGCTGCTGGTCAAGCTGATCGTCCAAGTTATCGAGAGCTGGGTGCTAACGCCCCGCATCATGGGCGCCCGCACCGGCCTGCACCCGGTCGCGATCATCGTGGCGATTTTCTTCTGGGGCACGGCCTTTCAGGGCGTGCTCGGCATGCTGGTGGCGATTCCCATCACGGCGTTTATTGTGACGGTCTGGCGCCTCGCCCAACGGAAATACCTCCACGCGGCCGCGTGAGCCGGCGTGTCACGCCATGGCTTGGGAGGTTCATCATCGCAAAGGGGTCTGGCTTCCCCAAATCGGCTGGTGGCTCGACGCGCAAATGCGCACCCACCGGTCCTTTGTCTCCCACGCCCACGGCGACCACATCGCGCGCCACCGCGAAATCCTGTGTACGGCGACCACCGCGCGCATGATGCATGCCCGCCTGCCCGGGCGGCGCGAGCAGACCGTGCTGCCCTTCGGCCGCGCCCACGCCCTGGAGTTCGGCGTCCAAGCCACGCTCCATCCCGCGGGCCACATCCTCGGCTCAAGCCAGATCCTGCTCGAAAGCGCGGACCACGGATCGCTCCTTTACACCGGGGATTTCCGCCTTCGCCCGGGACTGGCCGCTGAACCGTGCGCTACTCCGCGCGCTGACGTGGTGATAATGGAATCGACCTTTGGCCTGCCGCGTTACGTTTTCCCTCCTGAGGCCGAGGTCATCGCCGGCATGGTCGACTTCTGCCACCGGGCCCTCGCCGACGGCGCCACTCCCGTGCTGCTGTGCTACAGCCTGGGTAAAAGCCAGGAAGTCCTCCGCGCGCTCGCCCCGTCGAAACTGCCGGTGATGCTTCACGCCGATACCCTCCGGCTCACCCGCATTTGCGAGCAACACGGGTTGGTCTTCCCCCCCTATCGCGAATTCGACACCCACGAGGCCGGCGGCCACGTCGTGTTGTGCCCGCCGCACGGTCAGGGTCTGCTCAGCCGGTTGCCCGCCAAGCGTACCGCCGTCATCACGGGTTGGGCCGTCGACTCCGGCACCGTCTACCGCTCCCGGTGCGACGCCGCCTTTCCGCTCTCGGACCACGCGGGCTATGACGACCTCATCACCTTCGTCGAGCGGGTGCAGCCGAAGAAGATTTTCACGCTGCACGGGTTTGCCCGCGAATTCGCCCAGACGCTCCGCGAGCGGGGTTGGGACGCCCTTGCCATCGGCCAGGGCAACCAACTTGAATTCAAGCTGTCAGGCTGAATCCAACCCACCCTTCCATGCGCCGATTCATTTTACTGGGCCTGCTGCTCACCACGCCCGCCTTCGCCGACATGCACCTCGCCCTGGGCGCGGGCGAGTCGTTCACCTTCCGCGTCGGTTTCGGCATTTTCTCCAACGCCGGCGAAATCAAAATCACCGCCAAACCCGAGACCGACGATCGACAACCCTGCCTGCTCGTGACCACGACCACGTCCACCCGCGGATTCGTGCGCAATTTTTATCCCTTCGATGCCAAGGCGGAGTCGGTCTACCGGCTCAGCAACGGGCAAATGATCGTCCACACCGAGCGCAGCAACGGCAAGAAGCCGACCGACACCTCGCTCACCTTCGACTACGCCAAGCGCACCGCCGATTTCCGGAACCTGTTTCATCCCGACCGCAACCAGATCGTGCCCCTGCCCGAGGGCAATCCGATGGATCTCATCAGCAGCCTCGTGCAGGCCCGCGCGTGGCAGCTCAAGCCCGGCGACCAAATCGATGCCCTCGTGATGTTCGAGGAGGAACCCTACGAACTCACGTTCCACGCCGAACGCTACGAGAAGGTCAAAACCTCCTTGGGGACGTTCAACACACTCGTGCTTGTGCCCAAGATGGAAAAGACCGCGCCAAAGGGCATGTTCAAGCGCGGCTCCACGGTGCGGGTCTGGATTTCGCAGGATGAACGCCACCTGCCCGTCAAGTTCGAGGTCGAATTCAAGTTCGGCTCCGGGGTCGCGACCCTCGTCGACTACCAGCCGCCAGCCGCACCCGCGCCGGTGGCGCCTCGGGTTTCGCATCCCTGACGTTTCGCTGGCCGGCCCCGCTGCGCAGCGCCACCGGGTCGAAGGTGAACCGCCATGGTTTCTTGGCCCACACCGGACCCGCATAAGTCACGCCGATCCGCGGTGTGACCTGCACCAGCCGGCGTGGCACCTTCACGCCGCGATCCTCGATCCACAGGCCGCCGGTCGGGTGCGCCGCCCGGCCATTGAACCGGCGGTTGATGCCGAGCGCCCGCGTCACCCGGCCGGGGCCATGACAGCCTTCCACGCCCCGGATCAAAATTGCCGCCGGCCAGTCGCGTGGTCCGACCACGAGGTTTAACATCTCATGGATGCCGTAGCAAAGATACACGTACCAGACGCCGCCTGCGCCATACAGGACCTGGGTCCGCCCCGTTCGGCCCACGCGCGCGTGGCACGCGAGGTCGCGCTCCCCGTCGTAGGCCTCGACTTCCGTGATCATACGGGCCTCGCCCTCTGCGCCCACGAGGAACTTCCCCAGCAGGTTCCGGGCATGGCCCAGCGTGGCCCGGCGATTCCACTGCGTCTGGGGAATAATTTGGGACATGACTTTAAGCGGGCGGAGTGTTTTAGCCTGCATCCCAGTGCAAGCAAACCCGCTCCACAAAAAAAAATCCACGCCCTTGCGGCGTAATCTTCGGTTGGGCCTGTGGGAAGGGATCACCGCCATGCCACTGGTCAACCTCAGCCAGCCGGGTAATTTTGTCATGGCCGCATTGCTGACCGGCACCTTTGCCTTTTCCACCCGGACCTATGGCCTGATCACCTCGCTGCCTTTCTGGTTTAACTTCCTGCAGGTGTTGCTCACCCCGCTGCTGGCGCAGCGCTTGCATGCCCGGTCCATGACCATCATGAGTGCCTGGCTGCATTGCTTCGGCTGGGTTGCGCTGCTGATCGCGGTCCCTTTTCTGCCGCGCGCGGAGAACGCTGTCACGCTCACCGTGTTCATCGCCGCCTTTTCCATCGTGGCGCTGTCGTCGGCGATCAATGGGGTCTCCTGGAACGGCTGGATGCAGGAATACATTCCTGTCCGCTTGCGCGGCAAATATTTTGGTCTCAGGAACCGGCTCCTCTATTTGTCTCTCGTCGTGTTCATGCTCGCGGTCTCCGGCCTGCTGGGGTGGCTCGATGGTTCGCTGCTGGCCTTCGAACTGTTGTTTGGCTTCGCCCTGGTTCTTCGCATCATCTCCGTCCTTGCCGAGCAGCGCATGCGCTCGTCCACCGGCCGCACGGCGGCGACCCCGGAACCGCCCTGGCAGCAACAGGTGCGCGTGGTGCGGGGGGACGCGACCTTCGTTCGGTTCATCGTCTTCGCCTCCTGCATCGGTTTCGCGGTCAACCTTTTCGGCCCATTCTATCCGGTGTTCATGTTTGAGGAGCTACACTTGAGCGCCTCGCGCACGAACCTCATGCTCCTGCTCAGCGTGCTGGCGGCCGCCATCGCTTTTCCCGCCTGGGGCCGCCTGCTTGACCGCTTTGGGAACGTGCCGGTGATGATCGTCTCGGTGCTGCTGTGGCAGCTGGTCTATTTGCTCTTCGCCATCCTCGGGCCGGGCAATGTCTCGCTGCTTTATTTCATGATGCCCGCGGGTGGATTCTTCAGCGCCGGTTACGGCATCGGAGTGTTTGGCCTGCTGCTCAAGCTCACGCCCCCCGGTGCCCGCACCATGAGCATGGCCTTGTTTGTCTCCATCACGTCGCTCGCTGCGGCCCTCGGCCCCATTTTTGGGGGCTACTTGATCGCCGCCGGCCAGACGCGTGGATTCTCCGTCATGGAGGTCTATCACACCGGCTTCGTGATCACTCCCCTGCTGGCCATGCTCAGCTGCGTGCTGCTCCGACAGGTGCGCGAGAAAAACTCCGCCAGTGTCACCGATGTCGTCGGCGCCATGCGCAACGTCCGCACCGTGGCCTCGCTCTTCGGGCTGACCTTCCTCGTAAACCAGGTTTTCTATCGCCCCGGCGCCCGGCCCAACCCGCCGTCACCGCAACCATGAGTGCCTCCCCGCCTCCTTCCATTTTCACCCTCACCGGCAATCTCCTGGCCGAGCGCACCCTGGAATTTTCCGATTGGGCCGTGGGACGGACCCAGCGCGCACAGCGCGAGACGTTCCAGGTCGGGGGCAAGGGCATAAACGTCTCGAAGATGCTCCAGCGCCTTGGCGCCGCAACCACCGCCCTGTGCTTCACCGGCGGCGCCCCCGGCGCGGAATGCTCGCAATGGCTGGCCCGGCAGCCTTTCGCCTCGCACGTTTTTTCCACGGTCAACTCCACCCGCATCGGTCTCGTCGTTCGCGGCGGGCCCCAGCCCGAGACCACTTTCTTCGGACCCGATGTAGCCCCCGATGCCGCCGCCATCCGCGCCTGCGCCGATTTTGTCGAGGCCCAGCCCCGTGGCCAGGTGCTCGCGATTTGCGGCAGTATCCCAGGCTGGAGCACGCCGGCCTATGATCCATTGCGCACTGCGCTCACCGGCTGGCTGGCGCAGGGTCATCTCGCCGCCGACACCTACGGCCCGCCCTTGGCATGGTTCGCCGCCCAGCCGCTGTCCCTGGTCAAGATCAACGCCACCGAGCTGCGCACGCTTTTTCCTCACGAACCCTCCTCCGCGAGCATCCCCGCTCTCCTCCAGCTTGCCGCCAGCCGCTATGCAGCGCGCCGCTGGATCGTGAGTGATGGCGCCGCGCCGGTCTGGTGCCAAGAGGGCAACTCTCCGCCCACCAGCGTGACGCCGCCGCGCGTGCTGGAAGTTTCTCCCACCGGCTCCGGTGACGTGCTGTTCGCGGGCGTGCTTGAGACGTTTTTCCGTCGCGGCGCAACCCTCGCCGATTCCGTCTCGCGCGCCCTGCCGCTCGCGGCTGCCAACGCCGCCCATCCCGGCGTGGCTGATTTCCCTTTGCCCTGACCGGGCTTGCCGAGGGCCGCCGAACGGCTACTTTGGTTCCTGCGGAACAATGAACATTTCCATCCGCGCATGGTCGATGGCCATCCCCTCATGAATCGAAACATTATCGTCACTCTCCTCGCCTTGGTCGCAGCCGCCGCGCTGTTTTTTGGATATCGCACCTACAAACTTTCCGCTGAGCGCGACCAAGCCCAGCAACGCGCCGAGGCCGAGCTGCTGCTGGCTCGCGAACAACAGGCCGAGCTCGCCCGCCGCGCCGCCGCCACCGCTGAGGCCCGCCGCATGTCCGAGGAGCGGGCCAGGGAGGAAATGGCCCGGTTGGAGAAAATTCGTCAGGAACAGGCCGATGCCCAGACCGCGCTGGATGCCGCCAACGCCGAGGCCGCCCGCCTAGCCGCCTTGCTGGCCGAAAAGAACGAGATCGTGGCCGACGCCCGCCTCGCCGCCGAGCGCGGGCGCGCCGCTGCCGCCGCCGAGGCTGCCCGCCTGGCCGCCCTCAGGAAATTGCAGGATCTCGACTTGGAAAAGCGCCAGATCGCCGATCGGGCGGCCGCCCGCGAGGCCGCGCTGCGGCGGCAGGAGGCATGGGAGGCCGAGGCCGCCCGTCTGGCAGCCGAACGTGAACGCAACGCCTACAAGGTCGGCGGTTACCTGGTGCGCGACGTCAAATCGATTTACATCTTGAAGAACGAGCCGCCCGCGTCACCGCCGGCCGACGCCCCCAAGCCGCCGCCGTCAAACTAGCCGCCATTTCAGGCGGTTTCGCGCAAATTAGTCCTTGCGTTGCCGGGCCTAAAACCGCTTTATCCGCGGTTTATTTTTATGAAAGCCACTATCAAAACCCAAGGACAGCAGTTCACTGTCACCGAGGGCGACATTCTCATCGTTAACCGTTACCCAAATACGGAAGCCGGTGCCACCGTTGAGATTAAGGACGTTCTCGCCACCGGCGAGGGCGCGGATTTCAAGGTCGGTACCCCCCTGCTCGCCGGTGCCACGGTCTCAGCGAAGATCCTCGAGAACAAGCGCGGCGATAAGGTCATCGTTTTTAAGAAGAAGAAGCGCAAGGGCATGGAGCGCAAACGCGGCCATCGCCAGGAGCTCTCCGTCATCAAGATCGAATCCATCAACGCTTAATTTTTAATCTCCACCCGTCATGGCGCATAAAAAAGGTCAGGGAACATCCAGCAACGGTCGCGACAGCCAGCCAAAGATGCTCGGCATCAAACGCTTTGGCGGCGAAACCGTTCTCGCGGGCACCATCATCGTCCGCCAGCGCGGCAGCAAGCTGCACGCCGGCAAAAACATCGGCATCGGCCGGGATTGGACGCTCTTCGCCCTCAAGGATGGCACCGTCAAATACGACAAGGCCCACCGCAAGGTCGCCATTGTCACGAGCTAATACTCGTCCAATCGCATATTTTTTGCTTCCAAACGCAGCCCAAACCGGGCTGCGTTTTTCATGTCCGGCCCCGCGCCGGTTCTAGCGGATAGAGCACCCCTTCCCCACCATGGCCGACCGTCTCGAAGAACTCCGCAAACAACGCGCGCTCGTGCAGCAGCATCTTACGTGGCTCGACCACGAGATTGCCGCCATGACAGTCACCCGCCTGACCCTGCCCCCCTTCGCGATGCGCTCCGGCACGCGTCCGCCCGTTCCGGGTGCGACGACTGCCCCGATCAACGCGCCCGCCGCCGGCATGGCCGTGCCGGAGCTCTCCGAGTTCCAAGTGGATCCCGACAACGTGCAGGGCGACACGCGCCGCGGCTGCATCATTTACTCGGCCCTCGCCTTCGTGATCATGGTGTTGATCTGCGTCATCATTTATTTCGTGGGTTATCGCGACAATCCGGTGCTAATGGTGCCAGAGAAGGGCGAACCCGCTGTGGTCTATCCCGGTGGCCAGCCGAAGCCGCATCCCGTGGCGCCTGTCCCCGCGCCCCCCGCAAAGCCGGTTCCTGCTTCTGCGACGCCTCCAAAAAAGTAAGGTGGGCAGGCACGTCCCCGTGCCTGAATTTTTCAAAGTAGTCCACCTCCGAACCTGCGAGTACCCGCTCGACTGCACCTACCCCGCCCATCGTGGGCCCCTGACCCTGTGGCCGCTCAGCTCGCTGCCGGGTAACTGCCCAGCCACTTCACGAACGGGCAGAATCTTTGCAGCTCAGCCAGCGCTTCCTTCATCTTCGGGTCATCGTAGTGACCCGAGACGTCGATGAAGAAATAGTAGTCCCACGGGCGCTTCTTGCTCGGGCGCGACTCGATCTTCGAAAGATTGATCCCCCGCTCCGCCAGCGGCATCAGCATCCGCAGCAGCGAACCCGAGTGCGAGGCAGCCGCGTCGCCCAGGGAGATGGCGAAGCTCGTGATGTCCTTGCCGCTCCCCACCGCGCCAGAGGCTTTTTTCCCGAGGACGAAGAAGCGCGTGGTGTTGTCCGCTTTGTCCTGGATGTTCTTTACGACGATCGCTACCCCGTGCGTCGTCGCCGCGAGCTCGCTCGCCACCGCCGCGGAGCCAGGCTCATCCTTGGCAATCTGCACCGCGCGGGACGTACTCGGGGCGTCAATCAACTGGGCATGCGGCAGATGGCGCTGCAGCCAGTGCCGGCACTGGGCCAGGGCCTGGTCCTTGGAGTAAACGCGCTCAATTTTTTCCAGCGGTGAGGCCGAAATGAGCGCATGGGTGATCTCGAGGTAAATTTGGGCCACGACCTTCAGGTCCGACTCGACAAACAGGTCGAGCGCATCGCGCACCGATCCCTCCGTGGAGTTCTCAATCGGGATGACCGCGTAGTCCGCCTCACCTTTCTCCACTGCGGTGAAAATGTCCCCGATCGTAGCCATCGCGTGGTAATCCACGCTCGCCCCAAACTTCTTCATCGCCGCGAGATGCGTGTTGGTCGCCTCCGGCCCGAGATACGCGATGAGCAGCGGCTTCTCCAGCGCGATCGCCGCCGACATGATCTCGCGGTAAATCGCCCGCAGCGCCTCGTTCTTGATCGGACCTTGGTTCTGCGCCGACACTTTCTGCAGCACCGCTTCCTCGCGCTCGGCCACGTAGATCTGGCCCCCTTGGCTGCGCTTCAGCTTGCCGATTTCACCCGCCAGTTTGAGGCGCGCGTTCAACACTTCGACCAGTTGCCGGTCGAGCTTGTCAATCTGCTCACGAATCGGGCCGAGGTCCATGTCAGGCCTGTGCTGGGGCTTCGGGGGACGCCGCCGCGGCGCTTTCCAGCGGCAGTTGCTCGTCAGAGAGGCCCATGTCGGTATCACTGAGCTTGGCAGGATTCATGGCGTTGCTGAGCCACTCGTCGATCTGCCGCGAGGACAGCACGTCGGACGCCGGCAGTTCCACGAGCGACTTCACGCCGACAAATTCTAAAAACTTATCCGTCGTGCCATACTGGATCGGGCGGCCTGGCAAGTCGGCGCGTCCCACCACGTAAATCAGTTCGCGCTCGAGCAGCTTGTTGACACCCGCTTCGGCCGAAACCCCGCGGATCGTCTCGATCTCCGTGCGCGTGACCGGCTGCCGGTAGGCGACGATGGCCAGGGTCTCGACCGACGACTGGCTCAATTTCAGCGGCGGCGGTTCCGCGCGCAATATCCGCACCCAGCGGGCGAAACGGGGATGCGTGACAATGCGAAAACCGTTTGAGCCCTCGATCAGCAGCAGCCCGTCGTCCGCCAAGCGCAGTTCCTCGGCGATCACATCCGTTGCCTCCCGGATCTGCGTGGCCGTGATCAACGACGGCACATCGTGATAGAGTTCCGGGTCTTCCGGCGCCTCTGCAATCACCTCGGCCACATCCGCCGGAGCAACCGGCTCCGCCACCGCGACCGGGTTTGTTTCCGCTCCATCCGTCGGAGGCACTGCGGCCTCACCGTCCGCCAGCGGCAGCGACCCTTGGTCGTGAAAACGAGAGAACACCGCCTGGATGTCCTTGATGGCAAGCGGGTGGCTGGAGGAGAGGAGCAGTGCTTTAAGCACCTTTTTCAGGTTGAAGGCCATGCGGTAAAGTCGGGATCAGTGAATGCGGCAGCCCCAAGGTGAAGCAATCCCGAAACAGTGACGGAGATATGCCCGCACAACGGCAGGATGACCCGGAACGTGAATATCGCCGTTTTCCGTATTATCCGGGTGTTCCGTGAGGAAAACCCCGGCTTGCCCGCAACCGCCTGCTTTGGTTCGCTGACCCAGCTCATGAGTTCCTCACCCGACCAGTCCCGCACGTTTTCCTCCATCGTCGTTGACGGCGCCGACCGCGCCCCCGCCCGGTCCATGCTGCGCGCCGTCGGATTCACCGACGAGGATTTCAAGAAACCCCAGGTTGCCGTCGCCTCCGCCCCCAGCGACATGACGCCCTGCAATGTCCATCTCGGCGAACTCAGCGAACATGCCCGCCGGGGCATCGCCGCCGCCGGTGGCAAGCCCGTCTATTTCAATACCATCACCGTCACCGACGGTATTAGCATGGGCACACTCGGCATGCGCTACAGTCTGGTTTCTCGTGAGGTCATCGCCGACTCCATCGAGACCGCCGTCGCCGCTGAGGGTTTTGACGGCCTCGTCGCCATCGGTGGCTGCGACAAGAACATGCCCGGAGCCATGATCGCCATCGCGCGGCTCAACCGCCCCGCGGTGTTCGTCTATGGTGGCACGATCCTCCCGGGCTTCACCGCCAGTGACTGCGACCACAAGAAGCCCCTCGATGTCGTCTCTGTCTTCGAAGCCGTCGGCAAACACGCCAAGGGCGAACTCACCGATGCCGAACTGCGGGATGTCGAAGTCTCCGCCATTCCCGGCCCCGGTTCCTGCGGCGGCATGTATACCGCTAACACGTTGGCCAGCGCCATCGAGGCGCTGGGCATGAGCCTCCCGAACAGCAGCGCCCAGCTCGCCATCGGTCCGGAAAAACGCGAGGACTGTGCCCGAGCCGGCGCCGCAGTCATGGCCATGCTCAAGAAGGGCGTCAAACCCCGCGACATCCTCACCCGTCACGCCTTCGAAAACGCCATCATGGTCTGTCTCGCCCTTGGCGGCTCAACCAATCTCATCCTCCACCTCCTCGCCATCGCGCACTCTGCCGAGGTTCCGCTCACGCTCGAAGACTTCAAGGTCATCGGCGAAAAAATCCCGTTGCTGGCCGACGTGAAGCCCTTCGGCAAATACGGCATGAGCCACCTCATCCGCATCGGCGGCATCCGCCCGATGATGAAGCAGTTGCTCGACCGCGGTCTGCTCCACGGCGAGTGCCTGACCGTTTCCGGCGAGACCATGGCCGAGTCACTTAGAGACGTTAAACCCTACGGCGCCTTCCCGGCGGAGCAGGACATCATCCATCCTTGGGAGCAGCCGATCAAAAAGGAAACCCACCTCCGCGTCCTCCACGGCAACCTCGCCCCCGAAGGCGCCGTCGGCAAGATCACCGGCAAGGAAGGTCTCTATTTCAAAGGCACCGCTAAGGTGTTCGAGGGCGAGGAAGATGCCCTCAAATCCATCCTCCGCGGCGACGTCGTGAAGGGCGACGTGGTCGTCATCCGCAACGAGGGCCCGGTCGGCGGTCCAGGCATGCGCGAAATGCTTTCGCCCACCAGCGCCTGCGCCGGCCGCGGTCTGATCAAGGATGTCGCGCTCATCACCGACGGACGCTTCTCCGGTGGCAGCCACGGCTTTGACGTCGGGCACATTGCCCCCGAGGCCGCGACGGGCGGCCCCATCGGCATCGTGAAAAGCGGCGACATCATCGAAATCGACGCGGTGAAGAACACCATCAGCCTGTTGATCCCCGACGCCGAATTCGCCTCCCGGATGAAGGCGTTCAAGCCCCGCCCCCCGCGCGAAACCCGCGGCGTCCTCGCCAAGTACGCGAAGCTCGTCACGAGCGCCTCTTTCGGTGCCGTGACGGATAAAAACCTGTAACGATCTCCAGCAAGAACAACCCAAGCGCACATCTCATCAACGCCATCCAAGGCAACCGATTCCCAACTGGATACAATCGAGGACGAATCAACGGGTGGTTGGATCGGACGGAGTTTACGGCCGCTGCATGAAAATTGAGACCTGACTGCATCCCGCGGTCGCTTTATCCGTGTTCATCCGTGTAACCCGTGGTTAAACCCCTCCCATGATCTGGTCCCGCTTCAAAACCCACTTCTGCCACATCGAAGAACTCGGTGTTTCCCTCGACGTCAGCCGGATCCCGTTCCCCGACGAGTTCCTAGTGACGATGGCGCCCAAGATGGAACAGGCGTTCGCCGACATGGCGGCGCTGGAAAAGGGCGCCATCGCCAACCCGGACGAGAACCGGATGGTCGGACATTACTGGCTCCGCGCGCCGGAGCTCGCCCCCACGCCTGCGCTCACGTCCGAGATCAACGCCACCCTCTCCGCGATCAAGGACTTTGCCTCCCAGGTCCACACGGGCGCGATTGCCGGCCCCAAGGGCAAGTTCAAGCACCTGCTCGTCATCGGCATCGGCGGCTCTGCGCTTGGTCCGCAGTTCGTCAGCCATGCGCTCGGCCAGCCGCGCAAAGACAAGCTCGCGGTCTCCTTCTTCGACAACACCGACCCCAACGGCTTCGACTACGTGCTCGACACGCTGCGCGGCCAGCTCGCCAAGACTCTGGTCGTTGTCATCTCAAAATCCGGCGGCACCGCCGAAACGCGCAACGGCATGCTCGAGGCCATCGCCGCCTTCTCGGCCGCCAAGCTCGACCACGCCAAACACTTCGTCGCGGTTACAGGCGTTGATTCCAAGCTCGACGTCACCGCCGTGAAGGAAGGCTGGCTCGCCCGTTTTCCCATGTGGGACTGGGTCGGCGGCCGCACCTCCGAACTTTGCGCCGTCGGCCTCCTGCCGGCTGCCCTCCAGGGCCTCGACATCCAGGCGATGCTCAACGGCGCCGCCGACATGGATGTCGTCACGCGCCACACCGCCATCGCCCAAAACCCCGCCGCGCTGCTCGCGCTGATGTGGTATTTCGAAACCGATGGACGCGGAGCGAAGGACATGGTCGTACTGCCATACAAAGACCGTTTGCTGCTCTTCTCGCGCTATCTCCAGCAGCTCGTGATGGAGTCGCTCGGCAAGGAGCTCGATCTCAAGGGCAACGTCGTCCACCAGGGCATCGCGGTCTACGGCAATAAAGGTTCTACCGACCAGCACGCTTACATGCAGCAGCTCCGTGACGGCGTGAACAATTTTTTCATCACGTTCATTGAGGTCCTCAAGGACCACGAGGCCAAGACCGCCCTCGAGGTCGAGCCGGGGATTACCGCGGGCGATTACCTGCAGGGCTTCTATCTCGGCTCGCGCGATGCGCTCAGCGAAAAAGACCGCCATTCCATCACCATCACCCTGCCCGACGTCTCCCCGCGCACCATCGGCATGCTGATCGCTCTCTACGAACGCGTGGTCGGTCTCTATGCCTCGCTCGTCGGCATCAACGCCTATAACCAGCCCGGCGTCGAAGCCGGCAAAAAAGCCGCCGGCGGCGTCATCGCCCTGAAACTCAAGATCGCGGCCGCACTCAAGGCCGCGGCCGGCAAGGCTTTCACCGCCGAGCAACTGGCCGCCGAACTAGGGTCGCCCGCACAAACCGAACTCGTCTTTAAGATTCTTGAGCATCTTTCAGCCAACCGCAGCAGCGGCGTCAAAAAGCGCCTCCGCACCCCCTGGCACCTGTCCCGGTACTCCGCCAAAGCTTGATGGAGGGCGGGGTTGCCGAACCCCGCCATGCCCGCGTTCCAATTCGGCGGGGTTCGGCGACCCCGCTCGACATTGGCAATCTCCTTGGAACAGACCCATCCCGGCCCTTTCTCAACGTCTTCGCTTGGCGCCTTGCACAAGCCCGATTCACTCCTATTAGTAGCCACCTGACATGAACACCTTCAAGAAACCCATTCTGGCCCTCCTCCTCCTCGCATTCGGCGCGATCCTGGGTGGTTGCACGAACAAGACCGCCAAGGACACTTCGATCCCGTGGAGCCGCCCGGCCGACTGGGAAGGCCAGATGCCCGGCATGGGGTCGGGCCGATAATCCCGGCACTTTGCTCCCTTCAAAATCCGGCCTCGCGCCGGATTTTTTTATGACCGACTCCCCTGCCCCCAACGCTTCGCTCACCCCCCAGCCAGGCCATCTCTATGTCGTGGCCACGCCGATCGGCAACCTGGCGGACCTGACCGATCGCGCGCGCGCTATTCTCGGCGCGGTGGACCTCATCGCCAGTGAGGACACCCGCACCACCGGCGCCATGCTTACGCGGTTCGGCCTGCACCGGCCACTCATCGCCTACCACGAGCACAACGAGATCGAAATGGCGGAAAAACTCGCCCTTGATCTCGCCGCCGGAAAATCCATCGCGGTCGTCAGCGATGCCGGCACGCCCGCCCTGAGCGACCCCGGGTTCCGCCTCGTCCGGGCCTGCCGCCGCCGCGGCCTGCCCGTCGTGCCCGTCCCCGGTCCCAGCGCCCTTACCGCGGTGCTCAGCGCGAGCGGACTGCCCACCAACGGGTTTCTCTACGTTGGTTTTCTCCCACCGAAGAGTGCCGCGCGCATCGGATTCTTCGAAAAATACCGGGCCTTTGATTACACCCTCGCCCTCTTCGAGAGCTGTCACCGCATCGACAAGGCCGTGGCCGAGATCGTCGCCACCCTCGGCCCCGACCGCGTGATCTGCGTGGCGAAGGAAGTCACCAAGCTCCACGAAACCTTCCTCGTTGGCCCGTCCGCCGACGTCCAGACCCGCCTCGCGCAAACCAGCTTGAAGGGCGAATTCGTCCTCCTGATCGCTCCGGCGGACTTTGTGCTTTGAGCCCACGGATCACTCGGATGGCAGGGAACGAGTAGCGGCTCGGCCTCCTCCAGCAGTTTTCCGTGTATTCCGTGTATTCCGTGGGCAGAGTCCCGGGAGCATGAATCCTTCCGTCGCCGTCATCGATATCGGCAGCAATTCGATCAAGATCCTCGTTGCCGCACGCACGCCGGACGGCGGCGTCCAGTCCCTGAAATATCGAACTATCGACGCTCGCATCAGCGCCGGCATCAGCCAGTCCACCCCGCGACTGAGCGAGGACGGCATGACCCGCGGACTTGACGCCATCCACGCCCTGCTCGCCGACGCCGCTCCTTTCACCCCTGCCGTTACCGTGCTCGTCGCCACCAGCGCAGTGCGGGATGCTTCGAACGGGCTGGAATTTCGCGAGCGCGTCCGCGCCGCCACGGGCCAGACCATCCGCATTCTCCCTGGCGACGAAGAGGCCAATCTTATTGGCCGCGGCCTCACCTGCGATCCGGCGCTCGCGGCCCTCCGGGATTTTTACGTCTTCGACCTCGGCGGCGGCAGCCTCGAGTGCCTCGCGTTTCGCGACCGCCAGGTGAAACAGGCGGTGAGTCTCCAGCTCGGATGCGTGCGGCTCACGGAAAAATTCGTACCCGACCCGTCAGCGCCTTTTACCGCTGAGCTCTCGCAGCGCATCGCCGCGCATTGCGATGCGGAATTCGCGCGCTCCGGTTTCGCCTTCAACCTGCCGCCTGGATCCACCGCCGTCGGGACGGGCGGGACCGTCACAACCGTCCGCGCCATCCTCGCCAGCCAGCGGGGTGTGCCCCTCGCGGCCACGCCACCGGACGTCATCGCCTCCACCTTGCGCACGCAGTTGCGCGAGATCGGCGCGTTGCCCCTGGCCGCACGCCAGCAAGTGCCCGGTCTGCCGCCGGCACGAGCCGATGTGTTTCCGACCGCCCTTGCCACGCTGATTGCCGTCGCCGATCGCGGAAGGTTCACCAGTTTCCGCCACTCGCTCTTTAATCTGCGTTACGGCCTGGCCGCAGAAGCCTTAAGCGCAATGTAGGGCGACCCCGCCCTACAATTCTCAGCGGATCGTCACAACCTGGCCGGATACGGTGAGCGGAAAATTGAGCCGCGCGACATAATCCTCCGGCTTGGGCAAGCCATCCTGCGTGTAGGAGTTGTGGGGCACGATGGGATACTCGAGTAACGCGCCCTCCGGCATCTGCCAGGTGAGTCCGCGCCAAACCAGTTCCTTCACCGGCCGGCCGATCCAGTTGAGATGGATGCTCACACCCGGCCCGATCTTCAGGCTCACCCCGTCCAGCAAGACCGTTTCCCCGTGGTGGAAGGGCAGGATGAGCGCCGCCTCATAGTGCGCCTTCACCGCCGGCCCAGCCAGCCTGGCGCTCAAGCGGCAGCTTCCATCCTTCACCTCCACGCCCACCAGCACTTCATCCGGCCCGAAGCCGAACGACACGCCGGCCTGTTCCGCCGTGAATTTCACGCCTGCAACACGCTCAGGAATGTAAGCCCTCCCTTCATCCACCCGGCGCACGGTCGAAAACCGCGGCATGAATTTGCTCCCGCCAAGGCCGGCCACATAACCCGCTTTTGCGTGCCACACCTCGATAAAGCTCTGGGAATCGAGCACGAAACGGCTCGGATGCTCCGGTGTCACCTGCCAGCCCAGATACGCCTGCCAGTCGCCTCCGCCGACCCGGGCCGCCGGCAGCGTCGTGGGCTCAATGACTTCAATCCCGGCCCGCGGTCCCTCCGCCTTGAACACGTATTCGGCAAACGAACCGAAAAAGGTGAAACTCTGCGCGCCGTTGTCGTGCACGCCCGCGGCGGCGAAATAGCGTCGCGCCGCTTTCAACCGCGACAGCACCACCTTCCGCCCTACCTCGCACCGCAGAAATCCGGGCGGCAGGAACATGAAGGGCATCGGGCTGTAGCGCATCCGCACATCGACCACCACCGACGTCGTGCCGTCGGGGAAGCTGAAAAAATCATAGAACCCCAGGAATCGCCCGATCGCCGCCTGCGCCGCCACATCGCCCGCAAGCTCCGCGTAGAGTGAAACCGCCTCCGCCGTGACGAGCGAGTACCCCACCACAATCCCGTGGCCCTCGGGCCAGTAGCCGTCCGCCGTCTGGAAGGGCAACACGCAGCGCGCAAAAAAATCCCGCGCAAAGTTTATCCAGGCCTCGCGCTTGAAATGCCGGCCCGCCCGGAAAAACAGCAACCCGTGCCAGGTGTCGTGGTTACCCACGAACTCCTTCGGCGCGGCTGCATACTTCGTCACGAAGCGCCCGTGCAGCGCCTCCACAGCGCCGACGATGACCTTCGCCAGCCGCGCCCGCAGGTCGGCGGATCCGAGTTGGTGCCGCTCCATCAGTTCCAGCGAGCAGAGCAGATAGTAAATCAACCATTCACCGATGTGCCGGCCCCAATCCTTGCCCCGCGAATAATGCGGCGTGTGAAACTCCGCATCTGTGATGGACAGGCAATACTCGAGGTTGCCCAGCGCGATTTCGAGGTAGGCGGTCTGCTCCTTCGCCGTCGCCCCGGGCACCTCACCCGTCGCCAGCTGCAAGAACACGAAGTGGCTATACTGGTTGTAGTACGAGGGACCCTCTGCCTGCGGCCAGTCGATCAGGTCGAGATCCATGCTGCCCTTGGGGCCAAAATGCGGCGCGAGCAGCCGCGCCCACTCGATCATCAGGTCGCTGGTCGCTTGGCGAAGTTCGTCCATGGGCGAAGACATGGTTCAGAGTCGCGACTCGTGCGGGTGAAACGGCGGCGGCAGCGGTTTGCCGCGCTTTTTTTCCGGTCGTTCAAGCTTCATCCGCGCCTTCTCGCTGGCGACAGAGACTTTCCGCAACTGCTTGAGCAACGTCGCCATGTCGGCCGGCAGCGGTGCCCGCAGATCGATCGTCTTGTGCGTGACGGGATGCTCAAACACGAGGTGTTCCGCATGCAGCATCACGCGCTCGGGTTGCTTCGCCAGGCGGGAATCGGGTTTCCAGCCATAGACTTCATCGCCCAGCACGATGTGCCCTAGCGATTTCATGTGGACCCGGATCTGGTGCGTGCGGCCGGTGTGGATCGTGCAGCGCATCAGCGTCGCCACCTGCCCGAACCGCTCGACGACTTCCCAATCCGTGTGGGCATCGCGCCCGCCCTCCGCCGACTCCACCACCGCCATCTTGTGCCGGTGCTGCTTGTTGCGCCCGATGCCTTTCTTGATTGAGCCGCTCACCAGCCCGGGCGCACCCGTGACCAACGCGAGATACTCCTTCTGCAACGCGCGTTCGGAAAATTGCTCGGCCAGTCCGCGGTGCGCCTGGTCGGTCTTGGCCACGAGGATGATGCCCGAGGTCTCGCGGTCGAGCCGGTGCACAATCCCCGGCCGTTCCACCCCGCCGATGCCACTCAACCCGCCTTTGCAATGCGCCAGTAGCGCGTGCACCAGCGTATCTTCGCCCGTTCCCGCGCCCGGATGCACGATCATGCCCGCGGTCTTGTTGATCGCGAGCAGGTGCTTGTCCTCGAAGATGACGTCCAGCGGGATGTCCACCGCCTTGAGCTCCGCCGGCTTCAGGTCAGGAAAGGAGAACTCCAGCGTATCACCGCCCCGCACGGGCGTGTCCGGCACGATGACCTTGCCTCGCAGCGTCACGAGTCCCGCGTCAAAGGCGCGGCGAAATGCCACCCGGCTGTGATCCTCGTGCGACAAGGATAGCGCCTTGTCGGCCCGCAGCTGCCGGATGCCGTCGGGAACAGTGTAAATGGTCTTCAAGTTGAACGGCCCCAGGCGGAGCCCTCTACAGCTTCACCAATCGCGCGATTTCGTCCAGCGCGGCTTTGCGGGTCACCGCCGAAACATTCGCCACTTCCCAGCCGTTGCGGGCGACCTGCGCGAGTTCCGCGCGGGTGAACTGCAAGCCCTCCCCCAACGCGACGTATTCGTCGTTGAGGGCATTCGCGAAACACAGCGGGTCATCCGTGCTCACCGTGCAGCATATGCCGGCCTGCATCAGCTTCCGGATCGGATGTGAGGCGAGATTGGGAAACACCTTCAGCCGGATGTTGCTGATCGGGCAGGTGTCAAACGTCACCCCCCGCTCCGCCGCCAGGTCCACCACGGCGGGATCCTCGATGGCGCGCACCCCATGCTGGATGCGGGTGACGCCCAGCACCTCAATCGCCTCGCGCACCCGCGCCGGGCCGTCGAACTCGCCCGCATGGCACTTGGTGACCTTGCCCGCCGCGCGCAACTTCGCCCACACCGCCGCGGTGTCGGGTTCGGTCGGCATCAGCTCAAAACCGTGCAAATCGACGCCCGCGAGCCCGTCCCAAGTGTGCAGCTGGTCAATCGTGGGTCGGAGATCTCCCGCGATGTCGCTGCGCAGCATGCCCGTGAAGATCCGCACCTCAAGTCCCGCCGGCACCGCCGCGCGGATCGCGGCGATAATCTCCGGCCCAGGCGTGTTGATGAATTTCGTGACCGGCAGGTGGAAACTGGTCTCCACGTAGCGGACGTTCTGCGCGAGGTGCTTCGCAAACATCACCTTGGCCGCTTCGTAGTAGCGTTGCGGCGTGGTGAACCATGGCAGCGCGCTTTCCAGCAGGATGCGTTCGAAGTCCGGAAAGCTCGCGTAGCGGTAGTCCGCGCTCCGGAACGGCGGGTTCGCGGGGTACTGCGCCGGTTGCCATGCCGTCAGCAGCTCATACGGCAGCGCCCCTTCGACATGGAGATGCGTCTCAGTCTTGGGAAGTGCCTGGATGAAATCGGCGAGGACGGTCGGCATGGTTAACCGCGAATAAACGCGAATTCAGATTTCTTCCGGGTCCGTGAGCATCCTCACAATCCGTGGTAAAAAGGGATTGGGATCGGATCCCGCCTGAAGTCGCATCCATTCGCGGTTCATCCGGCTTTCAGCAGGTGATCCGGGTTCAACTTATGCAGCGACTTCGGGACAAACAGGCCGTCCTTACGGATGAGCACATCGTCGAACCAGATCTCGCCGCCGCCGTATTCGGGGCGCTGGATGCAAACCATGTCCCAATGCACCTGCGAATTGTTGCCGTTGCCCACGCCGTCGTAGGCCTGGCCAGGCGTGAAGTGGAAGCTGCCCGCGATCTTCTCGTCGAAGAGGATGTCGCGCATCGGTTCGAGGATGTAGGGATTGAACCCGATCGCAAACTCGCCGATGTAGCGCGCCCCCGCGTCGCTATCCAAGATTTCGTTCAGGCGTTTGGTATTGTTCGACGTCGCCTCGACGATCTTACCCTTTTTGAACGCGAGACGGATGCTGTCGAACGAGCTGCCGAGATAAACCGTCGGCGCATTGTATTGCACATGGCCCTCGACGCTGTCCTTCACCGGGCAGGAAAAAACCTCGCCGTCCGGGATGTTGCGCAGGCCGCCGCAGGGCTGGGAACCGATGCCCTTGATCGAGAACCGCAGATCCGTGCCCGGGCCCTTGAGGTGCACACGGTCCGTCGCGTCCATCAGCTTCTTCAGCGCCGCCATGCCGGGCCCGAGCAGGCTGTAATCCAGCGTGCAGACACGCAGGTAAAACTCCTCGAATGCCTCCGTGCTCATGCCCGCCTGCTGGGCCATCGCCGGGGTCGGCCAGCGAAGCACCACCCACTTCGTCTTGCCGACGCGGTGGTCGAGCACGGGCTTCATCAGGCGGCTCACCAGCTGCACCTTCTCCGACGGGATATCGGAGCCTTCAAAAATGTTGTCCGAGCCGCGCAGGGCGATGTACGCATCCATTTTCTGCATCCGGGCCAGCTCCACCTCGGCATGCGGCGCAAACTGGTCCTCGTGCGCGCCCAGCGAAAGTTCGCGGGTGATTCGGGCCCGGTGGTTCTGCACGTAGGGATGCGCGCCGCGCTTCCGGGCGGAACGGATCAGCGAGATGATGATGCTGTCGGGGACATCAAACGCGTCGATCAGGACACGTTCGCCTTTCTTCAGGTCGGTCGAAAAACCAATGAGCCCTTCGGCCAATTGGGTGATGCGGGGATCGATAATCATGCTCCAGCTAACCCCACCCGCCCACAGTCGCGCAAGCGAAAGGTAGGAGGGGCGACTGGCCATGCATTTGTAGATCGGGGTGCATCGCCGACGGGCGTTCCCGGCATGCCGGGCGTAAAGCCCGCCTACGCCAACCCGCCTGCCACCGCCGGGCTCGCGGCCTCATCCTTCAACCCGCGCGCCGCTTTGCGCAAAGCAGATGCGGCCCACCGCTTCGTCAAAGTCCGCCGCGCCATGGATGATGTCGATCTCCAGCCGCAGGTAGAACAGCGGCAGCGGCCACGCGCGGTTCTCCGGGATGCGCACCGCATCCTTCTCCGTCGTCACCAGGCAGTCCGCGCCCTCTTTTTTAGCGAGGTCGAACAGCATGTCAAAGTCCTCGTCCGTGTAGCGGTAATGATCGAGATATCGCTCGCGCGCCACCAGCTTGGCCCCGAGATCGCGGAGAAATTTCTCAAAGCTCTCGGGGGTCGCGATGCCGCTGAAGGCGGCCACGCGCCTGCCCTTGAGATACGCCAGCGGCTCCCGCGCGCCGGGCGCGCCCGTCGGCATGCCGAAGCGCTGCAGATATTGCGGCCGGTGCGCGCACTCGATGATGTCCGCGCCCGGGTTGTGCTTCGTGATCAGCGCCTCGAGCTCCAAGTCCCGTTGGCCATTGGATTTCGTCAGGAAAACGTAGCTCGCCCGCTTCAGGTGCTTGACCGGCTCGCGCAAAATGCCGCGCGGCAGCAGGTGGCCGTTGCCGAAAGGATTGGTCTTGTCCACGAGCAGCAGGTTGAGCCGGCCCTTGAGCGGCAGATACTGAAACCCATCGTCGAGCACGAGGGTGTCACAGCCGAAGCGCTTGATCGCATACGCGCCCGCTTTCACGCGGTTCTTGTCCACGAGCACGATCACGCCCGGCAAATTGCGCGCCAGCATGAAGGGCTCGTCGCCCGCCTCCTCGCTGTCCAACAGGACGCGCTCGCCGTCACTCACGATGCGCGGCGGCGGTTCCTCGGTGTGCGTCAGCGCAAACCACCATTTCTTCCAGAACGGCGCCGACTTGCTTTTGTAGCCGCGGCTCAGGATTGCGACCTTACGCCCTCGATCCTGGAGGGCCCGCGCGAACTTTTCCACCACCGGCGTCTTGCCGGTGCCGCCGACCGTCAGATTGCCCACCACCACCACCAGGCAGCCGAGGGGCTGGTCGTGCAGGATGCGGTGGCCGTAAAGCCAGAGTCGGGCCTGCACCAGGGCGTTGAAAATCCACGACAGCGCGTGCAGGAGCGCCCCGTAAACCGCCGCGCTGGCGTCCGCGCGCCGCCCGAGAATCACGTCGATCGTGTAGAGTTCGAGGGCGTTGAGTTTCTTCTGCAGCCAGGATTGCGACATGCCGTGACGCTAATGAAGGTTGACGCCGCCCATCGCGCAAACTGTTTTCGGGCGAACCCCGGCCTGCAGGGTTCGCCCACCCCGAGCCGGTCGCGGGGCTTCACCGTTCACATCTGCGCCTCCACCCACTTTCCACCCACCATGAGCTACAAACTTTTCATTCCTGGTCCCGTCGCCGTCTCCGAGAAGACCCTCCGCGCCATGGCCCAGCCCATGATCGGCCACCGCAGCACGGACTTTGTCGCGCTCTACAATTCCATCCAGCCCGACCTCCAGGCCGTCGCCTATACGAAGGACCCGGTCTACCTTTCGACCAGCAGCGCTTGGGGCGTGATGGAGGGCTCGATCCGCAACGTCGTCAAAAAGAAGGTTCTCAACTGCATGAACGGTGCGTTTTCCGACAAGTGGAACGACGTTGCCCTCCGCTGCGGGAAGCAGGCCACCGCGCTCAGGTACGAATGGGGCCAACCCGTGGACCCCGAGGCCGTCCGCCGTGAGCTCGCAACCGGGGCCTACGACTCCCTCACCCTGATCCACAACGAAACGTCCTGCGGCTGCATGAGCGATCTGCCTGCGCTGATGAAGGTGATCCGCGAGTTCCCCGACGTCATCGCGATCGTGGATACCGTCAGCTCGCTCAGCGCCCTGCCGATCAAGAAGGACGAACTCGGCATCGATGTGCTCATCAGCGGCTCCCAAAAGGCCTTCGCGCTCCCGCCCGGCATGTCCTTCCTCTCGGCCTCGAAGAGGGCCCTCGACCGGGCGGCCACCCTCTCCGACCGGGGCTATTACTTCGACTTTCACGAGTTCCAGAGGAACCACGAGAACGGCATGACGCCCAGCACGCCGGTCATCCCGCTGATCTACGCGCTCAAGTCGAAGCTCGAGGATATCAAGGCCGAGGGCCTCGAGACCCGCTACGCTCGCCATGCCCGGCTCAACCAGACCGTCCGCACCTGGGGCCTGACCAAGGGGTTCAAGCTGTTCCCGAAGGAAGGCTACGGCTCCGTCACGCTGAACTGTTTCGCCAACAACCTCGGCTACGACCTCCCCGCGCTGAACAAGACGCTCAAGACGAAGCACTCGCTCGTGATTGACGGCGGCTACGGGAAGCTCAAGGGCAAGACCTTCCGCATCTCGAACATGGGCGACGAAACCGACGCCACCATCGCTTCGCTGATCTCTTCGCTCGACGCCGCGCTGGCCGAGACGCCGAAACTTCCGGTCTGAGTGCGCTGCGCGTTTCTCCTCTGAAATTGCGGGGAATTTACGCCGCCGGAATTGTCGCACGGAAAAACTAATCCTTGAAATCGCCGCGCGCGGGGCCTAACCGCTCGCGTCCACATGAAGTCACTCATCATCGCCGAGAAGCCGTCCGTGGCCGCAGATCTCGCCAAGGCGCTCGGCAAAATCCCCAAGAAAGGGGAGCATTACGAGAACGACGAATTGGTCATTTCCTACGCCCTCGGCCACCTCGTGGAACTCGAGATGCCGGAGGACATTGACAAGAAACTCTACGGCTTCTGGCGGCTCGAAACCCTGCCCATCATCCCGAAAAAGTTCGGCCTGAAGCCCATCGAGCAGTCCAAGGATCGCTACAACGCGCTGAAAAAACTCCTTGCCCGCAAGGACATTGACCAGGTCATCAACGCCTGTGACGCCGGCCGCGAGGGCGAACTCATCTTCGCCTATCTCTACCAGCTCACGAAATCCAAGCTGCCCGTGAAGCGCGCGTGGATGCAGACGATGACGACCGGCGGCATCCAAGAGGCCTTCAAGAAATTGCGCGACGGCGAGCAGATGGCCGGCCTCGCCGACGCCGCCCGTTGCCGCAGCGAGAGCGACTGGCTGATCGGCATCAACGGCACCCGCGCGCTGACCAAGCGAATGTTCGGCTCCCGCGCCGGCAATGTCGCCTCCGTCGGCCGCGTGCAAACGCCCACCCTCGCCATTGTCTACGCCCGCGAGCTCGAGATCCGCAATTTCAAGCCCCGCGCGTTCTGGCGCGTCACCGCCACCTTCGAAATCGCCAAGGGCAACTACGAGGGCGTCTACCAGCGTCCCAATTTCAAGCGCGCCGAAAACGACGACCACGACCGCATTGACCGCATCTGGGAGAAAGCCCTCGCCGAGGCCGTCGTTGCCGTCTGCGCCGGCCAGCCGCTCGCCGGCGTCATGGAGGAGAAAAAGGGCAGCACCCAAGCCTCCCCGCGGCTCTACGACCTCACCACCCTCCAGCGCGAGGCCAACAACCGCTACGGCCTGCCTGCCCGCCGCACGCTCCAGATCGCCCAAGCGCTTTACGAACGCCACAAGATGATCACCTACCCCCGCACCGACTCGCGGGCGCTGCCGGAGGATTACATCCCGACCGTCCGCGAAACCCTCAACAACCTGCCCGGTGAACTCGGGGTCCACGCCCACAAGGTCCTCCAAGAGGGTTGGCTGCGGCCGAACAAGCGCATCTTCAATAATGCGCAGATCTCCGACCATTTCGCCATCATCCCGACCGCCCACGAGGCCAAGAACCTCGATGAGATGGAGGCCAAGGTGTTCGACATGATCGCCCGGCGTTTCGTCGCGGCATTCTATCCGGCGGCGGAATTTGACATCACCACGCGCACCAGCACGGTCGCGAAGCACGAATTTAAGACCGAGGGCAAGGTCCTCACCGCGCCCGGCTGGCTCGCCGTTTACGGCAAGACCACGGTGGACGATGACGCTACCGACTCCAAAGCGCTGCCCGCCCTCACCCCGGCCGACGGCTCGCCCGCGAAGGCCAAAACCACCGAGTGCAAGCTCCACTCGGAAACCACTAAACCGCCGCCGCGCTACAACGAGGCCACGCTGCTCTCCGCCATGGAAGGTGCCGGCAAGCTCATCGACGACGAGGAATTCGCCGAGGCGATGAAGGAACGCGGCCTGGGCACTCCGGCCACGCGCGCCGACACCATCGACGGCCTCATCAATCAGAAGTATATGGACCGCGCCCAGCGCGACCTGATGCCGACCGCCAAGGCCGAGCAACTCCTCCAGTTCCTCTCCGCCGTCAAGGCCGACGCGCTCACGCTGCCCGCGATGACCGGCGAGTGGGAATTCAAGCTCCGCCAGATGGAGCACAACAAGTTCTCCCGCACGCAGTTTATGGACGAGGTCATCGAGCAGACCAAGGGGATCGTCGATCGCGTGAAGACGTTCGAGGAGGACGATTCCATCGCGCGCGTCACCGACATTCCCTCGCCCACCGACGGCAAGCCGCTCCGGGAAACCCTCCGCGGCTACAAGTCGCAGGACGGCGAATTCATGGTCTACAAGGTCATCGGCGGACGCAAAATGGAGGAAGAGGAAATCCGCACGCTCGTGGCCAACCGCTCCATCGGTCCGCTCGACGGCTTTATCTCCGCCAAAACCCGCAACCGCTTCAACGCCGTCCTCAAGCTCGTGAAAGACGAGGAGAAAGGTAAGTGGAAGACCGAGTATGATTTCGGCGACAAGTTCGACGTTGCGACGCTCACACCGTTCTGGACCGATCCCAAGACCGGTGCCGAATTGTGCGAAGTCGGTTCGCAGTACGTGCTCCGCGAGAAGGAAGGCGAGACGTGGAAGCAGACCTTCCGCATCGGGCGGCTCATGTGCCAAAAGCCCATCCCGCAGGAACAGGTCATCAAGATCGTGGCGGACGGTAAATCCGACCTGATCGAGAATTTTACCTCGAAAAAGGGCCGTCCGTTCAGCGCTTTTCTCAAGCGCGAGGGTCCCAAGATCTCGTGGGAATTTCCGCCGCGCGCGCCGAAGCTCGACAAGGACGGCAATCCCATCGCCCGCAAAGCCCGCACCCCCCCAGACTTGTCCAAGGCCGTCCTCATCGGCCCGAGCAAATCCCATCAGGGAGGCGAACTCGTTGAGACGGCTGACTCCTACTACGTGCGCAAGCCTGAGCAGGATAACCGCATCGTCTTCACGATGAAACGGCACATCTGTGCGAAAGAAATCCCCGTCGAGGAGGTCAAACAGCTGATGGAGACCGGCCGCACCAACCTCATCGAGGGTTTGATGTCGAAGCGCATGCAGCCCTTTAGCGCCTACCTCGTGCTCTCTAAAACCAAGGCCAAGGCCGACTTCGAGTTCCCACCGCGCTGACAGGTTTCCCCGGAGTGCGCGAAGAGTCGAAGCCTCAGACCACGGAAATCCTAAGCGGGAGGCCATGAAACCGGGAGTACAGCAAGCCACCCCACCGCTGATTGGGTTCCGGGTTTCCTGGTTTCCCCCTTCAAATCCGCCTCAGTCTGGCTTGAACTTCGCGCGCTTGATCCGGTAACTCATCGTCCACGCCCAGCGTCACTTCCTCCGCGTGAATTCGCCAAAAAACTACCTGATCCTGTTCCTGCTCCTGACGACCCTCGGCGCCGGCGGCCTCGCTTGGCGGCAGTATCAGGAACTCATCGCCCGCCGCGCGTCGTCATTGAACAACGACGAACGCGCCGATCTTCAGAAGCGCCTGTGGGCCGCGGAAAAACGCAAACACGAGCTCGAGGTCTCGCTCGCTGAAAAACATGACGCTTCCGCTGGCGAGGCTGGCGATGGCCCTGAAGATGGCCCTCCCGGCGGCCACCGCGTCGGCAACCGCAATGCCATGGCCAGTAATTTCATCGCCATGATGGACAAGCCCGAAATCCAGAAGCTCATGGGCATCCAGCAACGCGCCGGCCTCGACGCCCATTACGCCACCCTCTTCAAAAGCCTCAACCTGAGCCCCGCGCAGCTGGAGCAGTTCAAGAACCTCCTGGTGGAAAAACAGGCGGCGCTGACCGACGCTCTCGCCGCGGCCCGAGCCCAAGGGATCCATCCGCGGACAGATCCGGACGACTTTCGGAAGCTGATCGCCAGCGCTCAGACCGACGCCGACAACAACATCAAGATCGCCCTCGGCGACGCCGGTTATGCGCAATACCAGCAGTATCAGCAAACGGTCCCGCAGCGGAACGTGGTTAACCAGCTCGCCCAATCACTCAGCTACACGAACACTCCCCTGAGCGACGCTCAGAACCAGCAGATGGTCGCGATCCTCGCGGCCAACACCCCTGCTTCCACGAATGCGACGGGCAACAACCTCCGCACCACCGTGGCCTCCACTTTCGGCGTGGGCTTCAACGGAGGCGCCACCACCCCCATCACCAACGACGCCATTACGCAGTCCCAGACGGTTCTCTCGCCCTCGCAAATCTCCGCCTTACAGCAGCTTCAGGCCACCCAACAGGCCCAAGCCCAGCTAAACTCCGCGATGCGCAACCAGTTTCGCAGTGCCGGCACCGCCGGCGGCTCAACCACGACGCCCTCTGCGCCCACACCGACCAAGAGCGGCCCTGGGGGCGACTGACCACAGACTTATGTGGGTCGGGGTTTATCCCCGACACCTTGCGATCCGTCTGGGATAAACCCCGACCGGCGAAGCCCCGTGACACACTTCGCCAAGGAAAAGCTTGTCGCGCAGTTTTGGCCTCCGAATAGTCAGGCCGATCGTTCAACCCCTTCGCCCATGATCGTCACCACCGGCCAGCTCTTCAAACACGCCTACGGCAAATACGCCATCGGCGCCTACAACATCAACAACGCCGAGCAGGCGATGGGCCTCTTCAAGGGCTGCATCTCCTCCCACGCGCCGTTCATCATCCAGATTTCCAAGGGCGCGCGCAAATACACCGACAAGCGTATGCTCGAGGCCATCATCCGCTCCGCCGGCGAGATCTTCCCCGAGGCCATCTTCGCGGTTCACCTCGACCACGGTGACGAGCAAACCTGCTACGAGTGCATCGACTCCGGTTTCTTTAGCTCCGTCATGATCGACGCCTCCCACGAGTCCTTCGCCGAAAACGTCGCCATCACGAAGCGTGTGGTCGACAAGGCGCACGCCAAGGGGATCTCCGTCGAGGCCGAGCTCGGCATGCTCGGCGGCGTCGAGGAGGACATCCAGGTGGACGAAGGCCACGCGATGCTCACCAATCCCGAGGAGGCCAAGGATTTCGTCGCCAAGACGGGTTGCGACTCCCTCGCCTGCGCCATCGGCACCTCGCACGGCGCCTTCAAGTTCAAGGGCAAACAGTCCCTCCACTTCGACGTGCTGGAGAAAATCAAGGCCCTCCTCCCCGGTTTCCCGCTCGTCATGCACGGTTCGTCCTCCGTCCCGCAGGATGAGGTCGCCCGCATCAATGCCGCCGGCGGCAAGATCGCCGGCTCGATGGGCGTGAACGTTGACGAATATCTCCCCGCCGCCAAACGCGGCGTGACCAAGGTCAACATCGACACCGATGGCCGCCTCGTGTGGACGCGCGTGCATCGCGAATATTTCCGCGACAACCCCGGCGACTTCGATTTTCGCCCGGCCGGCAAGGTCTTCATCGAAGAATACGCGAAGTTCATCGCCAGCCGCAACGTCCTCCTCGGCAGCGCCAACCAGCTCCCCGACCTGCGCAAGAGCCTCGGGAGGTAGACTTCCGGATTTCCTTCTGCGCGGTGCGACTTAACCGCGTTTTTCCCTTCCGTAGGGCGGGATTTACCCCGACACCTAGGTCATGGCCGCCCGGCATGAAGCCCGAACTCCGCCGGTGCCACCGACCGCGGAGACTCCCCCGTTCGATCCCGAGATGCTGCGCCGTGCGCAAACCGGAGACGAGGCGGCCTTCGGCGCGCTGATGAAGGCGCACTATGAGGCGTCATTCCGACTGGTTTATTCCATCGTTCGCCACGATCACGATGCCCGCGATGTCTGTCAGGAAGTCTGGCTCACGGTTTGGCGTGAGCTGCCTAAATTCCGCGGGGACGCAAAATTCTCGACTTGGTTGCATTCCATTACGGTCCGCCGGGCGCTCGACCATTTGCGGAAGCGTCGCCGCTGGTATGATCGTTTCCTGCCCTTTGATTCCGGTGATGCGGCGATTGCGGCCGCGCCGGAGCCCGTCACCCCCGATGACCCCCGGGCCGAGGCCGAGGGAGACGAGCGGCGGGCGCGGATCCAGCAACGGGTTCAGACCCTGCCGCCCAAGCTGCGTGCGGTGCTTGCTCTACGCGAGATTCAGGGACTCTCTTACGACGAAATCGCCCGCGCCGTCGGCATCCCGCCGGGCACAGTGATGTCCCGACTTTACCACGCGCGCCATTTGCTGGCGCAAAAGCTAGAGAAAAATCCATGAAGATCATTCAACTACTCCGCTTGCTGTCGCTCGCCGCGGTGTGCGGCCTCGCCATAACCGTCCGCGCCGCCGAGCGCGCCAACGTGCAGGGCATCCTGCTCGCCGCTTCCACTGAGCACGGCCAGGCCGATCCTCGGCTCGCGTCCTATGAGCCCACCCTGCGGCGGATCCTGCGGTTCGAGAGCTATCGTTTTATCGGAGAAGGCTCCGCGTCCATCACCGCGCTGGAACGCGGTCAGCTCTCCCTCGGCAACGGCCACAACCTCGAAATCGAGACCGAGCGCAGCGACGGCCAAAGCATCCATATTCGTGTGCGCTGGACCGCCGGGGGTCGCACATTAATGAATACCGGCCTCGTCCTCCGTCTCGGCGTGCCCGCCGTCCTTGGCGGTCCGGCGACGGGAAATGGCAGCGAGGTTTATGCTGTAATAGTTATCGGAAATTGAATTCGCAGCTGCCTAGGCCCAATTGCGCGGGCGGCTATTGCTCTCTGCAGCAGACTGTTACGATTTACGCCAGATAAGTGAATAAAGCTGCGCCGAGCTTCGTCCCAAGGAGTGAACTCAGCTCTCTCAACCTTGGAGGACCTATGAAAAACAAACTCACTGCTCTCGCTCTCCTCGCCGCGGCCACAGTCTCCCTTGTACCGACGCCCGCTAGGGCCCACGACAACGGTCTCGCCATTGCCGGAGGTCTTCTAGGCGGTCTGCTCATCGCCTCGGCCATCCACGACAGCCACCAGGACGCCTACGCTGCCCCGTGCGCCGCGCCCTACGCGCCCCGCTACGATGACCGCGGCAACGACGGTTGCTGGCAAAACGTGAGCGTGCTGGTCTGGGTCCCTGGCTGCTGGGTCGAGGAACGCGGCTATCGCGGCAGAGGCACTCAGCGCTATGTCGCACCCCACCACGAAACCCGCATCAACCGCGTCTGGGTCGTAGCCGACCGCGGATACCGCAACGATCGCAGCAACCGTTACAACCGCGATGACCGGAATGGTCATGGTGCCCGCGACGATCGCAACGATCGCCGGGAGCACAATTCCCGCGGCCGCTCCCACCGCTAGGTGGCACGCCCTCGGATTCACCCCCATCCCATGAACTGCCGCGACATCGAGCCCCTGCTCCTGGCCGAACGGGACAGCGTGCTGACCAGCGACCAGCACGCCTCTCTCGAACGGCATGTCGCGGCCTGCCTTTCCTGCCAGCAACTGCGCGCGCGACTCCGCGAGGCGCTGGACGCTTACCGGACCGATGCCGCCAACGTCGCCGTGCCGGACGCCGACGCCGAATGGCTCACCCTGCGCACCCGGTCGCAGGGCGCGGTTGCCAGGCCCGTGAGACCGCGTCAGCGGGCGCCGGTCATCTGGTTTGGCTCGTCCCTCGGGGCTGCCGCGGCCCTCGCATTGGTTTTCCTCAACGGTCCACGGCAGTCTCCGAACTCAACTGTCGCCGCGCCCATGGTCGCGCAGGCCGAATTCGTTGAAGCCGGCGACAACACCGCGTCCACTCTGGTTTATGTGGACAAGGACAGCGGCTGGCTCGTCGTCTGGGCCGCGGACCGCGCGCCGAACACCAACGGCTGATTCGTCTCTATGGCCGCCACGGGAATTTCCTGGCGTCGGGCTTCCGCCGCTCAGAGCAGCTTGCTGAAATTCAGGGAAGTCTTGGTGACGGTGTAACCGAGCCGTTCGTAGAAGACGTGCGCCTCTTTGCGCACGATATTGCTCCGGAGGCTAAGCAGTGAGCCGCCCTGTTGCTTCGTCCATAATTCCGCCACCTCCATCAATTGGCGGCCGGCCCCGCGTCCACGCGCCGCGCTGGTCACGATGAGCCCCGTCACTTCGCCTCGGGGCTCGACGGCGAGCTCCCGCGAGCAGCGCACTTGCACCCAGCCAATGACATTGCTGTCGGAATCTTCGGCCACAAAGACCCGATTTTGCGTATCGGACGTGACGCGCGCGAAACGCCGCTTCATCTGGGCCTCCTCCGACGCATCGCCCAACTCGCCGGCCAGCCGCGTCAGCGCCGCAACATCGGCGGCGCGCGCCCTCCGAACCACGATTGCCGAGGCCTGGCTCACGGCAGCCACGGAAACTTCCGAGCGTCGGGCCTCCGCTTCTCGCGCTGCGCGGAGTGAAACTCCTTCGCTTCCGCGCTCATGTAGTAGAGCAGCGTCGCGTTGCCCGCGAGCTCTTGGATCCCGGCCTGGCCGTCGAGCTCGGCGTTGAAGCCGCTCTTCAGCAGCCGAATCGCCAGCGGGCTGTGGCCGAGAATCTCCTGCGCCCATTTCACGCCTTCGGCCTCGAGTTTTTTCACCGGTACCACCGTGTTCACCAGGCCCATCTCCAACGCCTGCTGGGCGTCATACTGCCGGCAGAGAAACCAGATTTCCCGCGCCTTCTTCTGGCCGACGATCCGCGCAAGGTAACTCGCGCCAAAACCCCCATCAAAGCTGCCCATCCTGGGTCCGACCTGCCCAAAAATCCCGTTGTCCGCCGCGATCGTCAGGTCGCACACCAGGTGCAGGACGTGCCCGCCGCCGATGGCGTAGCCCGCGACGAGTGCGATTACGACCTTCGGGATCGAGCGGATGAGTTTTTGCAGGTCGAGCACGTTGAGCCGCGGCACGCCGTCGCCTCCGACATAACCCGCCGGCCCCCGCACGCTCTGGTCGCCGCCGGCGCAGAAGGCGTATTTGCCGTCCGTGTGCGGACCTGCCCCCGTCAGCAGGATCACGCCGACGCTCGGGTCCTCCCGCGCATCCGTGAACGCCTCGTACATCTGCGAAACTGTCTCCGGCCGGAACGCATTGCGCTTGGCCGGGCGGTTGATCGTGACCTTCGCGATCCCGTTGGCCTTGTGGTAAAGGATGTCGCTGTAGGTCTTGACGACCTTCCATTTGGGCAGGCTCATGGCCTCCACCGTAGAAAAATTGCCGCCGTTGTCGATGGGAGTTGCGCGCCCAGCCTCGCAGCGCCCCAGGCCGACGCCTTGTAACGTAATACATTACAAATCCCGGACCTAGGCATTTAACTGGAAACCGCCCCTAAAGGCCGTTTCCCTGTCCCCTTTCCTCCCCGCATGAGTACCCGCCCTCCCATCCCTTTGCGCGCCGGCGCCCGCGTCGGGCTCACCATCGGCGCCTTGGGCGTCGTGTTCGGCGACATCGGCACCAGTCCACTCTACACCATGCAGGTGTGCCTGGAGTGGCTCGCGCACAGCATGCCCGCCGCTGATCATACCGAAGGCGTGCTCGGCATCCTTTCGCTCATCTTCTGGTCGCTGGTGATCGTCGTGGGTGTGAAATACCTGTATTGCGTCACCCGGGCCGATAACCACGGCGAGGGCGGCATCTTTGCCCTGCTCGCCTTGATCCATGCCAGCTCCGAGTCCAAGGCGGCTTCGGGCAAAAAACGCACGTCGGCGGTCGCGGTGCTGTTGATTCTCATCGGCGCGGCCCTGCTCTACGGCGACGGCGTGATCACTCCCGCCATCTCGGTGCTGGGCGCCGCGGAGGGCCTGAATGCGTTGGGCGGTGATTTCAGCCGCTGGGTCGTTGGGATCGCCTGCGCGATCCTCGCCGTGCTCTTCTGGTTTCAGCACAAAGGGACCAAGCGCATCGGCGGCGTGTTCGGGCCGATCATGCTCGTCTGGTTTGCCGCGCTCGCCGTGCTCGGCGCCTGGCACATTGCGCAATACCCCGATGTCCTGCGCGCGCTCAATCCCCGCTACGGCCTCGCGCTTCTCGAGCACAGCCCGCGCGTCGTGGCGGCGCTGCTCGGCGCCGTCGTCCTGGCGATCACCGGCGCCGAAGCGCTCTACGCCGACCTCGGCCACTTCGGCCGCAGTTCCATCACGCTCGCGTGGTATGGCGCGGCGTTTCCGGGGCTCGTGCTCAACTACTTCGGCCAGGGCGCCTACCTCCTGGCGCACCCCCACACGATCGAAAACCCGTTCTTCGCGCTCGCCCCGGAGGGTTGGGTCCGCGTTGCGCTCATCGTTCTCTCCATCGCCGCGGCAGTCATCGCCAGCCAGGCACTTATTTCCGGCGCGTATTCGCTCACCCGGCAGGCGATCCAGCTGGGTTACTTCCCGCGCCTGAAGATCAACTACACTAACGCCGAGCATTCCGGCCAGATCTACGTCCCATTCGTCAACACCCTGCTCGCCGTCGGCTCCATCCTCACCGTCGCGGCCTTCGGCTCCGCGAGCGCCCTCGCCGCCGCGTATGGCATCGCCGTCACCGGCACAATGGCCATTACGACCATCGCATTCTTCATCGTCACCCGCGGCAATTGGAACTGGCCCCTGTGGTTAACCGGCCCGCTCTGCGGGGTGTTCCTGCTGATTGACTTGGCCTTCTTCCTCTCCAACGCCCACAAGATTGCCGACGGCGGCTGGCTTCCCCTCGCCATCGGCGCCGCGCTGCTGGCGATCATGTACACGTGGAAAACCGGCCGCACCGAGATCTTCCGACGCGTCTACGGCAACAACGTCACCGAGTCCGAACTCACCACCATCGCCCGGAGCAAGCACGTCACGCGCGTCGGTGGCAGCGCCGTCTTCATGGTCGGCTCACCCAAGGGCACGCCCGTCGCACTGTTGCACCACGTTAAGTCCAACCGCTCCCTCCACCAAACCGTCGTGTTGCTCAGCATCATGACCGAGGAAATTCCCACGGTGCCGTCCGCCGAGCAGCTCACACTCACCGAAATTGGCGAGGGCATCTGGCGCGCCGTCGGACGCTACGGCTATATGCAGTCGCCAAACGTCGCCGAGCTCATGGACAAGATCAAGCTGCTCAACGTGCCGATCAACCCGCAGGCGACGACGTATTTCTTCAACCGCGAGATGATCATCAGCGGCGGCAACGCCAAGATGTGGGAATGGCAGAAGAGCCTGTATGCCTTCCTCAGCCGCAACGCCCGCCCGGCCAAGGATTATTACCAGATCACGCCGTCGCAAATCATCGAGATCGGACTCCCCCTGCAGCTTTAGGGGCGTCGTCTTGCGACGCCGAGTCAGGAGTTTTGGGGATGCGGCGCCTCTTCGCCGCGTGCCGACCCATTCCGCGGCGAGGGCGCCGCATCGCCATTTCAAATCGCCCGCTCCGCCGCCTTCGCCGCGTCGGCGAATATTTTCTTCCGGAAAGCCGCGTCTTTCTTCCGGTCGGTCCGCAGCTCCAGCACGCGAATCCCGCTCTGCGGTAGCTTTGAAATCAGCCCGGTGAAGTGCTTGGCGTCGCGCACCCGCGTATGCGCCACCCCGTGCGCCGCACAGAGCTGCTTGAAGTCCGCCGACTGCGGCGTGGCAAAAAACTCCTCGAACGGCGGGTTGAACGTCGCGACCGGCAGGTGCTCGAAAATCCCACCCCCGTTGTTGTTCATGAGCACGATCGTCAGGCTCCCCCTAAATTTCGGCCGGATCAGGAAACCATTCGAGTCGTGGAGCAGAGCGAGGTCACCGGTCAGCAGGACCGCCGGACGGTGGCCGTGCGCCACCCCGAGTGCGGTCGAGAGCGTGCCGTCGATGCCGTTCGCCCCGCGGTTGAAATAGAACTGCGGCGCGCGGTCCGTACCCGGCCAGAAATATTCCACGTCGCGCACCGGCATGGAATTCGCCACGAACACCGGCGTGAGTTTTGGCAGGTGCTGGGCGAGCAACCCCGTCGCCCGGCCTTCAAAGTTTTCCCCGGCCTTCGCCATCGCCCCGTCGAGGCTCGCCCCGGCCGCGGCCTCGGCGCTGCGCCAGGCCCCGGCATAGGCCGCCGGTCCTTTTCCTTCCACCACTACGCTGCCCACAAACGACCGCAACCCGCCGCGCACATGATGCGTCGTCAGATGCAGGGCATCGAGGTTCTGGGCCCGCGTGGTCACCAGCCAGACTTCGGGGGCACAGGCCTCCAGCCAGGCGCGCAATGGCTTGCTCGTGGGCCAGCCACCAATGCACAGCACCATTTCGGGTTTCAGCTTCTGGCCGGCTGCCTCGCTGCGGAGAATGGAGTCATACCGGGTGATGAGATTGGGAAAGTGCCCCGCGTCCCCGCGGAGACCCGACAACCCGTCCGCCAGCACGGGCCAGTCCGTGTCCCGGGCAAAACCGGCAATGACTCCGACGTCCACTGGCGACAGGCTCTCCTCAGACGGCCCCACCACGATGAGGCCGCGATGGTTGGCGGGGAAATCGAGCGACTCCAGCAGCGCCATCGTTCGCAAGGGTGGCTGGACCCCGCTGAAAAAATCCTTCACGTCCAGGCTCTCCTTGAGTGCCGCCGCACTGCCGTCCTCAACCGGTGAAAGCGGATCGCGAAACGGTGAGTTGAGATGGACCGGGCCGGACACCGGATACTGTGTCCGCTCCGCCGCGTGCGCCAGAGTCTGTCGCAGGTATCGCAGCATCGGCAGACTCGCGACCGGCACGGCGAGTTCGTGGTAGAAATTCACGTGATGGCCGTAAAGCTTCTGCTGGTCGATGGTCTGGCCGGAATGACACTCGCGCATCTCCGGGGGACGATCCGCCGTGATGATCAGCAGCGGCACCCCGCTCTCCTGCGCCTCGATCACTGCTGGGAAATAATTCGCCCCCGCCGTGCCACTGGTGCAGAGCAGCACCACCGGACGGCGCTGCCGGCGCGCGAGTCCGAGCGCGAAAAACCCCGCGGAGCGTTCATCCAGCACCGGAATCGACTCGATCCCCTGGTGCGCGGCCAAGGCCATCGTCAGCGGCGTCGAACGCGAGCCCGGGGAGATCACGGCATGCGTGACGCCCAACCGGTGCAGGGTTTCCACCAGCACGCTGCCCCAGAGACTGTTGGTGTTGCGAAAATCGAGCATGAGCGGGGCGGTCAGGCGCAAAGCGCGCCAAGCATGGCTTTAAACTTCAGCTCTGTTTCGGCAAACTCCTTCTCGGGCGTTGAGCCCGCCACGATCCCCGCGCCCGCGTAAACCCGCGCCCGCGCTCCGTCCACGAGCGCCGACCGGATGCCGACAAAAAACTCGCCGCCGCCGCGCGCGTTCACCCAGCCGATCGCGCCCCCGTAGAGTCCCCGCGGAAAGCCCTCCAACTCGCGGATGCGCGCCACCGCCGCTTCCACGGGCGCACCGCCGACCGCCGGCGTGGGATGCAACAGGGCGACGGCGTCCAGCAGCCGCACATTTTCCGGCAGGAGGGCGTGGATCGGCGTGTGCAGATGCTGCACGTTGGCGAGCCGACGCAACCCGGGCTGCGGGGCATATTCCAGCTTCAGTCCCCGTTGGGCGAGCCGGCCCGTAATCGTATCCAGGACGAAACGGTGCTCCCGCAGGTCTTTCTCGCTGCGCAGCAACGCCGCCCCGAGCGTGGCATCTTCGCTGGCCCCGAGCCCGCGGCCGGTGGTACCGGCCAACGCGGCTGTCGCGAGCGTTCCTCGGCTCACCCGCACCAGCTGCTCGGGGCTCGCCCCGATAAAGCTCTGGCCGCGTCCGTTCGCCAGCGAGAAGGCATAGCAATCAGGAAAGAGCTGACGCAGCCCGTTGAGCACGCGCAACGGATGCAGCGGCTGCTGCAGCGTCAGGTCGATGGCGCGGGCCAGCACGATTTTCTCGAATTCCCCTGCCGCAATGCGTTTCAACGCCCCGGCGACAGTGGCCCGATAGTCGCCTGCTTCCTGCGTGGAATAATTAGGGTCCTGCGCCCCGGCGACCGGAGCCGATTCGCGATAACTGAACCGGGAAAATTTTTCGTGCGCCCGCCAGACGCGCTGCGCCAGCAGGGCCAGATCGGCCTCCGCCGTGACGAGCAGGTTCGCCACCGCCGTCGTTACCACTCCCGCCCGCGCCACCTGCCAGCGCGGCACAAACACGCGGGCCGCGGGAAAAGCATCGCCCGCCTCTGCTTCGTCGAGGAATGCAAAAGCCGTGAAAAAATGCGGACCGCCAAACGGCGCCTCCACGTCACCCACGGCAATCGTGTGCGCGAGGGTGTCGTCAATGAACCGCTGCACGTCCGCAAAGCGTTCGGCCCCCTGCGCCTCGTGGGCGACCGTGACCTCCGCGCCTGCGATGGCGCTATCGATGTCGGGCCGCTCCGCATAAAAATGGGGCTCAGCCGGCTCGAAGATCGACTCCAGCACCGCCAGCGGATCGAGTGCGCCGACGGCGAGCGAGATGCTCACCAGCTTGGCGTGACCGTCCTTGACCGCCGCCGCGCGGCACTGCGCGAGAAACGCCTGCAACGACTCGGGTGAGGCGTGGTTCGCCGGATGCAGCGGGAAAATGGTCATCAGTTAAACTTTCTCCTCTTTCGCTTAAGATTTCTCCCTCCGCTGAGATCGATCTTCCTGACGAAAGTGAACGAGAAAGAGGAAGAAGGAGGATTGAGCTCAGGCGGGCTTTGCCGGCTGCGGCCGGGGAAACAGGACGAGCGCCTCCGCGACCTTCCGGCCGGTCAGGCGCGAGCCCCAGGCGAGTTCGTCCTGCCAGGTCGGGCCGGGCGTGTAGCCGAGCACCGCGTTGATCTTCTCCGCGGTCCCGGGCATCACGGCCTGCAACAGGGTGACGCCGAGGCGCAGCGCCTCCGCCATCGTCGCGAGCGACGTGCGCAGCAGTGCCTGTTCGGCGTCGGTGGTGGACTTGCCGAGTTTCCACGGCGCGCGTTTTTCAATGTAAGCGTTGGTCGCCGTGATGAACGCAAAGGTCCGCTCGAGCGCGGTGTGGAACTGAAAGCCCTCGCAGAGCGGGATGACTTCGTCGCGGGTCTTCGCCCACAGCACCTGCAGTTCCTTCTCCGCGTCCTCCGCCGGGCCCGCCGCGGGGATCAGGCCCCCACCAAAGCGCGTGGTCATGTTGAGCGTGCGGTTGACCAGGTTGCCGAGGTTGTTCGCAAGCTCGCTGTTGTAGCGGACGAGGAATTGGGCCCGCGTGAAGTCACTGTCCTGCCCGACGTTCATCTCGCGGATGAGGAAATAACGCAGCGCATCCACGCCAAATTCTCCGGTGTACTCAGACGGCACGATGAAATTACCCGTACTTTTGGACATCTTGACGCCGTTGACCGACCACCAGCCGTGCACGAGCAGCTTCTTCGGCAGCGGCAGGCCGAGCGCATGCAGCATAATCGGCCAATAGACCGCGTGCGGCGGCACGAGGATGTCCTTGCCGATGACGTGGAGGTCCGCCGGCCACTGCCCCGTATCGGCCACGGAAGAGTAATAGTTCACCAGCGCGTCGAACCAAACATACGTCACGTAGTTCGGGTCGAACGGCAGTGGAATGCCCCACTCCAGCCGCTCGCGCGGACGCGAGATGCAGAGGTCGTTCAGCGGGTCCTTAAGAAACTCGAGCACTTGCTTCTGCCGGAAACGCGGAAAGATGAAGTCTTCATGTGTCGTCAGGAAATCCACGAGCCACGCTTGGTAGCCCGCCAGTTCGAAGAAGTAATTGGACTCGGTGATCTCGGTCACCTCGCCGAAAAGCTCCGGCCACGAACCGTCCGGCTGGCGGTCCTTCTCCTGCAGGAATTGCTCCTGGCGCGTGGAATAGAAACCCTTGTATTCGGCCTGATAGATTTCGCCCTTGTCGAAGAGCTGCTGGAGCAGCCGGCTCACGACTTGCTTGTGGCGGGGCTCGGTCGTGCGGATGAAGTCGTCGTTCGAGATGTTCAGCTGCGGGAGCAGCTCGCGGAAGACGGCGCTGGTGTCGTCCACGTACTGCTGCGGCGCGACGCCCAGCTGCTGCGCGGCCATTTGCACCTTCTGGCCGTGCTCGTCGACGCCGGTGAGAAAATAAACCGGGTCGCCGCGCAGACGCCGAAAGCGCGCGATGACGTCGGTCAGCACCTTTTCATAGGCGTGGCCGAGGTGCGGCGCACCATTTACATAGTCAATGGCAGTGGTGAGGTAGAACGGCTTCATGCGGGAGTCCGCCAAGAAAAGCCCCCGGGGGCGAAATGTCGAAAGTTTTGACGTGGACCGGTTGCCGCCACAGGTTCGCGGCCCGGGTCACCGGCCGCATGAACTCCCTCACCCGCCTCATCGGCTACTCGCTGCTCCTGCTGCTCATATTCCTCGCGGCGACCTTGGGGGCCCAAAGTTGGCTCCGCCAGCAGACGCAGCGGCTGCGGTCCGAGGCGATCGAGGCGCGGCGCACGCAATTTGATGCCGTGCTGCAGGTCTTGAATCGCCCGGTGGACCAGTGGGACGAAGCCTATCAGCGCCAGCTCGGCGCCATGATCGGCGGCACGGTCGCACTCCAGCAGCCTGGCACGGTACTGCCCCCCAGGGATCCCGCGCTCCTCTACATCGAGCGGGGATTCAGCCGACCCAGTTTGGAGTCGGGTACTGTCCGCGTCGCCTTTTCCGCCCCGCCGACCTCGCGTCTGATGGTCATGTATGAGCAGGTCACAGTGGGCCTCCTGCTCTTCGGCGCGGCCCTGCTCCTGACCGGTGCCTTCTTGGCGGTCCTCAACTGGCGCAGCGCGGACGAAAGCAGCATGGCGCGCGCCGAGTTTCGCGATTCCACCCGCGCCGAGATGGGTAGCCTCGAACATCTCGCCAAGACCTCCGTCGCGCAGGGCGCCGCGCTCAACCTCGAACGCGATGGCCGGCGGCTCGCGGAGCAGGACGTCCTGCTGAAACAACAGCTGCTCAACCAGTCCCTCGAGGGAAAAATCCGGCTCGGACACGACCTGCACGATGGCATCATCCAGACCCTGTACGCCTCGGGCCTGACCATCGAGTCCGCGCGCAAACTCGCCGCAACCGATCCCGCGGAATCCGATCAGCAGCTGGCGCAGTGTCTCCAGAATTTGAACGCGTCGATCCGCGACGTGCGGAACTACATCACCGGACTCGCCCCGGAAAAACTGCGCCTCGACGGCTTCAGCCAGGCGCTTGAGTCGCACGTCACCGAGCTCAGCGCGGGCCGCCCGGTCCGCTTTGACCTCAAATTCGACGACGAGGCAATTGCGCGGCTTACCCCCGAGCAAAGCACCGAAGCCCTGCAGGTCGCGCGCGAGGCCATCAGCAACAGCCTGCGGCACGGCGGGGCGTCGTTTGTGACCGTCCGCCTTCACCAAAGCGACCGCGAGATCGGACTGCTCGTGCAAGACAACGGCGTCGGCTTTAATTCCGCCGCCATAACAGGCGCGGGCCACGGCCTCGGCAACATGGAGAAACGCGCGCAACGCGTCGGCGCGTCCGTGCGCGTCGAGAGCCAGCCCGGCCATGGCACCCGCGTCATCCTCACTCTGCCCCTCCTCCCTTCCCCCCTATGAAATCTCCCGTCAAAAATCGCGTCCGGCTTGTGCTCGTGGATGACAGCCAGGTCGTGCGCATGGGTTTGCGCTCCCTTCTCAGCACCGAGCCGCGCGTCGACATCATTGGCGAAGCGGGCACCGTCGCCACCGCTGTCGAAACCTGTGCCCGCCTGCGGCCCGAGGTGGTCCTGCTCGATATCCGGCTCCCCGACGGCACGGGTTTTGACGCCTGCCGGCAGATTCTCGCCCAACTCCCCGACACCCGCGTGCTCGTGCTGACCTCGGTCGCCGACGAAACCCTTGTTGACGAGGCCATCCGCGCCGGCGCGCATGGATACCTGCTCAAGGAAATTGACGGCCGCGGGCTGCTGCAGGCCGTGTTCGATGTCGCCGAGGGCAAATCCATCCTCGATCCTGCGGTGACTGCGCGGGTGATCCAGCTCGTCAAAGGCGGATCCAGCGCGTCCCGCGATGCCCTCGCGATCCTTTCGCCGCAGGAGCGCAAAGTCCTCGCGCTCATCGCCGAGGGCCAGACCAACAAGGAAGTCGCGAACGGCCTTGGGCTAGCGGAGAAGACGGTCAAAAACTATCTCAGCAATATCTTCGAAAAACTGCACGTTTCACGACGCTCCCAAGCCGCGGCCATGTTTGTGCGCGAATCCCGCTAAACGGAATTGTGGCGGAGACGAAGGCCAAGCGGGGGGGAGCTAGGGCCAAACAGCCCTGCCGATGCAGGGCCAATTACCCCGAAATCCAGCTATGCAGCCATGCATTGTTTCGATAGCTTGGGTGTTAAATAAGTATGAATCGGCCAATTTCTGAACTCGCCACCCTGCTCAACCCGGCTATTCGTCCCACTTGATTTCACTCGGGACGCGAGTTGCCTCTTCCGCGAAATTTCAAGGGTTGTCCGGTGAACCTGTCTCTTTTCCTCCCCATGTCTGATTCACTTCCCCATGTAACACCGCGTTCCACCGGACTCTGGTTCCAGCGGCAATTGAGTGCGCCAGCGGGAGCAGAGTCGGTCGCACGTCAAATTCGCCGGCGGGCTTAATGATGAATACCGCCGCTGCCCAATCATGCCGTCGGGTCGGACGTCGAGGCGGTTTCACGTTGGTCGAGGTCATGGCCTCTTTGGCGGTTGGCTGCCTTTTGCTTTTGTCCATCGCGCTGATCGCGGTGATGTCGGCCAAGGTCATGCGCAAGAACGTCATTGCGGGTGACGCCGTGGCCGCCACGCGGTTATTTCAGGAACACCTGAACCACGAAATCTCCTCAGCGGTGTCGGACGTCACCCGTCGACCCACTTCCCTCCAGGTGCCGCAGTATGGCGGCCCGAACGGGCCCATCGCCCCGGGCACCCGTTATACCCGCCTGACTTACCGGTACGCGATCGGCCCCATTGGCAAGGTCGTCAGCGGAGGAGGCCTGACCGATACCGAGGTCACCATCGATTGCCCCCCCGGCCTCCATCCCAAGGCCGGCGACTATGTCATGATGGATGATCCGGATATGGATGCGGGTATACCCATCGACTCCGTGGACGATCCGCGCACGACCGACATTCCTTGGAATGTGGTCCTCCACTTCGCCAATCCCGTTACCACCTACATTCTCGCCGGGGCCGATCACCATGATATGGCCGCCGGCTCCGTCGTGACCATCCAACGGCAGCGGGCCTACCAAACCGCCCCTTCTGCCCACTACCCCGGGCTGATTGAAATGCGCTGGTATATGACGACCGCGAGCATCACCCCACCCGCGGTCGGAGATACCGAGCCTTATGTGCTGCTCTCGAGCAATCTCGATCCCTCCTCCGAATACGCCTTTATCCTGGGCGCGACACCCGAACCGTCCGTTGGCTGGGAATTTACCTATGCCGCATCGCGCGACGATGGCCAGCTGATTGGGGGGCGAAAGGGATTCTATCAAGCCAACCACAGTGAGGGCTTGATCATGACGAAATCGGGCAATCCGAGCGCATTGAGTTCTATCATTGGCCATCCGGATCCACTGATTTACGGCACGACGACCGTCACGACCAGCACTTCGACGGTTTCCACGACCACTTCCACAATCCCGACCACGACTTCGACTTCAACCTCGAGCACGACGACGAGCATCTCGACCACCACGACCTCCACCTCCACGAGTTCGACTTCCACAACGAGCACAAGCAGCACTTCCACCACCAGCACGTCGACCAGCACTACGACCACGACATCCACTTCCAGTACTTCGACTTCGACCACCTCGACCACCAGTACGTCGACGTCCACCAGTGTCACGACGTCCACCTCCACGACGTCTACGACCAGCTCCTCAACGTCCACTTCGACGTCCACCTCTACCTCTACGACCTCCACGTCCTCGACCAGTACTTCGACTTCCACGACCACGACGAGCTCCACAACGAGTACGTCAACGTCCACCACTACGAGCACTTCGACCACGTCCACGAGCACTTCGACCACTTCGACCACGAGCACGATCTCGACCTCCACCTCGACCTCCACGACGTCATCGACCAGCACCTCGACCTCCACCAGCGTCACTACGACATCCACGTCGACGACGTCGACCATCGACCTGGACGGTTAGGCCCGCGGCGAAGAGACGAATCGCACGCGTCGCCCCCCCCCCCCCCCCCCCCCCCCCGCCTCCCGCCCCGTGCCCTCCCTTCCCCACGCCACCCCCGCCCCCAGCGGTCTGGGGCGACCCCTCCACCTCCTCCAGTCG